>JACCDG011891183.1_pt1 | contig 26192 bp, 24 predicted proteins | sample 7442471 | NCBI WGS metagenome assembly JACCDG01 (sample SAMN15323444, study PRJNA562643) | freshwater metagenome | isolation source: river surface water | place: USA:Blue River Watershed | collected 2017-08-17 | reverse complement strand
GCAGCCGGCCACGGGTATTGCGCGGACTGATTCTGGTGCCTACCCGCGAGCTGGCGGCGCAGGTCGGCGCGGTGTTGCGCGAGCTGGCACAGGCGCTGATGCCGACGCCGAAAATCGACATTGTGTTTGGTGGTGTGTCGATCAACCCGCAAATGCTGGAACTGCGTGGCGGCGCCGATATCGTTGTCGCCACGCCGGGGCGGCTGCTGGATTTGCAGCAACACAATGCGCTGCAGCTGGATCAGGTAGAAATGCTGGTGCTCGACGAGGCCGACCGGCTGTTGGACATGGGCTTTGCCGAGGAGATCAGCCAGATTCTTGCCTTGCTGCCGGCCAGGCGGCAAAACCTGTTTTTCTCTGCCACCTTTGCCCCGGCAGTGACCGCGCTGGCGCAGCAATTGCTGCACAACCCGGTGCGCATCAGCGCCGATGCCGACGCAGAGAGCCGCCCGGACATCAGACAACGGGTGATTCAGGTCGACGCCCACCGCCGCATCGATCTGCTGCAACAGCTGCTGCAGCAGGAAAACTGGCGCCAGGTGCTGGTGTTTGTCGCCACCAAGCGTGATGCTGACGAAATTGCCGACACCCTGCGGCTGGCTGGCATTGCCGCCGCAGCGTTCCATGGCGATGCGGCACAGGGGATTCGCACCCTGGTGCTGGATAATTTCAGGAGCGGCCAGCTGAGAGTGATGGTGGCCACCGACGTTGCGGCGCGCGGGCTGGACATCCAGCAACTTCCGGCGGTGATCAACTACGACCTGCCACGCTCGACCGACGACTATACCCACCGCATCGGCCGCACCGGCCGTGCAGGCGAAAGCGGGCTCGCCATCAGCCTGGTGGATGCCAGCAGCGAAACCCACATGCGCCTGATCGAAAAACGCCAACAGCAGCGTGTGCCACGCGAGCAGATTGCCGGCTTCGAGCCAGCCGAAACATCACCCACCACCGGCAAGGGCCCGGCGGCAGCCGATGGTGGCGGCATCAAGGGCAAACGCAAGAGCAAGAAAGACAAACTGCGCGAAGCAGCTGCCGGAAAACAATAACCCCAAGCCCACGCACCGGCTACTGCAGGCACCGGCTTCACCTTGCCGACCTCTCGGGCAGCAAAAAGCCCCGCAAATGCGGGGCTGGTCGGTGCAGGGTGTTGCCGGCAACTCAATGATTCGGCATCAGCGAGATTTTTTTCTGCCACTCGGCCGGGCCGGTCTGGTGCACCGATGTGCCCTGTGAATCAACCGCTACGGTAACCGGCATGTCTTGTACGTCAAACTCGTAAATGGCTTCCATGCCCAGATCCTCAAAGGCAACCACCCTGGCCGCCTTGATGGCCTTGGACACCAGATAGGCAGCACCGCCCACGGCCATCAGGTAAACCGCGTGGTTGTCCTTGATGGCATCAATCGCAGTCTGGCCACGTTCGGCCTTGCCCACCATACCCAACAAGCCGGTCTGTTCCAGCATCTGGCGGGTGAACTTGTCCATGCGGGTTGCGGTAGTCGGGCCAGCCGGGCCCACCACTTCATCACGTACCGGATCAACCGGTCCAACGTAATAAATGAAGCGATTGGCAAAATCCACCGGCAATGTCTCACCGCGCGCCAACATATCCACCATGCGCTTGTGTGCAGCATCGCGGCCGGTCAGCAATTTGCCGTTGAGCAACAAGGTTTCACCCGGCTTCCAGCTTTCGACATCCGCACGGGTCACAGTGTTCAGATCAACACGGCGCGCCTGTGCTGACGGCGTCCAGGTTACGGCCGGCCAGTCTTCCAGCTTTGGCGGCTCTAGTCTGGCAGGGCCGGAACCATCCAGCTCGAAATGTACGTGACGTGTTGCCGCGCAGTTCGGAATCATTGCCACCGGCAACGAGGCAGCGTGGGTCGGATAATCGAGGATCTTGACGTCGAGCACCGTGGACAGGCCACCCAGGCCTTGCGCGCCGATGCCGAGTGCATTGACCTTTTGATACAGTTCGATACGCAGTTCTTCAATACGGTTTTGCGGCCCGCGGGCAATCAGATCCTGAATATCGATGTGATCCATCAACGACTGCTTGGCCAGCAGCATCGCCTTCTCTGCCGTACCACCAATGCCGATACCCAGCATGCCCGGCGGGCACCAGCCGGCGCCCATGGCTGGCACGGTTTTCAGCACCCAGTCAACAATCGAATCCGACGGATTGAGCATCACAAACTTGGATTTGTTCTCCGAACCACCGCCCTTGGCAGCAATGCTGACGTCAACGGTATTTCCCGGCACCAGATCAAAATGCACGATCGCCGGCGTGTTGTCGCGGGTGTTCTTGCGCGCACCGGCCGGATCAGCCAGCACCGAGGCACGCAGCTTGTTGTCCGGATGGTTGTAGGCCTGGCGCACACCTTCGTTGACCATGTCCTGAATCGACATGGTGACATCCGCCCACTTGACGTCCATCCCGACCTTGACGAAGGCGCAGACAATGCCGGTATCCTGACAGATCGGGCGATGGCCCTCGGCACACATGCGCGAATTGGTCAGAATCTGCGCAATCGCATCCTTGGCGGCAGCAGACTGCTCGCGCTCATAGGCATCGCCCAGGGCCTTGATGTAATCGGCCGGATGGTAATAGGAAATGTATTGCAGGCTATCGGCAATACTATCGATAAAATCTTGTTGGCGAATGGTAGTCATTGGATCCGGTTCCTCTCGTCAAGGCCAGCTGGCCCCAACTACAACAGATATAAGGCAACGCCCCAGCATTGCCCGCCGCAGGGCGAGCATTGTAACCGATTTGTTTGCTGAAAACCCTGCTCGCGTATCGGGCAGCATGATCAGGCGGGATCACATCGCCGGCAGACCGGCAGCACTGGATGCGGCGAACTTTACTGCGCCAAGCCAATCCAAACGCCACGATATCGATCAAGCAAACACAGATCATCGACAGAAATCGGTTTATAATGCCCGGTTTTCCGCACACAGCTTTTGCAGGAGCTTCTAATGGATGAAGAGTTGCGCCGCAGCGCGCTGGAATATCACCTGTTTCCCAAGCCGGGCAAGATTCAGGTCGCCCCAACCAAGCCGCTGGCCAGCCAGCGCGATCTGGCCCTGGCGTATTCGCCGGGTGTTGCTGCTGCGTGTGATGCGATTGTCGAAGACCCGAACAACGCCCGCAAATACACCGCCCGCGGCAATCTGGTGGCGGTGATCACCAATGGCACGGCAGTGCTGGGCCTGGGTGATATCGGCCCGCTGGCCGGCAAGCCGGTGATGGAAGGCAAAGGCGTTCTGTTCAAGAAGTTTGCCGGCATCGATGTATTTGACATCGAAGTTGACGAAAAAGACCCGCAAAAGCTGGTGGACATCATTGCCGCGCTGGAACCCACCTTTGGTGGCATCAACCTGGAAGACATCAAGGCGCCGGAATGTTTCTATGTTGAGAAACACCTGCGCGACCGCATGAAAATCCCGGTATTCCATGACGACCAGCACGGCACAGCCATCATCACAGCAGCAGCAGTGCTCAACGGCCTGCGCATTTTCGGCAAGGACATCGCCAGGGTAAAACTGGTGACATCGGGTGCCGGCGCCGCTGCCGTGGCCTGCCTTGACCTGCTGGTGGCGCTGGGTGTGAAGATTGAAAACATCGTCATGTGCGACTCCAAGGGCGTGGTGCACACTGCGCGCGAAGACTGGGATCGCCTGGATGAATCCAAGCGCCGTTACGCCAAGGATACCCCTGCCCGCTCGCTGAAAGATGCGCTGGTGGGTGCGGACATTTTCCTCGGTTTGTCCGGCCCGAAACTGGTCACACAGGAAATGGTCAAGGGCATGGCCGATGCACCGCTGATTCTGGCGCTGGCCAACCCGGAACCGGAAATCCTGCCGCCGCTGGCGAAAGAAGCCCGTCCGGATGCAATCATCTGCACCGGCCGTTCGGATTTCCCGAACCAGGTCAACAATGTGCTGTGTTTCCCGTTCATCTTCCGTGGTGCGCTGGACGTGGGCGCCACCACCATCAACGAAGAAATGAAACTGGCGTGTGTGCGTGCGATTGCCGATCTGGCCATGGCCGAGCAATCAGACGTGGTTGCCGATGCCTACGTCGGCCAGACCCTGTCGTTCGGCCCGGACTACATCATTCCGAAACCATTCGACCCGCGCCTGATCATCAAGATTGCGCCAGCCGTCGCTGAAGCAGCAATGAAATCCGGCGTGGCCACCCGCCCGATCGAAGACCTCAACGCCTACCGCGATGAACTGACCCAGTTTGTCTACAAGTCCAACCTGTTCATGAAGCCGGTGTTTTCGGCAGCAAAACAGGCGAAGGCGCGCGTCATCTACGCCGAAGGTGAAGACCAGCGTGTGTTGCATGCCGTGCAGGAAGTGGTGGATCAGGGCCTGGCGCAGCCGATCCTGATCGGTCGTCCGCATGTGATTGAGCAGCGCATCGAAAAACTGGGCCTGCGAATTCGTCCGGGCGTTGATTTCGAGCTGGTCAACAACGAAAACGATCCGCGCTACCGCGAATATTCGCAACTGTATTTCGACCTGATGCAGCGCCGCGGTGTCAGCATCCAGTATGCTCGCCGCGAAGTACGCCGCAAGACCACGCTGATCGGCACCCTGATGCTGCGTCGTGGCGAGGCCGATGCCATGATCTGTGGCACCTTCGGACAGTACAAACTGCATCTGGAATTTGTTGAACAGGTATTGGGCAAAAAGGCTGGTGTCAAAACACTGGCCGCGATGAATGCCCTGATCCTGCCGCACGGCAACATCTTTATTGCCGACACCTATGTCAACGCCGATCCGACTGCAGAGCAGCTGGCAGAAATCACCCTGCAGGCAGCAGAAACCGTGCGTCGCTTTGGTATTGCACCGAAGGTGGCCTTGCTGTCACATTCGAGCTTCGGCAGTGTTGATACACCTTCATCGCTGAAAATGCGCGAGGTGCTGCGTCTGCTCAACGAACAGGCGCCTGATCTGGAAGTGGAAGGTGAAATGCATGGTGATGCCGCGTTGTCCGGCACCATTCGCGATCAGGTATTCCCGAATTCGCGCCTGAAGGGTGATGCCAACCTGCTGATCATGCCGACGCTGGATGCAGCCAATATCAGCTTTAACCTGCTGAAAGTGAGCGCAGCAGATGGCGTGACAATCGGCCCGATCCTGCTGGGCAGCGCCAAGCCGGTGCATATTCTGACGCCAACCGCCAGCGTTCGCCGCATCGTCAACATGACGGCGCTGGCAGTGGTCGATTGCAACATGCAGGGTTAAACTCGCGTCTCGGGCAAAACAAGGGGTGGCATTGCCACCCTTTTTTCATGGAGCGATACCGATAATGAGCGACAAATTTTCGCCAAACGATGCCTTCAACTTCTTCCGCAACATGTGGAAGCCAATGGAGCCGGTTTCCGGCATGTTTCCCGGCCTCAACGAAGAAGAGCTGGAACGCAAGATCATGGAACTGAAGGTGGTTGAAAACTGGCTGCAGGCCAATCTCAACATGCTATCGGTAAGCATCAAGACCATGGAACTGCAAAAAGCCACACTGGCTGCCATGCGCCCTGCGGAAGGCAACAAACCCCCGCCCAAAGCGGATCAGGGCTGACATTCAGCGGCGCCTGGCTTTCTTGCCGCCCACCTTGCCAGTTGCCTTTGCAGGTGGTTTGCCCGCCCTGCTTGCCGGCTTGCCGGCCTTGACCGAGCCGTTACGGGCCTTGGCGGCAACGGCCTTTGGCGATGCCTTGCGCGACCCCGCCTGATGTCTGCCGGCTTTTGCCGGCGCGGCTTTGGCCTCAGGCTTGTTTTCGAGTGTTTTGGGAATGGCTGCCGGGGCCGCCACCACAGCGGTTCCTGGCACATCACCCGGCAACGGGGCGGGTTCGGCCCGGCTCAATGCAGACATCGCCAGCAATATGCAGGCACAGGCGAAACGGACAGAAAAGACAGTTTGCATTGCTCATTCCTCTGCTTGGCGCCACATCCCCCGCGCCGTTTACCGTGATGCCCTTGGCGTCAACGATAGATGTGGCATAATCAGTGCAGCCATAACAAATATAACGCCGCAACGGCAATCGGCCTGCGGCAAATCCCACAACAATTCCAAACACCACCAATACACTGGAACGCCATGTCTAATCTCGCCGATTCGTCGAGCCAGGCGGTAGCCGCCGTGCAACTGGAGAAATTCCTCAGCAGCAAGAACGCCGAACGCTGGTGCAAGATCCTCGCTCCCAGCTACCCTGCATCCGGCTACTGGCTTTGCCAGGAGGCGCGGATTTTACAGGAATTCAACCATGCCCACCCGTTTGCCGCGCGTTTTATCGGTGTTGATACCGAACGCCGCATTCTGGTGACCGAAGCCCCCGGTTTCACCCTGTCGCAATGGTTGAATACACCGCAGGGCGCACTTGATCATCCGTTCCAGCGATCCAGCGATTTGCTGCGCCTGTTGATGGCCATCTGCCGCATTGCCGACGCAATTCACAAGAAAAACGTTGTGCACTGCGGCCTGCGCCCGGACGTAATCTGCATCAATATCGACAATCAGCGGCGCATTGACTACGAATCGATCCGCATTATCGACTTTGGTTCCGCCCACTCACACCAGCATCCACTGGAAAAGCCGCTGTTCCTCGACCCGCAGCAGACACGTGCGGATTATCTTTCGCCCTCTTTCAAACAGGCAGTCAACAAGGATTGGGCGGCGTATTGCCAGCTGGTGGGCGAAGAGCACAAAAACAACTGGCAGGAGTTCTCGGAACGGGCGCGCAGCCAATATGATCTGACCCTGATGCCTCATCTGGCCGCCAATCAACTGGACTGGCATACCGACATGTTCAGCATCGGCTACTGGTTCAGCCAGATTTCGCTGCGCCGGATCGACTATTTCACCCCGGCACATCAGGAACAGCTGCCGAAAATCCTGAATCGCATGCAGAAATCGGTGTGGCGCGGTGGCTACCGCAGTTTCGACAATCTGCTGCAAGACCTGCACCGGCTTGAACTCGACCCGCAAGCGCCGGTTGTTGATTGCCTGCCGCAACATTCGTCTGTCAGTTATCTGGCTGCTGTGCCCACCACTCTGGCCAATCCCGAGTTCAGCATTGGCGCCACGGACACGACACAAACCGCCCCTGCCGCGTCAGTGGCCTATTCCCAGTCACTGGAAATCGCCAGGGAATCGGCTCAACGCAAACAGCGGCTGCGTCTGGGCGCGGCAATTGGCGGCGCATTGCTGCTGGGGTTTGCGGCAACCTATCTGTTGATCAACCAGCAGGCTACACCCGATACCGAATTTGCAAACCCCGCGACTGACAGCGGCCGGATTGAAGTGCAACCGCCCCTGCCCGACGCAGCACCGACAGCGCCGGCCAAAAACGCCACCCCGCCAGAATCCGCCCCGCAGCCCGCACAGCCGGAAAAAGCCGCCGAACCTGCCACCCAGAACGGCACAGAAGCGCCAGCCGCAAGCGACACCAAGGACACGCCTGCAGCAGCCAGCAGCACTGCCAATGCCGACGACACACTGGCGGCGCTGCGCCGTGCAGCCGAAGCCGGCGACCCCGCAGCCCAGACCCAGCTTGGCCTGGCCTACCGCAATGGCAAGGGGGTGCCGCAGGATCTGGTGGAGGCGGTCAAATGGTATAACCGCGCCGCGGAGAAAAATCATGCCGAAGCGCAGGCTTATCTGGGCTTCATGTACATGACCGGGCGTGGCGTGCGCCGCAACGACGTGGAAGCGGCAAAATGGCATCGCAAGGCTGCCGAGCAAGGCAACCCGCTGGGCCAGTACAATCTTGGCCTGATGTATCTGCATGGCCGTGGCGGCGTTGAAACCAGCAAGGTGCAAGCCTATCTGTGGCTGAAACAGGCGGCAGAACAGAACAATGGCTCGGCGCAGGTGCAGTTGGCTACGCTCAGCCAGCAAATGAGCAAGGCCGAGCAGCAGGAAGCACAAAAACTGGCGGCCTCGGTCAAACCACGCCGTTAAAGATGCACTGATTCATTCGGCACGCGGAATGAAGTGCACGGAGCGCAGAGCCGTTGCAGGGCCGTGCAGGCTGGATGCACGGCCACGCTCTTTGAGGACACAACAGGAATCGTCATGCTTGCCGCACCGATCATCATCAATCGTCAAATGCTCGACGAACTCAGCGAAGAAGCCCGCCAGTTGCCGCGCCTGCGCAAGCACCGCAATTTTCATGATGCAGACAACGCCCCCTGCCATCGCCTGATCATCGCCATCGAGCCGGGCTCTTACATCCCGCCGCATTGCCATGCGGATCGCAACAAGGACGAGACCATCAGCATCGTCCGTGGTCGTATCGGCATGGTGTTTTTTGATGCGCAAGGCAGCGTGACGCAACGTCTATTGCTGGAAGCGGGCGGTGAAACACAGGGGGTGACCATTCCTGCCGGCATGTTTCACAGCTTGCTGGCATTGGAGCCTGGCGCGGTGTTCCTGGAAGCCAAGGCCGGCCCCTATCTACCGCCGGCAGACAGCGAGCGCCCCGCCTGGGCACCGCTGGAAAACACGGCAGAGGCGCCGGCTTATCTGGCGGCAATGCGCGCCTTGTTCGGCAGCTGAAACCTGCGCAGCAGGATAGACCACAAACCGGCTCAGCCCTGCCAGGGTTCGCGGCAGAATTGCTCGAACGCGTCTGCCGGCAACGCGGCGGAACAGAAAAACCCCTGGAATTCGTGACAGCCGGCATGACGCAGGAAGCCAGCCTGGGCACTGGTCTCCACGCCCTCGGCAATCACCTTCAGTTTCAGTGCCTGCGCCAGATTGATGATGGCATGCACAATCGCCACATCACTTTCGTCGTCAGGGATATCGCGAATGAAAGAACGATCGATTTTCAGCTTGTGTATGGGAAAACGCTTGAGGTAGCCCAGGCTGGAATAACCGGTACCAAAGTCGTCGATCGATAGCGCCACACCAAGTTGGGCCAGCGCCTCCAGACGTTTCAGCGCCTCATCGGCATCACGGATCAGGATCGATTCGGTCAGCTCCAGCTCAAGCCGGGCAGCCGGCAGGCCAGAACGGTGCAGCAAATCGGATACCTGCTGCACAAAGTTGGCCTGTTCAAACTGCAATGCCGAGACATTTACCGCCACATTCATGGACCAGCCCTGCCGATGCCAGATGCTGGCCTGACGGATTGCCTCTGCCATCACCCAGTTGCCGATCGACACGATTGCGCCGCTGTCTTCCGCCACCGGAATGAACTGCGCCGGAGACACATCGCCCAGCTCCGGATCATGCCAGCGCAACAGCGCCTCGGCCCCCACCACCCGGTTGTGGACAAGCTCTACCTGTGGCTGGTAGTGCAAGCGGAAACGCTCATCCTGCAAGGCCAGACGCATCGCATGATCCAGCTTCATGCGCGACAGCAGATCAATATTCATCTGTTTCTGGTAGAAACGGAAACCGGATCGGCCACGTTCCTTGGCGTAATACATGGCACTGTCGGCGTTCTTGATCAGATCGTCGATACTCTTGCCATCTTCCGGATACAGGGCAATACCGATACTGCAACTGAGGCTGAACGCCATGTCATCCAGCAGGAAGGGGCGTGACAGCTCATGCAACACCCGTTGCGCGGCCGTTTCCGCGCCACGGGTGTCGGTCTGGTTCAGCAGCAGAACAAACTCGTCTCCCCCCAGCCGCGCAGCGGTATCCACCTGACGCACGCAGGCGCCCAGCCGTTCTGCCACCTCCACCAGCACCCGGTCACCGAACATGTGGCCAAGCGAGTCGTTAATATGCTTGAAACGATCCAGATCAAGAAACAAGATGGAAAAACAGCTGGCGTTGCGATCTGCCAGGGCCATGGCCTGCTCCACCCTTTCTGCCAGCAGCAAGCGATTTGGCAGGCCTGTCAGCGCATCGGTATACGCCAGTTCTTCAATACGTTTTTTGGCCGAAAACGATTCGGTCAAATCCTTGAAAAAACCGATGTAATACTTCGGGCACCCCTGTTCATCGGCCACCATCACCATGGATACCAGACACGGATAAACGGCTCCATTCTTGCGACGGTTCCAGAGTTCCCCTTCCCAGTAGCCGTCTGCAGCAATTTGCGCCGACAGCGCATCCACCACATCCTCGTCATAACGATTGGAGAGGAATTCGCGCGGCCGGTGGCCGATCAGTTCATCGTGGCTGAAGCCGGTAAGGCGCTCGCAACTGGGGTTGGCCGCAATGATCTGATAATCGGCATCGGTAACGAAGATGGCTTCAAGACTGGCTTCGAATACCTTGGCAGCGAGCGACAGCTGCTGCTCGTCACGCAGCTGCTGCGAGATATCGCGATAGGAATAGACCCGACCCACCGGCCGGCCGCGTGCATATTGCGGCAGCGTTACCCGCTCCAGCACCTGACCATTACGCAGCACCAGCACGTCCCTACCCTCCAGCAAAGGCGAGCGGCTGATCTCCTGCAGGCGCGACGCATAATGCTCGACATCCACAACCGAGCGATCCATCCAGCCATATACGGCGGCATCGTCGCGCTGCGACATCAGTTCGCCGGGCAGCGACCACAACTCGGCAAAACGCTGGTTGCAGACACGAATCGCACCATTCAGATCGGTGACCAGAATGCCGTCAGCAGTGGATTCCAGCGTAGCGCGCAATTCGGCCACCAGCTTTTCCAGCTCGGCTTCCACCCGCCGCTGTTCTGTCTGATCGACCACCGACACCACATAAATGCCCGACTGTGGCCCGAGGCGCACCCGCGATACCCGGCGCGTCACCAGCAGCAGTGCGCCATCACTGCGCTGCATCATGCTTTCAGACAGAATCGAATCCGACAGACCGGCGGCGACATCCTCCCAGAAAAAGTTGTCTTCCGGGGTATACGCCATATCAACAGCAGGCTTGCCCACCAGCGATCCGGCCGGCACGTCCAGCAATCGCTCGGCAGCACTGTTGGCGGCAATCACCCGCAGCTGCACCGAATCCACCAGCCACACGGCCTCCAGCATGCCTTCTATCAAGGGCCGCCAGATATCGGGCGTCATTCGCCGACCTCCTCAACCAGGTCACGCGCACGTTCGAAGAAATAACACAGACGTTTGCGCGGCGAGAGATAGTCGTGCACCGCACGTGGCAGCTGGATCGGTTTCAAGCTGTTCTTGATGCCCAGCTCCGGCGTGCTCTCCAGATCCAGCAACAAGGCATCTTCCTTGGCAATCTGCGGATCGTAGACCACCACCTTGGGTTTCAACGGCCGTGCCGAATTCACCGAGGCCACAATCGCGTAGCGTCCATCACTCAACTGCACCGATGAGCCCGGCGGATAAACGCCCATCATGCGAATGAACAGCGCCAGAATGGCCTTGTCGAAGCGCGTTTTCATCTGCACGAACAACATCGACAATGCTTCGTGCGGCGTCAGCGCCTGCGCCGGGTTGGCCGGATTGCACAGATTATCGTAACGGTTGACCAACGAGACGATACGGCTGGCATTGCTGATTTTTTCGTTGCCCAGATGCAGCGGATAACCGCTGCCATCGGCCATTTCATGGTGCTGCGCAATGACCAGTATCGCGGCAGGCGAAAGACCCATTTTCTTGCCCAGCTCAACGCCATGACTGACATGTTGCTGGTATATCTGACGTTCGGACGGCGAAGACTGTTCATCCTGCCAGCGCAAGCGATCAGGCAGATCGAGCTTGCCGATATCGTGCAGCAAGGCGCCAATCCCCAGCTCGCGCATATCGTTGGTCGGCAGCCCGGCAATTTTGCCCAGCAGCAGGGAAACCACGGTCACGTTCAGCGCGTGCAACGAGCTTTCGTCGCCAGCCTTTTCCGAAAGCAAGCGGATCGCGGTTTCCTGTTCGCCGGTAATATCCTGCAGAAACCCATCCACCAGCAGGCCTGCCTGCTCTTTGGCCGAGCCTGGCTGGGAATGGGCCGTTTTGTAAACCTGTTTGAACAGGCGTGTCGCCTCACCAAACTGCCGCTCGCAACGCTGCAATGATGCCCGCTGTTGCGACAACAGCTGGCGCCGCTGCTGAAGCGGGTCCGGTGTTCTGGGTGTTGGGGCGTGCGCTTCTGCCAACGCAGGCGCGGCACTGGCAGCGGCTGCCACCGCCAGCGCTGCGGCCAGCTCCTGCAATACGTGCGGATCGGACTTATCCGGGCAATATCGAATCCGCTTCAAGCCCAGCGAGCGCAGGGTATCAATCTGGTCCTGGCTGCGGATCTTGAAACTGCTCAGCGAAAACGGATGATCCATCCAGCCGGTATCGAGGTGAATAAACAGCCCGATACGCAGCTGAGTAATATCGACATAGGAATCGTGGCGTTCAGCCATGTTGAAAATCAGGAGAGGATTGTTATTGATTCTGTATAGCAGAAGAATCTTGGCGCAGCGCAGCAATTTGAGCAGGGATGCGGCCTGCAGCGATATCAGTGAGCGTAGCTGCAGGGCCGGTTCGCTATTGAAATATTCTGAAAGGCAAATTCAGCGCGTTTGCGGCAAAGCATGACAAATGTGCTGTGCCAGGCTGGCGGCGGCAAGTGGATTAAAGCGGAAAAACAGCTCGGGCTCGATCAGCTCCAGCTCCAGCAGGCGCAGACGCCCCTGCTGATCGCGCAGCAGATCAACCCGCGCATACAGCGGCAACACCGGGCAGGCTGCCACGGCACGTTCGGCAAAGGCGATCTCCTCGGTGTTGGCGATGTGCGGCAAAACGTGGCCGCCATGGTCATCCTGCACACGAAAATCACCGGGGCGTGGTGTCTTGCGCACCGCGTGGCATACTTCGCCGGCAATCACCACCAGCGAAAGTTCGCCCTGCAGCAACACCGAGGGCAGAAATGGCTGAACGATCATTGCCTCTCTGGCACTCGCCTCATCCAGCGCCTGTTGTGCTGCCTGCGGCTGCTGCAGATCAATGCACTGGGTGCCGCGTGCGCCGGCCGACACCACCGGCTTGATGACAACCTCGTCCCAGCCAAAACGCTGTGCCAGCGCCGGCAAATCAATCTGCTGGCCCTTGGCGACAAACACGCTGGGAACAATCGCCACTCCCTGCTCCGCCAGATCGCGCAGGTAGTGCTTGTCGATATTCCAGCGCAGCAGATCGTAGCGATTGAACAGCAAGGTCTGCTGGCCGGCCCTGTCCAGCCAGGCTTCGAATTCTTCGCTGCGCTCGCTGTAATCCCAGGTGCTGCGCAACACGGCACCCCGCACCTGCGACCAATCCTGCTGCGGGTCATCCCAGGGCAAACGACATACCGTCAGCCCCTGTTCACGCAAAGCCTGGGTCAACCATGCTTCTTCCAGTGCAATCTGGCATTGCCAGGGGTCTTGTTGATCCAGCTGCAGCAGGCTGGCCTGGGTCACAATCGCAATATCATTCTTCATCCGGATTTCCTTGCTGCGCAGCCGACTGCTGAGTGAGGCCGTGACGATACAGCCACCATTGCAAACGCAGATCGTCCCAGATTGGCACCACAGCCAGGGCAATCAGCCAGAGGGCCAACGGCAGGGTGGCACTATAGCCGATACGTTTGAACGCCAGCGCCCCGAGCACCCCACCGACGAAAAAGCAGCCGACCAGTTTCAGGTGTAAAAACAGCTTGTCGCGATTGGCCTGCACCGGCCCACCCTTGTCGTGGCTGCGGTTGTAATAAAACATTTTGCCCAGTTCGATGCCGATATCGGTGACCAGGCCGGTAACATGCGTCGTGCGGATTTCCGCGCGTGACACCTTGGTGATGATGGCGTTTTGCAGGCCCATGATGTAACACAGCAGCAGCACCGTGCCCGGCAGAAAAAAATCATCCATCTGCTGCAGATAGGCGCCCGCAAGCCCGAACAGCAACAGCAGCATGGCCTCCAGCAGCAGACTTAGCGCAAACTGGCTGCGCAGCTGGCGACGCTGCGCCCAGTTGATCTGCAGCGCAGTGGTAGCGGCGCCGGCCACAAAGGCGAGGATAGCCACCAGGGCCGCCATTGCCATCCAGACTTCGCCCAGCGCCAGATGATCGGCAGTGGCCGAGAGCAGGCCGGTCATGTGCGAGGTATAGTGGCCCACGGCTAGAAAGCCACCGGCATTCACCGCACCGGCGATAAACGCCAGCGACAGACCAAGATGGCGATTACCGCGAGTCTGGCGTTGATGGCCACTCAGCTCGCGCAGATACTCAAGCGGCATGTCGATTCGCTTTCAAACACCTCTCCCCTGCTTTTCCTGGCGATACACGCCGGGTGTAACACCGGTCCATTTCTTGAACGCCCGATGAAACGCACTGGGCTCGGAGAAACCCAGCTGCAGCGCAATATCGTCAATCGACAGCTCCGGCCGCGAGAGGAAATATACGGCAGTATCGCGGCGCAGATTGTCCTTGATCTGCTGATACGAACTGCCCTCGTCTTTCAGGCGCCGACGCAGCGTTTGCGGTGTCAGATACAACTCTGCCGCCACTTGTTCGAACTCCGGATAGTCGGCACGCTGGCGCAGCATGGCACGGATACGGCCGGTCAGGCTGTCGTCGTTTTTTGGCTTCACCAGCAGATCAGCCGGCGAGGTTTTGAGGAAGGCCTTCAGCGTGTGTTCGTTCTGCACCACCGGCAGATCGAGATAACTGGCCGGGAACGACAGCGTGATCGCCGCCCCGCCAAACTGTGTGCTCCGGGCATAAAACATGCGGCGGTATTCCGCGGCGTGTGGTGGCTCGGCGTAATCGAACACTGCGTCGATGATCGGAATACGCTTGTTGATCAGCCAGCAGGCAAAACCATGCCAGATCACCAGCCAGCATTCGGTCAGAAAATGATCCGGGTCATCCAGTGCCAGGTTTTCGAAGGTGAGCAAAGCGCGGTTGTCATCGCGGCTGATGCTCACGCGGAATGCATCGCTGATCAGCCCGTAAAAACGCATGCCACGGCTCAGCGCACGCTGCAGCGTGCCGGCATGAATCGCGGTGTAACACATCATCGCAAAAGTGCCGATCTTGCTTGGCCCTGCGGCGCTGAAGCCGAGAAACTCATCAGACATGCTCAGCCACAGCTGCTGGATGAAGGCGGTGTATTGTTCGGTGGAAACCAGTGCCTGCGGCGCACTCAGCAGCTCACTGGCAATGCCGGCCGCATCCAGCACCGGCACGACATCCAGCCCGCGCGCCCGGGCTCCACGCAGCGCAGCCACAACAAAGTGGATGGGAATGGTGTGCTTGCGGCTGTCACTGACTGACGAGCCTGGCGGATACAGTCCGGTTTTCATGGCAGCCTGCCATCTTATCAGAATGGGGCTGACCGTTCCTGCCAAACAGTTTGAGCATTCCGGTCATTGGCGCGTTGCTGCGCTAAAAATAAGCTGAACCGACAACAATCCGATGGTGGAGACAAAACAATGGAACGCAGACATTTCGAACAGGAACACACTATTTTCCGCGCCAGTTTCCGCGAGTTTCTGCAGCGTGAGGTGGTGCCGCATCAGGATGCCTGGGAAGAAGCCGGCATTGTGCCGCGCGAAATCTGGTGCAAAGCAGGCGAAAGTGGCTTTCTGGTGCCGTTTGCCGATGAAAAATATGGCGGCGCCGGTGCCAGGGATTTCCGCTACGACCAGATCGTCTGCGAAGAACTGGCCTATATCAACGAGCCCGGCTTCATCATGCCCTTGCATTCGTCGCTGTGCGCACCCTACCTCGACACCTTTGGCAACGAAGCGCAGAAAGACCGCTGGATGCCGGATATCGTCGCCGGCAACACGATCATGGCGGTAGCAATGACGGAACCGGGCGCCGGCTCCGATCTGGCCGGGATGCGCACCCATGCTGAAAAGAAGGATGATCACTGGCTGCTGAATGGCTCGAAGATTTACATCTCCAACGGCATTCTCGCCGACCTGATCATCGTCGCCGCCAAAACCAACCCCGATAACAAACACGCGATGACGCTGTTCATGATCGAAGCCGGCATGCCAGGCTTTGAACGTGGCCGTAATCTGAAAAAGCTCGGCATGAAATCGCAGGATACCGCCGAGCTGTTTTTCAACGATGTCAAAGTGCCGCCAGAAAACGTGCTGGGCCAGGTGGATTTCGGCTTTTACTACCTGATGCAGATGCTGGCACAGGAACGCCTGACCAACGCCTGCTGCGCCATCGCCGGCGCAAAAGCGGCTTACGATGTGACCAAGACTTATGTCACCGAGCGCAAGGCGTTTGGCCGCGAAATCGCCAAATTCCAGAACACCCGCTTCAAGATGGCGGAAATGAAAACCGAAATCGACATTGGCCAGGTATTTGTTGATCGCTGCGTGATGGACCACAACCAGCAGCAACTGAAAGACGACATCGCCGCCGAAGCCAAGCTGTGGACCACTGAACTGCTGTGCAAGGTGGTGGATCAATGCGTGCAACTGCACGGCGGCGCGGGTTACATGTGGGAATACCCGATCACCCGTATGTACGCCAACGCCCGCATCCAGCGCATTTTTGCCGGCACCAGCGAAATCATGAAAGAGATCATTGGCCGCGCCAATGGTTTTGCCTGATCCGGCATTTACATGTAATGAGGTGTTCTGCGGTGTCTATCGCCAAATCGGGGCAAACCGACTAGATTTACTCTGGTAAACATGAACACCACAGGAGAACATCATGCGCATCGCCAATAACGTCACCGACCTGATCGGCAACACGCCCCTGGTCAAGCTCAACCGCCTGACCGAGGGCTGCGTAGCCACCGTGGTGGCCAAGCTGGAATTCTTCAACCCGGCACACAGCGTCAAAGACCGTATCGGCGCGGCCATGATCGACGCAGCCGAACAAGCCGGCCTGATCAACAAGGATACGATCATCGTCGAGCCCACTTCGGGCAACACCGGCATTGCGCTGGCAATGGTCTGCGCCGCCAGGGGCTATAAATGCCTGCTGACCATGCCGGAAACAATGTCGAAAGAACGCCGCATGTTGCTGCGCGCCTACGGTGCCGACCTGATACTGACCCCCGGCCCGGACGGCATGGGAGGCGCGATTCGCAAGGCAGAGGAAATTGCTGCCAGCGACCCGAAAAAATACTTCATGCCGCAGCAGTTCAACAACCCGGCCAATCCGGAAATCCACCGCAAAACCACGGCGGAAGAAATCTGGAACGACACGGATGGCCAGGTGGATTTTCTGGTTGCAGGGGTGGGCACCGGCGGCACCATTACCGGAACGGCAGAAGTGCTGAAGGCCCGCAAACCCGGCTTCAAGGCCATCGCCGTCGAGCCGGATGCCTCGCCGGTGTTGTCTGGCGGTGCCAAAGGCCCGCACCCGATTCAGGGCATTGGCGCCGGTTTTGTGCCCGGCGTGCTGAATACCGAAAGCTACGACGAAGTCATGCGCGTGAAAAATGACGACGCATTCGATATTGCCCGCCGCATGGCGCGCGAAGAAGGCCTGCTGGTCGGCATTTCGTCCGGTGCGGCCGTGTGGTCGGCACTGCAGGTGGCCAAACGCCCGGAAAACGCCGGCAAGCTGATTGTTGTCATCATTCCCTCATTCGGGGAGCGTTATCTGTCGACAGCGCTGTTCGCCAATCTGGTGGATTGAGCGGTATCGCAAGCAATACGAAAGGCAAACATGTCCGGGCCCCTCGGCACATTGAAAATTCTGGATTTCTCCACCCTGCTGCCGGGCCCGTTCTGCAGCCTGTATCTGGCGGACATGGGCGCCGAGGTATTGCGCATCGAATCACCCACCCGGCAGGATCTGGTGCGGGTGATTCCGCCCTACGCAGATGGTGAATCCACTGCCCACGCCTATCTCAACCGCAACAAACGTTCGCTTGCGCTGGATCTGAAACAACCGGAGGCCATCGACATCGTCAAACGGCTGCTGGCGGAACACGACATCCTGATCGAACAGTTTCGCCCAGGTGTGATGCAGCGGCTGGGGCTGGGTTACGACGACCTCAAGCTCATCAACCCGCAACTGATCTACTGCTCGATTACCGGTTATGGCCAGACCGGCCCGCTGCGCGACCGCGCCGGCCACGACATCAACTATCTCGCCCTCTCCGGCTGTGCCAGCTACACCGGCCGCCGCGACAGCGGCCCGTTGCCATTGGGGCTACAGGTGGCAGACATTGCCGGTGGCTCGCTGCATGCAGCGCTGGGGATTCTGGCGGCGGTGATCCATCGCCAGCAAACCGGGCAAGGCCAGCACATCGATATCAGCATGACCGATTGCGCATTTGCGCTCAACGCCATGGCGGGTGCAGCCGCACTGGCCGGCGGTGTAGAGCCGCAAATGGAAGGCACCATGCTCAATGGCGGCAGTTTTTACGACTATTACCGCACGGCAGATGACCGTTATCTGTCAGTGGGCAGCCTGGAACCACAGTTCATGTTGGCGCTGGCGCAGGCCATCGGTCAGCCGCAACTGGCAGGGCTGGGGCTGGCACAGGATCAGGCCACCCAGCAACAGCTGAAACAGACGCTGGCCAGCGTGTTTGCCAGCCAGCCGCTCAGCCATTGGCAAAGCCTGTTTGCCACACTTGATGCCTGTGTTGAACCGGTGCTGGGTTTCAGCGAAGCAGTGTCACAGCCGCAGGCCGTCGCCCGGCAATGGGTGGTGCAAGTGCCAACACGCAGCGGCGGCAGCCAGCCACAAATCGCCTGCCCGATCCGCTTTTCGCTTACGCCGGCCAGCTATCAACATACCGGCGGCCCGGTAGGCGAACACAACGCGCAAGTGCTGAGCACTGCTGCCGCTGATTACGGCAAGCATTAAACCAGCCACGATATAACCAAAAGATATAAAAAAATGAAAACATAGTATTTAAAGGTTATTAAAAACATCACGGATAATGGCTGCGAACTTAACTATCGAGCCCTGTGATGAAAATCCGCGATCTGGACCTGGAAGCCACACCAATCAACCTGCAACACCAGCAGCTGGGCTTGCCGCCGCTGGAACTTGCCATCACTCACCCGGCGCAACACCCGGTACTGCGCATCTTCGGCTGGCTGGCTGCGTTGCTGCTGCTGGGTGCGCTGGCTTATCTGGCGCAGCAGTTGCTGCTGCATTCCGGCAGCCTGAGCAATGCCGGCGGGCTGCTGCTGGAGACACTCAACAGCCCGGTATTCTGGAGCGCCGCCGCTGTCGGCCTGTTTGCGCAAGTGGTGGATGGCGCGCTGGGCATGGCCTACGGCATTACCTCCACCACTTTTCTGCTGGCAGCCGGGCAATCACCGGCGGTGGCCAGCGCCAGTGTGCATATTGCCGAGGTGTTTACCACCGGCCTGTCCGGACTATCGCACCTGAAGCTGAAAAACATCTGCCACAAACTGTTTCTGCGCCTGCTGCTGCCGGGCATCACCGGCGCGCTGCTGGGCGCCTATCTGGTCACCCATATCGACGGCAAGCAGCTCAAGCCGTTTATCTCGGTGTATCTGCTGCTGATGGGGCTGTACATCATCAGCAAGGTGTGGGGCCGGCTGCGTGCCGCGCAGGGCGAGCCGAAACATGTGGGCAAACTGGCACTGCTGGGCGGGTTTGTTGATTCGGTAGGCGGTGGCGGCTGGGGGCCGGTGGTCACCACCACGCTGATCGGCAAGGGCCACGATCCCCGCACCACCATTGGCTCGGTCAATTTTGCCGAATTTTTCCTGGCCTTTGGCAGTGCCATCGCCTTTTCGCTGCTGATTGAAGAAACACCGTGGGTGGTGGTGGCCGGGCTGATCGTGGGTGGCGCGTTTGCCGCGCCATTCGCCGCCCTGCTCACCCGGCGCCTTTCCACCCGCACGCTGCTGGCGCTGGTGGGCAGCCTGATCGTGCTGGTGAGCAGCTTCAACCTCTACAAAGCGCTGCTGTAATCAGGCCATCACCACCGGCCCGCCAACCTCGATGCCTTTCTGATACGCCGGCCGCGCCAGCATACGCTGGTGATACGCCGCCAGATGCGGATAACGGGTGGCGGCGCCGCTGCGTGCCAGCAAGGCCTCGACGGCAAAACTCATCTGGAAATCGGCCATGCTGATCTGATCGCCGGCAAACCAGCTGTGGCTGGCCAGGTGCTGGTCGATAAATTGCAGCGCGGTGTTTACATTCGGGTCGATCAGCTTGGCCAGCACGGTTTTGCACAACTGGCGCGCAATCGGCCGCACAAAAAACGGCATCGGCTGGGTGGGGATGGTGACAAACACCAGCTTCATCACCAGCCAGTTCATCAGCGAGCCCTCCGCGTAGTGCATCCAGAAGCGGCACAAGCGATAGGCCTCGCTGCCCGCCGGCGGCAGCAACTGCGCCACATCACCCTTGCCCAGATGGCCATAGGTTTCCACCAGATATTCGATAATCGCACCGGATTCGGCAATGGTCAGATTGCCATCGGTAATCACCGGCGATTTGCCCAGCGGATGAATCGCCTTCAACTCCGGCGGGGCCAGCTTGGTTTTTTTATCGCGCTGATAACGCTTGATTTCATACGGCACCTGCAATTCTTCCAGCAGCCAGAGAATACGCTGCGAGCGCGAGGTTTCCAGATGGTGCAGGGTCAACATGGGCAAGGCTTTCGGTCAAAATTCGGTGGTCAAAGTGCGGGCTTCAGGCTCTTGCCCGCAACGGAAAATCTGCAGGATTGCGAATCGACTCAACAGACAAATCGACATCCAGATCGGGCCAGTACAGATGGTTTGACTGAGGCCATTCAACGTTCATCAACTGGCCAATCGAGGCATCGCGGAACCACGGAAACTCCACGAATGGCACAAACAACTCTTCGTTCTGCAACAGAATCCAGAAGCCGTCACGCGAAACATGCGTAACCTCAACCACCGAAATGATGCTGCCAGGCGCTACGGATGTCATTCTGGTGCTCCTCGATCAAGGTTTTGGCCTGACGCAACAAACGCTCATTCAAACCGATACTCTGCGCCAGGGCAATATCCGGCTCAAGCCAGAACTTGGCTTCGCCATCGGAATGGCTCACATGCACGTGCATCCGCGGCTCTTCGCGGGAGAAGAAAAAGAAGCGGAAACCCGCTTCGCGGAATACGGTAGGCGCCATGCGCCAATGTTAGCATTTCTGGCCGGAAACAAGCAGGTGGCGCGCCTCATGCCGAAACCAGCCTCCTGCCATCAGCCGGCAATTGCCAGCAGCTTGAGCAGCAGCCCGACCAGCGCGCACACGCCAATCACCTGCATCACGCTGCGTTTGAAACGGAACAAGGCAACGGCTGCCGCCACTGCAATCAACGCCGAGATCCAGTCGATCTGCCCGGCCAGCCCTTGCGGCCATAACACGTGATAACCGAAAAACAGCGCCAGGTTGAGGATCACACCCACCACGGCGGCGGTGATGGCGGTGAGCGGTGCGGTGAATTTCAGATCGTTGTGGGTTGATTCCACCAGCGGGCCGCCGGCAAGAATAAATACAAACGATGGCAGAAAGGTGAACCAGGTGACCAGCGAGGCCGCGACCGCGCCGGCAAGAAACAGGCTATCCGGCCCGAACAGTGCCTTGACGTAGCCGCCGACAAAGCCGACAAACGCCACCACCATGATCAGCGGCCCCGGCGTGGTTTCGCCCAGCGCCAGGCCGTCGATCATCTGGGTTGGCGTGAGCCAGCCGAAGTGGCTGACCGCCCCCTGATAGACGTAAGGCAACACCGCATAAGCACCGCCGAAAGTCAGCAGCGCCGCCTTGGTGAAGAACCAGCCCATTTGTGTCAGCGTGTGTTGCCAGCCGTAAGTCAAAGTCAGCAGGCCCATCGGCAATGCCCACAGCGCCACGCCGATCAGCACCACCCGTGCCAGGCGCGGCCAGCGGAAACGAGCGTGCTCCGGCGTTGGCGTGTGGTCGTCGATCAAGGCCGCGCCGTAAGACTTTTCACCGCTGCCATGGCCGCCACCAAGGCTGAATCTGGCGGGCGCAATGCGGCCGCCGAGATAACCAATCAAAGCCGCGCCGGCAACAATCAGCGGAAACGGCACCTCCAACCAAAAAATCGCCACAAACGAAGCACCGGCAATGCCCCACAGCCAATTGTTCTTTAACGCCCGCGAGCCGATGCGATGCGCCGCCTGCAGCACAATCGCCGTCACCGCTGGCTTGATGCCGTAAAACAGCCCGGCCACCAGCGTGGTATGGCCAAAGGCGATATACAGCCACGACAGCAGGATCAGGATCAGCAGCGACGGCAGCACAAACAAGCCACCAGCCACAATGCCGCCCCAGCTGCGGTGCATCAGCCAGCCGATATAGGTAGCCAGTTGTTGTGCCTCGGGGCCGGGCAGCACCATGCAGTAATTCAGCGCGTGCAGAAAACGCCGCTCGGAAATCCAGCGCCGGCGCTCCACCAGCTCCTGATGCATGATGGCGATCTGCCCCGCCGGGCCGCCAAAGCTGACGAAGCCGAGTTTCAGCCAGAAGATAAACGCCTGCCAGAAGCTGACCGCCGCCGGTGGTGTGTCGGGGATGGGTGTTGCGGAATCAGTCATCGGCGCCTTCGCTGCGGCAAGCGTAAAAAGGCGCAGCTTATCAAGCACTGCTGGCCGGCAACAAGCGCTTGATCATCGCGTCGATCTGCGCAGCGGCCTGTTTCGGATGCTCCAGCGGAAACAGATGCCCACCCTCCATCTGGCTGCAGACGATATGGTGGTGGCGCTGCATATTGTCGATGTCGAAGCGGTTGACCAGATGCGAGCTGCGGCCGCCAATAAAGCCGGCCGGCAGCTGCAGCTGGCGGCGATAACGCGGATAGGTGTGTGGCAGGTGGCTGTAGATCAGGTATTCCACTTCCGGCTCGAACACCAGTTGCACCCCGCCCTGCGGCGCCGGCTCGGTGCAGCGCAATGCGTAGTCGTTGAGACAATCGGGGTCGAAATCGGCAAACAGCGGCTTGCCGCGAAAATACGCCAGCGCTTCATCTGCCGACGGCCAGTGACGGCGCCGCGCACGGCAGGCGCCAGCGGGCGTGATGCGATCCATCACGCCGAAGCGTTTGGCCACCGCCAGCATGGTGGATTTCATGTGACCCATGATCGGCGAATCGAGCAGCACAATCGCCTTGAACAAATCCGGCCGCCGCAACGCGGTGAAAAACGACAGAAAGCCGCCCAGCGAATGGCCAACGCCAATCACCGGCTGGTCGTAGTGCGTTTCCAGATATTCAATCAACTGCTCGATCAGGTTCGGCCAGCAATCGGTAACCGGATAACGCGGATCGTGGCCCAGCGCATTGATGTAGCCGATGTCGTAATGCGGCTGCAGCAGCCCGAACAGCTTCTGGTAAGCCGCACAAGGAAAGCCGTTGGCATGGGAGAAATGAATGATGTCGCGCATAATCCAGTCAAAAATCAAACGAGCGTTTGATTTTCAAAATAGCAGCCGCATCGCGCCACAACAAGCGCAAAAAAACTCAAAGCAATTGACGTTTGTGCTCATGCAGCGTTTAAGGCAGTTACTGCGAGCCTCCGCTTAGCCGGTACAATCAAGGTTTTCCCGCAAGCGAGCCCCATCATGTCCGAACCGATCCGCCTGGCCAAACGTTTAGCCGCACAACAGGGCATCTCGCGCAGCGCCGCCGAAGAATACATTGCCGGCGGCTGGGTGGAGGTGGATGGCAAAGTGGTGGAAGAGCCGGCGTTTCGTGTCAGCGACAACCAGCGCGTGACGCTGCGGCAAAACGCCGTGGCCGAGCCGGCGCAAATGGTCACGCTGCTGCTGCACAAACCAGCCGGTTACGATGCCAACCTCGACGGGCAAAAACCCGCCATCAAGCTGATCACGCCGGAAAACCGCGTCGCCGACGACCACTCCGGCTTCAATTTCCTCAAACGCCATCTCAGCGGCCAACAGGTGTTATGCCAGCTCGGCTACCTCAGCAGCGGCCTGCAGGTCTACAGCCAGGATTACCGTGTGCAGCGCAAGCTGGGCAAGGAGCTGGCGCACGTCGAGCAAGAATATTTCATCGATGTTGAAGGCGAAATCGCCGAACACGGCCTGAAGCGCCTCAACCATGGGCTAGTGCACGAAGGCGAAGCCCTGCCCCCCTGCAAGGTAAGCTGGCAAAGCGACCACCGCCTGCGGTTTGCACTGAAAAACCCGCAGCCGGGGCAAATCGAATGGATGTGTGAACAGGTCGGCCTGCAGGTAACGGCGATGAAACTGCAACGGCTGGGGCGGATTTCGGTAGCCGGGCTGCAGCCGGGGCAGTGGCGTTATCTGTATCCGGACGAGCGATTCTAAGCCCCCTGCCCTGCAAGCCGCATCCAGAGTGGCTTGCAGGCCGGACTGCAGAGCAATAGCAGCGGGCTTTCCGGGGCAGCCAAAAAACATCGCAGCTGGCGCTTAGCGGCGTTGGCATCGAAATCAGGTCGCAGGTCGGACTTCAGTCCGACGGCCTTGTGCACTGGCACGCTATTGATTTAGGCGCCGGGGGTGCCCGGCAGCTCGATAATTTTTGGTAGGGTGGTGGGCAGCCCCTGCTCTCCTTCTTGAAAGCCGCGTGGGCAACAAGTTGCCCACCCTACCCGGCTCGCGCCAGCGAAACCCGCAAAATCAGCGCTTCAATTTGGCACCGAACCGCGCGGGTTGATGAAGCCAACCCGCCCTACAGGGCTGCTGCGAAAATAAGGTGGTAGGTCGGACTTCAGTCCGACGCAGTCGCTTGCGTTCGGCACCGTGTCGGACTGAAGTCCGACCTACAAAAACTGCTTATTTTCGCGGCGGCGACCCTGCGAATCCCGCCCCTATTGGGCCGCAGGCCAGGCTGTAAGGCAATACCAGAGCGGCTTGCAGCCAGCCATCAATGCAGGTCGGGCTGGTAGGCAATATCAAAACGCTGGCACAAGGTGAACAATCGCTTGTCAGCCGTCCACAGCGTGGCGCCAGGGGTAATCAGCGTCGAAGCCAGCAGCGAAATATCCACCGCACCGCAACCGAGCCCGAACAATTGCTCGCGTTCGATAAATTCGGCCACCTCGTCAAAGCTCGCCGGATTAACCGGCTGCAACCGGCCGAGGGCCGCCAGGGTGTTGCTGCGCGGCGCGGGTGGTGTGCCGCAGGCGATTTCCAGCAGAATCAGCGGATGGGTCAGCACCTGGTCGCTCAGCAGCAGATCAACCAGTGCAGCATCGCTGTTGCGGAAATGATTGACCCACACCGAGGTATCGACCAACACACTCACGACGCAGCCTCATCGCCACGCCGACGCGGCACATCGGCCATCTCCGGCGCCGTGCCGCCCAACGCTGCCAGCCGCTTGGCCGCCTGCACCCGCACAAACACCTTGATCGCCTCGCGAAACAGATCGGCCTTGTCCATCAAGGGATCAGCCAGCTCCACCGCCTTGGCATACAAATCGTCGTCAATCGTTACCGTTGTTCGCATGCTTACCTCCAACATCAGAATTGATGACAGTTTGCATCAAAAACAAACCGCAGATCAAGGCATGGCCTTGCGATGCCCGTCTCTATTGGGCTGCAGGCAAGGCTGCGGGGCAATACCAGAGCGGCTTGCAGAGGAGACAAGGTAGTGCGGGTCTCGCGCCAGCGAAACCCGCAGAATCAACGCGGCAAGGTTAGGCACCAAGCCCCCAATCCGGCGGATAATCGCCTTGTGCCACATAACGATGAAACGACGACCATGGCCAATCGGCCGCCTGATGCACCAGCCCGTGTTTCACCGGATTCCAGTGCAGATAGTCCAGATGGTTGCGCAGGTCAGCCTCATCGCGCAGCAGATGTTCCCAGTATCGGTGTTGCCACAACGTGCCGCAGTGTTTCACCTCGCGGCGGCGGGTTTGAAATTCCGGGGTATAGAGAAAAGCACAGCACCGGGTAACGTGGGATTTGATTAAGCGCCAGCGGGTGGCGAAATCGGCATCGTCCGGCGGTAAAGTCCAGATGGCATGGATATGATCCGGCAACAATACCCAGCCCTTGATCTCGAACGGCCGCGCCACCCGCACGTTTTCAATTGCCGCACGCAACGCCGCCCGCACCTCCGGCAACACCAGCACCCGTTGCCGCCGCTCCGTCACCACGGTAAAGAAATACGTCCCACCCGCCACCCGCGCCCGCCGATACCGCGCCATGACCATCACCCAAAAACCCAATTGATTTATGGTAGCGCGGGTTAGCCGAAGGCGTAACCCGTGGAATCAACGAGGCCAGATCAGGCGCCAAGCCGCGCGGGTCTCGCGCCAGCGAAACCCGCAAAATCAGCGATTCAATTTGGCACCGAACCGCG
>JACCDG011099670.1_pt1 | contig 26196 bp, 25 predicted proteins | sample 7442471 | NCBI WGS metagenome assembly JACCDG01 (sample SAMN15323444, study PRJNA562643) | freshwater metagenome | isolation source: river surface water | place: USA:Blue River Watershed | collected 2017-08-17 | reverse complement strand
TAAAAATGTGAACATGGCTGTAACTCATAAAGATGGAAGCAAGGAATCCATTTCCTTGAAACATTCTTACAATGCAGAACAGTTGAAATGGTTCCGTGCAGGTTCTGCATTGAACTTGATCCGCGGAAAATAATTTCTTCCGATCAAGGTACATAGATATTTAGACAGAAGCCCAACCCCTCCGGGGGTTGGGCTTTTTTTATGCCCCAGGTGGGTTTTCTTTCAGGTAGTGGTTATTTGTTATCAGTGTCTGAAGATCTTTCGTCTAAGTGAAAAATTGATTTGCATCTAGAATTAAAAGTTGAAAGCATCATGGGCAGGGCTTGTATAGCTTCAATCAAGAAGCAATGGATGACCAATTTTTTAAAAATCGAGGGGGTATAATGATTAGATATACAAAGTTTCAAAATATATTTTTTGTTCTAGGTTTGCTGTCGGGGGGATTTGCATCGGCAGCCTCGAATTCGGGTGTGACGCTTCAGCTTGTAGAAAATACATCTGTGACAGCAACGAACATTCAGTCACTTGAGAAGCTTTTTGAAAGTGCGGATCACCCTCAGGAAGAAATGACTTCTGGATGGTACAGTGGGCGTTGTTTTTCAGTCAGAGCTCCGCAACAGGAAGTTTCTGGGTTGATGGTTTTGTTGCATGGACATGGTCATACAAAATTTCATATACCAGCCTATGCGTTGGATAGCAAAGCAGATATGTGGGATGAATTAGATGATGCTGAAATTGAACGAACCAATGATTTCAATTTTATAGCAGTCAATGACTATGCAAAAAGTGATGGTACTTCATTAGTTTCTGGATTGAAATACGAGTACGATTCCATGGGGAAATTGTATCTACGTCAAAAAGGGAATGTCTTCTTTTTGAAAATGTCCAATAACCCACCTGAAGAAGATGGGGATGGGGCTTTGAAGTTTTATTGTTATTTTGATAAACAGGTTCGATAATTAGCAACAATGCATTCGGCGGAAAATCAATTTTTCCGTCGAATTTAGAAGTTCCTTCAATCTAAGGAGCTTCCAAGGGAAAAAGATATGTTGTTGTGACTTCCTTTTCATTGTGGACACGATAAATTTCTAAGACAGCCCCTTGGGATTTTAATTTTTGAGTTTGAATGTACTCCAAAGCCTTCGGGTAAACCTTGATGGGGCCAATCGATGGAGAGCCATCGAACACCACTTGCAAATAATGAGCAGAAGGAATTGTTTGAAAATGAAAATCTGCGGGCAGTTCTGCTGGTTTTTCTTGAACCAAACAGCCCACACGGGCTTTCAAGCGCGCCTCTTCGACGATGTCTGGATTGTCTAAGTACTGACCAAAAGAGTCTTTACAGTCGATACCTTTTTCTTTGGCCCATGCTTCGACCTTTTCAATGGAAGGCGTGACTTTGTGATAGGGTCCCATGACATCCACATAGACCATCGACATGGATCCTCGATCCACTTCCGACATGGAAATATCTTTGAAAGCTCCTAAATAAATGATCAGGCGGATTCCAAAGGCAATCACAAGACCTGCAATGGCTAAGAAAAGATAGCGCATAAAACTCCTTACAAATCCAACCATGGGATTTTTTTTGTACCGATCCAAAGATCTGCTTCAGGGGAAATTTCTGTATAGGGACTGGAAAGTCCAGGAAAAAGATTCAAGGCTACCAAGATGTCGCGACGCTCTTCTGAAGAAAGTTCATAGGGTCTTTTATTTTGTGCAAAATCAGATAAGGCTTTGAACCAAAGCGTGTAAAAGTTTTTCAACTGAACTTCAAACGACTGAAGTTTTTCTGAGTCATCCAAAATTGAAGCAGATTCTAAATGTGTACTGGTGGGAAGTTGGGGGTCCGCAAACAGATTCAACCCAAGGCCCACAATCAGACGAATCTGTTGATCCACTTGAAAAATTTCAATCAGTAAGCCTGCAATCTTTTTATCTTGAAGAAAAATATCATTCGGAGCTTTCAAAGACCATGCTCGATGGTGAAAGCAGGCTTGAAGGCTTTGAAAGAGAGCATAACCAATGCGCAACGACAGCACAGGACTTGGTGAATTGGGAAGAGGAAAGCACCAGCTGCTCAATAAGTTCAAACCTTGAATATCTTCCCATGAATGATCGCCGCGTCCACGTCCTTCTGTCTGATGATCTGTGACGATCAGAGGATAGAATTTTTCCTTAGCCAAGGCATTTGTGCTGCCTGTTTGTGGATGATACAAACAGGCAATCGATTGCTCTTGGGCCCAGGCTTGGGTCATTTGACCGACGGTCTTTCTTTTTTGCAACATGGCTTTTATTTAGAACAGTCGAGCCATCCAGTGCAAGATTTTCAGTTTCAACTTTGCGGCAGGGGGATAAAGAACAAAACGCAAAGCATCCCACGGAGCTTGTTGAAAAACGGCCTTGCAGTGACTGAAGGTTAAAAAGCCATGATGTCCGTGGTAGTTTCCCATACCGCTTTGGCCGACGCCTCCGAAGGGAAGATGGGGGTTTGCAAGATGAATCAGAACATCATTGATGCAAGCGCCTCCGCTGCTGGTCTGTCTCAGGATTTTTTCAGCGAATTCTTGGTTTTTGGTGAAGATATACATGGCCAAGGGTTTTTCATGTTGGTGAAGCAGCTCTAGAAGCTCAGCTGGATCTTTGTAAGTCAAAATGGGTAAAAGAGGCCCAAAGATTTCTTCCTTCATCAAAGCAGAGTTCCATGAAGGTTGTAACACAAGAGTTGGAAGAAACTTTCCTGAAAGTGGAATGGAATTTGAAGGAAATTGAAAAAAACTTGTCCCCTTACTTTGAAGTTCCGCCAGCATCGATTCCAGTCTTTGAAGGTGACGAGCGCTGATGATGCCAGTGTAGTGCTGTTGAGCGAATTCTGGTTCAGAAAAAATTGTCTGAAGTTGAGTCTTCATTTTTTCAACCAAGAGGGGATAAATTTTTTCATCGACCATTAAATAATCAGGAGCAACGCAGGTTTGTCCTGCGTTGGTAAATTTTCCCCAAATGATTTTTGACACAGCTTTGTCTAGATCCACATCTTGGTCCACAATGCAGGGAGATTTACCACCAAGTTCTAAGGTTGTAGGGACTAAGTTCTTTGCGGCGGCTGTGGCCACATGAAAACCCACTTGAGTGCTTCCGGTGAAAAAAATATGATCGAAAGGCATGTGGGTGAGTTTTTCAGCAATGGCAGCATCACCCTGAAAAACAGTGACCCATTCTTTGGAAAAAATTTGCTGCAAAATATCTTGTAAAACCTGTGAAGTCGCCGTGGTCAATTCACTGGGCTTTAAGATGACCGTATTTCCTGCAGCAATGGCAGCTATCAATGGCGCCATAGCTAAATAAAAAGGATAATTCCATGGAGAGATAATCAGCACCGTGCCCTTGGGTTCATACTGAATATGGCTGGATGCTCCCCAAAAAATCCATGGAGTTTTGACCTTCTTGGGTTGAACCCAAGAGTCTAGATTGTGAATGGCAAAACGAAGCTCATGCAGGCAGGGGATAATTTCAGTTTGCAGAGCTTCCAACTTTGTTTTTTGAAAATCTTGATGAAGAGCATTCAGGATGTCCTGCTGTTTTTCCAGAATGAAATCATGCAGTCTTTTGAGGCCCGATTTTCGGTGTTCGTAGTGCAGTTTGTGAAGTTCCCAGCGGTATCTTTTTTGTAGGTGAAATATATTATCTATTTCCATATTGAAACTTTCTCCATGGGAAAAAAAGAATAAGAACAGCCGTCGCTGTCAGAAAAAATGCAGGAATGGCTTGTTGAGATAAATTTTCTCCGAAAAAAAGAAAAGCCATGACAGAAGCAATCACGGGTTCAATCAATTTACCACAGCTCATGGAGTTGACATTCAAATGGCTGAGTAAAAAGGAAAATAAAGCATGACCCATCAAGGTGGGAATCAAAACCAAGGCGGCAATCGAGATCCAGGTTGTCGCTGGGTAATGGGTCCATTCAAGATTTTTGCCAAGTCCTGTGGCAAGAAAAAGAAGTCCTACGAAGCTATAGTTGATGCCACCATAGATTGTGGTTGAAATATGTTGTCGCGCCTTTTTTCCCGTCAGGATGTAAGCAGAATAGAAGGCTCCTGAAATCAGAGCAAGGATATCTCCTGTAAAGTATTCGGGCTGAAATTGAAGACTTCCCGAGGCTAGAATCCAAATACCAGTGAATGCAAAAACATAGGCAGCGCCTAACTTCCACGTCATTTTTTCTTTAAAAAATAAATAGGCACCTAAGGCCGTAAATAAGGGGTTTGTTGAAAACATGATCATCATATTGGAAATCTTTGTATGGTGAGCAGCGTAAAAGTAGCACCATAAATGCAAAAAGAAAAAAATACTGGAAATCAATGTGAAGGAAATTTTTTGATCCGACCATTTGATGTTTTGCAGTTGATTGCGTCCAAAAAAGGCAGAAAGAAGCAGAATCAATCCAGCGGCTGACATTCTCCAAAAACCAATCACTTCAATCGGAGCATGGGCGGAACGGATCAGTAGAGAGGCTTGGGACAAGCTTACAATTGCAATGAAAAAAAGCAGCCAGTATTTCAACATAAACATCCTTTGAACGGACTTTATTTTTTCATAGAATTTTTGATCCTGCAAAGACCCATTGAAGATGTCACGCTTAAAAGATAAGCATTGTGACCTTGTGCAAAAAATAAAATTTCTTTGTCGAAAGACAAAAAGCAGGTCATTTTCATTATTCGAGTTCAAAAATTAAAAAAAAGGAGAATTCATGAAAAAATTATTCATCGTACTTTCAGTCGCAGCAGGTTTGATCGCTTGCGAGAAAAAAGTGAAGTTAGATACAGACATGCAAAAAGCAAGCTATGCCATTGGTCAACAAATTGGCCAAAACTTGAAAGCTCAAAACATTGATGCGGATGCAGATGTTTTAGGTGCTTCCATCAAGGAAGCCATGAAGGGTGATAAATCACGTATGAAGCCAGAAGAAATGCAGCAGGCGATGATGAAATTGCAAGAAGCTGTCATTGCAAAACAAAAAGAAGCTGGCGAGAAAAATAAAAAAACAGGCCAAGAATTTTTGGATAAAAACAAAACTCAAGCCGGTGTGAAAACAACAGCTTCTGGATTGCAATACCAAGTATTGACTGAGGGAACTGGAAAAACTCCAGCGGCAGCAGATACAGTGAAGGCCCATTACAAAGGAACTTTGATTGATGGAAAAGTTTTTGATTCAAGCTATGATCGTGGTCAGCCTGCGGAATTTCCAGTTTCTGGTGTGATTCCAGGTTGGACAGAGGCTTTGCAAATGATGAAAGTTGGTTCAAAATGGAAATTATTTATTCCATCTGAATTGGCTTATGGCCAACAAAGTCCTCCCGGAATTCCTTCCAATTCAGTTTTGATTTTTGAAGTTGAATTATTGGATGTGATTGCAGGCGCAGCTCAAAAAAAGAAATAAGGTTTCATGGATCTTCAAAGGTCACCCTGGTTACATTTTGAAGATATGTTTCAACAGGCTCTGAAGGTCGAAGTCGAAGCCAGCTCAATGAGTTTGGCCACTTCGACCTTGCAAGGGCGACCCTCTGTTCGCGTTGTTTTGTACAAAGGACGCGTTCAGAATGGTTTGATGTTTGTAACTAATTATGAAAGTCATAAGGGGCAGGAACTGCAAGAGAACCCTTGGGCTTCTAGTGTTTTTTATTGGCCAAATTCTTTCCAGCAAATTCGCTTTGAAGGCCAAGTTCACAAACTTTCTCGATCAGAAAGTCAGTCTTATTTTGCCACTCGTCCTCGGTTATCCCAGATCGGAGCTTGGGCTTCGTCTCAATCTCAAGTTTTAAAATCCTACGAGGATTTACGTCAGCGCGTTCTGCATTTTGAAAAAAAATTTGAAGGGCAGGAAGTTCCATGTCCTGATTCTTGGGGAGCATACACTTTGGTTCCTGAACGCATCGAATTTTGGCTGGGACGGCAAGGGCGTTTGCATGAAAGATATGTCTACGAAAGCAGCAAAAATGATTTTTCTGAATGGAAGTCCTATTTGTTGCAACCCTAGCATCCAACGAGGGGTCTGCGTTAGACAGGATGCTTCAAGATGTATCTTTGACATCAATTTTAAGTTCATCTAGGCTTTTCACACAGTGAGGACAAGCATTCATGATCAGCGGCCGAAAAAACACCAGTCTCATCCTATCTATATTCTTCATTTTTGCTTTGTTTCAAACTTCAAGTTTTGCGGCAGAAAAGTTGATTTCGCAGATTCAAATTCAAGGACAAAAGCGGATCGAAAAAGACGCTATCCTTGGGAAGATCAAATCCAAAACAGGTGAATCGGTACGTGAAGAACGCGTTCGGGAAGATATCTTACAGTTATTTAAAACAGGTTATTTTAGCGATGTTCAAGTTCATCGTGATGATACGGATCAGGGTGTTTTATTGACCTACCAGGTTGTTGAAAAGCCCAGCATTGGGGAATTAGTTTTTGAAGGTCAGTCCGAGCTCAAAGAAGATGAACTGAAGGACGCTTCTGGAATGAAGGCTTTTGAGATTTTCAATCAGGCCAAGGTGAATGAGGCTATTGAGAAATTACAAAAATTTGCAGAAGATAAGGGCTATTTCTTGGCTCGTATTGAAGCCAAGGTGGAAGAAATTCAAAAAGGCGAATCCATGCGGGTTCGTTTTGTGATCGATGAAAATGAAAAAGTCAAAGTTCGTAAAATCACTTTTTTGGGTGTACAGAAAGTGAAAGAAGGAGCTTTAAAAGATTTTATGCAAACAAAAGAGATGGGTTATTTTACAGCTCTTTCTCAGTCAGGATCTTTTAAGCAAGAAAGCTTTGAACGGGATTTGCATAATATTGAAGGCTATTACAAAATTCAGGGATACTTACGCGCAAAGGTGAGTCGCCCTCAAATTTATGTGACGCCGGATAAGAGAAGCATTTTTATCACCATTCATGTGGAAGAGGGCGAACGTTATAAGGTTGGAGAAATTGATTTTTCCGGGGATCTTTTAGATTTTTCGAAAGAAGAACTTTCGAGTTTATTGAAGTTACCGAAAGAAGAATATTTTAACGTTGAGATCTTTCAAAAAGATATCCTGGCTTTGCAGGCAAAATATGGTGATTTAGGATATGCCTTTGCAAATCCCATTCCTCAAATACAAATTGATGATAAAGCGCTGAAGGCTAGTATTCGATTTGAAATTGATAAAGGTTTCAAAGTTTATTTTGGTCACATCAATGTGGTTGGGAATACGCAAACTCGGGATAAAGTTGTTCGTCGAGAGTTGAAAATCACAGAGGGCGAACTTTTTAATTTTACAAGGAAGAAGCAATCCGAAGAAAATGTACAAAGGCTTGGTTTCTTCGAAAACGTGACGTTTCGAACCAATACAAATCCCGAACGACAAGATCTTATGAATGTGGACATTGTTGTGAAAGAGCGACCCACGGGATCATTGACAGCGGGGGCCGGTTACAACTCGACCAGTGAAGTCACCTTTCAGTTGAATGTGAATCAATCCAACTTTAGCGGACGTGGACAAAACTTGGGTGTCAGTATTGATTACAATAAAGACCGACAGTCCTACACATTCAGTTTTTTTGAACCCTATTTATTTGATACTGTCTGGAGTGGTGGAACCAGTATTTATCAAGAAAATATGAATGCTCAGGATTACTCGGAAGTTCGAACGGGAAGCCGTTGGAGTTTGGGACATCCGTTGGCTGAGTTTATTCGATTAACTTCCATTTACAAATATGAAAACAATCGTTTAAGAGCTTATGCCTCGAACGGTTCCACGACCACGGATCAAACGATTTTTAATTTAGATTCTGTTTCAGGAGTCACAAGCAGTTTAGCAATGATGGTGGAGTATGACGATCGCAATGATCGTATGAGTCCGTCCAAAGGCTGGAATGCCCGAGTAAGTATGGAGTATGCGGGTTTAGGTGGTGACTTTCATTATTTGCGAAGCATGAACTACCTCCGTTATTATAAAAACTTATTTTGGGATGTTGTTTTACGAACAAACTTCAATTTTGATGCAATTACAAAGGCTGATGACCGAGATATTCCTTTCAATCAATTGTTTTTACTTGGTGGTCAAAATACATTGCGTGGATATAAAAACCGATCCATCGGTCTTCGTAAATTTTCGCAATATCAATACGATCAACAGTTGAGCATCACTCCTGGAATTAATCTTTCACTGAATGAAAAAAATTCCTGGAGACCTTACGGAAATCTTCAACAAGCCTATGCCAATATTGAAACAGAATTTCCTTTGATCAAAGAAGCCGGCATTAAAGGAGTTTTCTTCTATGACGTCGGAACCGCTGCAGATGCAGTTTTAGATGGAGATCTTTACAGCAACTTAGGTTTAGGTTTTCGATGGACATCCCCTATTGGGCCGTTGCGATTTGAATGGGGCTTTCCTCTCAAGAAAGACCGTTTTGTGGATGAAAACTATCAATTCAACTTTTCAATTTGGCAACCGTTTTAAAAAAACAAAGGGAGTACAGGCATGAAAAAATTAGTTATATTGATCGCATCACTAGGATTTGCGATGGCAGCAAAGGCCGAAGTTAAAATAGGATATGTGGATATGCAAAAAGCTATTCAATCCACAAGTGCAGGTAAAAAGGCTAAATCTGAATTGGAAGCTGAATTTAATAAAAAGAAAAAAGAACTTGAAAAAAAAGAAACTGATTTGAAAAAAATGGGCGAAGACCTTGAAAAGAAGAAGGCCGTTCTTTCTGAAGAAGTTTTTGGTAAAAAACAAGCTGAGTTTCAAGAAGAAATGTTGAAATACCGTGAATTCGTTGGCAAGAGCCAAATGGAAATGCAAAAGAAAGAACGTGATTTGACAGCTCCCATCTTAGAGAAAATGAAAGCAACGATTGGTAAAGTTGGAAAAGAACAGAAGTACACAATGGTTCTTGAAAAAGCAGAGCATAGCATCTTGTGGGCAGAATCTTCTGCTGATTTAACAGATGATGTGATCAAAACATTTGAAAAAGAAAAGTAGGAAATTATGAAGGTACATCCAACGGCGATCTTGCAGGGGGAAGTTGAGCTTGCAGATGATGTCGAGGTGGGTCCTTATTGTCATATTCAGGGGCGGGTAAAAATTGGCAAGGGTACCTATGTTGAAGGTCATGTAACACTTGGCTCAAAGTATGGAATTCTTGAGATCGGAGAAAATAATCACTTTTCTCCGGGGGCTGTGATTGGTGGCCCTCCTCAGGATGTGGGTTATAAAAATGAACCCACTCAATTGATCATCGGAAATAATAATACATTCCGAGAATTTTCAACGGTCAATATTGCAACCAAAAAGGCAGATGGAAAAACAGTCATTGGAAACAATGGCTACTTTATGGCCTACACACACATTGGTCATGATTGCCATGTTGGTAACAATGTTGTGATTGCCAATGATTCCCATTTGGGTGGTCATACCATCATTGAAGACAATGTAGTGATTGGTGGAGTTTGTGCTTTCAATCAATTTACACGTGTAGGTCGCAATGCATTTATTGCCGGCAGCAGTGTGGTTGTGAAAGATATTTTGCCCTTCACGCGTGCCCATGGGAATCAGGCCGTTTGCCGAGCAACCAATAAAATTGGTTTAGCTCGTAAAGGTGCTTCCAAAGAAGAAATTGAAAATATTCACCGAGCCATTCGAATTATTCTGATGGGAAGTGACACCATTGAAGAGGGTATTGAGCGCATCCATGCAGAATGTCAGTTGTCTCCTAATGTGGAGTATCTGATTCAGTTTATTCGTTCTTCATCACGAGGTATTGCAAAGTGAGTTTAAGAGCAGCTGTTGTCGGTGTTGGTTATTTGGGAAACTTTCATGCACAAAAGTACAAGTCCCTGACGGGAGTTCAACTGGTCGGGGTCTGTGATACTTTGCTTTCACAAGCCGTGAAGGTTGCAACAGATCTTGGAGTGCGTGCTTTTTCAAAACCTCAGGATCTTCTTGGGGAAGTTGATTTGGTGACGATTGCTTCCACCACCCGAACTCATTTTGAGTTGGCACAATTTTTCCTGTCCCATGGTGTTCATGTGAATGTGGAAAAGCCGATGACAGTGACTGTGGCAGAAGCCGAAGAACTCGTTCAGTTGGCAGCTGCAAAAAACTTAGTATTAACGGTGGGGCATATTGAACGATTTAACCCAGCTGTGGTGGCTCTCAAGGCTCAGATGCAGAAACCAAAAATTATCGAATTGCAAAGACATGCTCCCTTCAAAGCCCGTGGAGCCGATGTCAGTGTTGTTCATGATTTAATGGTTCATGATATTGATCTTCTCTTATCGATGGTTCCTTCACCTGTGGTGAAGGTTCATGCTCGTGGATCGAAAGTTGTCACAAACTCATGGGATGTGGCTTCGGCAACATTTGAATTCGCCAATGGCGTTTTAGGATTTATTCATGTCAGCCGCATTGCTTCGGCCATGACAAGATCAGTGAAGCTTGTTGATCAAAATTTTCAAATTTTTGCAAACACTCAAACGGGTGAGCTGGAAAAAATCTCTCAAGGCACTTCGGAACAGGAACCTTTGAAAGTAGAAAAATGGACTGTGGACAAAAAGGATGCTCTTTTGCAAGAGACAGAAACTTTTGTGAAAGCTGTTCAAAAGCAGGGTTCATTACTTGTCACAGGTCAGGATGGCTTGCAGGCCATGAAGTTCGTTGAAACTGTGGTAGGTTTGATTGAAAAGTTCAGCTGAGGACAGTGGCCGTCAGGCTTCATCCATCTTAATGATTTCTGCCGAGGCCTCTTCAGGTTTGTATGCAGAACGCCTTTTGCAAGAATTAAAAAAACGCCAACCCCATGTTCATTATTTTGGAGTTGGGACTCCTGAAATGGAGGCACTTGGTTTTGAACGCCTGGGCCGAAGTGAAGAGATGGCTGTGGTTGGAATTGTTGAGATTCTGGCTCATTATAAAGATCTTCGAAAAGTTTTTTACAATTTGGTGGAACAGGCCAAGCAACGTCGTCCTAAGTTGGTTGTCCTTATGGATTACCCCGAATTCAATCTGATGTTTGCGAAGGAAATGAAAAAACTTGGTATACCTTGTGTGTACTATATTTCTCCGCAAGTTTGGGCCTGGAGACAGGGGCGTGTTCATAAAATCAAAAAATATTGCGATCAAGTCCTGTTGCTTTTTCCCTTCGAGGTTGAATTTTATCAGCAATTTGATGTGCCATTTCAGTTTGTGGGTCATCCTTTGTTGGATGAGCTTCCAAAAGATTATCAGGATCGCAAAAAAAGTTTATTGCATCGCCGTCAGTGTGGCTTTTCAGATCAGGATATTGTGGTTGGCCTGATGCCAGGAAGTCGTCGTTCAGAATTAAAATATAATTTTCCTACTCAGTTAGAAGTTGCGCGGCAGCTTTTATTGAAGTTTCCAGATCGTGTGAAAATTGCAGTCTTGGTAGCTCCAAGTTTTCAAAAAGAACAAATTCAAGATTATTTGCATGATTTACGTTTTCCAATCATGGTTTTGAAGGATGATCCCTTCCGTATGTTGGATTTAGTTGATTATATTTTAGCAGCATCAGGGACAGCCACTTTGATGGTCGGTTTGATGGAAAAACCGATGGTGATTATGTACAAGGCTCAGGCTTTGACGGTTTTCATTGGACGTCGAATCATCAAAGGGTATTTTGGAATTGTGAATCTTATTTTGGGGAAAGAAGCTGTGCCTGAACGTTTGCAAGAACAAGCCAATGTGACGGAGTTGACGAACTTGATGGCAAAATATATTCAAGATCCAGAATACACGCAAAAAGTGCGACAAGACTTAGCTCAATTACAAAATCTATTAGGGACTCGAGGGGCCACAAGCCGTGTTGTGAATATCATTGAATCCTATTTACTTGCGAGGTCTTGATGTACCGTTGGTTCATGGATTTACGCAATACTTTGTATGATCATCAAAAGCTTAAAACTGAAAAGCTGAATGTTCCCGTCGTCAGTGTGGGAAATCTTACCACGGGTGGAACAGGCAAAACTCCCTTTATTGATATGCTATTGAAGCATTTTTCTGATAAATATATTTGTGGTGTGGCATGTAGAAACTATAAAGGCAGTTCTAAGTATTCGGGGCTTGTCAGAGTGGATAGTAGAGATCCCAAGGTGGTTGGAGATGAGGCTTTACTTTTGGCGGACGAAAATCTTAGCAGTCTGATTTTTTCTGGATCTTCAAAAACAGATTCAGCTCATTCTTTGGAAAAGCTTGGGACAGAAATCATTTTTGTCGATGATGGATTTCAGCATCGTCGTTTGCAAAGAGATTGCGATATTGTTTTATTGGATGCTTCTGTACCTATTTCGCATTATCGAGTTTTACCCTGGGGACATATGCGTGAAAGCTGGAAAGGGTTGGAACGGGCAAATATGATTGTATTGACAAAAATGCATGCTGCCCGACTAGACACTTATGTTTTTTTGAGGACAAAAATTGCAATGTTTCATCCTGAAGATGAAAATATTTTTCATGCTTTTTATCACTTTCGCCATTTACCACCTAAGGATGAAAAGATTTTTTTAGTTGCCGGCATTGCAAGGCCTGAAGGTTTTTTATCCAGATTTCATCCGGATCAAATTGTTGGAAAACAAATTTTTCCTGACCATTATAATTATACTTTGCAAGATATTTTAACAATCGAGACGTTGGCAAAGAAAAAAGGGGCAACATCCATCTACATGACAGAAAAAGATAAGGTCAAAATTCAGAGTTTGCTTTTCTCAGAAGAGTCTCGGGGTATGTGGAAGACTCTTTCTTTAGAGATGGTGGTCAAAGAAAGAAAAGAGTTTTATGAGCACCTCGAGTTTTTTTTGGACTAAGTTATTCACTGCTTGGATTTATTTTTCTCCTGCATGGTTTCGTCAATTTCTGGGAAATTGTATTGGGTTTTTATGGTGGGATCTTTTACGCATTCGCCGAAAAGTCGTTTTACAGAATCTTCAGATAGCATTTCCAGAAAAGGATCTGGCTTGGAAAAATCAAATAGCACGTCAGTCCATTCAGGGGATGGGGCACTCTTTGATCGAGTTTTCTATTTTACCTTGGCTCAATCCATCTTGGATTGAAAAAAATGTGATTTTTGAAAATGAAGATGCGTTTCAAAAAGCTCAGCAGCAGGGAAAAGGTGTCTTGCTATTGAGTTTGCATTTGGGAAATGGGGATTTGGCAGCATCTATTTTATCGATGCGCGGTCATCGTATCCATGTCATTTCGAAAAAATTTAAAACAAAGTGGGTGAATGATCTATGGTTTGGAATTCGTGTGGCGAAAGGGACGATGTTTATTGATCCCCACGGAACGAAAACTCCTTTTCAAATCTTGTCTGCTTGTAAAAAAAATGAAGGTGTTGTGTTTGTGAATGATCAGTTCATGGGGAAGCCCTATGGAATTGAAACAACATTTTTCGGTCATCCCACTGGCACGGCCTATGGTTTAGCTTTGTTTGCCATCAAGACAGGAGCTCCCGTTCTTCCTGTCTATACATTTCGGGATTCGCAGGGAAAGACGCATATTGCTTTTGGGGAGATCCTTCCGATGGTGGAGCATCCTGATCGCCAAGAACAAATTCATTTGCTAACCCAGAAATATACAGACACAATTGAAGAACTGGTCCGTCGTTATCCCGATCAATGGATGTGGGTGCACCGACGTTGGAAAAAATGGGAGTAGCATGACACTTTTCAAAAGGATTTGGATGGTGGTTGCGGGTGCAAGCCTTTTGGTTGCATGTACAGCCAAGTTTTTGAAATACGATCAAGAAGATCAACTTCGCAAGAACAATGAATTCGAACAGGCTGTGAAAATTGTGGAAGCTCCCCTTGGGTCTTCAGGCTCGACTTCTGAACCCACAAAGGGGACTCAGGTGCAGCCCCCTTTGAAAATACCGACAGAACCCTCAGCATCCCCCAAGGATGTGAATGCAGCTAAGCCTGTCGCGGAAGTTCCAGTGATCAATAAATCCTCCATCAAGGTGAAGCCCCCTCTGCGAGCAAAAGATTTACCAAAGCCAGTTGTTGATAAAAAATCCGTGGCGGTGAAGCCTACGGAGCAGCCAGAACCTGCTCGTCGAGAACCCGATCTAGAAGACATTGATGGGTTTGCTCCTGGACAGCGACGTCCTTTGAAGGATCCTTTTCGTGTCGGAGAAAAAGTTGTTCATGATGTCAGTTACTTTAAAGTTTCGGCAGGGCAATTGACTTTAGAAGTGGGTCCCTTTGTGGAAGTGAATCATCGTAAGTCCTATAACTTTATTACCAGCATTCAATCCAACCGAACTTTTTCTACATTTTACAGTGTGGATGATTATTCAAAAACCTATGTGGATTATGAAGAGTTGATTCCCCATGTCTTTACATTGCATGTGAAAGAATCAGGTCAGTTGCGAGAAGCAAGTAGTTACTTTGATGCCAGCACTTTGCAGGCCAAGTTTTGGGAGAAAAAATTCACAGAAAAAAATGGGCATGAAGAAAAAAAGCTGGAGTGGGAAATTTTAAAATATTCTCAAAATGTTTACAGTGCTGCCTACTACATGCGAATTTTTCAGTGGAAGGTGGGGAAAGAGCATGCCTTTCGCATTGCGGATGATGGAGAAAATATTATTTTCCGTGGCAAAGCCGTACGTGCAGAAAAAATCAAGACCGAAGCTGGGGAATTTAATGCTCTGGTGATTAAGCCCGAAATCGAAGTGAAGGGTTTATTTAAACCCATGGGTGATATCTTCTTTTGGCTCAGCGATGACGATCGCAAATACCTTTTGCGCGTGGAAAGCAAAATCAAAATCGGCACCCTGGTCACCGAAGCGGTAGAAATCAACCCCGGGAATCTTTAGAGATTGCAAAGTTGAGTGTGTTCCGTGGACTTTTGTCTTAAAATGATACGTTTGAAATATAAAATATACTTTATATTAAGTGCTAAAAAGTAAAATATACTTTATATTTTTTGATTGATTATGTAGAATGGACATTGTCATCATCCGGAGAAAAATATATGTACACACCCAGTCAGGCTAAAATTGCACTGAAGGATTTAGGAGCCCAGCTACGAATGGCTCGAAAGCGCCGTATGTGGACGATTGCTGATTTAGCAAAGAAAATTTCAGTTTCTTCTCCAACAATCATTGCTCTTGAAAAAGGAGAGCCAACAGTCAGTGTTGGAGTATTGATTTCCACTCTTTGGATTTTGGGGTTAGATCATGAACTTCGTCAGTTGACACAACCTCATGATGCCCAAGGAATACAGCTGATGAACGCAAGACTTCCCAAAAAGGTTCGAACAACTAAGGGGAGTCTAGATAATGATTTCTAAACAGTGCTTTGTTTATATTCAATTACCAAATTCTTTGGAATTAGTGACTGTGGGTAAATTTAAATGGGAAAAGGCCGGGGCAAATACAGAAGTAGGTACTTTTGTATATGGACAATCTTATTTGAAAAATCCTTTTGGAATTCCTCTGGATCCATTTTTATTACCGCTTGAAGAAAAAGAGTTTTTAATAACAACAAATGAAGGAGTTCATGGGCCTTTGCGTGATTCAAGTCCTGATAGCTGGGGAAGGTATGTTATTCAAAAAAATACTCCACCAGATCAGCATGATCCTATGGGATATTTGCTGAACTCTGCTTCGGATCGTATTGGTGCATTGTCCTTTGGTTACGGTAAAAGTCCACCAGCACCTATTCGAAATTTTAATCAAACAATCGATCTAGATAAACTCATAGAAGCTGCTCATAAAATTGAAAATAACTTACAGATAGATGAAACGGAGAAGGCACTTTTAATGGCTGGTCCATCAGCTGGAGGTGCGAGGCCAAAAACAACAGTAGAAATAAAAAATAGCTTATGGTTAGCAAAATTTCCAGCAGCGAATGATAAGCATAATTATTCTAGAATTGAATATGCTACTATGAAGTTAGCAAAAAAATGCGGTTTGAATGTTCCAGAGACTCGTCTTATTCAGGTTGGAAATTATGAAGTATTCTTGGCTCAACGTTTTGATCGAAATTTCGACAAAGAAAAAAAAGAATTTTATCGTCATCACTTTTTAAGTGGATTAACGCTTCTTCAGTTGGATGAAAATGATCACTCTAGATGGTCTTATATTGATTTGGCAGATCAAATGCGTCGATGGATCATTGATCCAAGGAAGGATCTTCATGAGCTTTTTAAAAGAATTGTATTTAATGGGTTTGTTTCAAATACAGATGATCATCCAAGAAATCACGGTTTTATTTATCAGGGGCATGGGTATAGGTTATCACCGGTCTACGATTTAGTTCCAAAGCCAGAAACAGGTAGTCTTCGATATCTAGCTATGCCGTTTGGTGTTCAAGGAAGAGTATTTAATCTGGAAAATTTGATTTCTATGTCGGATGTATTTGATTTATCCCAAGAAGAGGCTTCTTCCATTTTTGAAAATATGAAAAAAACAATTTCAAATTGGCGCTCTTTTTATCGATCTCAGGAAGTTAGTGCTGCAGATTTAGAGTATCTAGAAAATGCTTTCAATCATTGGTGAGGTGGAAGTCAAAAATAAGGAGTGCGAAATCTGAAAAAAAAGGGCTTCGACCAGTAGCGAAGCCCCCTGAGCAAAATTACTTCATTGTGGCCGTCAGATTACGTTCGGTGGAAGCTGCGAAGTTTTCAGCGACGAAATCCCAGTTGATATGCAGAACAAAGTTTTCCAAGAATTTTTTACGAAGATTTCTGTAATCCACGTAGTAGGCATGTTCCCAAACATCAGCAGTTAACAGGGGAATCAAACCTTTTGTAAAAGGGACTTCCGCATTGGAAGTGCTGACCAAGGATAGTTTTCCAGAAGCATCTTTGCATAGCCAAATCCAGCCGGATCCAAAGGTGCCCACGCCTCCGTCCACAAATTTTGTTGTGAAATCTGCCAAAGACCCAAAGTCTCTTTCAATGGCCTTTAAAAGTTCACCCGATGCAGATTTTTTGGAAGCAGAAATTCCTAACCAGAAAAATGTATGATTCCAAATTTGAGCCGCATTATTAAAAACTCCGCCTGTCGAAGTTTTAATAATTTCTTCCAATGATTTTGTTTTTAAAGAGGCGTCTTTTTCCGCAAAATTATTTAAATTGTCGATATAAGCTTTGTGATGTTTTTCGTAGTGAAAGTTCATTTGCTCTTCGGATAAAAAGCCCACAAGATCCGTTTTTTCATAAGGTAGCTTTGGTAAGTGATACATGATGATATCTCCTTGATTGAAGTGAGTCATAGTTTGAAATCCACCCCGAAGACTAGCTCAAGGTTTTTAAAAAGAAAAGCCAATTGCAGCAAGCTCAACGCCCGCTGGCGACATCAAAGAGTAAAGGTGCAGAAGGTATCTGAAGATATTTCCAGATGTGTCGAGCAAATTTTTCGTGAGCGTAAATCGATGGATGAAGGCAGTCATTGGCCACATCTTTTGCTGTCATGGAAAGAGTGGTCAGTCCAGGCACATAGACAAACTGAAAACCAGGTTGAGGATTTATTTGCAATTGACGAACAACTTCATATTCCGATTGTCCCATGCCTTCCACAAGGTGGTGAAGATGATTGATCTTCGCGCTTTCATGGGGCTGGGTTTTGTAAAGGACTGGGCAGCTGGCTCGTATTTCTTGAGCAATATCATATCTTAAAAAGTATCTGGGTTGTTGAAGTTGACGAAATTCAGAACAAGTTAAATCACCACCCACCATGGATATTTCTTTTTGAAGGATTTCTGGATTGCGAAGAGCATTCAAAACAGGCAGTGGTGAGACCAAGTAGATCGTGGTTCCAAAGGGATGGGGCTTCATGTGTTTTTGAAGAGCCAGTAAATTTTCCCTTAATTTTTCCTCTATGGAATTAAAAAAATCTTTGGAAGGTTTTTGAAAAAGTTCAGGATCACAAAAATCATTTGCGGTGTAATTAACAAAAATCCTTCGTGGAAGGTGAGTCGGACTTGCTTCTTTCAGTCGTAAGATTTGATTCCAAAGATAATTGATACGAGCTCGGGAATTGCCAACAAATAAAATTTTTGAACCAGGAACGTTCAATCGACGGCCAATCAAATATCCCCAACTGTATTCCAGTTGTTCAAGAACGCGGGCACTGCGAGATTGTTGATCGATGGATTTTTTTTGTACCTCATTCGACATCTTCAGTTCAGCTTGAGAAACGTAGATTCTTAAAGGAGTCTGCAGAGGTTCCTTCAGGTGAAATTCGTCGGCAGAACTATAGATTTCAAGATTGGGTTGGGGTCTCCAATTCGAAGATCCTAGGTAGATGGGAATACGTTGAAACATGGTTGAACGAGTGGCTTCGACTTTGGGATCCGCTAAAGTTCCGGTAGAAGAGCTGTCACCAAGGATGGCAATTTCTGGGGTTCTAGGGTCAGGAAGTTGAGAAAAATGTCGTTCAGAAATAGGAAGTTCCCCTGATCCCCAAACGCTATTTATCCAAAAGAACAAAATTGCCCACGTCATGGACAATATCGATATTGGAACTTCCGAAAGGGGTCAATCAAAACATCCTGGACAGGACAGAACCCTGTAATTTTCTCTTAGGAGTCTTTGAGTTCTTAGCCAAGGTCCAAGTTTCCGTCGTGGCAGAGTGTGCCGTTTTTCTGTAGCTTTGATAAATACGAAGAACCTTATTGCTGTAAATTTTGGGTTTCTTCTGGGCTTTGACCAGTTTTAGCCAGTTGTCGGGGCCCATATTGTAAGTGCTGAGGATGGCAATATGAAGCTGCTCACCGCTGACCTTGGATCGAAGCCGTTCTTGAAGATAAGCTAAATACATGACTCCGATTTGAATATTATCGATGGGATATTTCAGATTGAATTTCTTGGGCAGAGAAGTTTTGAATTCTCTCTTCCAAAGCCATTGTGCTGTAGAGGGTTTGATTTGCATAAGTCCAATTTCTCCATGCCGACCGCGTATTTGAGGTCGGAACCGACTTTCATGAGTGATGACAGCCGTGACAAGAAGAGGGTCAATATTGTGTTGAATGGCATGATCGAAAATAGATTGTGAAATTTGTACAGATTGATCTTGATAGGATGCTGGCAGCTTGTCTTGCACAATGTTTTGAACTTGAATCAGCGTTCTTTCTTTTTCTGCAGAAGACAGGGCCGAAGCTCCATCAATCCATGGAAACTGTGCCGTACTGGCCATGCTAAATGGTAGAAGTATGGAAAAAAAACCAGCCATCATTTTACGTCGGGGCCATCGTCCCGAATTGAAACGGGGATGGTATTTATTTGTCGACATGGGTTCCTCCTTAAGAAGGGGCCTTGATTGTCTGGTTTCACCTGTCTATGAGTTTATCAAAAAAAGGGAGTTTGCACCTGCACACAGGCTTATAAATAATGAATCAAAAAGAGAAAGCGAATCTTTCTGCCAGGATAGACGAAAAAAGAATGATCATGAATGTTTCAAAGAAAGACAGAGAAGACTTAATTCTAATCAATCATATCATGGGCAATGGATTCAAGAATCTGGTGCCATTTTCCAGTGATAATGCCGGGGCTATCAGGGTTACGACTTCCAAGGGATTTTAAAAGGACTGCGCTAATAAAGATAATCACCATAATTAAAAGAACATACTCCACAACAACTTGACCTTTTTGTAAGTGAGTCTGTGCCGGAGCCTTCAATTCCACTCCAGATCAGGCAGTTGGGATTCTATAGGTAACGAGTCTGCCCATGTTTTCAGAATGCGTGAAATTTCATTGGCAACAATCGGAAGATTATCATCATTGCAAGGCCCCTTGGTTGCGATCAAAGGATGATCCTCAAAAAAATCATGATGTAAAAAACCTGGAGGATCAGAATCAAAAGACATTTGAAAACTTTCAATGCTTGGATAAAGCATGACCATGATCACGCGATCGTCATGTCGAGAGAGCTCTTTCGCCGTGGCCATTTCGGCAGCGTATTTCTTTTGCAGCAGGAAGTAGATTTTCAAGGCTAAGGATTCATGAAACTGTGCAAAGTAAATACGCACAGGACCATCAAAGATGGCAGAGTTAAAGGCTGGATTAAAAAATTTAGAATGCACAAAGTTGCTGTAAGATGCCTTCATATTCCTAGGTTAGGAAAATCTGACACAAGAAATCAAAAGGTTTTTTAAGATCATGACAGAATTCTGATAAAAGCAATGCAAGATGTTAGACCAAGGTCCTATTGTTTGGGGATCAGGAAGTAGGTTGGCAAATCTTCAAGACTGATATCACGGAAAGATTTTCTTAAGGGAACGCGATCATTCAAAGAGTTTCTTTCGCGGGTTCTCATGCCTAGACTTCCGTCGGTGTGAAGTTCTCCTTGAATATGGACATCATCTAAATCCACTTTATTTTTCGTGTTGGAGGCCGACGCAGGCTTCGTTGAGTTTTGGGCCAGCGCCAAACTTAAGAAGAAAAAGGTGAATGTATATTTCCACATAAGAACAATCCTTGGTTTCGTAAGTTTGCAATCGATGATTCTGCAGTCATATCGGTCCGTGGTGGTGGTTGGTGAAGTCCAGATGCGAATGACAGAGGTTCAATTTTCCAATGTTCATGGTTTCAAAGGTTCAATTTTCCAAAATGGAATTGTTGAATTCTTCGTCAGTATTTAAAAGATTTGTCTTGTTTTGAGACCGCAAAAGATATCTCAAGAAGTGACGTCTTTCTTTCGATAAGATCGAGGAAGGTTCATCAAAGGGGGACCCATGCGTAGGACAGCTATCCGATTGGTTTTGTTATTTTCGGTTGTCTCAACAGGCGCCATAGTTTTTCAAAACTGCGCAAAGAAATCCAGTGATTTTGTGGTGCAATCCAGTTCTGGAACGGGACCAGCAGCAAGTGGGTTGTCCGCAGATGGTGTTGATTTCACCGATAGCAATGCTGAAAATGGAAGCTCCTTCTATACTGACTTTACCAGTGCTGAAGGGACTGAAAAACGTTGCGGTGTCTCTTTTGCAACATTTGGACAATCTGTCTATGAGCCTTCGCAGTCCATTGGAATTCGTATTAAAACCTCATTTCCAATTCAATCTAATTATGTCATTGAGTGGGCTTCCGGAGATGGTGATAGTCCTCAGGGGTATGATAAATCCAGTGAGCTCAGCAATTTAAAATCAGCCATGAATGGTCTTGAGGCTTTCACTTACTTGGATTTTAAAGTCACCTATTCACTTCCTGGTACATATCAAAGAATATTACGAATTAAAGATGCCTCTGGGAATAAACTTTGTGATTCGAATGGGTCAAGTCCACTGATTTTAACGATATCTCCGAATAAGTGTGATTTGGGCCTTGCCGCTGCAAGTTTTCCTAAAGCAACGGATGTGACTTTTACATTGAAATCATCAGCTTCTTTGCCTTCATCATTCACAGCTCGATGGACGGATAATAAAAATAATTCTGTTGGTGACGACTCTGCATTGGCTTCGGATATTTTAAATCTGCGAGAAAATATGTCATCCGGAATAAATTTAGTGCGCCAATTTTCTGAAGTAAAAACTTTCACTCGAGCTATTGAAATTAAAACTGGAAATGATATCTGGTGTATCTCCAATCCAAAAGAATTTGCAATCACAGAACCTGTGACATTACCAACGGGTGGAACAGCGGGAACAGGAAGTGGTGGCAGCAGCGGGACCGGAACTGGATCAGGAACAGGAACAGGGAGTGGAAGTAGTTCAACTCCGCCGGTCGTCGATGTGACTTGCAATGAAAAATGGATTTCTATTTACCCAAAATGGGATGCAAGCATTAAATGTACAGAAGATGATGCAAACAAGATGGGAGCAGATCCAAATTCTCCATGCTTCAAGGCAGTCAAGGCACCGGGTGGACAAAAAGCAGGAACCTTTGTTTTGGGTCAGTGGGGACAACACAGTGATGATAACTACTTCTATGCCTATAAGTTAAAATGCGGTGATGATGGACATTGGAAGATGGAAGATTTTCGCGCTGTCGGTCGTCAATCAGGTCATTGGCCAGAGTATTGTACTTATGGTGCAAAAGGATCAGAGTACGGAATGGATTCAACAAACCCATATTTTAATACAGATGTTCATGGTCACAACTGTCAACCAATGAAGGAAAGTTTGCCAAATTTCACAGTAGCTTGTGCATCGAAGTCGTTGACGGTGACGATGAAAGATAGTTCTTGGCAAGATAAGTCTTGCACAGTTCAGTTACCTAAGGGCGCAGCTTCTGCGGTTATTCATACATTTTGTGATGCCGGAGAGGATTCTTATGTCAATAGCGATAATGATCGCGTATCCACAGCTTTGATTGGAAAGGGAACTTATATGTGTGTCAATGGAGAGTGGACACAGATAGGTACAAGTCCTCCAGACTGTTATGATCCAGGTATTAAGGATGAACGTCGAGGTCTTGTGAACCATTCTGTCTATAATGGAACATATAATTTTAATACATGGGGTGGAATGCAACCTCGTGGCAATTATTATTGTTTAGGTTCTGGACAAGTTGCAGATATTGAGTTGGTTCCATAAATTTTTTATCGCTATAATTTCTGTTCCTAAGGGGGAGCTGTGTTTCGACAAATTTGGATGCGACCGCAAATTTTGATTCTGGGGGGGATAGGTGTTGGCCTGTCTCTGTTGGGATTTAATTGTGCGCGTGTGGATTTAGCGATGATCCAGGATGAATCTGTTTATCAGTCCCTAGCAGCACCCTTTGACTTTAAAAAATCCTATCAAGAGCAGGCGGAACGACGCTTTATTTTTGTTGTGGATATGTCAAATTCTATGATCAAAGCGGCATGCCCTGGGGATGTTGAAGTTGCTGCAGGTTCCACAGATATTCAAACACAATTGAATGTTTGTTATACCCCTCAATCAGGGAATGATCCAAAATACTTTCGATTGGCAGCCATTAAAAAAGTGATCACTGATTATCAGCAGAATTTAACGGAAGAAGATGATCTTCGCACGAAAGTGATGATTTTACCTTTTTCAGGAGGACGCATCGATGCCGTTCATTATTCTGGAAGCAAGTACACGCAGTGGATTCCGATTTCTAAAGCCTCTGCTGTCTTAGATGAATTGGCGCAGATTCAGTCTGAAGAATTGAAAGACGCCATTCAAGTTGCGACTTCCTTTGGTGCTATCGATACTGAATATAAAAAACGTATGGGAACTTCTGTTCCTTATTTAGGATTAAGTCGCGCATTCAATGGAATGTACGAAGAATTAAAGTTGTTACGCAATCAAGGGCGATTGTTTTCCGCCGTATTTTCTATTCATCTTTTTACAGATGGGATGATGACTCCGATTCAAGAACACATGGATCGAGTGAAACAGAAGTATCAAAGCATTTGTACGCCAGGATCAACAAAGCTTGATTTTGGGTGTGAAACAGCTTTGGATAAAGATAAGATTTCTGATGAGTCAGAAAAGACTCCAAGTTGGTTAACAATGTCCATGAAGAACGAGTGGGGGGACCCTTCGGATAATTCAGAAACAAAAATTCAAGACTTAGTGAAACGAATCATTGCCCTTCAGATTTTTTACCAAGAGGCCTCTGTCAAGTTTCATGCGATTCAGTTGAATGCGGATAAATTGGGTTCGCAGGCCTTGGATAAAAAGTACAATATATTTCCTCTGCTGGGAATGATTTTGCCCAATGAGTCTTCGCCACGCTGGAATCTTTTGTATGCGAAAAATGAAGAAATCACATCCACAGATGCGAAACGTTGGATTTCTATGCCAGCTTTGGAAGGTGCACCCTCACAGCTTTCGACAATTAAGATGACAGATTTTTTTGCTGTCAATTTGAATGCACGACTTGATCGCAATGGAAATTTAGCTGCCGATAGTGATGGAGATGGATTGAGTGACCAGGAAGAATTGGAATTAAGTCAAAAGTTAGGATTGCAACTCAAGACTGATCAGGCACGCAGCAATGGTGTTTGCTTGGATGTGATGATGGTCAATCCTGCTTACACACAAGCTTGTCTTCAAGCTCAATCGACCAATATTTGTGATCCGAATATCGATATGGATGGAGATGGTTTGAATCAGTGTGAAGAAATGATTTTAGGAACATCCCATCTTAAATTTGATACGGATGAAGACGGTATTCCAGATAGTTTTGAAGTTTTATTTGGTTACAATCCAAAGGTTGCCGAAAAGAAGCAATCTCAATCTTCCAATGGAGTTTCAGATTCCGCCCAATTTATGATGGGGCTTCCATCAGGAGTGGATCTCAATAAGGCTTTAGAAGGATTGCGTGTGCATTTGACGAAACAATTTTTAGGTTATACGGAAACCAAAGAAGCTTCACAGTTGAATCCAAGCCGTATGATTTATCGAAGGGTCGAAAGTTACAATATTCAAATGCAAAGCGCACCCTTGGTGATGGCTCCTTTTGCTGCACAAGAGAATAAGAATCTTCGTTATACAAGTGAAGGATTGGCTTCTTCTGTGATTTTAACTCGCAGCAAACTTGTGGGACGTCCTCATGATCCAGGTGTGAATACATTTATATTTTTAGCACGGGCCATCGATGCTTCGAAACCGCATGAGCCATTTTGGTATATGAAAACGGTGGATGTGCGAGTGCCAGAGCATAAGGGAAATGATGTCTATGACCAGGGGTTTCAACTTTCAGACTTAGATATTTTGCGAGTCATGGATTCGCATAAATAAAAGGGGTTTTCATGTTTCGGGGGATGTGGTTGCAGAAAATGCAACTGCTCAAACAAAAGAAATATTTGCTTGTGATTTTCATCACAGGCACTGTTGTTTTGAGCTTTCAAAACTGCTCTCGTATTCCATTGGAAATTCAACCGGAAGTTGTGGATATTTTATCTGCCAACGTGCAAGGAAAAATTTGCGAAAGTGTGACTCCTAGATCTGCGACAACGTCTTCTCAACAAAAAGTGGTTTTGATTGTAGATATGAGTGCAAGCAATCTTGGAAAGTGGGTTCAAAAGCCTGCAACCTATCAGGGAGTGGATGCAGGTCTGCGAGATTTTTGGTCCTTTGATGAAGCCACGGATCTTCAAGCTGATCGTTTGAAGAGTTTGAAGGACTTTGTGCAAAATAGCTGTCCTGGATCTGGCAATACCACAAAGTATGCTGTGATTTGGTTTGCAGATGGAGCTAGCGTGATGACCGGGACTTCCTCCAGCGCAACTTCACTTCCTTCCAGATCTTCCTGTGGAAAAGTCAGTGTGGCTGATCCCTTTGCCGATGCGGCGACAACGGTGGCTCGGTTGCAGGCCTTAGCCGCTTATCAAAAATCCTTACAAAAACGATTAGATAATTATAGCAAAACGAAAGATAGTACTCATTTTTATGATGGTGCTTTAGAACAGGAACCAGTCTTTCAAACTAACTACAAAGAAGCCATGAGATGCTTGAAGGATATGTTGGTCGATGATTTGAAGTTTGAAAAAGCTCAAGGTGGGAACTCTCTAGGTTATACAAGTTACTTTATGACAGATGGTTATCCCAAAGCGGATTCCGCCAGCACTTGTTCTGCTTCTTTGAATGGGAAAACATCTCCGTACAGTTATGAAGATTTGACGACAGTGATGAATTGTTACACAGAAGAAGCCCGGACAGAAATGGATGCTTTAAAGTTTGAAATGGTGGTGCAGGGTTCACAGACCCATCTTCAGCCGATCTATTATTCCAGCAATTTAGAGAACAATATGGGAAATCGATTGGCCACAGATGTTTTGACGAAAATTGCAAGTTTTGGATCAGTGACAGAGTTGATCCAGCTAGCGACAGGTCAGTTGGCTAGCTTGTCTTCAAAAATGTGTTCTGCCAGCAACGTCCAATCGATGTTGGAGTACCAAAACTCGAAACCAACGATTTTTAATCTGACCGCCAGATCTCGAGGTGGAAAACTTTTGGCGGATAGTGATATGGATGGACTTGCTGACCAAGAGGAATCTCTTTTTTCTGAAAGATTTCATTTGAATTTAGATCCTCAAAAACGTCGATCCAACGGGAAAGTGATGGATGGAATCTTGGTGAAGTTGCCTCAGCAAAATAGTTCAATAAATTGCAATTCAACATCCCTGAACTCTTTGGGGATGAATGGGTGTGATATTGAATTTTTGAAAATGAATCCTAACAGTGCAGATACAGATAAAGATGGAACACCGGATTTGGCTGAAATTCTTTCTGGTACAAATCCCGTTTTTAATGATGCCTTGGC
>JACCDG010949677.1_pt1 | contig 26201 bp, 22 predicted proteins | sample 7442471 | NCBI WGS metagenome assembly JACCDG01 (sample SAMN15323444, study PRJNA562643) | freshwater metagenome | isolation source: river surface water | place: USA:Blue River Watershed | collected 2017-08-17 | reverse complement strand
TGACACCGGTGCACGGCGCCGTCGGTGCAAGCAGAGCTTCGATATCAGGCCCATGGCAACCATGGTGAGCTCACGGGGAGTATGCTCAGGCGAGGGCTTTTCCTCTCGTTTTGGACGCGCGGCTGAGAGTCCAGACGGATTTGTTATTCGTCCACCCTAAAACAGTCGATATTGATTCCTATCAGTTGCTCTTCTGGCGAGTCCTTGATCGTTTGGACTGCATCGCTGATGGAATGGGTGAGCATGGCCTTTATTTTTTGAGCATCCGCTGCTGAAAGTGAGGAGACCGAGGAATAATGAAGATCCTCTTGGGCATTGTCAGAATGCATCTGAATCATTGCCTGCTGTCTCCAGTTAGCATGATGGCGATGAATCGAGGGCGAGTCTTTGGGCAAGTGAAGTTGGGTAGAACCAGGCAGATACTTTTCGCCCTCTTTGGCGACCAATCCAACGGAGCAAAGAAAGTCCAGCGTCTCTCCAAGTTTTCGCACCGGAATTCGCAATGCTCGGCTCAATGCCGTGCGATTTCGAAGACGAGGAATCGTTACGGCCATATGAATCGCGGCAAAGTGCCAGGAGCTATAGTACACAGCCTGATTTTGCTCAGAGAGCACGTTAGAGACGCCGATTCGCTCTTTAATCATGTAGTGCCGCTCACGAAGCTCTTTGAGTTGATCTTCGAAAAATCTCCTGAGCGAGGGCGTTCCCGCGCGATGAATCTCGACGAGCAAGATGAAGCACCGCGCCTCGTCCCTGGAGAGACCCAAAAATTGAGTAGCTGCTTCGGCTTGCTCGAGACTGAGATGGTAATCACCGTTAAGAACTTGAGAGACGTAGGCCGTTTGGCAGTGAACGGCTTGAGCCAGAGCTTTTCGAAACCCTCTGGGCTGAGAATCGCCTAACTCTCGCAAAAACGCCTTATAGTCAGAATACTCAAATAGGGAGCGATTCATAAATTCATTCAGTTTTTCGTCAAAACCGCCTCTGAAGTTAAGTATTACCTAATTAACTGGCACTCATTTAATAAAATTCACCTTTATCTGATCTGTACACTCAGTTATCGTTTGACGCATCAAGTCCATCTAATTAGGATCCAGCCCCTGAGGTTAAGGATCCGTCGAAGGAGCTCTCCATGCCGTTCCGTAAATTGCTGAAATTGAGTCCATTTTTGATGTTATCTGTCTCAATTCTCATAAACGTTTCTACTCACGCCTCAAATCTTGTGAGTTCCTCTGCTCAAACCGCCGCAGAAGGCGGCACTAGTGGTGGTGGCGGCAATCTTATCCCACTTAAGCCAAAAACCTCATTGGATGTCGAAATATCGATCGGAGATCTCAAAGCTGTGTTGCCACTGGTCTTTAATGCATGGGAGGCAAACAGCGCTTACTGGGCCTCCGGTGGATCGGGAGATTCCGGCGAATATTCAGAGCTTCAATATACCGCCGCAGAAATTTCGAGAGTAACAAAGCTCTTCTTTCCTGGCACGAATGGATCCAAGAACGTGTTCGACATACTCCCTGAACTCGTCTTCAAAACCAAGGCATCGGGCGCCTGCTTAGACCTGGATGGAAAAGCTTCAGATGCTAGCGCGTTCCACGTCGACCAGCACGAGATCTGTATGAGTGTCGAACGCCTTGCTGTGAAACTAGGTGAGAATAGAATTTCTATCCCTCTTGTTGGATTGGCAGTTCATGAGATCGCTCACAAACTTGGCGCAAATGAAGCCGAAGCTCTTTTGGTGCAACGTTTTTTGCAGCATTGGATCGGACTTGAGCAATTTGAGCGCGCAAAAGAATTAAGTAATACCCTATCCACGAATGTCTTTGCGCTAATCAATGCGCTCACGTCCTTGATTGACAATGTCGATGATAAGAAAAGCACCGAAATGATCTGTGCAAAAGCGACAGCACTGGAACCAGTACTAATGCCGACCCTTCTTGCTATAAATGGTTCCCGACGCAGCTGGGTGTCGCCTCTACGAAAGCATGACTTGGATTTGATCTTCTCGATAGCGTTCAGAGCATCGAATATTGTGATTGCATGTCCTCCTGAGCAACACGCCGAAGAGGGAGGTATGATGCCGCAGATGCAAAGCGATCCCTCCTACGAGCTACGCAACTACCGATCTCTGTTTGGTGGTCGCGACGTCATACCCCTCCATGAGTTCATGAAAAGGCAGGTTCACGATCAATGGAGTGAGCGCGGCAGCGATCTTTGCATGGTTAGTAGACTGTGGCTTGAGGACGCGTCTAGCGCCGATCATTGTCCCTTCACTCAAATAGACAACCGCTACGTGCACAACATTGCAAATGGGGATCTCGGTAATTTGCAGGCAGAGCTCACAGATATCCGCGACCTAGCTAGACGCGCGCTCAAAGTGATTAATTCCAAATGATATCCACAAATACACTGCTTTAAATAAAGTATGTGCTCTGTTTAGGCTGTACATTGGGGGCGACCAAGCTCTGGAGCGCCCTACGTCGCCTCTCGGCTCTTACGGTGAACCCCTTGAATGTCGCGAGCCCTACTCTCTCGATCGCTCAATCTGAATGGACGCGTGTCTCAATCAGATCAGCGCAATGACAGTGGCAACGTATCAAAAGTGGCCTCCTACAAAGAAGGTTTTGCTGAACCACCTGATTCCATACGGCGCACTTGAGCTTTACTGCAAAGCTGCCTGGATCAGGAGCGTTTCAGATTGAGCTTATAGGCAAGCCTTTTGAGTAGCGCTAGCTAACGCGCCGCCAGTTCGTCGCGTCTTCGCCATTGATCTTCCGAGAAAGCAATGGAGCGCGGCTGAGAGTCCAGACGGATTTACTAAATGACAGTAAAATTTCCGGGGCTCACCTTTAGATTGACAGATAGTGAAACTCAATTTCTTACGCGACCTTTCTGTTGGTAACAGTTTATTACCATTTTATTGCGCGCTAAGTCTTAATTTGATAGCCCGTGGATCATGATCGGCGCTCAGATTGCACTTCGAACCGCTATCCAGGAATGCCTGAGCGGATACCAACTCAGAAATCCGGCTTTCTCGGTGAGAGCCCTCTCTCACCGGCTAGGCACGACGCCAGCAACCCTTTCACGGTTCCTTTCGGGTAAGCTTGGGGTATCAAGAACACTCGGGCTGAAGATCATCGAAAAGCTCAATTTGGATCCCGAGCGGTTTCAGGAACTCAAGGACCTATTTTCTGCACCAAAAAGTGAGCCTTCATCAAACGTCTCACAGCTTTCGATGGACCAATTTCATGTCATTTCTGACTGGTACTATTTTGCGATTCGCGCGCTGCTGAGGACTAAAAACAGCAAATCCTCTCCGAAGTGGATCGCGCGCCGTTTAGGAATATCCGAATCAGAGGTGAGTGGAGCTCTCGAACACTTGCTCAGGCTTGAAATGCTTGAGCAGGACCCAGACGGTACATTGAAAGTGACGGACTTCCAGCTGCATACACCTGACGGTGTGGCTGATCCTTTCATCCGGCGAAATCACGTTCAGCACCTCGAGCTTGCCAGAAAATCTCTGGATCTCGACGCCGTCGAGCTTCGGGATTTTACAAATTTAACTTTTGCAGTCGACGCCAAACGACTGAACGAAGCGAAAGCAGCCATTCGCCGTTTTCGAAAGGAAATGGCTGACATTTTTGGATATGGAGAAAAGCAAGAAGTTTACAAATTTGTGGTTCAGCTTTTTCCAGTCTCAAGGACTGACTCAATGGGAGAGAAGAAATGAAACAGAAGTACTTATTTGTGGCATGGGGTGTATTTCAAATCTTTGCCTTGACCTATTCGAAGAGCGCGTTTTCGGAGGGTGCCGATGGTGTGGGAAATGGCGGCGATGTCCTCGTGTGCCCGGGAAAACAACCAGGTGAAACGAGATATGAGCTGGTAGATTATTATGAAGGCAAAGTGCTGAGAAATATTGAGCCCGATCTAGGTCCACCTACTTTGAGTTTTGAAGAAAAAGTCGAATTTGTTCTTAGGCGACTTGAAGTGAAAGCGCCAAACCGAGCCAATAAGTACCGGGTTTGGTTTAATGATTTTTTGGGTGAGGCTAGCTTTCCTCATGGAATAAAACTGGTTGACGTTCCCGATACAACACCACTTGTGATTCCAGCTGGCTGTGAGGTCCGTCAAGCAGCCGTGCAACTCAAAGACTGGCAGCTTCTTCCAGGTCTGACTCGTTATACTTTTGATGGAGATATTTGGGATCAGCTCGACTCCACACAAAAAGCAGGCCTCATTCTTCACGAGTTGGTTTATCGCGAGGCCATGGAATATGGCCATTCAAATTCTCTTATGACTCGCTACCTGAACTCACTGATTGGTGCGAACGGACTGAAAGATTATCAGACAGACAAAGCTCTCCATGATCTATTTAAGCAACTGCAGTTTGGTTTTGTAGATCTAAGCGGGATGTGGATTATGATCAAGAAGCACAACAGCCTGAAGTTCCATCCGAATGGAATGTTGGCTGAGGCAAAATACTATACCCTCTGGGAGGGACAATTCCCGGTGCGGGATGGGATGTTTTCAATCACAGAGGGCGGTTCGGTTTCTCTCTATACGGATGGGCGCCTAAAGAGTTACAATGTGCCACTTGATCGCGACAGAAACAAAAAGCAGATGCCTGTGCATCTGGATGCTCAGGGAGTTAAGATTGAGTTCATCTCAGGTCTCGCAGAATTTAGGGAAGATGGAACCCTAGAGTATTTGCGTGTGCAGGGAGATAGCGATATTGGAAGAGTCGTAATGACTGGACGTCACTTCAAGATTGATATTTGGCAGGCCTCCGCCCAACGCGACAGTAGATATAACTCATCTGTCGCAACATTTTACTCTACTGGAATTCCAAAAGGGGAAATGTTGGTTAAAGCGTGCGAGAGCTGGATCTTCGAACAGAATGAGTGGCGGCCTCTATTCAAGATTGAACTCAACCCAGACGGTACAGTGAAAAACTCCGAGACGTTTTCGGCGGCTCGATGCGAGAAGCCGTAGGCCTGTTTGACAAATCCGTTTCGGGAATCTGACGGCGGGAGGCGCAGCTTAAACCCCTTAAATATCGCGAGCCCTACTCTCTCGATCACTCAAGCTAAATAGACGCGTATTGATGGAATGGTAGAACGAGCTGATTCAAGCAATGCCCGAGAATACTGATGTTGACGACCCTAGCCTCGGCTGGGCTGCGGGTTCTCAATCAAATCAGGGTGATCACCTTCTCGGTGATGCGTGGCAGGCCAAATTCAGCATCGAAGTATTTGCATTCATGCCATCTTCCGACCCATCTCAACGAAATGGTCACACGCTACTTGGATTTGTTCTCAAGACTCTGAGACTAAAACTCTGATCAAGAGCAAAAGAGCGACGATTCCTAAAGCAGGCCTCACAATACGACTCGCGCTTTTTGAAGCAGCACGAGCGCCGAAAAAAGCTCCCACAGAAATCCCAAGTGCCATAATAAGGCCCTCTCTAAAATGAACATGTCCACCCAGGGAATACCCTACGAGCGCTGTTCCGGCCGAGACCGTATTGGCTAACTTTGATGCGGCAAGGGCCGTAAGCAGCGGAAGCTTTGCCACTAAGATCAAAGAAAGAAACATAAAGGTGCCGCCACCCGGCCCCCAAACTCCGTCGTAAAAGCCACAGAGCAACCCTGAGATGATGATCGCGCCTGAACGTGAGCTTACTCCCTGAGTATCACTTAATGGTGGGTGGATTTCTTTGAGCCACCATTCTTTTTTACATACCAAAAATAGAATTAATGGACTCGAAATGATGAGCAGCCACTTAAATGCGATTAAGGGGAGAAGGGGCGACACCTGACTTCCTGTAAAAGACCCTAAAGAAATAGTTCCAGCAAAGAGGATACTTTTTCTAAAATCCAAATGCCCATTTCGAGCGTAAACGAGTAATGCCACCAGCGCTGCCGTCACTCCCACGATCTTATTTGTGCCAATCGCCTCAGCCCCTGGGCCCACAAAAAGCGCCATTGCAGGTAAGGTGATGAGTCCACCTCCGCCTGCAATGGAATCAATAAATCCAGCAATCAAGCCCGTGAGGACCAGAAGCAGAGAAGATAAAAGTTCATGCATTACGGGAACTGTACCACGGCGTAACCGTTAGCAGCACTCAAACGACCAGCGCCTGCAGTGCGAGTGTACTTAAGTTCATACCGATCATCAGCCGTGACACCGGTGCACGGCGCCGTCGGTGCAAGCAGAGCTTCGATATCAGGCCCATGGCAACCATGGTGAGCTCACGGGGAGTATGCTCAGGCGAGGGCTTTTCCTCTCTTTTTGGACGCGCGGCTGAGAGTCCAGACGGATTTGCTGAATGACAGTAAAATTTCCGAGGCTCACCTTTAGATTGACAGATAGTGAAACTCAATTACCTTCTTCCCCAAACACAGGAGAGTTCAATGAAAATCTTGATACCGGTTCTGTTTCTGCTTTGCGGCTCAGTCGCGCAAGCTATCGACTTTCAACCCATGACTGTGGAGTTTGATGATGTCGCAGTGGGAAATCAAGAAGGGATGTATCAAGTTCGGGCCTATTCTCATAAGAACCCCAGACCTTTTTACGGTTTTACCGTCGTGCCGGGTTCAGAGAGAGTCTCAGAACAGTTTGATCAGATGGATAGGAGTAAAAACTACATCTGCCTAATTAAGGCTTCCAATATTTCGGCGCCGGATAGGCCGCTGATCATTTACAAACTCAAGAACTGTGTAGAAGCCCCTCAATAATCCGGCTTTGTACCTCAGTCAGATCAAACTCGCAGTTGAGTGGCTTGCGTTTCATCACGCAGCTTGAGTGTCAGTGTTAACGACTTTCTTATTGAGAACAAAGCTACATCTATAAAAACAATGCTACTCAAACGCAAAAACCCTGATGTAGAACGATTGCATGGCCACGCTTAAAGTCTTTGAATATGAAAAGTGCAGCACCTGCAAAAAGGCGCTAAAATTTCTCAACTCTAAAAAAGTTGCGTTCGAGCGCATCCCAATCGTCGAGCGCCCTCCGACTCAAGCTGAGCTCAAACAGATGCTGGCACATCTCGGTGGTGACCTACGCCGCCTGTTCAACACCTCAGGACAAGTTTATCGCGAGCTGGGACTTGGCAGAAAACTCGCCTCAATGAGCCAGTCAGAAGCGATCCATCTTCTTGCGACAAACGGAAAGCTCGTCAAGCGCCCCTTTGTATTGGGTTCGAGCTTTGGAACGGTAGGATTCAATGAATCCGAATGGAAGAAGCTCATTTTGCTGAAGGAGCTTCGAGCATAAATCTGACTGCCGCTCCACAGAAGGCGAGTTGAGTTTTCTAGGCCTCATTTATCGAATAGAGAGAGGCCTTCCGTGGCCAGCTGCGTGTGGCTTCATGCCCAAGAGCTTAGAGAATCGTCCAAGTTAAGAACATCCCAACCGATGTCGAAGCCAAGGTGATTTTTCCCCCAGTGTTGATCACCAAATACGGATTGATCGTCACATTAGGCGTAGGATCCCACGAAATGCCGGGCTCTAGAGCCGTACCGTCGTTTGTGTAGAAAGTGGATCGATCGCCAAACTGGTGGCTCGCCCCCATCTCGTAAAGCAGCGTAGCAGCGAGCGTGGGGGCCAATTGGTAGGCCGCCTCAGGTGCGAACCAAAGTTCGACGTCGGTTCCTGACCCACGAGGGCCATACAGATTGCCGCGCACAGAAAACCTGAGCCCTACCATGGCTCGACTTTGAGCAATCTGCCAGCTCAGCAAGCTAAAGCCTTGCGCCCCCGTGAGGAGATCTGCATTCCTTGAATCATTGCTCACACCAAAGTGGACACGCGCATCACTATAAAGATTGAGCCCCCAATCGGTATGAATCAAATGAGCGTGAGAGAGCCGTATAAACGGGTCCTGCATGATCAGTTCCTGCCCAAGCACGGGCCTATAGAGCCAGTACCCAGTCCCAGTGATCGCCCAGGACTCGTTAAATGAATACGCAACACTCAGGAAATTTTTCATAAAAACGGGTCGATTGATGTCGGGCTGTCCATACGCATTGGGCTGAAAACTCGAGGGCCCATCGAGTGATGGGCCAAAAAGTATATTGGTGTAGTTGAGAGAGATAGGAAATCCCGAGCCCTCATCAGACCCCTCATCAAACGTCGTTGAAGTCTCAACAAAGCCACCTGGGCCCGCGCCTACGACCCTACCAGCGCTCGCGACTTTCTCTCCAGAGCCAAGCTCCTCCTCAATTTCCAGCTGAGAAGGATCTGTCGATTCGGTGACCGCCTGCTCCTGAAGATCAGAGCTATCCACGTCCGAGAGAACAGGTGGACTTGTTAGCAAAAACATAAACCCCACTAACCAGGGCAGAAGCCTGAACTCAACTTTGGGCATCACTCACCTCCTTCCGGCAGGTGAGATAAAGCAAGCGCCTTGCCATGCAACAGAGCGGCGCTCAGTCCAATTGAGCATATGCAGCTCGTCGTGATAGAGAAGCTTATGACCTTACTCACGACTTGGATCGTATTCTTTATTCTTTTCACCACCGTCCTAGATCTAGTGGCGGACTATCTAAGTTATCGAAGCGCCCATACTGAGCTTCCTGCGGAGTTTAGAGAGATCTACGATTCGCAGAAATACCGTGAGTCTTTGCAATATCAAAAGGACCGCTTACGTGCGGAAGGCCTGCGACGCACGATCTTGACGCCAATCATCCTCACTTTCTTGCTAGCTGGAGGCTTTAACGCCGTGGACGGCGTCGCTCGTAGTCTAGCTGCAAACATAGGTTATGCTCCGTCCGGAGTCGGTCAGAATGAGGTATTAGCGGGCTTACTTTTCGTAGGTCTTCTCACGACTCTACGCGCTGTCATTCAAATCCCCTTCTCGATTTACGACACATTTGTGATTGAAGAACGCTACGGCTTCAATCGCACGACGCCTGCTACCTACCTATCGGATCTGGTCAAGAGCGTCATCATGGGCATCCTGCTGGGTAGCCCGATACTCGCCGCGTTGATCTGGTTCTTCAGCACTTTTGAAAGTCGAGGATGGATCTACGCTTGGACCGCCCTGACAGGATTTCAGCTTGTGATCGTTTTCTTAGCGCCTGTTCTATTGATGCCACTGTTCAACAAGTTTAGCCCTCTAGCAGACGGCCCACTCAAAGCGGCGATCGAAACCTATGCGCGCTCTGAGGACTTTAAGATCCAGGGAGTCTACACAATGGACGGATCCAAACGATCGAGCAAGGCCAACGCCTTCTTTACGGGATTTGGGCCATTCCGCAGACTCGTGCTATTTGACACGCTCATTAGCAAACAAAGTGTAAACGAGCTAACCGCTGTGGTGGCTCATGAGATCGGGCACTTCAAGCGAGGTCACATTCTCAAGTCAATGGGGCTATCGATTGCTGCATCTTTGCTTCTCTTCTTTCTACTGTCGCTGTTTCTAGCCAACGCTAGAATTTTTGAAGCTTTTCGAATGCAGAACATTTCCATCTACGCGAGCATCGTCTCTGTGATGTTTCTCTACTCGCCATTATCTCGCCTCCTATCTATTCTCACTCAGTGGCTGTCTCGTCGCTTTGAGTTTGAAGCAGACGAATACGCTTCGAGAACCCATGGGAAGCCCGAAGAGCTCATCTCAGCCCTCAAAAAACTCAGCATCGACCACCTTTCCAACCTAACTCCCCATCGTCTCAAAGTCTGGCTGGACTACTCTCATCCCCCAGTTCTCGAAAGAATCGCCAGAATCCGATCCCACCGATGAATATTTGAGACTAGGCTGATCCCTAGGAAACTCAGCCAGCTAAATGATCTAAGTTTTTGAAATAGTTACTTTTTATAAAACCGATAAACACCCCTGCTTCGCTCGTACAGTTGCGCGGCTCGAGCTTGCGGAAAAACAGGAACGATTGGATAGTCTCCAATATGACCTACACTCTCGACTCATTTCTTACTGAAGCCTTCAAAAGCTACGCGCAAGCAGCCCCGGACGCACCACAGATCGAAGCCCTACTGAGGTCGCGAGGTGAGCAGATTGTGAACGACCACGTGGCGTTCAGGACGTTCAACATCCCGGGGATCAATCGCTTTGATCTCGGAGCTATTTTTGAACTTTGGGGATATAAAAAATCAGAAGAAGAGCTCGATTTTCCGGATAAAAAACTCAAAGCCAATTATTGGCTTCATAGCGATTCCAGGCAACCTAAAGTTTTTGTCAGCGAGCTTTTGATCGAAAAAATGTCAGCTGAACTCCAGGCATGGATTCGGAGCTTCGCGGAGCCTGCCGCAATGAAAATAGGCCGACTCAAAGCCGAGCACTTGCTTCAGCCCAATTGGGATCCTGTGCGCGCGGAGGACTATGAACGCTTCTACCCTCAGAGCGAATACGCAGCTTGGACGGCCGCCTTTGGCATTAGGGTCAACCACTTTACGGTATTAGTGAATTCACTCTCCAGCATCAAATCGCTTCAGGAGCTCAATCAGATTTTGTGCGCAAACGGATTTATCCTAAATGAGGCGGGTGGAGCAGTCAAAGGCACGCCAACCGAGTTGCTCGAGCAGTCCTCGACCATGGCTCGCAAAGTTGATTGGGCTTTTGCAGGCGGAGTCAGAAAACAAGTTCTGGGTTGCTATTACGAGTTCGCGCGACGTTATCCGATACCGGGAACGGACAAGCTGTTTTCCGGATTCATCCCAAAAAGCGCGGATAAGATTTTCGAGTCTACGTTTGAGAAGAAAAGCTAGAAAAAGACCTTAAGCCCGACCTGAGGCCCGCTCCGCGTGGAGAGCGGCTGAAGCGAGCTAGCCTCCATGTCAAGCTTCTCGTAGAGGTACCTGCCGTAAATACGCAAGAAGCTGAAATCGATGAACGCGCCGCCCTCAAAACGATTTCCTACAAACTCTGCGCCCGCTGCATTGGGAGTAGCTGCGAACGCGTGTCGGTACAGACCTTCGACGCCGAAATGCTTAGCTAGGTAGACAACCATGCCCCCTCCAACCAAAGCATTGCGAAAGGTCAAGGCGCCGAACTCCTCCTGACGAAGTCCCGCTTCGAAACGGATGTGCGTGGCTTGGTAGTGAAAGCCAAACAGGCGCAAGTGAAAGAGCCCGGACCAACGGGTGTCGGGACCCGCTTCGCGTTCTATGCCAAGTCCAAAAATAGAGGCATAAGCGGCGGCCTCAAAATGAGAGCCAGAATATGCCCCCCCTGGGTCGAGACTGCCGATTTGAAACGCGCCACCTAAGAAAAACTCATAGGGACTAGGAGAGTGAAGCGCCAGCCAAAGATCCATTAACCGCATGCGATCACGCGTCTCGAGCCACTCTGAGAGGCTCCACCTGGATTTTGCCTTCGCCTCCTGCTTTTTAACTACAAAAGTGTAAACTTCGTCAGCATGAGAGAAGGGACAAGAGAGACAGAGAATTAGGCCGGCCAATAGAAGAGTTTTACGTTTAATATTCATCTCCTAAAATATGCTCTCTCGAATGCAAAGGGCCTATCAAAAAATCCTTTTATGGCAGGGATCGGATCTTGTTCTGGCGGTCGCAGTTTTTGAGAAACCTGAGCTCAAGCTCGCGGCTCTTAGAGTCGGGAGCTGCCGGGGACGATCCGCAGCTTTGTTTGCGGGGCACTTGCAAGTGCATCACCCATGCTGGGCGCACAAAAAAGGGGGCTAGGTTTCCCCAGCCCCCCCGAAAAATGCCACGGCGGCAAGTGAAACCTACCGGCCTGGAAAAATCCAGGCTAGAGGGTATTCACCTCCGCCATGGGCTTGGTACATTGACTGGCCATCCCACCACCTCCTTTCGAGCCCATATAGGGCTAGACTTGATTGTAACATAAAGTATGTAGAAATAGAGCTACCTCTCTCACTCTGAGGACGAATGAAAAAAACACTTCACGGAAATTTGACAGAGCAACAGGATCAACCACAGTCAGCCAGCGTTGAGTTCTTGGATCCATCAGGTTTATTGCACAACACAGGTTTATGTGAACGCAACCTGAACTTGCTCGCACACGCGCAAGCGATCGAGCTAGAAATAGGGAGTATTTGCGGAGGCCATGGCGTCTGCGGAGGGGATCGGATCTGTGTTGCGATAGGTAAAGAGCGCCTCTCTGCTGTCACCGAGAACGAGCGAATTCATTTGAGCTCCGACGAAATCACTCAGGGGTGGCGCCTCGCCTGCCAGTGTTTTCCGGAGCAGCCAGACGGCTCAATTCGAGTCGTAACCTCATACTGACTCACTCTGCTTTCGAGAAGCGGAGTGACTATTTTTAGTAGTTCCCCCACTTCTGCTCATCTGTATACACTGACTCTGATGGTAGTTCGGCAGTTCAATGCGCCAGGCCTTAAGCTGCAGGCTGCGCTGATTTTCTCATCTCTTCTCTTCCTAGTAGCGATCTTGGGCATCCGAGCATACTCGGTCGCTCGTATGCACTTTCACGAGCTCAGCGAGCTGTCGATCCACGATTTGAAGGCGCAGGGGCTGCTCGTTCGAATGGAAACATTCTCCGCTTCTCGAGATCAAGCGCGCCGCAAGTTTAGCATTACCCGCGATGCAGAGTATGCGAGCTTAGCCGCCCACTACGACGACGCGCTTGAAGAGGCCTCGCGAGAACTCCGGACCGCACTGCCTCCCGAAGACCGCAACTTGGGCCTCGAGCGCGGAGTAGATGGCCTCAAGCAACTCCACAGCCGATTGGAGGCTCGGCGCAACCAGAAGCTGGCGCACGCTCACGAAGCGGCGCGCGGGCTGCTGAAGCTGATCCTGATGGCATTGACGCTTTCAGGACTCATCACCTTTTGGTTGTTCTCACTTTTCTATCGTGGCTTGCTTGACCCACTCTCTAGACTCAAAGAGGCGGTCTCGAGAATCCGAAGCGGAGAGCTATCTACTCGGCTCAAATCGGATCACGGAGTCGCGGAGCTCCGTGAGCTCTCGGAGTCGTTCAATCTCATGGCCGAGCGACTGGAATCCTTAGATAGTGCAAAGAATGAATTTTTGGCGACGATCTCACATGAGATCAAGAACCCTCTAGCCGCTCTAAAAGAAGGCATGAACCTGCTCGCCTCCCAGAGCGAGCAGATGCTGCCAGCCGCGCGCAACCGCGCATTCTCAGCATGCCTTATCGCCGCTAAAAGACTTGAGTCGATGATCAACAATCTGCTTCACCACTCGCGAATGGAAACGGGGCTTTTTGATTTTGACTTGACTCCCAAGGACTTGTCCGCTGCCATCCATACGGCGATGGAAGAAGTGCGGCCGCTTGCGCAAAGGAAGTGCATGAATATCGAGTTCAAGGGGGATACCGAGCTTCGAGCCGCGTTCAACTGGGACGGCATGGTGCAAGTCTTCGAGAATCTCCTTCTCAATGCGATCAAGTACGGCGACGAGAACACGACCATTGAAGTGCGCGCCCGAACAACTCAGCGAACCCTCGACGAAGCACGATCGTTGAGGGGCGAGGCCGCCGAGCTCCCTCACTTTGAACTGGCAGTCATCAATGAAGGCAGCCGTATCTCGGAAAACGACCTCAAGCAGCTCTTCGATCGCTTTTACCGTGGCTCGAACTCCAAGCTGCAGCAAGGCATGGGATTGGGATTGCACGTGGTCAAGAGAATCATAGAAGCTCACCATGGCGGCATCAGTGCCGCATCAGAGTCGGGCAAGACCCGATTTCAGCTTTGGATCCCAGGTCGATATGAAACGGAGGCTGTGTGAACGGGCGCTTCCTGAACTTATGCAGCCATTTTTTGGCGGGGCTTTCAGCCATTTCTATACTCGATGGCTGTACGTCGATCACTCGCTCGGAGGCATCAAAGACAGAGGCCGCTCGCCGGCAAGAGCGCGTGATCTCTCTGGAGTATCGGGCCGACCCGCTTAGAACTCTCGAAGGTGCGCTCGGGTCGGTGCACTCGGACCGCGTGATCGTCTCGACCGATCTATTGAGAAGCCTGGTCAGAAATGGGAGAATTCAACAAAGCCAATGCAAGAACATCAGCGGTCAACTCGAGGCTCTTAAGAACGTTGACTTAGAAGAAACCGGCGATAACCACGAGGAGGCGAAGTGAGCATGAAAGACTGGATTCTAGTTATCGACGATGACGAGCAGCTTGCTGAGATCTTGTCCTTAACGCTTGAGAACGAAGGATATCAGGTGCGTACTTGCACCTCGCTGACTCGTGCCTCAGCGACTCTCACTCAGCACGCATTCTCGCTCATTCTCCTTGATCTGCGCCTAGCAGATGGCAGTGGCATTGAGTTTCTTCCCAAGGTGCGAGAAACCCTGCCTCATGTACCAGTGCTGATCATCACGGCCCACGGAGACGTAGACTCCGCCGTGCAGGCATTCACACTGGGGGCCAACGGCTACATCAAGAAGCCCTTCAAGGAAGGCGACCTAAAGGCTCAGATCGCGCAAGCGGTGGAAGGATATCATCTGCATCAAGACCTGAGCACGATCCGCAACACTCAACCCGGAGCAGAAATCAGAGAGCTTCTCCGAACCCGCGATCCGGTGATGGAGCTTTGTTTGCGCAGAGTAGCCACCGCTGCGCAGGTACCAAGCACCGTGGTCATCAGCGGCGAAAGCGGCGTAGGCAAGGAGCTCGTGGCGCGTGCCCTGCATCGCGCAGGTACCCGTCGCAATGGCCCGTTTATCGCGTTTAACTGCGCGGCCTTGCCCGAAGCCCTCTTAGAGAGCGAGCTCTTTGGATATCAGAGGGGCGCATTCACGGACGCCAAGGAAAACAAACTCGGATTGTTCTCTCGGGCGCACGGAGGCACTCTGTTTCTCGATGAGATCGGCGACGCTCCGCTTGCCATTCAAAGCAAGCTGCTCCGTGCGCTTCAGGAACGCGAGGTGCTCCCACTGGGAGCAACAACTCCTGTCAAAATCGACGTGCGCGTGGTGACGGCAACTCATCGATCACTAAAAGATGAAGTCGCTCAAGGACGTTTTAGGCAAGATCTCTATTATCGCCTCCACGTCCTGCCGATTCATGTCCCACCTCTTCGCGAGCGCCCCAAGGACATCGTGTTCCTAGCTACGCTTTTTGCCGAGCGCCTGTCAGAAAGTCTGGGCGTCAGATTTGACGGTTTCACACAGAAAGCAGCAGAAAAACTGCGTGAATACCATTGGCCAGGCAACGTCCGGGAACTGCAGAACCGAGTCGAGCATGCGCTCGCAATGGGACATGACTCGCGCATCACTGCATCCGCTATGTTTCCGGAGCTAGACTTCGCCGCCGAGAACGTGGAGAGCCCCATCGCTCATGTCGAAGAAGCTTTGGATATCATCCATGCGCCAGAGGAGACTGTGCCTACGCAGGATGAGCCGCTCGCAAGCCCGCTTCCTCAAGGTCCCTTGCCGACTTTTGGTGAAGCTAAATACTCGTTCGAGCGCACTTATCTAGAAAGAGTACTCACTGCTGCCCGAGGCAATATTGCCAAGGCAGCGCGTTTGGCCTCCAAGTCCCGTGCTGAAGTATATGGACTCCTCAGAAAACATGGTCTCGATGCGGGAGCCTTTAAGGGCGTCGATACCCTGCATCCCCCTGTCTCAGGGCAGGAAAGGACTTAAGCCCCAAAACCTAGGTTCTTCTTAGAATAAACGCTCTCTACATCTTTTGCATAAGTGAACGTCAGCGAGGCATCCGGCGACTGTTGCGACTGAGAGGAAGCCTGTGAGGTTGACACTACACCCGCGCCCAAGCGCTCTTGCGGCAGACGCAGCGTAAAGAGGACGCCTGTACCGGCGACGCCAGAAGCCGTGACTGTGCCTCCGTGCGCGCGAACGACCTTGTCGACCAATGCCATCCCAAATCCATTCTCACTCACCCAATGACTGAGCAAATCCTGCTCAGGGCCGGTCGGAGCGCCGCGACCGTGTGCCACTCGCTCCCCGTCCTGCACCACGACCTCGAGACCTCTAAAGCTCCCTCGCGAGGGTCGATTCATAGAGATCTCGATGCGCCCCCCCTGAGGCATGAAATTCATCACCTTAGAAACAAGGTGAACCAGGACGCGCTCAAACCGCTCGACGTCGATCAAGGTCCACACCGGGGACTCCGGGATCGTCACGTGAACATCGTGAGTCGCGCCAGGGCCACCCAATCGATAAGCCACTTCGCGAACAATCAACCTAAGATCGATGATCTTCTCATCCAATCGAATCTGCGATCGCTCGATCTCGACCAAGTCGTCCAAGTCATGAAGGCTATTAGAAAGCCTGAACAAAGAACGATCCATGACCTCAGCCGCTGAACGTCGATCTACCGACATGGCGCTCGAGCGGGTTCCCTCCAAGCTTGCCATATCGATTTCGCCCAAAAGCTTGGAGCCCGCTTGAAGCGCAACGAGCGGTGCCCGGAGATCCTGGGCCACCGCTGTCACAAATCGATGCCGCTCGCGACGAAGGGACTCCACGCCTGCGGCCAATGCCGTCAGCACGTTCTCGGTTTCTTCGTATGCCCCACGACCTACAGACGCGCTCGCGTTCTGCGCCCCGTTTTTCGAAGACTTTGGAGTCGATCCCGGCAATGACCTCAGCACGGGTTGAGCCGAGAATACCTGAGAAGCCAAAGGACCTCCGAGTGCGACGGCTTTCTCGCGCAAGCGCTTGGCAGGACGTGAATGAGCGACGTAGCCTCGCAGTAGAATCAAGCTTGTCATTACGAGCACAATCCCTGCCGCCAAAAGAAGCAATCGACTTTGAGCCGGAACACTTTGGGTCAGCTCGCGGCTTGCGGCGATACGGCGCCGCTCGGCGCTCTTCTGAAGCAACTGGGCATTGCTCACCATTGAGTCGTGAAGCTCACGCGCTGGTTCTTTCAGAAATACATCCCTGAGAAAAAGCTGGGGCTCGAGCGTTGCGCTCAGAACCAAGAACTCATTGACCTGTTCGTTGAGCCGCGAAGCCAAGGTCACTTCCTCAGCCGTAGGACCCAGTTTTTCTAAGCGACTCACGCCGTCTAATATTCCGCTTTTGAGACGGGTCTTCACTCCATCGATCTCGGCATTGGTGAGCTTCCTAAAGCTCCCGCTCGTTCTCCGGTACTTCTCCAGCTCTAAAACCATGCGGCCTGCGATCGACTCGCGTTGAGAGAGAGCTTCCACCTGAGCGCCCTTTTGCTGAAGCCCCTGAATCTCCCATCCATGCAAGCCCACCATCAACCCCAAACAGGCCACTAGAACCACGACAAGATAAACGACAGGATTTTTCATTTGTACCGATCATAAAGCAAAAGACAGGCCGCGTTTTGCTCTGTTTTTAAGAGTCTTGCGTATGGTTTTTGGTACACTTTATAGACGACACGGGGCCACATTAGCCGGTCGATTCGTCTTGGTTTCGGTACACCTAAAAAAGCTGAATCCCTATCCCCGCATGCCCCTCAGCGATCCGATCCATCCCGCCATTGAACTCAGTCACCCCAAAGTAGATGCGATTGAATTTTGCATTCTCACCCATCGAGATTCCCGCGCGTACAGTCATCGTGCCCCCGTTCACCCCCTCGCTCGCCCAATCTTGATGCCCACCGCCCACCTCGATGAACAATGGCTTGAGGAGATTAAAAGTAAGGAAGACCTGAAGCTCACGAATGAGAAAATTATTTCCGAGCGACCCATCTCGAGCCAGATTGACGCCAAAGCCTCCTCGTAAAGCCAAGAAGCTCACAAAAGGCAGCGGAACAATCGGAGTCCAATGAATCTGAAAGGCTCGGTAAATTCCGCGTGTCTCATTGCCTTGAGCTGATCCAGGCGGGGGAGCGAACTTGGGGCTCTCCGCAACCATAAAGCCCAAACCAAAGTTCACGAGATGGATATGCGGCCTCTCGCGCTGAGCCTCTTCCGCTTTTTTCTCTTCCTCAGCTTTGCTAGGGGGCGGGGGTTCTTTCTTAGGCGGCTCAGGAAGCCTCGGCTGCGCTGGTCGCGTGTCCGGCAGCTCGGGCTCCCGAGTCGTCGCCTGATTCACCGTTGAAGATGCTGAGTTAACTGCCGAAGAGGCTGAGCTATTGGTCGAAGAGTTTACCGAGCTCAGGCTGTCCATAAACCTGGAGCGATTAAAAGCCTTCGCTTCGCTGATTCCGTCAGGCGTCGCCTGCACGAACTGACCTGCCTCAACTGGCGTTCCTGTGCCACTCAGGAGAGAGCTTGCGCTCTTGCCGACCTCGATAGTCCCCTCAAGGGTGTGAAACTGAGCAAGCCCAGCTGCCTCGCTAAAAGCGGCGACAAACTGAGTGCCGCGCACCCCCATTGTGGCGGTCTTGGTCTTGATAAAAAAGTGGAGTTTCTTCTTGGGAGCGACCAGTGGCGCCCCAGGATTCACGGCTGACGAAGTCCCCTTGGGAGCTTCAGCCACGGCGGTCTCTTTTTTGACCTCGCCCTGAATATTACCAGACCGAAGAAAACTGCTCTGCACGCGATTCTTGTCGAGCGCCTCGATCTCAAGATCAGTCTTTGGAAGAACTGTCACCTTAGACCCGTCGGCATAAACCAGGATCGCCTTTGTCCCCTCTTCAGTGCGAATGCGCTCCCCAGCAAGGACTTCATCCCCGACCCTGGCTTCGCGCAGCTGAATACCCTTCAGGAGCATGACCGTCTTGTGACCCATCGCGCTCTCGATTGACTCGATCTTTGCTAGGGTTGCCGCCCATGCTGGCGAGATAACCACTGCACTCGCGATCCATAGGTACAGACACTTCAGAGGATAACTCATCGTCATATAGTAGTTGCAGCTGGCGAAGTTGCAAAGGGTGAGCTGAGGCTGCTATAGCGAGTGCTCTTTATGATAGGCGCGAGCAAAATTGCCACGGAGCATTACTTCAAAAACCACTCTCTTCCTGTTTCTCCTCGTATTCTAGGAAAAACAGGGTGGTCCGTATCTCCTGTGGGGTTTGGAGGCTATCGCCTCCACGCTAGCGACCCGGAACATCGATTAGCACTCCGACAGGCGCTTTTGAGTGGCTGCAACTTGGTAGACACAAGTTCGAATTACACCAACGGCGGATCAGAAACTCTCATCGGAGAAGTCCTCAAAGAGCTCTTTTTAAAAAAGAATCTCTCCCGAGATGAAGTCGTCATCATCACTAAAGCCGGATACTTGCAGGGACGCAATCTCAAGGACGCTCAAATTCGCGAGAAGCGCGATATCGCTTACCCTGAAGTCGTCAAGCTCAGCGAGGACCTCTGGCACTGCATTTCGCCTGAGTTTCTTAAAGATCAGATCACCTCTTCACTCAAGCGCTTGAACTTAGAGCAGCTCGACGTCTTTCTGCTCCATAACCCTGAGTACTATCTAAAATCGATCGACGACCACCCAGAATACTATCGGCGAATTGAAGCAGCGTTCGCGTATCTTGAGACCGAGGTCACGCAAGGACGAATTCAGTGGTATGGCATCTCGTCGAACACTTTTCCTGAAGCGAGCGACGCTCGGGACTTTACGTCGCTTGAGGTCGTCTGCGAGATCGCGCAGAGATGCGGACACCACTTTGGCGTCATTCAGTTTCCCTTCAATATCTTTGAGCCCGGAGCCGCGCTCGAAACCAATAACTCGGGCAAATCGGTTCTCGAATTGGCCCGTACTCAAGGACTTGGCACGCTCGTCAATCGTCCTCTCAACGCTTTTCGGGGACATCGAATGGTGAGGCTTGCGGACTTTCCGTCGCATGCGGAACGCGATGTGGCGGAGGACTTTAAAAAAACGATGCGCCTCGCGGGAGAACTTGAGTCAGAGTACCCAGGTCGGTCTAAGGTCCCAGCCGCACAAATCGCTTGGGCCCACATCCTGAGGCAGAATTTCGAAAAACTAGCTGATTTGGATACATGGAAATCCGTGCTCGCCCATCAGATCCGACCTTCATTGACCGAGGCTTTCGAGGAGCTAAAAGATCAACCAGGCTGCCCTGAGTGGATTGATAAATACCGTGCTGCGTCCGAAAAACTTTTCGAATCTTTTACAATATACCTCGAAAGCCAGGCTAGTGTAGAAAGCGACCGGATTGCAGGAGCTCTGGATCATCTTTGTCCGGATCTTCAGGATTCGACCACCCTATCGCAGAAAGTCATTCATCTTTATCGGTCTGTCCCCGGTGTAGATTGTATTCTGGTAGGAATGAGGCAAACTAGGTACGTTTCTGACATTCTGAACCTAAAGGCCGCACTCCCCCACCTAGTGGGAGAAACCGCGCGGCAGGCACTTGGAGAACTAGCTCAGCTTGAGTGAAAACAGCGTAGAAAAAAAAGAATCCCCTGCCGCCTTCTTGTCCTGGTTTGAAGGCCAGCTTTTAGCTGGACAGAAAATCACGCCTCAATCGACGCTTGCCGTACTCAGGCTCGTCGAGGAGGGGGGCACAGTGCCGTTCATCGCTCGCTATCGCAAGGAGCAGACAGGCAACCTCGATGAGGTCGGCATCCAAGCCGTCATCGATGGCAAAGAGAAGTGGGACACCCTTCTCAAGCGCCAGGCTTTTATCGTCGAAGAAATCGATCGGCAAAAAAAGCTGACGCCCGAGTTAAAAGAAAAAATCCTGACTACTTTCGAGTCGCAGATGCTCGAGGACCTGTACCTACCCTACAAGGTCAAGCGCAAGACCAAGGCAGCACTGGCTCGTGAAGCAGGGCTTGAGCCACTTGCGGACTGGATCTGGAACTGTGGTCACGGCACCGAATCGCCTCTCCCCGGTCAGACCCTGGAGATCTGGGCATTCACCTTTCGAAATGAAGAAAAAGGATTTAGCGACGCGGCCGCTGCGATTGGTGGCGCGCAAGACATCTTGATCGAACGGCTATCAGAGACGCAAGAGCTCAGGACTCTCGTCCGCAAAAAAGTATTCGACGAAGGCCATGTACGGACTGGCAAGGGTCCGAAAGTGAAGCCCAATAGCAAGTACGAGAATTACTTTAGATTCTCCGAACCCGTAAAAGATTTATTGCAGCCTCAGAATTCTCATCGGTACTTGGCTATGCGCCGAGGCTGGATGGAAGAGGAGCTTTCGTTTGGCGTGACAGGACCATCACTCCCCGAATCGGCGGGTGAAAAAGCGGGAGACGCGGACCCCGAATGGGAAACCGAGATGCTTCGAGCTTTCGAAGCTGCTGCCTGCACAGTTCAAGATTCTCCGGGAGCGGAGGTGCTCCACAAAGCCGCGCGAATGGCGCTCAAAGTCCATGTTTACTCGAGCATTGAGGGTGAGGCACACAAAGCTCTCAAGGAAGTCGCCGACACGGTGGCCATCCAAGTCTTTAGCGAAAACGTAAAGAAACTTCTCCTAGCCTCTCCTTTTGGCCCCAAAGCAGTTTTGGGCGTCGACCCCGGCATTCGGACAGGCTGCAAACTTGCCGTCATCGATGACTCGGGCAAGTACATTGCCAGCTCTGTGATGCATCTTCAAACCGAAGATCAGAAAAAAACCGCCAAAGAAATGCTCGGTGAAGTGGTCAAGAACGCCTCGATTCGCGCTATTGCCGTAGGCAATGGCACTGCAGGAAGAGAGACCGAGGTTTTCGTGCGCCAGGCTCTTAAAGAAAAGGACCTGGCAGTACCGGTTGTGATGGTCAGCGAGTCGGGTGCGAGCGTCTATAGCGCAAGCGACGTGGCGCGCGAGGAGTTTCCGGAGCTGGATGTCACCGTTCGTGGTGCGATCTCCATCGCTCGCCGACTACAAGATCCGCTGGCAGAGCTTGTTAAGGTCGACCCTAAGAGCATCGGAGTGGGCCAATACCAACATGATGTCTCGCCCAACTCGCTCAAGCGCTCGCTGGATCTCGTCGTCGACGTCTGCGTGAACCAAGTGGGTGTCAACCTCAACACTGCCTCTTATCACTTGCTTTCGCATGTGGCAGGCATTGGTCCTTCGCTCGCCAAGGCGATTGTCGAGCACAGAGGGAGCAAAGGTCTTTTCAAATCTCGCCAAGATCTCCTAGAAGTCTCTCGATTTTCGAAGAAGACTTTTGAGCAGGCGGCTGGATTTCTCAGGATTCCTGACTCAGAGAATCCACTCGACAATACGGGCGTGCACCCGGAGCGATATCCGCTGCTCGAAGGCCTTGCATCCAAGCTCGGCAAAAGCGTGCGGGATTTACTGGGATCCGGTGTTGCCTTGCTCAAGCAGGCCAAAGAGATCACGCAAGAAGCCAAGTCTGAGCTCGGCGAGTTCACGTTCAAAGACGTGCTCGGAGAGCTCGAAAAGCCAGGCCGTGACCCACGTGAAGAATTTGTTCCCTTTCAATATCGAGACGATATTCACGAGCTCAAGGATCTAAAGAAAGACATGATCTGTCCGGGGATCGTGACCAACGTGACTAACTTTGGCGCGTTCGTCGATATCGGTGTTCATCAAGACGGCTTGGTGCATATCTCGCAGCTCAGCACGCGATACGTCAAGGATCCTCAAGAAGTGGTCAGCCCCGGCGACCACGTGACGGTTAAAGTGCTCGAAGCCAATCTCGAAAAAAACCAAATCTCGCTTTCGATCAAAGCGGCACAAGAGGCTGCGCGACCACAGCGGGATCACCGGGAACGACAGGCAACCCGGCAAGCTCGCAATGGGAAGTCGGGAGACGCGGAGAAACCTAGGCCGCCTCGAAAACCCATTGCACCGCCTCCCGCACTCGGCGATGAGCGCCGCGGGAAGGAACTGGTCGCGCCCCGCGCCCCGGGCAACAAACCTCAAGTGCGTCCGCAGGCACCCAAGCAAGCCTTTAACAATGCGTTTGCTGGACTCGCTTCGCTCAGACAGACCCTAAAGCCTAAGTCCTAATGCAGCGCCCGCTCGTGCTATGAAAAGCCCGATGTCGAGCAAGCTTCCCGTGGATGACATCCTGCCTCGCTTGCTTTCGGCTCTAGAGGTGAGCCCATGCGCCGTGCTTCAGGCAGCGCCGGGAACGGGTAAAACGACGAGAGTGCCACCCGCTTTGTTGCGCGCAACCTGGCGCAAGCCCAGCGATGAGATCTTAGTTTTAGAACCGCGGCGTCTCGCAGCGAAGCTTTCAGCTCGTCGAGTCGCACAAGAGCGGGGCGAAGCGGTTGGCCAAACGATTGGCTATCAGTTTCGATTCGAGAACGTCTCAAGCGCTGCGACCCGGGTGAGGTTCCTGACCGAGGGAATGCTAATGCGACGACTCATTGGCGATCGCGAGCTTAAAGGTGTTGCGGCGGTAGTGCTGGACGAGTTTCACGAACGGCACCTTCACAGCGACGTGGCTCTCTCTTACCTGCGCTGGCTGCAGCGAGGAGCGCGGCCGGACTTGCGACTCGTGGTGATGTCGGCCACGTTGGATACGCAGAGTCTGTCAGTGTTTTTAGGAGACCAACGAGGGCCTGCGCCGATTTTGAATGTCGAGGGCCGACAATTTGAAGTGACTCTTGAGCACCTCCCGCAGGCACCGACAAAGCATCTCGACTTGACGGTGCGGGATGCAGTGTCTGGCTGCCTTGCCAAGACGAAGGGTGATTTTTTGGTTTTTTTGCCAGGAATGGCTGAAATCCGCCGCTCGGCTCAAGCACTCGAATCACTAGCTCGCGACAAAGGACTGATGGTGACCCCCCTTCACGGTGAGCTTTCGCGCGAGGAGCAAGACTTGGCACTCAAACCCGGTCAGGACCGGCGCAAAGTGATTCTTTCTACCAACATCGCTGAAACATCGCTGACAATCGAAGGCGTGACGGTGGTGATCGACTCTGGATTGCATCGCGTGGCAAGTCACTCCTGGTGGTCGGGAGTGCCGTCGCTCCGCACTCGCCCGATCAGTCGCGCTTCGGCGATCCAGCGTGCGGGACGAGCCGGGCGAATGGCGCCAGGGCATTGCTTGCGACTCTACACGCGCGGAGATTTTGATGGACGAGCGCCCTTTGATACTCCGGAGATCCAGCGCGCGGACCTCACGCAAACATTGCTTGAGCTTAAGTCACTTGGGATAAGCGATCTACTGAGCTTTGGGTGGTTTGAGTCGCCTGCAGCTCAAGCGGTCGATGCTTCGCGTGGCCTTTTGTTTCGCTTGGGAGCGCTGGATTCAGCGACAGCGGATGGAGCGCTCACTTCGCTCGGACGGAGACTCGCGACGCTGCCTGCGCATCCTCGAGTGGGCCGCATGCTGATCGAAGCGGAGGCAGCGGGCGTTTTAGAGGAAGCCGCGACCCTTGCCGCCTACCTAATGGAAAGCAAACTCGAGGGACTTGATGCACTGTCGGTGCTGCGGCAGGGACGGATGGAGGAGTCAGTCTGGCGGGTGCGTACGCATTTGCTGGCAGCGTTTGGACGGCGAGAATCACCTTCTGAGAATCCGCGGGTCGAAGCTCATTCTCACGTATCGCCGGCTGCGCGCCTTGAGAAATCCAAGCGATTGGCCTTCTGCTTGCTTTGTGGATTTCCGGATCGGATCGCGCGGATGCGAGTCGGACAGGATCCGACGGCCAAGGAGCTAGAGCTCGTCCTCTCTGCTGGTGGGTCAGCGCGCGTCGTGAACACCGGTGAGTTTGGCAAGCTGGAGACCTTCATCGTATTAGGAATCCAAGAGCGCCAGGGCACGGGTCAGGTTCGAGCAGCGACTCAAGTACAGACGCTGTGCGCGATCGATCCGGATTGGCTGCTGGACCTCAATCCGTCGCCTTTGTCTGAAGTGGATGAGCTAACCTGGGACAAGACTCGCGAACGAGTGATGGGTGTTTCTCGATTGATGATTGATCAGTGCGTATTGAGCGAAACAGCGCTTTCTGGCGAGGTGCCGGGAACCTTGCAAGCGCAGGCCGCGCGTTTGTTACTCAAAGAAGGTCTAGGGATTGACCCAGGAAGAATGAGGGAACTGAATTACCAAGATTTGGCGCGCGCCTTGGCGCCGATCGTTGATGGCGAGGCGGTCGAGTTTCTCTGGGGCAGATTGGCGCTCGTGAGCAAGCATCTACCAGAGGCGGGGCTAGCTGACTTTTCTGAGGCTCATGCGGCTGTCGACTGTGTCTTACGGATCCTCGGCGCTAAGACGAGCCTGCGCGAGCTACGCGAGACGGATTGGATATCTGAGATTATTCTGGCGTCTGGACTTTTACCCTCGTTCTCGTTGGATGAGCTCGTGCCTACGCATGTGACGTTGAGCGCCGGTCGACGAGTCAAAGTGCACTACACGTTGGGGCAACCGCCTTGGATCGAGAGCCGAATGCAAGATTTCTTTGGAATGAAACGGGGGCCTTCGATCTTGCGCGGCCGATTGCCACTGACTTTGCATTTGCTCGCGCCCAACCAGCGCGCCGTGCAGGTTACGACAGACCTCGCTGGATTTTGGGAGCGCGCGTATCCGGAGCTGCGAGGACAGCTTTCGCGGTGCTACCCACGGCATTCTTGGCCGGAGAAACCGCAATAATTCTGATGACCATAAAGCGAGTCGCTTGCTTGCATTGACAGCGAATCGTGCAGTAAAAGCGGGGTGAGTTTTTCAGACCCATCCCCAAATCCAAACGTCTACTTTTTACCAAGCATCAGTTGGCTGTCGCAAAAAGCGGGCTCGAAGGCATCATTGAGGTCGGGGCAATGGGTCCGCACGAATACGCTGATCTGATTACTCTCGACCCTGCCCAATACCTCTCCTAATGCGGCTATGGCGGGAACCCTGTATTCGCGATATCGGACAGTGCCATTGTCATCGCCAACTTCACCTACCAGGAAAGCCGGGATCTGAATCGGCTCAAGCGTTTCCATGCCTTCTATTCTCCAACCGTACTTCACGAGATTTACGCTTTCTTTGTAGATGAGAAAAGTTACGCGGTTTTTTATAATCTCAAGACTCTTCGACTTAGGTACGCGGCCCACCAAAAAAGCACTCATATCGTACGATCCTGGTATGCGATCCAAAAGATAGATCGTTTTGCCCGTATCAAGCTCAACCGGGATCTTAATTGAAAGCTCCGGTTGGCCTGAAAAAGTCTCTAGGCTAAATTTAATTTCCTGCCCTTCAGAGTTCACAAGCAAACCAATCACTGCAGCTTGACCTTGGCTGGAAACAACGCCCGAAATCAGGGCAAGCAGACTGAACACGAAAAAAATAGACTTCATAAATAGGCTCCACAGCAGCTCAGGCTGAATTCAAACAGATTTAAAAATGATTGCGCGGGAGTATCTGAAACCAAGACAAAGTACAATACTAAAGAGGTCACTTAATGTGTTTGTCTGCACGGTAACTACTCTACATCCCATCGCTTCAACTCCCTCTTTTACTTATATAATTCGA
>JACCDG010068236.1_pt1 | contig 26237 bp, 53 predicted proteins | sample 7442471 | NCBI WGS metagenome assembly JACCDG01 (sample SAMN15323444, study PRJNA562643) | freshwater metagenome | isolation source: river surface water | place: USA:Blue River Watershed | collected 2017-08-17 | reverse complement strand
GTTGGTGGAACTGGTCTACGTTGAGGTGTAGAAGCCGTATTCTGAACCCAAAAGTGAACTGTGGACTTAGGTCGAACAGGTTTGAGAGAGTTAGCGATAACTGCTAATGACCAACCAGATTCCCAGAGTGCTCTAATACGTTCTTTGAGAAGTTGCTCAGATAAACCAGATAGAAAACGAATTTCGTCTTCTGGAAGTCTGGTCTTTTTCTTCATAGATTTATTGTACAGGATTTTTTACTACCCGTACAAAGAATCAACCGAAGTGTTGAACATTTACTAAGAAAGGACCACCAGTACTTGGGTCTAGTTTTGATGCAATTGTTAGTGCTTGGCGAACTATTGTTTTGGCACTAGCCAAAGTGCGCTTTCTACTTTCTAAAGCAGAGTGCATGGCGCCAAGAGCATAATGTGCTCCAGAACCAACAGCATAAATCCCACTTTCATCATGTGCCCACGAATAGTCTTCGCCTATCTCATAGATAGTTGAATTGACAATAACTAGCAACTGGCTATCGTGCTCACCGTCTTTAGAGTAAGAATTCTCCTCAAAGCAGCGCTTGAGGTCTGGAATAAAGTGAGTTGTAATAAATTTGTCTAGTTTTGCCCCGTAGGAAGTTGGATTGATTGTTGGTGGTTTGAAAACATATGAAATAAGGTTTACAGCACGCAAGTCTCCAGCAGCACCTAATAGATACTGCCCATTTTTTATTAGTTTTCCATTGTCTTTTGGAAGTGTATAAATTCTTGCATTGTCTTCAGTAACTCTTGAGTCATAGCCGACAACAGACCAGTTCTCGCCCTGAATAGCCGCAATCGTTGTCATCTTGTGAGCACCCTTTTTCCAATGTTTTAGATTAAGCCATCCCAGAGGTCTGTACGAAGTTTCTCGTACTTGTCTCCGTGATAACCATTGCCTTTATTAGAAATGTCTTCGTCTCTTTGAAGAGAGTCTAACGAAAGCACAGCAATAAAGTCAGTATCCTCAAACATAATCACTAACTTCGTGTCTCCGTCAGCAGGGTCGTCCACAATGGCTGCCATAAAAGGCTGAGCAGAACCGTTTGGGTGATAATCCTTAGCAACTATTTCCATACGAAAAAGACTAAGGGGTATTTACACTATGCTATTTGTAAAATTTGTCAAGTCACTTATTACACCAACTCCAGTCAAGACAGGTAGAAAGGAGTTGGCGGAGCGGAAGGGTGAGCCGCTCTCATCTCAGTGGTGTTGAAAGGGGGGTAACTTCACCAACTGAGGTACTACAACTTTAACATAAAACTGGAGCAGCAAGAGTGTTGGACGAAAGACTTGAAAATATGAACCTTTCCATATTTTGATTTTGACCTGTGAGACGGGTACGCTTGTTTTTGGACTTTTTCAAAATCGTTTCCGGAAATAAAAGACCTAATAAAAATAATTTTTTTAGTTTTTCAAAAATCTTCGTCAAACAAAAATTTTTATTTGTTTTGCTTTACTTTTTGGCTATACAAAATCTTTTTTAGATGTTTATTATTTTTATTGCTTTTAGAAAGAGTTTATTTATTTTATTAGTCTAAACTTATACTTTAGAGTTATAGTTATGCTTAGGCTTGGTTAGTTGATGTCTGGTCCGGTCTGGTCATCTGACTACAAACAACTTCTTTAGTGTCAAAAACCTTAGTGTAAAAAATGTCAAAGAATTAGATAACAATTTGATAACAAAAAAGACACGCCTACTTTCTACTTGACAAAGGCTAGGCTATGCTCTAGTGTTATCTATGTAGTCAAAGCGACTACAACTAAGGAAAGGGAAATAAAAGACAATGGCTCAACACGGAGTAATGATTTCAGTAGATGAAGGTAAGGGATACCCAACTAACTACTCTTTCGTAGTAGATACCACCGCACAGGTTAGGGAATTGCTCCTAAATACCACCGCACCGATTACAGAGGTAATCGTGACAGAGGAAGCCTACGGAAAGGAAGCCCGTATGCTAACCGCAGAGGAAATCTTAGGGATTGTTCTAAATCACCCAAGACAGGCTCTATCCCTAGTCTAAAAAGGCTTGACAAAGACCCCCCGCATAGGGGGGTTTTTGTTGCCTAAATCACAGACACGCCGTATAGTAAAGACTTGACAAGCGTAAGGCTAAGGCATAGTATTAGGGCATAACAAAGGAAAGGAAAGAAAATGCGAGGACTACCAGATAGCGCAGTAGTAGGAACTTACAAGCGACTACACCGCAAGCCAAAGAGTAAGCACTACGCTACACAAGAGGAAAACCTACAAAACTTAGGCGCAGGTATTGACGCTAGTTTTAGAGTATTGGCAACTATCCTAAAGCCAATAGCAAAAGCAGTAAAAAGTTTTCAATAAAAGACCGCAAAGAAAAGGGGAAAAGAAATGGCTAAGTATGTGGTTCTATGTGAGGCAGAGGGTTGCGAAACAGAAAACGAAGATTGGGAAGATGACGGCTCAACTTATTGGTTCACTTGCGTAAAGTGTGGCTACGACAACGAGGTGGTTCACTCTCCGTGGAAATAACAAAAAGTAAATGCGTAGAGTGCCAGCGAGTATTTGACCTAACTAACGAGGCAGATGCTAGCGAGTGGGCTTATGGACACGATTGCGAAAGTGCTTGACAATGCTAGCCGTATAGGTTAGCCTTATACAAAGAAAGGGGGTGCTATCAAAATGCTAGCAATAACACTAGACGCAGAGGGCGTAGCAAAAGAGGTAGAACTTACAGAAGGCGAAAGCCAACTAAAAGTTTTACAAGACGCCGTAGGTGGTTGGGTTCAAGCCGTAGACTTTACGCCAAACCTAACTCTATGGTGTAATGAGGAAGGCAAACTACACGGATTGCCTATAAACCCAATGGCTACTTTCCTATGGGAAAAATACTTCGGGTTCACAGATGTTATTTGTGGAAATGTTATTTTCACAGGTGGAACAGGTGACGAGGGAGAAACTCTCGGACTAACTCAGGAAACCGCACAGGAACTACGCGACTTCCTACGAATGAACTAAAAACAACTTCATAGGAAAGCCCCGCCACACCGGCGGGGTTTTTCACTTTACAGCAGTAGCGAAAAAGTAAAAAGTCAGATAAAGTTTTATTTGACAAAGAAATACTACTTGTGTAGTATGTTATTCAACAGAACGACGAAAGGACAAAATGACAACGGCAATAAACTTCAAGACAAATCCGGGTCAGTTAGAGCGAGCGCATAGCGCACGCTACGCACTACCCAAAGAAAGACCTACTTTCTATAAGAGAGCAGGACTACCAAAGAAATCAAACTTAGAACTACCGCAACAGGTTTATGACTTGTTCAGAGTGCTAAACACTAAAGAGGACAGAGAGCAACGCAACGATTACATTATTGCGTTAGTCAAAGCAGGTTGGTCACAGGCGTCAGTAGCGAGGGCGTCAGGATTATCCGCACAGATGATTAGAGTGATTATGACAAGTCACCAACCTAATCCAGCACCAGCAACTCTTTTAGTGCCAGATGTTCCACGCCACGCAGAAAAGGTAGGAACTTCTCGGTATGTTATGCCAACTCCAGAGTTATTGGAAAGGCTAAAGGAATTACAACCTTATGCTCAACAGGTTCGTTCAAACTCACCTCGTTATAGAGCAGAGGCAGAGGAATACACTTATCTCCTAAATCAAGCACACAAAGAGCAAGGTGTCACTCTTTACCGCTTGGCTAAACTACTAGATGTGACAACTTCAGCAATAGCGTTCAGACTTGTTCGTTATGGCTACCGCACAACAGAACACGGAAAGTCGCCAGCGTATCGCTCAATAACAGAGAGCAATAGAAAGCCCAAATAACTTTATTGGCAAGTGGTTGCCCAATAAAAGAAAACCCCCTAGCAAATAACTAGGGGGTTCTTTCTTTCTAAAGTTTTATTCAACTACCTCAATGCTTGTTCCCTCAAACAAACGCTTGACGAGAACGGCGTCTTGGAAATCTACTTTATCTTCTTTCACTCCAGCAAACTCCGCAAAAGCCTTCTTCGTTCCTACACTCAGCCAGCCGTATTTGTCAGAGCCAGCACTATGAAAGCCTCGCTCAACTAAACGGAATTGAAACAAACCAACAGATGCAGAGTTTCTTTCGTTCGACTCGAAAACGAGTTTCGACAAACGAACAACTTTTTTACTTCCACTTAACTTCGATGCTGCAGGTGCATCGTTTTTACTTTTTGGCTCTTCGACAACAGCCGCAGCGGGTGGAGTAACAACAACTTCAGGTTCTTTGACCAGTTCAGGTTCAGGCTCGACGGCAAACACAGGTGCAACAACTTCGGTATTTACTACCGCAGGAGTTGGTTCTGGGGCTAATGCCTCTGGGGTTTCTTCAATCAAGGGACAACTCCTTCGGGAAACTTGGAATACCAAGACTCGAAACGTTCTTGGTCTACACCATTATAGCCTCCACCAACCTTCCACGATGTCCAGTTCTCTCCTTGATTACTCATGTGAAAAGCAATCTCGGCATTGACTACGGGATTGAATAGTTCGGTATTTGTTTTTAGGTCGTATTTCTCTCGCCTATCTACGCCTAATCCACCAATCATGTTGATTTGGAAAATGCCATAGGACGAATCGCCAGTTCTCTTATTGCCATTGAAGGCTAGTGGGCGACCACTACTCTCCTTCTTTACAACTGCCCAAGCGACCTTCAGGGCTTTGCCCTCAAACCCAACGGCGTAAAGCAGTTGAGCGAGTTCTTCATCAGTAAAGGGAGTTCTTTGATTTGCGAAGCGCTCTAGTTGTAGGGTTTTGATAGTTTCCTTGTGACGAGCAATCTCATCTTCAACGAGTTGTTCGTAGGTTTTCTCTTTCTGGATTTCTTCCTGCAACTGCACTTCAGTTTTTACTTTTTGTTCTTCTGCGTTGGACGCTTGAACATAGGTCGAAAACATCGAAATCACCGCAACCGATAAAACAAGACTTATGGATTTTTCGATGGCTCTACTAGGTTTTTGCATTCGCTTTCCTTTGTTAGGGGACATGGACACCCTGCGTATGACTTACCGCAGGTCGGGTGCTGTCTTAGCCACCCTTGCCACCCTCTGTGGGGGACTAGGTATTGCTTACCTTTCGTGTTCTTCGTTTAGTCATGCGTCGTTCTTAGGTATCTAGCCTAGCATAAAAAGAGCAGGAAGGTGCTATTTGACTAGCACTTTCCGCAACTTGCGCCGTGATAATAGTCGCTTTCAGGCATAGAAATCGGCTTTCCACACTTCCAGCAATTTATGTAAATGATTTGGATTTTCTTTGTTTTTGCCACTTTATCCCCCTTTTGGAACATAACCATACAATACCAAACCACTAACTACAAGTCAAGTAGCGACACGCCAATAAAAGGACAAAGGGCTCTCGGACGGGGGAAGGTATGTCGGAGAGCCCCTTGTTTATGCCTATCCTGCCACATCTTGGCAAGAAAGTCAAATCACTGATTTTCCCTAATGGAGAGTATGGCTGAGGTGATAGCCACCGCACCCAAAGCCATAGACACATCTGGGCTTCCCCAAATAGCAACTATGACTGCGAGCGCAGAAGCGACACTAGCAGTTACGGCTGTCCAAATAACATTTAGGTTCTTCAACTTGATGACCTCTTTCTTTTGTCAGGGCGAGTTCTACCTCGCAAACGGGCGGACGGGTCACGCAAAACAACGCCACTACCTCTAATGGCTTTGCGAGCAGTTCGGTAGGTGACACCAAGTTCTTTAGCCACCGCATCTATCGACATACCTTCTTGATACATCTTCGACGCTGTTGGCTCTAGTCTTTTACTTTTTGCCACTACTACACCTAAACTTTCTTTTTGTTCTTGGCTTTCTTAAAACCTTTGTAAATAAAGTAAGCACCAAAACCAATAATCAACGCTGGGGTATAAACCGCAACGCTGAAGAAGTTAGATGAAATCTCAATCCACTCAAACTGACACGCTAAGTCGCAGTCCAATGGGTCATAAACAATCGGGCTCTCCACTAGATACCTCCTTTCACTTTGTTCCACTCCAACTCAACTAATCTCTTACGAAGTTCTCTGTTCTCCCGCAACAACTTACCTTGTGCTCTAATACCAACAACCATTACAAAGCACGAACCTGCGAGCGCAATAATTATTGCGAACATTGTTCCTGTATCTAAAACCATTTTTACTTTTTCCTCTCTGGTATTGGAAGATTTCTTACATAAGCCTTTCGTGCTTCTCTTGTCGGCAACGCTTCTCTTTCAGCAAGTTGCTCATCTGTCATAAACGCAAACTTCAATAAGAAATCTGCGAAGTCCTCGTCAGAAACCAAATCAAGGTTTTGTCCGTATTTACCTTTAGCCATTTACTTTCCTTCCCCAAAGTAGCACTCAATCATTTCGCCCCAGCAATAACCTTCTTCGCCACCAACCCACCATAGGTGTCCTGATACTTGGAAAATCGCATACAGAGCAATAGCAACTGCTAAACCGAAAACAACTCTACGACGGCGCACAAACTTGCGTTCCATGTTCCATGTCTTTGTTGTCATTTGTCCTTACCCCTTTTCTAATCTTGTTCTATTGACTACTTAGTCAATACCATTAGATTACAGACCTTCCTGCCTTTTGTCAATCTTCCTGCCTTTCGGCGTGTCGGATTATTCTTTGGCAGGAAGGCTACGCAACCAGTTCTCAAACCCTTTATTACATAAAGCGTGTGGGCTTCTCTTTTGGCGAATAAGGTTTATCGCCTCATCTGCCGTATAGCCTTCACGCATTAGGACTAGAGCCATAATGAGCCCTGACCTATTCCACCCTGCTTGGCAACGGATAAGAACCTTCTTACCACGCTTCCAATCGTCGTGAGCGATACGAACAACTTGATAAAGTTCTACCAAGTCAATGTCCTCCATTTTTCCGTCATAGAACGGAAAGCGAACCTCTTTTACTAACCAGTCGCAAGGGTTAGCCCAAGCGTAGGCAGTAAATACGCTGTCAAAGTCTTTCTTTGTAATCTCCGCAACTTGTGGTCTATCAAGTTCCCAAATCGTGTCCCAGTCGTTAGTTCCACCTTGCCATAGGCCGGGTAGGACTTCAGACCACAACTCTTGGTCTAACTTATAGCCGTAGTCGGGAGCGTATGCTGGCTTTGTTGTCATTTCTCCTCCTTCCAACATTTCTAAATACATCTTATCATTTTCTTTATCTTTTGTCAAATCAGACCTTCCTATGGATTTCATAACGCTTGTGTAAGTGCCAACCAAAGATAGTTGAAACGATAAACACAGGTGCGTTCTCAGTTAGTAATACAGAACCTAGCACGAATAGAAACCCCCACAACAACCACTTTTTTACTTCTAACTTCTTTTTGGGTTGAACAGGTTTCTTGGGTGCTGGCTTCTTTTTCTTTTTTGTCATACCGCACACTCTATCAAACCTTCCTGCTTTTTGTCAATACCCCGCACTAGCGATTTTGGTTGGTGGTCAAACAAAGTTGTTCGTAGTTCAGCGACAGCGAACGCCGGCGTGCCTAGCCAAAAAGTAAAAACTTGCACTGGCGGCATCGACAAATCAAAGTTGTTTTTTGTTTAAAAGAAAAACCCCAGATTTCTCTGGGGCTTTTTACTTACGCTTGCTTGTCTGAAGTCAAGCCTAGTATTTGGTCTAACAAGACCTCTGTCTGAAGTCTTGCGTATTCGTGCTTGCTTTCTTCCTCGCACTCGTCTGGGTTGTCCATACACAACACCACCTTGTCCTCTGGAAGATAGTTGCTCTTTCGGTTGTATCTTGCTCTATACATTTTTGCTCCTTTGTGTGGGAAAAGTTTTTTCCCCTCTACCTATAATCGACGATTTAGGTAAGCAAAAGTCAATGAACTATTTTTGTGGGTGATTACAAAACTACAAACAACTTTAATATGCACTACTGGTTATTGCTGTTAATCCGCATCTGGCAATTTTTACTTTTTGGCTGCAGCATTAATGCCTGGACTAACCGCATCAAAGTTATTTGTAGTTTAGCCTTTACACTTTTCTGGCTATCGCTGTATAAGCAAAAAAAATCCCCCGCACTTGGCGGGGGACTTCTTGAAATCTATTTAATTTTTAGTTTGCCAATGCTGGCAGTTTGACCAAGATACCTGCGTCAAACTTCTTAGCGCACTCCCTACCTACCCGCCAAAACCCCTGCGAAATCTGTCCTGCGTCAGCATCGCTGGCTGGGTGGAGTATGTTGCCTGAAATTGATAGATGAACGAACCAAGGGTTCTTACCTACCTTGCGACCACATACGGCACAAGCATCATCATTCATGCTTAGCCAATCTCCGAAAGAATACATTTTTTCACCCCCTTTCCTTTCAATAAGCATAGTATAGCATAGCCTTTATTGAAAGTCAAGTAGATGCTTTTGGCGTGTCTTAGGTTTATCCCACTTCTTCGTAATCAAGTTCGTAGATGCACCAGCCCGTGTCGTCTGAAATAGCATCAGCAAGGAAGTCCTCGTTCTCCACTTCATAGACTTTTCCTATGACCGCACGAACAATGGCATCTTGTTTTTTGCGTGGGGGATACTTTCCTCCCTCATACTCAAAGTCGAACCGAACATTTTTTACTTTTAGTTTCATCATTAATCATCAACCTCCTCATCTTCTCCTTCACCTTGACCTATCAAAGTTTCGAATCCAGCGTTAGGATTTTCATGATTAGTGCTTACCGCATCAATAAATCTTAGAAAGCAAGAACCTTCATACCAGTCCTTAAGAGTTTCTAACATTTCTACTGGCGTCATTTCATCTGCCGTAATAAGTGGGTCGTAACCATAACCACGCATTAATTCTACCTGCTCGTCGTCCATAAGCAAATAAATCTTGTGGCAAGTATCAAACGCAATAGCCTTAGCGTCTTTTACTCTTTCCTCTACCAAATCAAAACTAACACTCATGCTAATCCCTTTTCTTTGTTGTCTGAAGTTTCATGCAAACTCAAAGCCACTAAAACCCTATCTCTCCAAGATTTACTACCTGCACGAAGATTTAGTCGGGCTTCTCTCTGCATCTCTAGTAACTCCTTACGAGGAGTTTCTTCTACTAACTTGAAAATGTCTTCCATTTGTTTTACCTTCCCACCTTTTTGGTTCAGTAGGGAGAGAATAACACTCTCCCTACCGAAAGTCAAGCATTACCTATCAAGTCTTAAGATGCGAACAAGGTCGCTCGCACTTATCTCCCAACCTTGCTCTGTCTTAGTAGCACACGCTGGGTGTGGTTCTATCTCTGCTGGCAAAACCACTACCGCATCAAAATCCTCTGCTTCACAATGAGCCAACGCTTCTAACGCTGGAGTTGTGTAATCAAGTGGAAGTGGTGGATAAAAGTTTCCCCGCAAGTGATAAACCATAGATACTTCATTTGCCATGAGTTCCCCCTTTCTTTACATACAATAACACATAAGAAAGATAAAGTCAAGGTTGTTCATAGGTTGTTCAACCTACTGCTGAAGGAGAACCACCAAAGTTGTTTTTACTGCATGGGCGGACCGGCGGCCGGCGTGCGTGCCAAAAAGTAAAAACTCGACACCAGAAGATGCCGAGTTTCAGAAGTTGTTTTTTGTTTTAGTTTTTCTTATCTACGATTTCTAACGGCACAACGACATCAGACGAATAAATACTTCCGTCCGAGTTTTTGCGTGCGAAGCGTCCCTTTGGGTCGTCAAAGTGGATTACAAGTTTAGTTCGGCGTATCCCAGCAACCACACCTGTTTCTCCTCGTAGATAGCGAGTTCCGCACCTGTCGTTGATTATTACCGCATCACCAATAACAAAGTCGTCAATGGTCAGGTTGGCTCTGATTTTACTTTTTCGTTCTAGCACTGCTTTCTCCAGCAAGTTTAGTTTTGCGTCAAACTCGCCTAACTCAATACTAGAAATAATCTCAACAAACGCATCAAGATTAGTCGTCATCTTCAACCTCAGTTCCGTCCTCATCAACAACGCCAATGTCATTAGCAAACTTCTTTACATCAAATCCGTAATAACTCTTAATAAACTCTGAACCAAGTCTTACCGCAAAATCTCTATCATCATCTTCATCAAGATTTCTCAGGCTCTCGTCAAGGACTACTGTGGTCATTAGCGTAAAGTAATCGCCAACAAACATTACTGTCCGTGTCTTTTGGATTTCGTCCATTATTCCTCTATCCCAAAGTCTTGGCAAATACGCATTACCGCATCATCAAGTTCTGTTACTAAGTGTTCAATCTCTTTGTCGTCAAGTCCTTTGACCATACCGCCCGTGACTTTTGACTGCCAAACTACTGCCATTTGTATTACTCCTGTCCTTTTAGGTGTTCTGCTATGTCCTCAGGGTCAGCACCCATAGTTACCAAGACCTTGCGCCACAAACTGCCTACGCCCATTTTGGTATCCATTAGAAAGAATAACTTTTCCATGTGGTGTTCTTTCTTTAGGTTTGCCACTCTTTCAATGTCATCACTTAGCATTTGTAGTAACAATGCCAATCCCATGTTGATAAATGCGCCTTCTTCGGCAGTAACTTCTAATGTTGTTGTATCTTCGTTAGCCATTTGCTAACCCCCTTTTCTTGAACCAAGTAAATCATAGTTTTGTAGTTTAGTCAAGTTCTTCTTCAGGCGTGTCGTCAGGGTGAGTATCCGCATCTGCGAATAACACTTCAGTTAGGGGCATAAAGTCCAACAACTCAAGTTCTTCTTGGAAATTAATTACCGCACACTCGACGCATTTCTTTGGATTTTTACTTTTTGCTTCTGCCAAACCATACAACTGAAATAATCTTTCATACATTTTATTTGAGAGTTTTGGTGCTTTGGGGTCGTCTTGTTGGCAAGTCGCAACCCACATAGTTTCGTCGTCAATGATTAGTTCATCATCAACCACCTTTTCGGTGCGTGGCTCGAAAGTATGAACAACTAGATTACTTAGCGAGAACATAAACCCTTTCTTTGGTCTTTAGTGGTTTGTCGTCCGGCCCTTTTACATAGGGGCTAATCCAAATACGCTTTTTGATTTCGCCACCACTCGCAGGGTCTTTGTATGGTTGCCAACGCCAATGCCCACCAACTATCCACCTATGCGACCAATTAACCGCAGTTGCTTCTCCCTTGTCTGCGCTTGTGTAGCGTGTTTTACGGAATTGAATAACAAGAACCTCGCTAGGCAAGTTCTCTCGCTCTAATCGGCGTCTTTGCGCTCTGTCGCCCTTTTCAGGTGCTTTTGCGGTAAGAGTTTGGCTCATAATCAAAAAGTAGGTATAGATAAGTCGTTTTACATTTGTGAAAGGGAAAAGTTTTTCCTTTTTGTATTTTTCCCACGCTTCATCATCTAACTCCGCAAAGTTTCCATTTTCGTCCATAGTAATGTTTCTAAGGTTTTGCGTGTCATCATCTGCATTTACACTTCTTAGTGCTTCTCCAATAATTTCTCCGTGCTGAGAGTTTCCAGAGTGAACCCAATGAAATCTACCAAGAAGTTCGGTAGCACTTCTGTATCCCCTTTTGTGTGGGAGTTCTGTTTCCATAATCTTTTTAGCAACATCATCAGGAGTTCTCTTTGCGTCATTGAAACAAGTAAAGGCTACTACTGGTTTTTTACTTTTTGCAGAGAAGCCTTTTTCCCAAACAATAACATTTATCAAAAGTTGTCTGCCACGAACATCTTGCATTTCTAGTGGCTTCTCGAAATAAACAAATCCTTTGTCTGTCGGAACAAGTGTTTCATCAAACAAATCTGTATCGTCTAGTTTGTTTGACGCAAACATAATCAAATCGCTCATTTCGTCTTTTACAAAATAGCAAGGTGTTTTGTCTTTTCCGACCCTAACCGCACTACTCACATACTCGCTTACTATTTCTGTCTGCTCTTTTGCATCAAACATTTTTTCACCAAACAAAAAATCTTTTTTTGCTTTTTGGTGCGCTTTGATACCACTTGCAGATAAAATCATTTTATTTATTACTTCAACAAATTGTGCGTCGGCACATTTGTATTTGTAATCGCTTTGTATTTCTAGGGCGTCTGTTGGTTTCATTTCTGTATTTTATAACTTAGAGTTTGATAATGTCAAGTAAAGAAACCCCCACCTTTCGGTGGGGGCTTCCTCGTAAATTACTTTACGATTTTGAGAGCCTTGTATGGTGCTGGCTTTGTGTAAGCCTCTAGCACAGGTGCTAGTTCAGGCTTATCTGTGATTAGGGCATCTTTATCAAACTTGGTGTTGTTGATAGTAGCAACTTTCACTACTACATTTCCCCCAATAGTGCCGAGTTCGGCATCTCCAATCCACTTCTTATTGACTAACTCGTAGCCCATAAGTTCATAAAGTTTGGCTTTGATAGCCTCTGCCTTATCTGTGTTGGTGTCAATAGCATCTCTTACTGCTGAAAGTTCAGCGATAAGTTCGCTTGCGTTTGTTGCGTCTAGCGCAACTTCAGTATTTACAACTTCAGTAATCACTTTTCTGATTACTTCTGTTTTGATTTCGGTTCTACTCACTTTGAGTAATTCCCTCTTTCTTTTTGTCATTTGTCGTTCATTAGGTATCTGACCTAACAAACCCAACATTACACGCATAGGATAGGCGTGTCAAGCCAAAGCAAGGATTATTTTGTGTGTTTTGTATCACACATTTATCCCTCGTCAAGTTCCACATCAAACTCAGTAGAACGAGCAAGGTCGTGTCCATACTCCTCTTGTAGCCAAGCAAGGGCTTTAGCCTCTGCTTCCCTCTGTGTATCTGCTTCCACCTCTGTCCCAAAGTGGGAGATGAAAGTCGCTTTCCAGCGTTTCACAAAATCCTCCTTTTTACTTTTTGGCTATTCGACCGGTTCTGTATTAAGTTCTATCAACAACTTCTGCAACTATGCCCTCGAAATCTTCTGAAGCCAGACTTTGCCAATACCACTCTCCGTTTTCGTATTTGAATACGACATCTGACCATTGGTCATCTGTGAGTTTCGGGTTTCCGTAACCCTCAATCGTTTCCTTGTCCCAATACGCAACTATGAGTTCCGTTTCAGGGTCATACTCCTCCAACTGCGCTAACAACTCTTTTACTTGCATTGTCCCCTCCGTTTCATTTTTATGCAGCGTATGTTTTAGGTCTTGCCGTTTTTACTTTTTCCCTAAGCGGTTCGTGTGGCATAGCCGTATCTCCTTGCCACCAGCAGACGGCGTGTTCCCACGCATCTACCCACGCCCCGAAGTCTTGCCTAACTTCCCAACCACAATGCTTGCAGGTTGTCATTTACTTTTTCCTTTCGTCCGTTTGTTAGAAGTGAAAATCTATTGGCACTAGGTATTGCCTGTGCGGTTCTTTTGCGAGCCGTTCTCTAAAGAACTCTAAGTTCGCTGAGTGAGCCGTTAGGTCATAGACGCCCGTATCAGAACACCAATCGTTTGAGAGAAGCCGTCCTAGCCGTAGCAAAGCCCAAGCGTTCATACCTGAGCCGTAGTCGTATTTGTCGGGGTTGTAGTCCGCAATCATTTTGGCTATGTCAATACCCTCCACAGTTATCTGTTCTAGGTATCTTTTCATCTCCGCTTTGCGGTATCCGACAAACTCTTTGATAATGTCCTCTGCGAGCGCAGAGTTCTCGGTGTAGCCGAGAACATCTCTGTTCTCTTCCCAGCCTTGAAACAACCCAGCCCAGCGACCAGCAAGACCCTCGTCTAACCCACCATGCCAATCTGACCAAGCAGGGTATGGAAACTCCGAGTAAGTAATAGTTGTTTTGGCGTAGTCAATCGCTTCCTCTGCGCTGTCTGCCTCAATCAACATAATCTGACAAGTGTGCATTTTTACTTTTTCCCCTTTCGACTTGTCTTAGCAAAGTAAATCACTTAGGAAATACTTTGTCAAGTATTACGACATAAACATTTCCGCATTTACCCACTCATCACCTACATAAGTTTTGGCAAAGGTAATCGCTTCATCTAGTTCGTGTGAAACACAATCCAAGTGTTCGCCCTCGCAATACAAATCAAACCAAGAGTTATTTATCCAATCAAGAAGTTCTTGTTCGTTTGCTAATCGCAAAGCATCATCTGTATCTAAACCAGCGTCAATAAAATCTGAAGGAGAATACAAAGTAGAAACAACTTGCCCTTGTGGTGCGTCTAAAAGATTTGCTCTTGTTTCGCCGTCACAATAAACATCTACTGAGAAGCCCTCGTATTTAACTGTGGCTATGCAGTTCATACCTGTATAAAAAATTGCATCTTGTTGAGCAGGGTGTGGGTCAAAACCAAAGTGATACTCAACTGAAAATAATTCAGGATTTACGACAGGTTTTGGTTTTAGTGGTTTCATTGTTTAACCACTTTTACTTTTTCGTGATGAAGTGAAGCCCCCGAAAAGGGGGTGGGGACTTCACTCATCTTTCCCATTGGTTCAGTTCTATGGTGAGAGTTGCGGTGGAAGTCCGCACCTGAACCAAAAGTCTCTCTATTATTACGCATTACGCTTTGACACTTTCGTAAGGACACGCTCACACGCACGACCAATCGCTTCTACCGCATCAAGTGGGTCATTGACATTTGCCATAACTTCGGCATAGTCGCCACCAAGTTCTACTGCGCTAGTTCCTCTATCAAAAGGAAGCCACAAAATAGCGACACCTGCTTCTTTACATTTCGCAACAATCTCCTTACATTTGCGAGTTTCGTCGTGTGTGTATTGTCCGTCCGAAACAATCACCAATAACTTTGCGCCATTTCCATGAAGCAAGTTGAGAGTTCCGTCCAGCGCAGAGAACGCTTTGTCAAACTTTTCAGTTCCGTCCTCAGCCGAATAAACAAAAACTTCTTTCTGTCGTTGTCCAACTTTGAGAGTTGGGAACACATCATTTCCGTAATAGACCATAGCGCAGTTACCCTGAATACGATTTACTGCTTCAGACATAACCCACGCAGTTGTAGCCATAGGACGCATAGCACCACCCATTGAGCCACTTATGTCGACCATAATTCCAACATTGAGTGTTGGGTCGTCTGTGTGCTTACGCATTGTCTTACGGAAAGGTTCTACTTGTGTCATTACACCTTTAGAACGCAACGCACGATTTTGGAGTATTGCTTTAGTGCGAAGTCTGCCGGGTGGCAAAAGACTAGAAACTTCTTTCTCATCTCGCTCACGATACTTTGCTTTGTCTAAGTATTGTCCAATACGAGTGCTTGCTACGAGTTCAGCAGTAGTTGGGTTGCGCTTTTCTAACAACTTGCTACTTGTTCGTGCGCTACCCGGCCCTGTTGATTTAGAAAAGATTTGCTTAGCAATCTCACGATTTTCTGCTTGCTCTTTAGCATCAGACGCTTTCGCTTGAACTTGCTCTTTCCAATCCTCTCGTTGTTCTTGCTCTGCTAAATCACCGCAGTTATTAGCCTCAATCTCTTGTGCTATCTCAGACATTGTTTCAATAATCTTTTCAAGGATAGGAGACGGAATACCAATACCACCCTCAGGCTTTTGTTGGTCGTCACCACGCTCTTTTGCTAACTCACGAACAATACGAGCCCACTCTTTTGCTAGTGGATAAAGGTCAGTAGCGTCATTGTGCTTATCGTGTAGTTGAGCAGAGCGAGCAATCTGACGAAGTTGCTCAACAACATCAACACCCAACTCACGAACAATTTGTGAAGTAATAGGTTCAACTTCGTATTCATCTAAGATACCTGCGTCAATACGAGCGAACACTAAACCAACTAAGTTAGTTAGAGAGTGTGTTTGTGTTGTTGTTTCTGCGTCTTTCTTTGTATCGCCAAGAACTATGTCCATAGCGCAAGAGCGTAAGAAAGGACGAGCATTAGGCATTGACCTCAAACCCTGATACTCAATACGACTTTCCTCTAACAACATTAGGGCTTCGTATTCATCTCTTGCTAAATCCTCATACGCTTTTGGCATAGACCATTGTGAGAAGCGAGCGTGGAACGCTTCGTGCATAATCGCACCTGTCGCTTTAGGAAATTCGTATTGTGTTTTGCGAAGTGTTATGTCACCAATTTTTTCAGGAGTGATACCAACACCGAACGCAACTTCAACATTTACTTCAATCTCTGCCTCTGTGGGCGAGTAACAAGCAGGTGCCGGACCACCAGCACCCGGACCAACATACGCAACTAGGTCGTTGCGAATAGACCACTTGTTTGCCAAGTAACCTATGTCTCGTCCTACTTTTAGCCACTCTCTAGGAGTAGCCCCTGCTTTTGTGCCACCGAATTTTAGGTGAGCCATTTGTTTCCCCTTTTCTAGTTATCAGGCTTCCAACCTGATAATCCAAGTCTAGCGTTTTTCTGTCATTTGTCAAGTAGGGGAAGCAGGTCGCAGGACACCCAAGAACTGCGACCCACCCCTTAGAAGCCAAAACCTAAGAGACAGGTTTAGATTTTGGCAGGTTTGATTTCCTCACCAAAGGCTCGGGAAAGAACATCAGCAACATCAGGTCTGTCGCTTTCAGGTGCGCTCGCAATCAGATTTTGTAGTGCGAACGAAGTTCCGAAAGTTGTTGCTATGTCACGGAACGCAAGCAACTCACGCATTTGTGGCGACCAAGAAATTCCCTCTTTAGCCATTTGCTTACGATAAAGATTTTGTGACGCAGTAACTAGCAGAGCAGGAACACCCAACTTACGAGCCAACGCCCAATCAGTTGTCATTTCTGCTTGAAGTGTGAAGCGAGAAATCAACGCTTCCGAAATACGAACTCCGGGAGCATTTGGATTTGTCGCACCAACTACAAAGAAGTTCGGGTGTGCTTTGATAACACCACGCTCAGGATTTGTAGTCACTACAACTTCTCGGCGTCCGTCCATAGCACCATAAACAAGTGCGAGAACTTTCGGGTCAATCAAACCAATCTCATCTATGAAATAAACTTTGCCAAGTTCCATAGCACGAATTAGTCCGCCGTCAATCCACTCAAAGTTTCCACTAGGAGTTTGGACATAAGAACCAAGTAAGTCAGACGCTTCAACATCTCCATTACCCATAAGGGTTTCAACATCAGCACCGAAAGACGCTTCAACTAACGCAGTTTTTCCGCAACCCGGCGCACCATAAAGAAGTGGGAACATTGGAGAACCCACACCTGTAAGAACACTTTGAGTTGTTGCTTCTCTTGCTTTGCGTAGAGTTTCTACATCTTTATGCTCTCCCCACATACGAGCGTGGTAGATAGAACCATTTGGGCGAACATAAGTTTCCGCACCTGCTATTGCTTCAACCATTGGTAATCCCTCTACTTTAGATTTGCGTGGGGCTCTGTCTGCGCCAACTGCTCGCTCAACATAACGCCCCTGTGGCGAAACTTTGGCATTGAGTGAAAGTGAAGCACTCTCATTTAGACCTTGTGACGCAACATCTACAATCATCTCCCATAGAGTTGGGGTCTGATTTGGCGTAAGTGAAGCATAACGCTCTTTTAGATTTTCCATTTTCCTGTCTCCTAATTAGATAAGATTTTCAGGGAAGCCTTGTGCTTTCCGAGAAATTCCTACACGATAAATAAGTTTGTTTGGGGTCTTACCTTTGGCAAGGTCGTCAGCATCATACTTAGACACTTCCATAAGTAAAGGCTTTTGCTCAATCGTCCAACCATTGTTTAGGATTTGGTCGAAGTAAGCAACTGCGTGACGCATACGCTTTTCAGTAAATACTTCCTTGTCAGCATCAGGAAGTTGATTAGGAACTTCCCCCTCACCCATAAACTCTTTGAGTGTTGAACTGCTAAGGACGCTATTGCGCCATTGTTTCTTAGGTGTCTCAGGTGTCACTATTCTACGAACTATGTTCATAGGAACTAAAGTTCCTGAGTGTGTGTAAGCATCAGGTGTGATAACTATTTGCATAGTTTGCCCCGGCTTACGGAATTCAGCATAAACTGCTATGCCTTGAACTTTTGCTTCCTTGTTTAGCATTTTTTCTCCTGTCTCTAGGAAGTGGTTTTATTATTACATAGGTGGGGGGCAGTTGTCAAGTTCTACCCCCCACTTGATTTGTGTGAGTTAGACCACTCGCTCTAGGCAGAAGTGTTCTAGGGGAACGCTACTGACAACTACATTAGGCATAGAAGTCACTCGCATACTTACTGATTGAGAGTGCCACTCAACGACTTGAATAGTGTCGTAGTCAGGCATAGCAAAGTTATTGACAGAAAGACCGAAACCTAAAGTATCGTTCCAACTATCTCCAACGATTTGAGATACGACTATGCGAGTTCCATAGTCAGGGTCGTTCCAACGACCTTGTGCTTTGTTGAGAGCGTTAGCCAAGATTTTTTCTTGTGCTTCGCCCCCCCAATGAGAATAAAGATAAACGATTGGACTTTCAGGCTTATCCTGAAAACCAACTACAAATCTGTCTCCCACTTGTTTCCCCTTTCTAATAGGTGTTGTCTAAGACTAAACCACTCTTACTTTTTTGTCAAGTCTTTTGGTTGAGAAATTTCCGTGTCTTTTACGACACTCAGAATTATTGGTTTTTGCTTTTTGCCGGGGCAATCGTCATACCAATCATCTTGGTCGTCATTATGAGCGCAGTTGCAACTATCCTCTCTATCAAGAGCAACATAGTCAGCGTGAGAAGTTGGTTCGTCATACTCTCTGATTACAGAACAAGAACCCTCAACAAAAAGGTATTCGCCACCCCAACCACTTTCTTCCTCAAAGGACAAAGTTATTTCTAGTTCAGGGTATTGCTCGGAAAGTTTTTCAATCGCAGGTGAAGGTGGAGACCACGCAGTATCAAAACGATAAGAAAGACTTGTATCGCTTTCCTCTGTTAGTTGAGTATCTGAATACTCTTGTCCATCAGAAACAGCGCAATCCCATTTTGTTCCCCACTCACGATTATTGAAGTTATACCAGTTAAACTCTGTCTCACCTGTTTTTCCTTTTTCAGGTGAGTATCCATGAGTTTCAAAGTATTCATCTAACTTATCGTCAGGTGGCGCAATAATGTTCCAGAACGAAAAGATTGGATTTGAATAGACAGTTGGCTTTTCGCCTTCTTTATCTTTGTAATGTTTTGTGATTGGTTTATTAAGTTGTGCTTTTACTTTTTGTATTTGTTCAGCATCACCTTCAATGGTTAGGTGATTGAATACCCAGTTTGGCATTTTATTTATCCCCCTTATGAGATAGTTAACCTAAGACTATCAAAAATTATTCCCTTGTCAAGTTATCGTCAATGGCTCGGCGTTTTTGCTCAGAACGAGTTTTGTTTCTCTTTGTGCGTTTGTCTCCGAACACATTTACTTTTTGGTTCAGCACAAAACGACCTCGCCCTAAGACGAAGTTCTTGAGTGCGTCTTTCTTTTCCATACTTTTATTATAGCGTATCCGTTATCAAAAATCAAGGGCTCTTCTGCTGTCCTATCCAAGTTGTTCGTAGTTCGACGTCCCCTCGAACGCCGGTCCTCCGTTTTTACTTTTTGGCTACGTTTCTTGCACCAGACCGTTTCAAACTACAAATAACTTCTTGTCCACGATTTGTCCACAGCGGGTTCTGTACGTTTCGCTTGCCCGTGCCGTTAAAGCACAAAACGGCTTGCCGCTTCTCAACCGCATCGCTGTACGGTATTGCGTCAAGCCGTCTTGCTTAGGGGGATTATGTCAGAGGCACACGCCGTTTCCAACCCGTGCCTTCAACTTTGATTTGGAATACCTTTTCAAAAGCATCCGCAATCAAATCTGTGATGTCATCAAAGAACTCCGTTTGCGCATAAATCTTTGATGCGTTCGGTACATTAGGCAAATCCGCATCCTCGGTGTAATCACCAAGAACAACTACTCGGTCTCCAGCCCACCTGCCTGACACCGCTGTGATTGGATAGTCTCCACCACCACGAGCAGGGCTTGTCATCATCAAGATGTACATGGCATCTGAGAGCGTGCCGTTGTAGTCGCCATTATGTTCGTACTGCTTTAGCCCCAAGCCGAGGCCGTGTGGACTAACAACTTCTTTCTTGTCTAAATTAGCAAGAACGTGATACTGACCCATTTTTACTTTTTCCCTTTCCCTTTCCACTCAACACGAACCGCATCTTGTAGTTCGTTGTATTTGACCATGTTGTAAATGTCATCAATGAAACAACTGATTGCGTAGTCAGTCATTTCTTCATCAGTCATTGGAGTGTCTCTGCCCTCATTGGCTAGAGCCTCGTCAAATTCAAATTCAATCTTTGTAGAAACAACTCTACTCATTGGAGTCATCCTTTTCTGCTGCTGTCTCAGCGATAGCATCATAAGCATCTGCAAGACAAGGAATGAGAGATTCAAATTCGCTTGCCACTTCTGCAAATACTTTGTCTGATACATCAAAGTGCTCGCCCAAGTAGTACTGATAAATTACTGGCGCATCTAAATCTTCTACTTTGAAAAGATTGTCAATGAGCCCTCTTACTGTTGTGTAGCCAGCCATTACGCCACCACCAACTTCTGACCCACACCAAGCCCAAGACCTAGTCCATGAATGTCATAACATTCTTGACACATATAGCCCCATTGGCCTGTAATTGTTTTTGCGTCATACTGCGCTTTTGCTTTTTGGCAAATGTCGCAATCTGGTAATGCCGCGACTTTTACTTCTGTACTCATTCAATTCCCCCTTTGGAATTTGTTAGACTCAGGAACGAAGTTTTTGCCCTAGGACTCACTTCTATTCAGCAAGACGCATTTGTCAATTCTGCCTGAGTAAACAAAGTAAATCATATGTTTTCCAGGTTGTCAAGTCGAAATCCCTGGAACCTTCGAGGGCCTCGAAAACTATCAAGTTGTTTGTAGTTGCTCTGATGGCCAGATGTACGGGAGGTCAGTTGGCACCTCTGGAAAAAATTGTCTGTAGAACATTTCATCTTTGCGAAGCAAGTTTGATTGATGCGACCTGTGAAATTGTTCGTCTCCAATCCACGGCGGCATTACTACAGCACCGTCAATCTTTCCGAACTCCTCAAGGAACCTATCCGTCATTGTGTCTTTGTATCCACGTCTCTTCCACTCATCGCACATCACGAGTCCGTATTGCACAAGTGCTTTCTCGTGTCCGTTCCACATCCGTGATGCTGGGTGATTCCTCCAACCTCGCGTTTCACCTCGTAGTGCTCGTAGCACTTGCCACGTCTCAACCCGTTGTTTCCCGAGCCGCTTGTAATCCAGTACTTGCGCAGACCGTTTGAAATCCGCATATGGTAAAAATGTTTGCATTACATTCCCCGCTTTCTCTTGCCGCTTTTACTTTTTACTACTGCTTTCTCTTGCCGTTCTTTCTCAAGCCGTTTGTTGTTTGCATATATGTAAGCGCGGTCAAGCAACCCAATGCGCTCGCCGCTTCTGTAGTTTCGCCATTTTATTTTTTCGTCATATATACCCGTTGAATCTTCACGAACATTATTCAGGTATTTCAAAACCAGGAATTCAAATATCATATCTACAAACTAACACCCGTTAGCAAATTCTGTCAAACACTGTTGACCAGGCCGCTGTTGAAGATTTCAAATTGTTTGTAGTTAACTTTGCGACTGCCGTCGCAAAGCGAGTTTAGTACCACTGTCAAGTTTCTGTCAAGCCGTTATGCGAAGAATTTTCCTGGAGGCGGCATCACTGCAACTATCAATAACTTTTGCGCAGCAGAAGAGGAGTCCCGTAAATTTTTACTTTTTGGCTAATGGGCCCTGGCCGCTGTCAAAACTATCAACAACTTTTAGATGTCAACCTGGGAAGGCGGAGATGGCGGTGGCAATTACGGTGGAGGTGGCGGCGGGCGTTAAAGGGTAAGTACTAACAACTTCTGGAATCCCAGATGGGTCCCCTCCTCTGGCAGCATCCGTTGAACATTTATATGTGGACTGGGTCTACCCGTTAGCGTACAGAGTTAGAACTAAGCGTGTACTAAACCTAACACACGTTTTTACTTACGTTAAAGCGACTAGCAACAACTCCTCTACCCGTTAGTAACCAGGCAGCAGCAGCACATCCGTTATATATAAGGGCTTTCCCCCACGCCGCTTTTTACTTTTTGGCTAGGAGCGCTCGCCGTTCTTCAGAACTAATAACAATTCAGCGGCTTCATTGGCGCGAGCCGTCACCCGGATGTGCTCTTCCCTGGTCTTACTAAGAACAATATCCTCTTGTAGTCTGGCCGCTAGCCGCTCCGCTAACATCACCAAGTTGTTTTCACTTGCCGTCATCTTGAGGTCCCTCGTCATCCGTTGGTTTAGTTGAATCTTCAAGTATCGGTTCAGCATCAATAATCTTTACATCTGGAAGTTCAACAGCGGTTTGAATAGCAACACCCGCAAGCCGTTGAAGTCGCTCGGCAAGAATCTCGTGGGCTGGCCGCACATTGACATCAACACCGACATCTAGTTCCACGCCGCCTCGCACGCCCGCTCTATCAAGAATTTCTGTAGCCGCTTTGAGTCGCACTGGTTCCGATGTGGCGTTCTCCATCAGTTCTTCGACAACGTCTACTGCGTATGCCGCTGATTGGACAATCTTTGCTCTTGCCCGTTCTACATCTTGGCCTGGCCGTTTGATGGAACCTAAGTGGATATTGCACAAGCCGTCGTCTTTAATTCTTCCGCTTGACCACAACATACATCTGAGGCCATCCGTTTTGATAAAACGACAACGATGTGGTAGAGCCGCTGGCTGACGCTTTGCGCTCTTTGGCCCGCCGTTCTTCTGTTCCTCAATCCAAGCCTTTGTCGCTCCGACCACCCATGGTGGAGTTATTCGTAGTGCTGAGTCTTCGAGTATCAAATCGACACCCGTTAGAAAATCTGAGTTGTTGTTATTTGGTTCCGTTAGGAGAGGCCGCTTTTCTGTCAGTGATATGACTCGGCGCTCGCGGAGTTGTTCTTGGGAACGAGCCGCAATCAAACCCGTTGGCCTACCCATCTGGTCATAGACCGTGTCGTAGGCAAAGTTCGCTCGACGCAATAGGGAGCGGTTTTCGTAGGTGTCTTGACAAACACCCCGTTCGTGTTCTATAATACCTAATTCGGATAGGTCTGGCCGCAAGTCGTAAGCCGTTGGCAAATCAGGCAATGACTGGTAAGCGGGCTCTTCGTCCTCGCCATAAATCTCTAAGTTATCCGTCATGGGTTTTTACTTTTTGCTAAGGGTCAAGCCCCGCCCCAGGGTAATATTTTGATTATTTTTTTCTGGGACGGGGACTTGACAAGCCGAAGTTGTTTTTACTTTTTCTTCTTTGCTGGAGCAGCCTTTGCTGCCGCTGCCAATTTCTTGCCCGCTTCACTAGCGACAACTTCTGCAACCTTGCCAAAGGCAGGGTCCTTCTTGTTGAACCAGCGTAATGCGGTTGGGATTAGTGAGCCCCAAAGTGCGTTGGCTACAAGTAGCCATTCGCCGGAGCCGAACTCTAGGGGGCTAGCAAGGTTCTTTGCTTGCATAACGACCATCACAGCCGCGAATACTTGACCGAGCAAGTTACGGGCATATGACTCTAGTGCTGTTTTATTCATTGGTTCCTTCTTCCGTAGGATAGGCTCCTACTGATACACCAATATAGGGCTATACAATGCCGACGATTTTTTGAAAAATGGGCTGAGATAGCCACCCTTACATAAACAACAAAATTTGAAAAAGGGCAAAAATCCGCATAAATCAATGGTTTATTGTAATTAAATATCTACAATAAAAAATATAAAAACTTTTACTTAAAAGTGCTTTTGCTTTCTTGAAAAAGACTGTTAGGAAGGACGGTAATCTTCACCAAGTGGTTTGTACTCTTTAGCATTGCTTGGCTCAATCCCACGGATATAGTCAATCGCATGGCGCATACCTAGAGTGTAGAGAGACTTATCTTCATCACCCATTGTCGTTTCCCACTTAGTAATTTTTTCTGCCAATCCTTCAACAAGATACTCTTCCCGTCTTGTCAGAGCAGATTTGTAGAAAGCATAAATCTCTGTCGCTAGGTCAGGACTTATTTGCCCACTCCCAACAAGACTGGTAGTAAAAGCCAAAACATCGGAATCTATATTTCTATGTTCCATTCTATACCTCTCCAAAACATTTATCGCAAAGCAAGTAGTCGTAACCCATTGAGAAAGTTGTCTTGAATCCTTTTTGAGTCAAGCACACTGGTTGAACTGGTCCTTCAACTTTACACTTCTCGCATTTGAGTGGCTCTTCAATCCATTGTATAGAAGCACCAACTTCTATGGCTTTTGTAATTCCTAGAACCAAAGCGTGCTCTGCTCTATGCCCTGAAGTCTTTCTCATAAAAGGTCTTACATTGTCAGAACGCAGAACTGGCTTCATCCGTTTACATGGACATTGATACCTTGAAGGACGACACGAAACTAAACCAGCACCAGTCATATGATGTTTAGTCATTGTATGTCCGCAGACACAAACTCTGTCATCTTTAGTTGGAGTTGTCAGTAGTGCTTCTGAAATCTTCTTGGCTTCATCATAGGAAATTCCCATTGCTGCCAAAGCATTTAGAGACTCTTCTTTTGGTTTAGGCGTTTGGTCCATCACCGAAATCCTTTCTGAATCGCTCTACAATAGAATTGAAATCTTCCTCTGTCTTGACTCTTTCAAAAACAGTAGACATGAAGTCCTCAACCATCCGCTTACGGAATCTGTCTTGTCTCCAGTTATAAAAATAAATTGCTGCTAAGTGAGACATAAACATAATAAAGAAAGCACCACCAGCAACTAACCCAATCTCAGTAGGAGTCATCTTTCACCTCTCCGACAATAATTCCTGAATCTACAAAATGCTTTATTACTGCCCCAGCATCTTCTAGTGAAATCTCAATCCACTTTTTATAATCTTCACCAACTGGCAAACGATTTGGAAACCAGCGTTTCATCAAAGCAAAAGCGGCTTCTTGAACTAAAGCATCGTGAGTTGTTTTTGATAACTCTTCTCTAAGGTTTTCTTCATCCTTAGCAACATAAATTGAAGCAATGTTTCCGTCATTTTCGGAAGACTTCAACAATGTTAGAAATCTTTCTTCTTTGTCTTTCGTCACTTCTGTCCTTTCCACTATCAATTAATTTACCTCTAATTCTTCTTAATGTCTAATCGTCTATTTACCTTCTCTATAGTCTAGCACTAATTATCTATATTTCAATACAACTATTATTCAATTATTCAAAACTCAACTATTTTTCCGTTACGCGTTAAGAGATTGGAACTGAGTTAACCAACTTAATAGATAACTTTTAACATATTAACGTATTCTATAATAGTGGTACGGTTTCATAAAAATAGCCTAAAATCAATTTTTCTAGACCGTAATTTTCTATATTTGACAAAACTAAGACATAGGGTAAGAAACCCTAAAAATGGCTAAAATTACCCTAACACTACAATAGTTTTAGGCAAAAATCAAACCTCGTAGACAGTTTCCTTATGGTGTTTTACCTTGACCAAAGGGTCTACAAATATCTTAAAACCAGCCCTAGAGGCATTGGCGCACCAAGAATAATCTTCCCCTACATTGACCCGAATAGGATTTTCAGGGCTCCATTGGACCCGATTGATTAGAAACCAAGGTCTTTCCATAGTTTCAAAGACTCCCTGCTTTACTGCCAAGAATCCAAACCCAACCCCACCTACCTCCACAGGGGCATCGTGAAAGATAAACTCAACCTTGTTTACTCTGGTCGGAACTCCACCCTCGTTAGGGTAGTTGACAGCAACAGTTCCTACAGTATCTAGTTGGTAGAGACCAGAGACAATATCCAAATCACTTTCATACAACTTTAGAAAATCCTCTGGTTCCCATTCTATATCGGAATCTATCCAAAAAAGTTTTCCATACTCCACACCACCAACAACTTTGGCATCTTGTCCGTAGTAGTGCTGGCTCATATCCAAAGCGGTTAGTTCTCTGGCGGTTGGCACAAAGGACGAGTATCTAGAGACAAATCTGTAAGTTAGCCCTTTTTCGTCTAAAGCGGCACAGGTCTTTACAAGACTCTTTACATACTCCATTTTTGCTGAATGTCCAGGAGTTGCTATCAAAACATCAATGCGTGTTGTCATACTAGAAGATACTACTCCGTCTGTTAAAATTTTCCAATGACACTACCAACTACCACAGTTAAATGTAGTTGGGGAGGCTGTCCAACCCACACTAGACGAAATGTCAATGGCAAGGGTATATTGGTTCTTACATGGGCGGGTCAGGTTTACTTCTTTCACTCAACTGATTGTTTGGCTTTCTGGGCAGGAAGTTTTCCT
>JACCDG011072092.1_pt1 | contig 26271 bp, 23 predicted proteins | sample 7442471 | NCBI WGS metagenome assembly JACCDG01 (sample SAMN15323444, study PRJNA562643) | freshwater metagenome | isolation source: river surface water | place: USA:Blue River Watershed | collected 2017-08-17 | reverse complement strand
GGGCAGTATGAACAACAGTGTTAGAGAACGGAATATCACAATCCTCAAATATCATGGTCTTGTAGTGAAAATTGCCCGGAAAATGATAGTACGGCTACCACCAGGCATTCTCCTAGGCGACCTTATCGGTTACGGAATGGTCGGTCTTATTGAAGCGGCCAACCGCTTCAATTCTGACCTTACTGGCCATTCCGTACGTTATATCGCATTACGTGTGAAGGGTGCAATGGTAGATTTTTTGCGAAAATCTCACCCTGTTTCGAGAACAGTACATAGGCGGGCAAAACGTGTGAGAGGTGTGGAGGAGCGTACTCTTACTAAAGAGGGTCGGAAGCCAACTTCTGGTGAGCTTAGGGAAGCACTGGGGGTCACGAACGATGCTACGCTCACGAGAATCGTACGTGACGCACGTACTGCTTGCATAACTATGGTCGATCTTTTGGAGTGCTGCGATAGCCTTGCGGACATCCATGCGCGAAATCCTGAAGAGTGTCTGCTGACCACAGAACGGACGAGACGGATCGATGAGGCGATTCAACGACTACCAGATCGAGAACGCACGGTGGTCGTACTCTCCTTCATAGAAGGCATGAGTCTGCGTGAGATCGGCCGTGTTTTAGGACTGACAGAGTCGCGCATATATCAGGTAAGAAAAAAGGCGCTTAAACGATTGGCGTCACTTTTGGGTGATGTGCGGTGAATTGCAGAGCCAGTGCCCAATCGCCAAAGGAGAAAGGAGAAAAAGGAGGGCACATAAAAAAATACCAGAAGACTGGTATTTTTTTATGGTTTTAAAAAGAATTTTTTTAGGATATCATTTCAGAAAATATGAATAAATGAGGTAGACCCATCATGCGGTGTGTTGTGTAGTTAGTTATACTACCATCGCTAGTTGGCTTCTGTTTTTAACGTAGAACACTATGACAATGTTCAACGACGCTCCACAAGATCCACAAGCTCCAGAAGAGCAAGCTCCTTCAATGCCTCCAGCAGGTGACGAAGCTACTCCAGCTGGCATGTAATACCCGCAAAGGTATAGGCAAACAACCCTGTGGGGTTGTTTTGTTTTTCACTCTTCTGCTTTCTTTAAGAGTGAGGTACAATATCGTTACTATGCCACAAGATAAATACACTGCCGTCTGGGTATCGCACACATCACTTTCAGATTTTTTAAATTGTCCGAAAGCGTATTTTTTAAAAAACGTATATAAAGATCCAAAAACAAAACACAAGATAAAACTCATGAGCCCGCCTCTTGCTCTTGGTCAAACTGTGCATGAGGTGCTTGAGGGACTTTCAGTGAAGCCTGTGGCAGAACGGTTTTTAGAGCCTCTTCCTGTGGCGTTTGAGCGTGCCTGGGAAAAGGTACAGGGTCGCAAAGGCGGATTCACCGACCCGCGTGTAGAAGAAGAGTATAAAGAACGGGGAAGGGAAATGCTCAAACGTGTCATGCGCCATCCCGGACCACTTGGAAAAACCGCGGTTAAGATTCAGCAAGATTTACCATTCTTCTGGCTTTCAGATGAACAAAATATTATACTCTGTGGCAAAATTGACTGGCTTGAGTATGTGCCTGAAACGGACAGTGTTCATATTATAGATTTTAAAACAAGTAAAAAAGAGGAAGATGGATCATCACTCCAACTTCCTATTTATCATTTGCTCGTACACCATTGTCAAAAAAGAACAGTCTCTAAGGCAAGCTATTGGTATCTAGAGCTCTCTGATGTTCTTGCTGAAAAACAACTTCCGTCGCTTGAAGATGCTCGTCAGAAAGTGATGCGTCTGGCCGAACAGGTGGTGCTGGCGCGGAAGCTTGAGCGCTACAAGTGCCCTAATCCTGGTCAGTGTATGCACTGCACTCCGTACGAGCGCATTATCCGAGGTGAAGCAGAGCTTGTTGGTGAAGACGAGTATCGTGCCGATGTGTATATTCTTCCTAAAGACACGCCTGCGCATGAAATGCCTGAAAGCATTCTTCTTTAAAGATAAAAGACTCGCACTGGGTCTTTTATAGAATGCCATCAACGGTAGTAGTAAATAGCTCTTTGTATTTTTTAAGACAAATGCGTAAACAAGTGCCGTAGCTATCTTCTTGGTGGATGTACTGGTTTTTTGCTTATAAACTAGGATCTTTCCAAATAGAAGGGGATGGGGTATACTCTTTTTGTTAGACTGTGTATTGCGTTTATCCTTTTTTGTATGAATCTTTTTGGAATCGTTTCAGGAGTAACACGTTTTTTGGCTACACTTACTGTTATTGGCGATATTTTGATCGCCGGAGCATTGATCGGGATGGTCGTTTTACGTGTGGCGCCAAATCATCGTTTTTCTCTGTGGTACGGAAAACTCTTCAGTAATGTTGGTCAAAAAGGGGGTTGGTACATACTTTTGGTAAGTGGTCTTGCCACGGTGGGAAGCCTTTTTTATTCTGAAATTGCGCACTTTACCCCATGCATCCTTTGTTGGTATCAACGTATTGCCATGTATCCTCTTGTTGCGACAACTCTTCTTTTTCTTAAAAGAAAGACCATAAAAGAATGGGTATATGTACTGCCGGCAGCAGGCATTGGTGCATGTATTGCCGCGTATCATTATGCCATTCAAGTCATAAGCCGATTTTCACCGGTTCCAAGTATTCTTCTCCCGTGTTCTGCTGCTGGCACTGGCCCTTCATGTACAACAATCCACGCAATGACCTATGGATATGTTTCCATACCAATGATGGCGTTCACCGCCTTTCTTCTTATTCTTATTACTATCTGGTGCATGCGCCGTGAAGAAAAAAAGACGGAGTAAATAGAACATACTCAATAAATATTCATATGGCAGAAATTCGTTATACTATTTTGGTTCACGTGGGAAAATCACTTTGCGATACCATAACAGAACTCCGCACCATGCTTCAAAGAAGTGCCGCAACACTTGTTCCTAATGAGGGACGTGTTAATTTGCATGAGGCACCGCATATCACCCTCCTTCCACCGTTTGTCGCAAAAAACGATCAAGAAGCTCGACTTTTGGAATGTTTTGCGTCATGGTCGTTTCCAGCACAGAAAATCTCATCATCAACGCTTGATATCGCTCGCTGGACTCGCACCGGAGATGTGCCATTTATTGACTGGAGTAGTGAGCAGGTGCTTCATGAGATGTATGCGTCACTTATGGATATGTTTGAGAAAGAATGGATTTACAGTGATCGCTCACAGGACAGAAAATTTCATCCACATACAACAATTGTGTACGGCACTGATGCTGAAGAAGCGAAAAAAATAAACGAGGCTGCCATCGCGCACGCGCCATTTACTGACACACTCGCATTCGTCTCATTGTGTCGCATTCACTCAGAATCGGGCTGGGAAGTTATTGCTACCAAAGAAGCAGCGGCATAAATGCTGACGTATGCGAGACCCGTTTGTATCTTTTTCGGCTGAAGAGCTCATTCAACAATGCAACACATCGTTATTCGCCTGTAGGCAATTATTTGCAACGCTTACGTCGGATTTTGAAAAAGGTACTATGTCCGATGAGTCAGCTGTTACGCAGACGCACATGATGCTTCGTCATCTTGATCATGCTCTCATGCCGGCCGAGCTCTTTAGTAATGTGCATCCGGAAGAATCATGTCGTCTTGGTATGGCGGAACTTGAACAACAAGGAAAGAAGCTTGCGTCTGAAATATACATGTCACCAGAGCTGTATACGCGCATGCAGCAGGTTGATCTGTCATCGTGTTCGATAAGCGTTCAAAGATTCATCGAAAAACTTCTTATCGACATGAGGTCAGTTGGGGCACATCTTTCTTTTGATGTACGAAAACGCATCCTCGAACTTCAAACTGATATTACCATGCTTTGTCAGCAGTATGAACGAAACATAGTCGCTGATACAAAAAGTATCTCTCTATGTGCGGATGATTTGAAAGGCTTACCCGAAGACTATATTGCTTCTCACGCACCAAATGATGCGGGGTATGTGGAAATAACGACCGATTACCCAGACTATTTTCCCTTCATGACATATGGCGAAAATCGTACCCGAAGAGAGGAGTTGGAGTTATTATTTTTGACAAGAGGTAGCGAAAAAAACAAGGTAACCCTCCAACACCTTCTTGAAAAGAGGAGGGAAATGGCAGTACTTCTCGGGTATCATCATTGGGCAGAATATAGTACAAACGATAAAATGACAAAAAACGCAACTGTTGTTTCGGATTTTTTGCAAACGGTACATGGGGAGGCAAAAGAGAGAGCCGAAGAAGAAATGCGAACACTAAAAGTATTCGCGGAAAAACACGGATTTGTAGGAGAATTAGCGTCATGGGACATTGGCTTTTTTAGAAATCTGTACCGCAAAGAAATGTTTGCGTTTGATACCGCGGCTATTCGCAGGTATTTTCCATATGCGCAAGTCCAAAAGGGTTTATTCGATTTAGTCGAAGAATTATTTGAGTTACGTTTTGAAAAACGCCATGTGTCTACTTGGCACGAATCTGTCGAGGCATTTACGGTAAAAAATAAAAAAGGGGAGAGTGTTGGGTACATGTACCTCGATATGTTTCCACGCAAAGGAAAGTATGGTCATGCGGCGCAGTTTAGTTTAATTTCTGGTGTTAAGAATGAGGAGTTGCCCGAGGCGGCGTTGGTGTGTAATTTTCCTGACCCCAAAAAACATCCTGAAGGGTTGTCGCTCCTTGGGTACGATGAAGTCAAAACATTTTTTCATGAGTTTGGACATCTTATTCATTCCATGTGTGGTGGTCAGGCAGAGTTTGTGCCACAGTCTGGGGTACGTACCGAATGGGATTTTGTTGAGGTACCATCGCAGCTGTTTGAAACATGGGCGACTTCTTACGAAGTGCTGTCGACGTTTGCGATAACTTCTGATACCAAAGAGGTCATTTCTGCAGAACTTGTGAGCAATCTAAAACAAGCGCAAGAATGGGGAAAAGGTCTTTTTGCAACGACACAAGTATTTCAGGCGAATATTTCGCTACAATACCACTTGGCATATACTCCTGATACTTCAAACGATTCCTTCTTAAAAGAGTTGCAAAAAAAGTACTCTGTGGTGCCATTTCACGAAGGAACCCGCTTTGATTTGTGTTTCGGTCATTTAACGGGGTATTCAGCGATTTACTACACGTATCTCTGGTCGCTGGCTTTAGCGAAAGACATGACATCGATTTTTGAAGAGAAGGGTTTGCTGAACAAAGAACTTGCTCACAGGTATAGAGATACTATTTTAGCTCCAGGAGGCACAAAACCGGCTTCAACCATCCTCGGGGATTTTTTGGGAAGGCCGTACACGTTTGAGGCGTTTTCAAGGTGGTTAAAGGCGTAGAATGAAACTCCAGTCATAAAAATACACCATTTGACATCTGGTGTGTTTTTTTGTAGGATTTTTATCGTGAGTAGTGCAAACAACACAGACACGCAGAGACTCTTTGTGCGGCCGGAGGATTTGGCAAGGGAGTCAGAGCGAGCACGGAGAGAGGCGGACACTAAAAAAAAGTTTCCAACTTTGGATGAAAGGAGTAAGGGAATTTCGCCTGTGGGCGATCAAGCACAAGTGGACGAAAGGCCAGCGGTGTGGACCGCACCCGATCATCAGCATCGAGCAAAAAAGAAAAAAAAGGGAAAGCCTTCTGCCAAACAGGGTGACGGCGCAACCGTGAAAGCTAGCAATGACGTGCGGGGCCACATGCCACGTCCAACTCAAGGGCGACGATAAACAGGAGGGCGTTTAGAGATGAAGAGCACAATGGTATTTTTTCACCATGTAGCCCCACCTCTAGACGCTTTTTTGTTTCTGTATCTTTTTCTAGAGGAGGGGGACGTACGTGCGCAAAGGTTACACTGTGGTATGGCCAATGCCGAGGTTTGATAGATAGTATGTCGCACAATGTATATTATTAGACATACTATATAGGTAGAACAGCCCTGTACTTTAGTGTGCGCCAACGTAGCGTGTGTTTGGTATTGTGTGACCTTCTCTCGTGTATAGCCCAGTTATTCCAATGATTCGGCTTATGTTTGGTCGTTACATATTTATTATTTTTATATGCTTGTTTATTGAGTTTTTTGTATTTTTTTATTGTTCTGCATCCATGTATTGAATAACCATAGTCAGCAAGTAAAAAACGCCATCACGTAGCCATACAGCATATAAAACGACGCATTTAAATGGCCTAGGACAAATTGAGGGGTATGTAGATACCTCTTTTTATCTTTATTTTTTGAACGGCTTTTATAGGCGTTTTTTTTTGTGTAATGTTAAGATTCATTCTACGATTTGCGCTATAAAAATTTTTACCATTTTAATTCTATTTTAATTTAGATTTTTTTATATCAATGATCTTGTTTTGCTCAAAGATAAAACAGACTCTCTATGACCATTATTAAACGCGCTGGCATGTGTTACTTTCTGCAACCATCGCCTACCCCACACGCACACATAAGGTATAAATATTGTGCGACATACCGTGTTCGTTTCTTGAAAGGCAGTGTACGGACTATGCTTGTACTGTCCCTACACTGCCCCATGCAAAATGTTATATAGTTATTTCTTGTAAAAAAGGAAGTGATAGTGTTGACTGTGCTCCAACGAATGATGGGGTACGTATTCGTGAATGTTTATTGAGTGTACTCCCCAACCGTACGGTACCATGTCCAAATGAAGCGCCAAGAGTATCTACAACTTGGTATATTCGTTCCATACGAGAAATGGTATTTGGGTTTTCAAATAATGATTGTTGTGGGTGAGCCACGTCTTTTAGGTTTCCTAAAGAAATGCCCGTAGCGCGGTATATCGTGCCAGGGACAAAAAGACGCTCAAACATGGGTTTTATCACATTAACGAGGTCAATGGGGTAGGCTGAGGCTCGTACACATTTCGCATCCAATGCATCCATAGTAAATGTTTGACGTTTGAGAAATATACTTACTCGCTCAGCACCGAGTTTATATTTGCGGGCTTTTTCACATGCGCCTTCGAGATTACGAACTACTTCGCGAAAAATGGCATCACGGTCAGAGGTTGGATAAAAGGTATGTGTTTTGGCGATTGAAGCGTAACTTGTCTTTTCAGTTGCATCGACCTGATATATTTTCTCCCCCTGAAGCTCATGCCATAACTCTTGGTGTGGTTTAGTAAAATTTTTGGCTACGAATAACTCAGGTTTAGCCGTAAACTCTCGTGCTGTGGTAATGCCTAAACTGCGCATGTACATGGCTGTATTTCGTCCAACACCCCAAATTGCCTCGACAGGAGTTTTGGCAAGATATTCATTTTTTTGTGTGAGTGGAATCACGGTGAGGCCATCAGGTTTATTGTGTCTTGAGGCGATTTTAGCAAGCACTTTTGTGGGTGCAAGGCCCACTGAAACCGTAAGGCCAAGTGAGCGCTCAATATCTTTTTTTATAGATGAAGCCATTTCAGCGTATGTCATGTTTCTGGCTTTATGAAACCCGGTGATATCAGCAAATCCTTCGTCAATGCTGTATGGCTCTACGAGGTCGGTATATTCGCGCATGACGGTAAATAAGCGCTGTGAAATTTGGTGGTATAGTTCGTAGTTTCCTGGCAAAATAATGGCACTTGGGCAAATATGTTTGACCATACCAATAGGCATACCTCGAGTGATGCCAAGCTGCTTGGCCTCGTATGTAAGTGCTACAGCAATACCACGTTCTTTGCCAACCACAACCGGTTTCCCTTTTAATGTGTGGTTTACTGACACTTCGCATGAGGCAAAAAATGCGTCACCGTCGACATGAAGAATGGCGTTTGGGAAGGAACGCCCGAGAAGTTCAGACATATGGGTGGTGTTAAGAGTATTTACGAATCACGCTTGTCACAACGCCAGCAATATTGAGTTCGTCGTGTGGGTGAATGTCTGGATAGTTGACGTTCGCGGGGCGAAGAAAGGCTTTTCCGTTTTGATGAAGAAGATATTTCATGGTCCATTCGTGGTCTACCTCGGCAATGACAATATCTCCGTCTTTTGGTGTTTTTTTACGATCTACAACGACTAAATCCCCTGCCACAATACCAGCTTCAATCATAGAGTCTCCGTTTACAGTGAGCATGTACGATGCGTCAGGGTGGTCGAGGAGGTAATCATCAAGGCTCATGGTATCAACGTCTTGCTCTTCAGCGGCTGTCGGGAAACCAGCTTGCACTGTACCGAGAACACGTAACCCGTATAGTTTCGTTGTTGGAATGAGTTTACCACCGCTACTTTTGCCAACCAACCCATCGTCAACAAATCGATCAATATACTTATACAACGATCCTTTTGACTGTACCCCGAATATCCCTGCCAGTTCGTCGTATGTCGGCAAGGTGCGGTGCTCGCGATAATACGACACGAGCGCTTTTTTTCGCACTTCATATCGATTGTCCATATGGGTGTGGGTTTATAGGCGAGAAAGAGGTTCAGCTGAGGTATAGTCCGCTGATTCTCTTTCTCGCTTTGTGGCTTATAAAAATAGTATAGGAGAACGTGTGTTCTCCTGTCAACTATTAGTTATCCACATGAAGATTTTGCTTATTTTAGGGAAGATATTTTTCAGGATCGACCGGGATGCCGTCTTCACGAACCTCAAAATGAAGATGTGGACCCGTCACAAACGGACCAGCACCAACCGTGCCTGGAGTTCCGCCCGAATAGGCAATAATATCACCTTTGGTGACAAACTGATCTTCTTTCACGACAATCTTGCTTAAATGGCCGTATACCGTTGATAAGCCGCCGCTATGGAGAATCATCACGTACGCGTAGCACGACGATGAGGTGCACGTTTTCGCGCGACCAATATACCCTGAGCCAGCCGCACGCACGGCTGTTCCCTGACCCGAACGAATATCAATCGCGTTGTGTTCAAATACTTGACGGTAAGGGTAAGCCGGGTCGCGAAACTTGGCCGTAATATAGTGACTTTGGGTTGGCCAAGCAAAGAGCGTATCCCCTGCCCCAGTAGCTGTTTCTTTTAATTTTTTTTCTTCATCTAATTTTTGGCGGATTTGCCGTTCAGTACTTACAATTTCATTTTCAATACTTTGGTATTGTTTTTTCAAATTACCAAGAAGTGTTTTATATGTGGCCTCAGATGAGCGTGTTTGTATGAGAAGCGTCTCTTTCGCTCCCTGCTGTTCCACAAGATCTTTTCGTTTATTTTCTAATCGCTTTTTTGTTTCTTCGTACGATAGTTTTCGCTCGTTCACGGCTGTTTTTTTGGCCTCAAGTTCAGTTTTTGTTACCCGAAGAGCGCGCAAACTTTGCCCTAAATCTTCATCAACAGTTTGTAGATAGTGTAATCGGTTATAAAAATCAGAAAATGTGTCATACGCGGCCATCACCTCAATAACACTTTTTTGTTCTTCATAATAAAGGGTGCGAATGAGTTCGGCAATCATGGTTTTTTGTCGTTCGAGTGATCGTTCTTTTTCCGCAATACTTATATTCAGTGCTTCGAGTTCAAGGCTAAGTGTATCCAGTTTTTCTTCGGTGAGTTTGACATCGAGCTCAATAGATTCGTGTTGTGCATCTAAAATAGCCAGCTGATTTTTTAGAGACGCTGCCTGTGTCTGTTTTACGGTAATTTGCTTATTGGTTTCAGCGATAGACGCTTCAAGTTCAGCTACTTTTTTTCGGTTTTCGGCAATGCGATCGTTGAGTGCCTTCACTTCAGGAGAAACGGTTTCGTTGCTCGTTTGACTTTCGGCAATATACGGGTGAATAAAAAAACCCCCGACCACCAAAGAGAGTGCGAGAAGGCTTGCAGAAATAAGGCGAACCCAAGCTATCATATAAAATAAGTATACCATAAAACAAACCCGAGCGTCATGGCTCGGGTTTGTACCTATCTATATAAAGATTTTCTCCATAAGCATGTCTACATATTTTTGTCCCGCACGTTCTTTCTCTACAGGTTTTATTTTTACAAAACCGAAATGTTCGTAAATTGGTATACCTAACGGACTACTCACAACATACAAACTTTTGTGCCCATATTCACGTGCGATCTCTTCTATTGTTGCATAAAGGAGACGACCGATACCTTTACCTTGAAAGTCAGGATGAACGTAGAATGTTCGCACTCGATTTTCTTCAAGTCCAATACAGCCAACAATAGTAGCACCTTCTTTTGCAATAAAAAAGTTTGTTTTTTCTGCACGGATAAGGAATTCATCAGGATCGTATTTTTCAGAAATGGCTTTTCTTAGTGTCTCAGGGTAGAGATCTTTAAAAGAAGTCATGACAGTATATCTGAGCATTTCTCCTATTTCTTTATAATCAGCCAAGTCAATTTTTCCGACGGTTGTCATAGTGTATTGGCCCCACAAAGGAACTATACCTTCCCACCCAAGGCAGCAATAGCCTGTTTCAACCGTTCAAGAGTTTTTTCTTTGCCTAAAAATCCGGCCAAATCAAATGGCCCAGGAGACTGTTCCTTACCAGAAAGCGCCACGCGCATTGGCCAAAGCACGTCACCATTATTAAAACCACTGTCTTTGATCCAAAGCATAAGTGAAGCTTCAAGCGAGGTTTTGTCCCAAAATTGCGTGTCAATCGTCGCGCATACTGTTTGCAAAGCTGTGAGCTTGGCAAGAGTGTCTTCTTTGGTGCTCTTTTTCCACACTAAAAGCGCGGGGTCGTAGGTAATCGTATTATCAAAAAGGAATCGAACCATTTCTGGAAGGTCGGCCAAGGTTGTGGCACGCTCTTTCGCGATCGGTAACATACGAAGTACGAGTGCCTTTTCTTCGTCACGTTTTTCATCTGTGCCTGAGCATAGTCCAGCCTTTACAAAAAATGGATATGCTAAATCAACAAGTGCTTCAGGTGATAGGCGCTTCATGTATTCTTTGTTATACCAATTGAGCTTATCAACATTAAATACGGCAGGCGCGTTTTGCACACGTTCAAGTGAAAACGCTTCAATCAGTTCATCGTGTGAAAACAGTTCTTGATCAGTGCCAGGGTTCCAACCTAAAAACGCCAAAAAGTTCACAAAAGCTTCTGGCAAATATCCTTTTTCAATATAGCTTTCAACCGACACATCGCCATTGCGCTTCGATAATTTTTTACGTTCTGTGTTTACCAAAAGTGGCATGTGCGCGTGAACTGGTATTTCCCAACCAAATGCTTTGTATAACAAAATATGCTTTGGGGTTGATGGGAGCCAATCTTCTCCACGAATGACATGAGTAATGCCCATTGCGTGATCGTCAACTACAACCGCCAAATGATACGTTGGAAACCCATCAGATTTCATGAGCACCTGATCGTCAATTTCTTTTGTGTTCACATGTACCGTGCCACGAACCACATCATCAAATGACACATCCTCATGCTCAGGGACGCGTAAGCGCACAACATGAGGCACGTTACTTTCGACCAAACTTTGCACTTCTTCTTTGGCAAGCGTAAAACTGTTTCGCATGTTCAGGCGATCGTATTTTGGAGGGAGCTTGAGAAGTTCTTGGCGTTTACGCATGGCTTCGAGCTCGTCAGCTGTGTCAAAGGCGTAATACGCGGCACCTTTTTCAATAAGCTCCCTTGCATGTTTTGCGTATAGGGGTAATCGTTCAGATTGAACATAAGGCCCATGACTCCCCTTTTGCGTAAGCGAACTACCCTCAAGTACTGGCCCTTCATCTATCGTAATTCCGGCCCAACCGAGTACGGTTACCATGTTTTCGACAGCACCTTCAACTAAACGTTCTTGATCAGTATCTTCAACACGTACAATAAATGTGCCTTTATTTTTTTTCGCGAATAAATAGGGGTATAAGGCGGCACGTAAAGAACCAACATGGACAAACCCTGTCGGACTTGGGGCAAAGCGGGTACGAACGTGTGTCATAACATTATGTAAGGTGACTATGAATATGATGAAGAGCGATGCCGGCAGCCACAGCAACGTTGAGAGATTCGGCCTGCTCCCCTCCTCGGATGGTTACCTGTTTCGGAAACATGTTTTTGATATCATCTGACACCCCATGCGATTCGCTTCCAAACACGAGAATGCTTTTTTTATTCGGAGTATAAGTTTCAAGGGGTGAACCGTCAAGAGTAAACGAAGTCACTTGGTATCCCTTTTTTTGCATCTCTTCGAGCGTGTCGCGCAAGTGTTCGACGCGGACAATGGTTAGGCGGTGCAATGAACCCATAGTACTGCGTACCACTTTTTCGTTGTACACATCAACCGATCCCTCTGAAACTAGAATATTTTTAACCCCAAACCAATCGGCAGTACGAATGATTGTTCCCATATTGCCTGGGTCAGTAATGTGATCAAGAGCAATTACTGGCCCCGGCGTAATACTGGAGAGGTCGGATTTAGGCATGCGTACTTCGGCCAGTATGCCGGCTGGTGTGGCGGTGTCTGACAAACGTTTATAATTACTTTTACTTGTTTCGAACACAGGAATGTGTTTTTCTTTGGCTGTACGGATAAGCACTTGTTTATCGGCCTCGGCTTGGCGTGATTCATCAACAACAACACGGCACACCTCGATGTGTTGTTCGAATGCCTCTTCAATGGCCTTGACACCCTCAATAAGAAACGTGCCGGCTACATCACGCCCTTTTTTGTCGTGGAGTTTTTCAAGTGAGAGGAGGTCTGATTTAGAAAGCATATTATGGTTTAATGATACGAAATCGTTCAAGCATGACAAGTATGGGAAAAATGATAACCGCGGTACTAATACGTCCAATTCGTTTCGGCTCTATCATGAGTCGCCACAGCCACTCTAGGCCAATGGTACGCATAAACAACGGTGCGCGCGGTAAGCGTCCTGAGAGGGTGTCGAGTGAGCCGCCAACCCCAATGCCAATAGACACACTCGGCATCTCGCCCAGATGTTCCGTAAGCCACAATTCTTGTTTCCCGTGACTAAACGCGACAACAAGCACATCAGGCGCGGCCGCGATAATAGCATCGATCATCGCATCTTCCCCTTCTTTTGTTCCCGGGGCAATGTTTCCAACACCTCGCGAAACCGTGTATGTGTAAGAAACACCAGGATGTACCCCACAAATGATAAGTCCAGGTGCGAATGCTTCGAGATTCTTTTTGGCATTGTTGAGCACATGTTCGTTTCCTGTGCCAAGCAAAAAAACTTTTTTGTTTGCGCGGGCTGATTCTTCTATAAGCATCAGAAGCAGGTCGACCCCTGGAAAACGCTCAACATGTTCTTTGGCAAACAGCTCCACCCCTCTGCCATCGCACACGTTTATGTCTGCTTTATTCAGACACGCTTTAAAGACAGAATCTCTTGTGGCTGCCACCAACATTTCTGGGTTGGGCGTTGTTATAATATGCCCCCCGGGGTGATTAAAAAAAGAGCGTATAGTTTCTCGTATCTGAGGCTTTGTGTAGGTGTCAATGCGAACACCAAGAATTGATTCTGGCACAGAGGTTACAGGGCATTATGTGGCGATATCTTAGCCAAGCCTACCATAATTTGACAGGGTTTTCCAGTATGCTATAGTATTAGCACTCGTATATAGAGAGTGATAATACTCCTCTCTCCTTTTGCTCCATTTCCTATGAATCCTCACAATTTTACCCAAAAGTCGCAAGAAGCCATTCAGCGCGCCTCTGATATTGCTCACGAACATGGGCAGCCGCAGGTGGAACCACCGCACCTATTTGCCTCACTTCTTCAAGAGGAAGAAGGCGTAGTTATTTCAGTGCTTAAAAAACTAAACGCCAACATCCCAGAACTCCGCACCTCAATATCTGGGCTTATGCAGGCCATGCCAAGAGTGCCAGGGCCAATGCCCGGCGGTATCGGTCAAATTCTTATGGGGCAAGCCATGATGTATATTTTGGAGCGTGCAGCCGAAGAATCAAAAAAGATGGGCGATGAATATATTAGTGTCGAGCACTTACTTCTTGCGTTTTTAGGCAATAAAAATCCCATAAGTTCAGCGCTTGGGAATCAAGGTGTGCACTATGATGATGTATTGAAAACGCTTGTGACCGTGCGCGGAAATCAACGCGTTGATTCAGCCAACCCTGAAAGTAAGTATCAGGCATTGGAAAAATACGGCAAGAATTTTACTGAACTTGCTCGACGAGAAAAGCTCGATCCGGTTATTGGGCGTGATGATGAAATTCGTCGGGTGATGCAAGTACTCACGCGCCGCACCAAAAATAATCCTGTGCTTATCGGTGAACCAGGCGTTGGGAAAACGGCGATTATTGAGGGGCTCGCGCAACGCATTGTGAAAGGTGATGTACCGGAAAGTTTAAAGCAAAAAGAAGTGATTGGGCTTGATATTGGCTCACTAGTCGCGGGTACGAAATTCCGTGGTGAATTTGAAGAACGATTTAAGGCAGTCCTCAAAGAAGTGATTGAATCTGATGGTCGCATTATTTTGTTTATTGATGAATTACATACCATTGTTGGTGCTGGCGCAAGCGAAGGCGCGGTTGACGCGAGTAATATGCTCAAACCCGCGCTCGCCCGTGGAGAACTGCATACCGTTGGCGCGACCACCTTAAAAGAATACCGTGAACACATTGAAAAAGATGCGGCCTTTGAGCGAAGATTTCAACCAGTACTCGTGACTGAGCCAACCACTGATGATGCCATTGCTATTTTGCGTGGGGTGAAAGAAAAATACGAGGTACATCATGGGGTACGTATTACCGACTCAGCGATTGTGGCCGCGGTTGAACTTTCAAGCCGATATATTACCGACCGCTTCCTGCCTGATAAAGCGATTGATTTGATTGATGAAGCCACATCGGCCCTGCGCATGGAAATTGAGTCAATGCCTGACGAGCTTGATACCATGAAACGTAAAATCATGAAAATTGAGATTGAAATGAGTGCTTTGAAAAAAGAAAAAGATGCTGACGCGAAAGAACGTTTTGCGAAACTCAAAGAAGAGTTAGAGAATCTTCGCGAAAAGAGTAATGAGCTTGAAATGCACTGGAAAAATGAAAAGGAAATTATTGGTAAAATTCGGGAACATAAAAAGAACATTGACAAGCTCAAACAGGAAGCTGAAATTGAAGAACGTAATGGTAATTTGCAAAAAGTTGCTGAGATTCGCTATGGTAATATTCCCGTGACTGAAGAAGCTATTCGAGAAGATGAAAAAAAACTTGCGGATATTCAAAGGGGTCGGTCGATTCTCAAAGAGGAAATTACCGAAGAAGATATCGCGGCGGTCGTATCGCGTTGGACGAAAATTCCTGTGGCGAAAATGCTTCAAGATGAGATGAAAAAACTTGTTCATTTAGAAGAAGAACTCCGAAAGCGTGTTATTGGTCAAGACGAAGCCATTGCGGCAGTCTCAAATGCTATTCGACGCTCGCGAGCAGGTATTGCTGAAAAAAAACGTCCAATTGGTTCTTTTATTTTTCTTGGTCCAACAGGGGTTGGGAAAACAGAACTTGCTCGCGCCCTTGCTGACTTCTTATTTAATGATGAAGAAGCGCTTGTTCGGGTTGATATGAGTGAATTCATGGAGAAACACGCAGTGTCACGGATGATCGGCTCCCCTCCCGGGTATGTTGGGTATGATGATGGTGGACAATTGACCGAAAAGATTCGTCGACGCCCATTTTCAGTGGTACTCTTTGATGAAATTGAAAAAGCACATCCAGATATATTTAACGTGATGCTCCAAATTCTTGACGACGGACACGTGACTGACGCGAAGGGACGAAAAGTAAACTTCAAAAATACGGTTATCATTATGACGAGTAACGTGGGTTCAGACACCATTATGAAGCTTGGAAAGCGTGGTGAGTTTGGGTTTGGTGATATGTCTGAAAAATCAAATTCACATAAAAAAGAAGAGACGATGAAAGGAAAGGTCATGGACGCGCTTCGTGATCAGTTCCGCCCAGAGTTTTTAAATCGTGTTGATGATATTATCGTCTTCCATGCTCTTGGAAAAGAACATATACGCCATATTGTCGATTTGCAGCTTGCTCACATTATTGAACGTCTGAAAGAACGAAAAATTACCCTTACGATTACCGATAAAGCCAAAGATTGGTTAGGAGAAAAAGGGTATGACGCAGAACTTGGGGCAAGGCCACTCAAGCGTACCCTTCAAACCGAGGTGCTTGACCCCCTTGCGATGGATATGATGGCCGGAACAATTACTGAAAGTTCTCATGTGACGGTGGATGTGAAGGATAACAAAATAGTCTTCAAATCATAATATAAATAAGAGCCATGCTGGCTCTTATTTATATTATGCGCCTTTCTTATTTTAGTAAATCTGATCGCTGCAATTGGAGCTCCTGAATCTCTTTCGTAAAGGCAGCGATACGAGCAATCACCGGTACCTTAATTGGAAACTTCGCGAGCTCGGCATCAACATCATATTTTCCAATATCCGCATCAAGGAGAGCTTGGCGAATTGTTGCCTCGTCGGTATTAAAACGCTCCTTCACAATCTCAAGCACCTTTGGATACTTTGCGATTTCTTCATCACGAAGCTTTTGGAGTTCTGACACTGATTGTTGCAAACCACCAGCTAATGTTCCTTTTTCCTGTGCGTTGGCCGAACGTTTTACCAAAACACTATTTTGTATTTCAGTCGCCTCTCCGCTTTTTACTAAAAGCGTTGTGCCATTTCCTTCAACCTCAACCGTGCCTTCAGCTGTTAAAATTACACCACCTTGTCTCATTTCAAACGCCGTGCCTTTTACCGTGGCTGTGTATGTGCCGTCTGTCACCTGGTAATTTCCGGTAGTGTGTATGCCACTTACTTCGTGCCAGGTACGACCTGCTTCTAGACGAATCCGGATATTATCTTCCTTCAAAGACTCGATCACAACTTTCGTATTCATGTCGAGTAATATCACGGAACTTTCAAATAATTTTACTACAGCATTCCCACCCATTTTCGTTTCAACAGTGTCCCCTTCTTTCATTGGCGTTGACGCAGATACAAGAGCGTCATTCACGTATACTTCAACACCAAGGTTACGGGGTTCGACAGTTGCCGTAACGACAGGCGCGGACAGAAGTGTCCGATATGCTACTGCTCCAGCAATACCAAGTCCAAGTACTATCACGAGAAGAATACCGAGCACTATCCACTTCTTTTTTGAGGGTTTTGCCTCCTTACCTTCCATTGCCGGTTGTGATGGTGTTTGCGTGTTTTCCATAAAAGATAATTAGGTTTCCGGGAATAATTTTTTATTGTTTTCATCGTAGAGGTGAATTGCCAAAACCGGACAAGCCTCTGCTGCCATTTTAATCGTCTCATCATCCTCGTAGGTCGAATTTTCCTTCACGACATATGCCAGGTTCTCATCATCCATTTGGAACGTTTTCGGTGCGACGAGGACACATGATCGCGCCCCGATACAGGCTGGTCGGTCGACAATCACCTTTCTGATTTTTCCTGTTGGTTTTATACCAACCGACGGACTTTCGAATTGTGCTTCTGGATTATCCTCAATCATATGTATCCTAGTTATATATGGTTACTTTAGGTGGGGTGTTACAAACGTCTATTGGCGTAGAATCATTATCTCCTGTTTCTTTACTTACTTGATTTAGAAACCAGACGCCTTTGCTATCTTTTGTAAATTCATTTTGAGTGCCCATATCGGATGCGTGATACATACATCGTACAACGTTCCATCCATGTTCTCTTTGTACTACCTCCATAAGGATCCCCTCTCCACTCCCGGCGCCTACATCACTATTTTTTATCTGAAGGTGTAGTGCTGTATTTGCTGTGCCCGGAATTTGTTCTGGCCATACATCGAGAATGGTATATGGGAACGGAACTTCAATGTATTTTTTCCATCCCTCGTTTTCATCAAATTTGAGCAGGCCCATAAATGTTTCAGGCTCATCTGACCGGTATGTTCTGTCAACAAAAAGGAGGCGTTCTTCGTTATCTATAAAAAATACTTTATACCGCTTAATTTGAGAAATATAAATATCACTCGGCAAACCTTCTTGAAGAACACTCCTTCGCAATTCATCAGTGGGACTTAGCGTAAACTCTTCCGTATGAGGTATATCTAAAACATGTTTCCGTATATCTCTGTCTTCTCGGATGAGAACAATCTTAAGACCGATTACGATAACAAAAATACATGTGAGAAAGCCGATGAAGAAAAAACGAATATCTCGCGATAACATATAAATGCATTAAAGATCACCTAGAAAATTATTCGCGGCCATAATATCTTCTGCAGAAAGACCGGTGCGTGTGGTTGGTTGCCGCATGTCTGGATCTTCATAGATTTTTGTTTTCGATGGTGGCGTGTCTACTGACTGTGACACCTGTTTTTCGTCTGTATGATGGTGACCATCGTGCGGAGTATGGAGGTGCTTACCAGCATCCTCGACAACGGTTTGCGGGTCAACGTTTTGCATAAATTCAGTATCAACAATAATATTTGGGGCGGTGGAACATGGGCCAAGACAGCCTGAGGTAAAAATTTCAGTCCCTTCTGGAAATATCCCACTCTTGTTCGCTTCTTCAAGGCGTGCTTTAATATCTGGCCCACCAAACGTGCGACATGAACGACCATCACAAACATGTATTTCGTGGGTTGGGTTCATACACTTTTATACACCAAGAGCTACACGGAGTTCTTCTGATGGCTTCCATGGCGGGTCAAAGGTAACTGTAATGTTGACCGTTTCAAACCCGAGCATTTTTAGTGACGTTTCAATATCTTCTTTTATCTGTTCTCCAGAGGGGCAAAGAGGTGTCGTATACGTAAGAAGGATATCAATTACAGTATCACTTTTTATATCAATTGCATAGACAAGACCCATGGAGTATATATCAACACCGAGTTCTGGATCAAACACCGTTTCAAGCATCTCGATCACTTGTTCTTTTTTTGGATGCGATGATTTAGATAGCTCCATAACCGTTTGTATCAATTTCTTTCGCAAGCTCCGGGCCGCCAGTTTTGACAACCTTACCGTTGATAAGCACGTGTACCGTATCAGGTGTTACATACTCGAGAATGCGAGTATAATGTGTGATAAGGATTACTCCGGTATCTTTTGTGCGAAATCGTTGGATAGCCTCACCTACCACTCGAAGCCCATCAACATCAAGGCCGGAATCTGTTTCGTCAAGAATAGCGTATGTTGGCTTAAGTGTAAATAACTGAAGCATCTCAAGTCGTTTCTTTTCACCTCCCGAGAATCCATGGTTGATTGATCGCGAAAGGACGGTATCGGAGAGTCCAAGAGTCTGTGCTATACCGACCAATTCCTTGTGAAACGGAAGAGGCGCGATACGCTCACCAGTGAGTGCTTCTTTGGCAGTGCGTAAAAAATGTGAAATACCAACACCTTCAATTTCAGGAGGGTATTGCATTGATAAAAATAACCCCTGTTTTGCGCGTACGTCTGGCTTTGCATGTGTTACGTCGACTCCATTAATCACGATAGTTCCTGCGGTAATCGTATATTTTGGGTGGCCCATGAGCGTATTTGCCAGTGTTGATTTCCCTCCCCCATTTGGACCCATAATCACATGGACCTCACCTTTTGGAACGTCAAAACTCACCCCGTGAAGGAGCTCTTTTTCTTGTACTGAAACATGGAGATTTTTTACAATGAGGGCCATAGAACAGACCGATTATATATTTGAAAGCACTTTTTGTATTGCTTTTAGTGTAAGCATGGCACAATTTTCTCGGGTATAGACTATGCTAAATCCGAACCATTCGTCAATATCGGCCTTTGTATATCCAAGTATTTTTTTGATACTCTTTCCTTGGATGGCATCGGTAACAAGGGAAGATGCTGCCACTGAAATGGCGCAACCAACACCATCAAATGTGACGTTTTGAACCACACCATTCTCGACAATAAGGTCAACCTTAACCTCATCACCGCAGGTAGGGTTGGTTTCATGGCGCGAATGTGTCGCGGTCGCGAGCCGCCCTTTATTGTGCGGGTTTCGATACAAATCGAGAATGATATCACGATAGAGATCCATATATTTATTTCCTAAACAAAACAAGCGCATTTTTGATTGCTTTAACCGCCTGATCAATATCTTTTTTAGTTGAATACATGCCCAATGAAATCCGCGCTGTGCCGGAAATACCAATAAGATTCATGAGGGGCATGGTGCAATGTGCGCCAGCTCGAATAGCCACATTCTCTTCGTTACAAAGTGCTGCGATATCATGAGGATGAACACCATCAATAACAAATGAGATGACCCCAATGCGATTGCTGCCTTTATCTGGCCCAATGATTCGTACTTCAGGAATAGTGTTTAGTGTGTCAAGAGCATAGTTTGTGAGTTCACGCTCATGACTCATGATTTCTTTAAACTGAGTATCAGTGAGAAAACACGCAGCTTCTCCCAACCCAATTGCTCCAGAAATATTTGGTGTTCCAGCCTCAAATTTCCATGGCGTGTCGTTCCAGGTTGCGCTGGTGTAGTGTACTTCACGGATCATGTCACCCCCAAAGAGAAACGGCGGAAGGGCATTCAGTTTTTCTTTTTTTCCATACAGAAATCCGATACCGGTTGGTCCGTACATTTTGTGCCCTGAAGCGACCAAAAAATCACAATCGATTTTTTTTACATGGATCGGTAGATGTGCGATTGACTGCGCAGCATCAACGATCGTTGTTGCTCCCACGTCCTTTGCCTTTGCGATTATTTTTTCTAGTGGGAAAATTGTGCCAAGAGTATTTGAGACATGCATGACAGAAACTATTTTGGTTGTTTTGTCGATCAACCGGAGAGACGACTCATCGAGTAAAAAATCTGGTGTAAGCTCTACATAACGGATCTCAAACCCAAACGCTTTACTTAGTTCGAGCCATGGCACCAAATTCGCATGATGCTCAGCACGCGTAAGCACAACACTATCTCCTTTCCTCAGGTTTTTTGAGAGAAGTGACGCAAGCATATTGAGCCCGAATGTAGCGCCGCTTGTAAACACAATCTCATCTTTTTTTGCATAAATAAACGCAGCAACCCGTGCTCGAGCCTGTTCATATTGTTCAGTACTAGACGCCGCATCACGATACAAGGCACGATGCACATTTGCACGGTAGCGAGTTTCGAACTCGTAGGTTGCATCAAGCACAACTTTTGGCGAAAGAGTAGTAGCAGCACTATCAAGATACGCATACCCAAAATCAGCTGTGAGTCGGGGAAAATGCGCTCTTATTTTTTTATTCATACTCTATTCGTTATATATTGGACCGACACACGCACCTCTCGTTGACGCATTAGGCGTAAACGGTGAGTACGTTTGTTGAAATGGTCTTCCGTGAAATTGGTTTGGGTCCAGATTGGCACCACAACAAACAGGTTGCGCGAAAAAACGCTTTGGCCATGCTTCCTTAGGTGCGACCGATCCGGTAAAGGACCAACGATATATGAGGTCAGAACTTCCATCATTGTAATAGGTTGTCGCTGTTTCTTCCCCAGGCAATGACCACGCAAACGCAAGTTGTCCCTCGTTTGTGCAGTAATATCCAGGGGTTTGTATAAAACGCATAGCAGAACGATTTGGATCTGGTACGGAAATACCTTGCGCATTTCCAGACACTGGAAGCAATGTCCCGTCCCAATTTATTCGTTGGGACATAGATTTCGTTCCGTCCCTTGTTTGGGTTGTAACGGCTCTTGTACCGCCCATGCGGTCAAAACAACTGTAGTCGCCATTTGGTGGTGGACAGTTCATATCCACCGTAAAATTTACCGTTTCAATAGTTGTGACCTGATTATCCGCTGGCAGCAGTGTGCGAGTAGTGAGGGTGATAGACTGGGTGTAAACACCATTAGGGTTAAGTGGCAATACTTTCATAGCACTTCCACATTTTTTCCCATCAACCTGCTCAGGCGCAACATACGAGCCGCCAAAAGTGGTATTGGCATTGCGTTCTATGTTTTCCCTAAGCACATCGTTAGTCTCGGGACCATTTTTTCCTCCCTTCATCCCAACCAAACGAACCCCCTCATGATCTTCAACCCGCAGCACACTCCCCACACCTATAGTGCTCGAGTATGAGTCATTTGGTAGGCCAATTGTACCCGCTTTCCCCGGCGGTCTACCGTCCCCCCCTTTACCAGGTTTTCCGAGTACCATATCGTCATATCCCAAATTTCCTGATCTTCCGCCGGCTCCTTTTTGGGATCCATTTCCACCGCGACCAGCAAAAACAGTGAGGTGTCCGCTCGCACCACCATGTCCGCCTGGTTTTTCTTCGCCAATTTCACAAAAAGAAAAACCATCACCGCCATCACCGCCAACAATATTCGTGACCCTCGCTAAACTACCACCACCGTTACCGCCGCGGCCCGTATACGCATCGCTCATGTTCCCGCCATGGCCATAGCGAACCACAACCGGGCCGGGTTCATATCCGTCCGGGTGTTCTTCTGTACCTGGCCACCCATCATGACCTACAACTGTGACAGTTCCTCCATTTCCCCCTTGGGCAGAAAGAAGGATCGGCTTAGGTTCCATGATGCTTGGAACTTGAAAAAAAATTTCATGGGAATAATCAGGGTTGTCAGATATAGCGCTTTCTGGTGCAATGGTAAATTGTTCGGCCACTTCACCACCATCTCCAGCCACGACGGTCACCGTCACTGGATACGGCGCATCCTTTGACACAATAGGTTTTCCTGCTGCGTAACGAACAAACCCTCCATCACCACCACGGTATAACCCCGAACCACCAAGGCCACCACCGAGGCGAATATGTGTAATCGAGGTAAGATCGGGCTGATTAACATCCCAAATAATCTTTCCCCCATTACCACCTTTCCCCCCCTGGTGCCCTGATTCATCACCAATAGAGTAACTTAAAAAAACAGGATCACCAGCGATCGTACCGGATTTTTTTTCAATGCGTATTTTTCGAGCACTAATGAAAAGACCACCGGAACGCCCTCCTTGTCCCGCCTTAATACTTGCCGTCTGAAGACCTGTATCGTTCCATGTTCCATCATTCATGATAACGTTTGCCCCAGCCCCACCGTTTCCTGGGTTAAACATGGTAAAGATACCATCATTCTCTTGAACATCAATATCGAACACTACTTCACCAGATGTTTCAATAAAAATATCGCCTCCGCTCCCGCCCATGCCACCTTGGTACCGAGGTTGGATTTGCTCAAGCACTTCATCGGGTGCAGCAGCACCCCTTGCTGTTTCAATTAAACTTGTATCTGAAATACGAAGTGCGGGTGGCGCCGCCTCAATGACGAGTCCTGCCCCTGAAGCCGGTACCGTATTCATTGAAGCGACGACGGGAGGAATAAAAAAATGCGCAAGTGATTTCTTATGAAGATTCATTGCCGTACTTTCTTTATTTTTGACAATAATTTTCCCGGCAATATACGCGTTTCCCGGAAGTCGAAGATGAACAGTGTTTGTTGTTGATTCGGTTGGAAGCTGAAGGGTGAGTAACCCCAAAATATTCGCTTCTTTTTGCACCGTTATCGTATCGGCAATAATAATTTTTTCTTCACCCGCGGCTATGTTCAGTGTATCAAGCAGTACCGTCTTTGGCGCAAAGGGTTGATCATTTTTTACAGAATCTGGTTGTCCTTTATTAAAAACGTACAGCAAAACGATAGAGGTACTTACCGCTATAAGGGTACCCGCAATAATAAAGCTAATTTTTTTTCTACTCATACGCTAAAAAATGAGTAATAAGATTTGAACCTTCTTCAGGCACTTGTACACTTGGCGCAATATGTGCCTCAAGCGCAATAACTTTCGCCTGTATGTCATCCATACCTCTTGAAGAGAGATAAAAAAGTTTTTCAGAAGAAAGACGACTTGTTGTAACCGCATGAGTACATTGTACCGCATTTTCTTGAATATCGAGGTCAGGTACTGTCTGGCTTTTTGCTTTTTCCGACAAAAGAATGGTATGCATTTCCTCACGTGCACTAGTGTCATGTGCATGTGACATAATCGTTGTTTTCGTACGCCCGATATGCCTTGCCTGTTTATCAAGAAGAACACGGATGTCTGTGTGCGATGTAGTGCGTGGGGATTCGTGAATAGTGTGATGAGAGGTATCAAGAAGCTGTGTTCTTGTGCCGAGAATCACACCATATGTTTTTGCTACCGCACCTTCCCCCACCAATCGGGTGATAGTTTCATATGTACACTCTTCTTCTTTTTGAACAACGTCATACCATGTTATCGCAGCATGTTTTTGTATCACCGCTTCACGGAATATGGCAGTGTGGTTTGGTACGGGCAAAGAGTATTCCCGACGATATGTGACCTGTGCGCCTTCACCGATGTGAAGAAAAATTTTTGCCACCGTTACTTTTTTACCAGAAATTCTTTCCACGATAGTAACGATAGTATGAGGATCGATGGTGAGGGTGAGTTGTAATGACGCGTAGTCACCAAGACCTTCGATGGTAAATAGAAATGGGTGATCAGCATCGTTTACGGATAGTTGTGCGTGGTATGAGTTTGTTGGAGTAATGTCAAAAAGAGGATGATGAAACTTTCGTTGTACAGTTTCAATTTCTTCAAGCTGAATACCCTGTGCATCAACAATATCACCTGGTCCAATTACAGCGTGGTTGGCAGGCAAAAATGACAGATCGTGAACCATGCCGGGTCCGTATGTTATTTTTGTTCCTATAGTACTACCCATAGTACCTCTATAGTAGCTTATTTAAGAGAAAATTTCAAGTCTTAGACGAGAGCCATTCTCATAAAAAGAAGCTCTCTTTTTAGAGGGCTTCTTTTTATGTGTTTACCGCTAGTTTGTCCCATTATACGGAATAGTTGACGAATACGCTGTACATGAATTTGTCGGCTGGTCATACACGCACAACCGAAGGTATATTGTCCCTGAAGGCATATTCAGTTGTGAACGAAGAATATATGCCTCATTAAATCCTGCGGGTCTATTATAGCTCGTCACCCCCACTGCATTTAAAGTAGGGTTGTTTTGTTGAGAAAAAAGGATATAGTACGTTTGATTAGTGTTTGTCCAGTATGCATACCCTGCGCTTTCGATAAGGTTCAACACTGGCGTACTTGTAGAACCTTGTGAGGATATGACCGCATTCACTGTTACTGTAACCTGAGATGAGTTCGTCTGTGCGCCCGCATTATCGACAGCACGTGCAGTCAGTGTATACGTTCCGGCCGCCACATTGGTCCAACTATATGTGTATGGACTTGTTGTATCTTGTCCTAAGAGTGTTGAACCATTGTAAAATTCAACGCGTGTCATTGAACCATCGCTATCGCCAGCTGTTGCAGTAAGTGTGATAGACGCAGGAGCGGCATATGTCGACCCATTTGTTGGTGCGGTCAGTGATACGGTTGGAGGAACATTTGAGGCTGAAGGACTTGGGTTCGGCGTTGGATTTGGGGTTGGATTTGGCGTCGGCGATGGACTTGGTGAAGGACTTGCCGATGTATCGCCACCACCTCTTCCTACCCATGAACCACCAAATTCACAACCTGTCCACCAACATGGATTCTCTAAAGCAAAATTCTCAAGAGCCGTGAACTTTGGTGCCTCATTATGTGGTTGAGATTGTGAAATAAGTGCTCCAAAATTTCCATAACGAGTTTGAGGTGTTACGTCGACAAAATGAACGAATGTTTTTCCTCCAAGATTCCTCCATCCTTGGAGATATTGCGTATAAAGCGCCCCCATACGCGGATCATTGTTCGCATCCTGAAATAACCGTAAAGCAGCAACGTTTCCCTCGTTAGCTCCATATGCTACCAAATGTTGACCACCTTCGTATGAAATAAGATCAATCGCTGGATAGTTCTGTCGAAGATAGTTTGCATCATCAGTAATTTCTTGAAGCGCGGCTGGCAAAGAGGTGCTTTGAAGAAAATCAAAGAGTTGGTTTAGACTCATAGTTTGGGCTCGTGCGTCCCCGCTAATACTATTTCCAAAATACGGCGCAGTCGCGACTGCATCAATATTCTGATACGCATTTCTCCATGAGAGAAGATTGCCGGTACGCCAGGTACTACCAGTAAACGAACCCATAACACGAATAACCCGACCGTTTGCCCCGAAGACGTCACGGAAAATTTGTCCTGACTGTACGGAGCGTGTACTAAACTCTCTCATTTCTCCTGTACCACAGGCTGGGATATACCGAAGTGGCCATGGGTGTCCTTCACAGTAGATACCATTCCCTGGTGTTGCATCTTGGTCACACTCTGCTTGAAGATCAGAGTTATTTTGGCAGCCTCGAGCCGCCAAAATCTGCTGCTGGAGGATATATGGATACGCCCCATTCCATGATTCATT
>JACCDG011967468.1_pt1 | contig 26273 bp, 39 predicted proteins | sample 7442471 | NCBI WGS metagenome assembly JACCDG01 (sample SAMN15323444, study PRJNA562643) | freshwater metagenome | isolation source: river surface water | place: USA:Blue River Watershed | collected 2017-08-17 | reverse complement strand
CTCAACAACTTCAACGGTGATCCTCACTGGTCTTTTCCGAATCCCGGCATGAGCCTGCGCGATTACTTCGCCGCCGCAGCCCTACAGGGCCTGCTTGCCAGTTCGAAAGACATCATCGGAATGTCCGAGGCCAACTACGCCACGGCGGCCTACCTACAGGCCGACGCCATGCTGGCGGAGCGCAACAAGGGAGCCCAGCCATGAGCACCGAGGACAAGATTCTCACGACCCTCCTCCGCGATCTCCGCATCATGCAGGAGTCGGAGGACGAGCGCAACGGCGACGCCGCGCCCCAGACGGCACGGCACGCCGCGGATAAAATCGAGGCCCTGACGGCCCGCCTGCACTGGGCGGAGCGTGACCTCGTTTCCGCGAAGGCCGAGCTGCAGCGCATGCGGAAGGAGGTTGTTCTCCCGTGAGCACGAACACGATTGTCGGCGAGATGATCGCCGAGCACGACGCGAAGCAGCGCAAGCAACCGCCGCCGACGCCGAAGGAAGTGCACGCCCGGATGATCGAGATGACCAACGCGGCCAACGGCCTGAGGTACGAGGTCGCACGTTTCGGGGACATCGAGCAGCAACTCAAGACCCTTCACGAGAAGATGGAGCCGCTCGTCCTGAAGGCCAAGGAACTGAACGACCTCGTCTGCGAGCGCGTGTCGCAAGCCAGCCAGCCGTGGGCCGATTCTCGTATCCACGAGTCGGAGGAACTGATGCAGAAAGTGCAACAGATTGAACGGGAGAACGAGTCGCTGATCGAGAACGTGCGCGGTTTGGAGCCGATGGTTGACCGCCTCGAACGCGAGAACGCCGCGCTGCGGCGTGACGTGTACCAGTGCCCGCCTTCGGAAAATGGATGCGAGGGGCTCACATGGGCCGAAGCCTTCGCCGTCATCGAGCGCGACAACGCGGAGCTGCACAACAAGCTGGCCGCTCTGCAGCACCAGAGCCAGTGGCAGTGTTCCTGCGGCGGCACCGATTGCGAGGGCCAGAAGGAGAACGCCGAGCTGCGAGGCGATCTGGAAGAGGCCCTGTTTGAACGGGACGAGGTCAAGCGTGTCCGCTACTCGCTCGAAGACGCGCTTACACGCTCTCAGGCCGAGGCGGAAGCGTGCTGGGGAAAGAAGGAGCGGTTGGCTGACGCAGCCGAAGAGGTGCTCAAAGCGTACATCAACGTGGTTGCCATGGGAACCAATCACCCGTGCCCTGAAAACTTGGCGATCTGCCGACAACTTCGCGCCGCCATCGACGCCGCACGCGCCAAGGAGGCCCAGCCATGAGCGACACGCCAAAAACCGACGCCATGATGACTGCGCTACTCTGGCGAACTGGCGAAACACTTCCCACTGACGTTGAGTTTGGGAACTTCGCCCGCCAGCTCGAACGCGAGAACGCCGCGCTGCGGGAAGAAAACGCCGAGTGGCGTGAGATGATCCGGGAAGCAGTCTTCGACAACAACGACATCCTGTATTGGATTCGTGGAGCGAGAAGCATTCTGCTCGACGCGGTGGAAAAGGATCGCGCCGCTTACGCCGCCCGCAAGGAGGCGCAGCCATGAGCGATACACCACGAACGGACGCGCAGGTGTTCACGGTTGACGTAGCTTTCACGAGCCATGACGGCCTAGCTTCGGAACCCAAGGAGGTGGTTGAGCCGGACTTCGCCCGCGAACTTGAACGCGAGAACGCCGCGCTGCGGGAGAAGGCCGAACGCTATCGGCTGGTTACGCTCAGGCAGGACGCCGACAACACCGCGCTGTGCAACAAGCTCGCGGCTCTGGAAAATCAAACCCAATGGGAATGTTCCTGCGGCGGCACCGACTGCGAGGGCATGAAAGAAAACGCCGCGCTGCGCCGCCTCATCGACGACCCAGAGGCGATGCACTCTCACTACCTGCGAGTCGGCAACGGCTGGGAAGTGTGGCGGGCAGAGCGGGTCAGAGGGCTCGAACGAGAAAACGAATCGCTCATCGAAGACGTGCGCGGGCTGGAGCCGATGGTTGACCGACTGGAACGCGAAAACGTCGCACTGCGGGCCGACGTACTAGAGCAATGCATGCTCAACGCTAAGGGCAGCGAGCGTGAATACTCGTTGCGAGGGAGGATCGAACAGCTTGAGCGCGAAAACGTCGCGCTTCGGAAGGAGAACGTGAAGCTGAGGCAAGTGCTGGAAGGCCAAAGCGACGAGATTCGGACGCTCCACATCGCCAACGATGCGGCTTTCGCCGCCCTCGACGCCGCACGCAAGGAGGCCAAGCCATGACACCTGACCAACTGGAGAAACTACTCGCGTACATCGACGCCCGCATTGACGAGCGGGCCATCGTGCACTGCCGCGAGGATTTCGAGTGCTGCCGTGAAGCTCTGAAGCAGGCGTCTCAGACGCTGCGCGACGATCTTGAGCGCGACGTTAATTGGGTAGACGAGGACTAACCATGACCTGTATCCACGTCCTCCCGCTGCACGACCTGCAGGCCCACGACCTTTCGACCCAATGCCCTTGCGTCCCGAGAACCGAACACGAGGACGACGGCGAGATTGTGGTCCACAACGCGTTCGACTTCCGCGAGGTGATGGAGCGTGCCGGGATGCACGACCCGGACGGCCCTTGGACCGTGGAGGTTGACGATGGCCGCTGACCTACCAGTCCATCAGTACGTCAACGTGGACGCCGGAGCGATCTCGGACGGCCCGCAGAGCGGCGTCTGGTTCGCCGTCCAGTGCAACGTCGGCGGCGTGTACGGTGGGCACGTCCTGCTCGACAACGGAGCTTTGTATCGGAATATACCGTTACACCTCCTTTCGCACCCGCAGGTGACACAGTGTGTCACGCACAGGCCCGACGACCTGCAGCTCTGGGACTGTTATTCGGAACGGTGCGAGGTGGTGGAGTACGACTACCTCCGCGGCCTACAGGTGCGTCTACCCATCGGCCCCTCGGGGACGTACCTCGCCACCATCATCCCCACCGAGGACTCGTTCAGTCGTCACCCGGAGCAGGCGAAGGAGTTCGTAGTGGCGTGGATGGATACGGGCAGGCTGGTCATCCGGGCGACGAACGAAATCATGTTCTGGGACCGGTCCTTCATGGCCCCGGACGCGAGGCCCTCGGGCCTGTACCGGCAGACCGTGATCCCGTCCGTCGAGCGGGCCTGAGCGGTGCAGGAGCTGGCCCCGGGCCGTAGGAAGGAAGCCCCCGAGGCCAGCCTTACTGCACATGAACGACACATCGAACCAGTGTGAGCACCACGTCCGACGATTCCCACCGTACGACCCGCCGACCCGCCGTCAAGCCGTCTTTCCGGCCCGAAGTCGCGCAGGGCGTCCAAGTGTGCCCTCGGGCACAAATCGGGCCGTATAGCGCAAAGGACGGCGGCTGGGGGCACAAAAAAGCCCGGGCCTTTCGACCCGGGCCTCGCCGACCCATCACCTCACTCGGCGCGTCGGCCACTGGTTGAACAGCTTGCCGAGGCAGGACTGGTTGACGATGACCTGAGTGTGCCACTCCTGCTCCGACCCGTCCGAGAGGCGCACCACCGTCGTGCCCGAGGACCAGCGGTCAATCGTCGTGGAGGCCACGCCGACCACCGTCGCACCCTCGGCCCTCTCCCGGTCCACTTTGCCCGCCAGCTTGGCCGCAAACGCCGCCACGGTGTCCTCGGCCACGCGCTGGGCCTCCCGCTTGAGCACCTCGTCGATGTCCGGGCGGGCCACCCAGACCCGGGCGGCGGACGACCAGTCTCGGTTGAGCCAATGCCACTGCACGGGCGTGTACCGGCGGAGCCGGGAGTGGCCGTTGGCCTCTGCGATTTCGTCGGGCAGGCGGCGGCGGAACGACTCCTCGACGCGGGCCGCATAAGCGGCCACGAGGGGCTGCAGTCCGTTGCGGATAGCGCGGTAGGTCAGGGGGGTCGCACGCTCGTCGTGCTTCGCCAGATCGACGCCGAGGTTCTCGGCCTCCGCCCGGCGGGCGGCGAGGCGGGCACGCTTGTCAGCGAGGCGAGTCTTCTCGGCAGCGACGGCAGCGGCGACGGCGACGTAAGCGGCACGGGCCTTGGCGACGGCCTCGACGGCCTCCGGCGTGGCGAGGGCGGTGCTATACTTCGTCACGAACCGCTCGAACGACTTCGAGGTGTTCGCTGCGACCGAAAACGTGTCGAGCCACACGTCGCGTCCGCTCGTGCGGGCGAGGGCGAAGACGGCCTCGACGGCCTTTTCGAGGGTGCGCTTGATCTGGGGGAGTGAGGAGGTCATGTGAGTAAGGATTTGAGTTACGGGCTGAGTAAAGGCCCCTGCGGGCATTGTTGCAAGCACTATTTTCAGGAAGATTTTAGGGCACGAAAAAGCCCCGGGAATCGCTCCCCGGGGCCTCGGTTAACCAACGCCATTCCGGCGTCGAAAATGGCGTTAGTTAATCGGGCGTCCCTTGGCGTCCACGAGGACGGTGAGACGGCCTCCGGTGAGCGCGTTGACGAAACGATCCTCGCGAGACACGCGGAGGGTCTGACGGGCCTCGATGACGCGCCGATTGAGTTCGGCCCTCAGGGCATCGATCTCGGCCCACGTTTTGACGGGAGGGTTGGTCACGACCGAACCTCCTCCGGCCAGTACTCCGGGTGCGTCTCCACGAGGTCGCGTCCACGGTCCGTCACATCGACCTGCCAGTGCTCTTCTGAGTACCGGATGCCTGTGTGGTGGAAGGGCCGATATACCTCGATGTATCCAGCCTGTTCGAGGTCGTCGAGGTGAGCGGACGGGTGAAGGGCGGTGAAGTGACGGCCCGCGTGGTCGCGGGTCGTGAGGGTCGAGAGGATGCGCACGGCCTCCTCGGTGCTTAGGATTTCGGTGTACATGGTGGAGAGGGTTAGTCGAGCATGGGACTGAGGGTCAGCTTTTGGACCCGCTGGGAGACCACGGGACCGTCATCCAGAAAGTACGCCGTCACGGTGGGGCCGTCCTCTACACTGAGGTCGCGGGGCGCGAGGACCAGACGCCGGTCGATGCTGTGGTCTATCTGCAGGGTGGACGGCGCGTTGATGCGGTAGCGTCGCATGCGGGTGATGTTCATGGTATGGGATGGAGTCGAGGGTTAGGCAGTGGCGTGGGAATCGATTTCAGTGGCCCAGCATTCGCGCTGCAGCCGGTCCAGCTCGGCGACACCAGCCGGGGTAAGGGGCAGCGTGCGGCGGGCGACGGAGAGCCGCCTGCGGGCCACTTCAGCAGCGGCCTGAGCGCGGGCCTTGACGAGGTTGGCCTGACCGGTGACGACGAGGTCGTTGTCGTCGGCGACGACGGTGAGGTGATCGTTGCAGAGATTGGCCCGGTAGGGGCGACCGTTGAGCCGACCCCGGATGGACCAGTCGGCCAGCTCGCGCCGTTCAGCGCGGCGGCAGTGGGAGCAGTAGATTGCGATCATGGCGAAGAGGCGAGAGGTTAGCTGATGGATTCGAGGCTGCGGCGGAGGTCGCGCTTGGCCGCTTCGAGTGTGGCGGCGGCGGCGACCTTGCGGGCGTAGGCCACGATGGCCTCGGCCTCGCGGTGAGCGGAGGCGCGGATGTCCGTCGCCGAGGCCAACGCCTCCTCCCGCCACGCGGCGGCGTCGCGCTTGGCACGCGCCACGTCGGCGGAGGGGACGATGTCGCTGCGGATGTCCCGGATGATCTCGGGGAGCTGATCGGCCAGCACGGGACCGTAGTAGGAGTCCGTGCCGAGTCGGGCGGCGAATTCAGTCAGGAGGGCGATCTCTTCGTTCTTGGTCATGTGAGTAAGGATTTGAGTTACAGGCAGAGTAAAAGGCCCCTCAGGCATTAACGCAAGCACTAATTTCAGGATTCTTTTGGGGCAGAAAAAAGGCCCTCCGGAGAGGGCCTCTTGCTAGGTGGCGGGCGTCAGCCTGACGAACGATGACTCCGGGAACGGTCGCCACTCCGCGGGCCGCGGACCCACGACCCGCAGGCCCATCGAATCTTCGACCGCGACGTAGTCGAGGCCAGCGGCCAGTGCGAGCTGGTACAGCTCGTGGTCCCGTAGTTCGTGGTCCAATACGACGATGAGGAGCCAGCCGTTCGAGTCGTCGGTGAGGTTGTGGGTCAGCTCCACCGTCGTCGGCACGATCATGGAGATGCCGGTGAGGATGTTCCACATCTCGTGCGGCGAGCGTTTGCCGGTCTTCGTGCGGAGCGGGAAGTTGAGCGTCGTCATCAGGTAGTCACCTTGGGTGTGAGGCCCAGCTCCTGACCGATGGCTGTGACCTGAGCGCGGAACTTCTTGTCCACTTCGAGGTCCGACCCGATGGTCCCGACGTGCCAGATGACGGTCGCCCGCTTGCGATTGAAGTGCTCCGCAATCTTCCGCGTGTCGCGTTCGACTTGGTAGCAGAAGTACATCGCGACCTGACGCGGGCGAGAGATTTCTGCGGTGCGCAGGCGTGAGAAGATCAGCGCACGGTCAACGTGGAACGCTGCGGCGACGGTGTCGATGATGCGGTCGAACGGATGCTGACGCTTCGGCTTCGACGGCTCGACCGTCGAGAGGATTTCGAGGGCGCGAACGATCAGCTCGCGGGCCTGTTCAACTGGGGACTGGGTGGATGTAGCGGTGCTCATGGATACGGGTTACTTTTTACGGATGTTCTGACGGATGTGGTTGCGGACGTTAACTTCGGCGAGCATCTCATCGAGCAACTTGCCCGGCGGGACGTTCGCGGCGAAAGCGAGGAAGCGGAAGGCATCGAGGGTCTTCGGCTGGATACGCCACGGGATCATGGACCCGCGTGCGTTGGGAAGAGGAGGGCGACCGGGGCCGCGCTTGACTGGGGACTTGGTTTTCATGGGAGGGAGAAAGAAGGGGGCGAGCCCGCACGGGCCAGACCCGCCCCCATTAGGGTGCTGGTCAGACGGTGATGGACCCGGCGACAAGGGCCGCGTGGTCCCAGAGCTGGGTATTGATGCGCTGGGTCGCAGTGAGGCTCGTCACCTTGCGGACGTACCGCGTGTTCAAGCCGGGGATACGCTCGCCCTCGTCGTTGAAGCGGGCGAATGACGCCTCGAATCCGCCGCGCATGACGGCCTCCTGAGCGCGGTTGAATGTGGACCAGAGGTCACGACCCTCGTCGCCCCAGCGGCGGGGCCGCAGCATGCCGTGGTAGTCCGCGAACACGGGAGCCCCGGCCCCGCCCGGCCACCGGGCCGCGACGGCGGCGATGGCGATATCGCGACGCTGCTCGGGGTTGAGCTCGATCTGCCGCCAGAGGTCCACGATGGAAATCACCTTGTCAAAGTTCGCCCGGGCCTCGCGGGCACCAGCGACGATGCGGTCTTCCAGCCCACCGCCGCGGTGATAAAACACGCCGCCCACGACCTTGATGCCGGTGTAGAGCTGGTTCGTGCACGCCGCTCGGAGGAAGCCGCCAATGAGCCTGAACGCGTGCCCACCGTCGCTGCTGTTCGAGAGCCGCAGGAGCGGGGAGCCCTCGGCGTGCGTCGGCAGGTCGCGGTGGGTCAGGCTGATCTCGTGCTTTTTGTGGTCAACGGAGCCGGTGCGGGTGCGGGGCTGGCGGGCGTCCGTGATGGTCCAGCCGTCCTGCTGCAGGGCGTCGAGGACGTGAGCAGTGGTGACGTGGGAGTAGGAGTCAGACAGGCTGGCGTCCGGGGTGATGGCGAACGCTGCGGGGGCGAGGTGGCGGACAGTATCGAGGTTCATGGTGGTATGTATTCAGGTTATGGTTTCAGACGAAAAATTAGGCGTGGCTGTAGCAGTGGTCCTGCAGGACTTCGAGGTCTCGGGCGACGGCGTCCAACTTGAGGACGCGGGCGATGTGCTCCTTACGGGCCTGCTCGAACGCGCCCGGTCCCTTCGGGTAGTAGTCGCGCCCGTTGGGCTCGGCGAGTTCGAGGGCCTTGATGGCCCGGAGGACCGCGAGCCGGGCCTCGCCGTACTGGTCGCCGAGGGCCTCGTAGTCGGTGCCGTTCGAGTGGATGGTGGGGAACATCATGGTTTTCATGGGAGTGAGTGTTGGGGAGTTACAGCCCGAGCGTTCGGTTGAAGATGCGGTCGGCGACCGGGTCGATGGCGTGGAAGAGCGTCGGCAGGTCTGCGTCGGTCGGACCGCCCTCGCGCACGCTGGCTGCGGCGAGGTCCATCGCCTCCAGCACGAGCTTGCGCATCCGGTCGCGGAACTCGTTGCGACGTTCGTCGCAGGTCTGCACGCCGTCAGAGGCGTCGATGCCGATGGAGCGCAGGAAAGCAGCGTCTCTGTCCAGAGCTTCGCCGACCGTGAGGCCGTCGGCGCGTAGGGTGTGTCGAGTGATGGTCATCGTCGTGTTGTTTTGTTGTGAGTAGTAGGTTGACGAGACAGAGTGGATCAGACCCCCGGCATATTGGCAAGCACTATTCTGAAAAAACTTCAGAAATTTTCCGATTCAGAAAATACGGTATATCAACGACTTACGAAACACCCTCTGTAGTGGAAGATGGATACAGACGGAAAAGTCGTGATCAAACGAGGGCCGCGTGCAGGTTGGATGCCGATGAACACGAAAATGTCAGTGGTGCTCCGACCGGAGCAGATCGAAAAGCTCAAGGCGTTCGCCGCCGAGCGTGACCTATCGATGTCCGACGTGGTCCGCGAGATCGTTCGCGGATACGCGGCTGAGACCCCCGTCGGGAAGACGAAGAAGCGCAGCACGAAGAAGACACGCCGATGACGTTCACGCGCATTGTATTCGCCGAGTCGAGCCTGAGTCCTGAAACGTCGTGCTCCCGCTACTACGAGCGGTTCTGCGAGCGTGCGAAAAAGGAACTGATCATCGCCGAGGGCATCCGCTCCATGATCAAGCTCGAACGCAACCCCCAACGACCCGCCGCCCCACGGCCCAAGGGCAGTCACGGCGCGGGAGTTGACTCGACCTCAAACATTGTGCCCGGCATGCGCGTCACCGAGAAGGTCGTTGAGGCCGCTCGTCTGTGGGCCACGACCCCTAAGGACAAGCGTCGCGAGCAGCCGGGCTTGGCCGAGCGTCTGGCGGAGGAGGTCGGAGTGTCACGCGGCACGCTGACGCGAGTCGGTCGCCGCATCCTAAGAGGAGACCTCTAACCATGCCACCGGAACTGATCCTCTTCACGTCCATCTTCTCGTCGTGCGCGACGCTCTACCTCGTTGATGACGCCTACCAAGCCTACCTCGAAACCGCACCGCTGCGTGAGCTTATTCTCAAAGCCGTTCTCGCCACCTGTTCATTCGTGCTCAGTGTCGCTGTCTGGTTACTCCTCTTCCTCCGTCCCCATGCCTGACAAAAACTACCACAGCTACGAGAACCTCGACGGCATCACCGTCGCGAACGGTGTGCTGGTCCCTGACCTGCCGACCTACAACGACAGCATGAAGGTGTTCCAGTGCACGCACTCGACGTTCAAGGACTTCTACGTCGTCGGCTCGAAGGAGGACGTGCTCGACATCGGTCGCGAGTCGTGCGCCAACCTGCTCATCGGCTTCCGCGTCAAGCCAGTGGGGAAGTACGTTGTGACGTGTAAGGGCGGCAGCGACTACAATTCGTTCACGGACTGGACGCTTGAGGCCCACGGGAAGTCGGTCGATTTCGAGTTTGGGAATTGGCATTCCCTGAATTTCGACACGAGCCGTGACAACGTGCTCACCAACGTCCGCGCCACGGACGGCAAGCCCGTCACCTACTGCTACCGCTGGGGATGCAGGCCGCTTTTCATAGACACGCCCGCCAAACACCTCTGGTGGCGTTCCGTTGGCCTCACCGTGTACTGGTGGGCCAAATACGTCGCGCACCGCATTCTCCGCATCCCCGACAATTTCTGATTCCCATGAGCACTAACCTCGAACTCGTACTCAACACGAGCGGCCTCGACACCGACGGCCAGCTCTCGATCAAGCAGGCCCTGCATCCGTTCTGGGTGCAGGCTATGGACTGGCAGACCAAGGTCGCTGAAGTGACTGATCCAAAAGTGGCCCGGGCGTCGCGCCTGACCCTCAAGAAGATTCGCGTCGAAGCGGGCCACAAGAAGGACGAGCTGAAGGAACACATCCTCGTCCGTGGCCGGGCCATTGACGCCGCGTTTCGCGCCATCGAGTCCACCATCATCCCGCTTGAGGACCAACTCGACGCTATCGAAAAAGCGGAAGCCCGACGCGTCGAGGCCGAGACGAAGGCCCGGGCCACGGCTCGCGCCGCCGAACTCGCCCAGATCGAGTACACGGCCATCGGCGTCGATCTTGGCAAGTTGTCGGACAGTGACTACGCGGCCCTCCTGACCCAAGCGCAGGCCATCCTCGCGCAGCGGCAGGAGGTCGCACGGGTCAAGGCCGAGGCGGAGGCCCGTCTGGCCGAGGAACGCCGCCAGCGTGAGCAGGCGGAGGCCAAGGCACGCGCCGAGGCGGAGGCCCGTCTTGCGGAGGAGCGGAAGGCCCGGATTGAGGCGGAGGCCAAGGCACGCGCCGAGGCTGACGCACGTCTGGCCGTCGAGCGGAAGGCCCGTGAGGAGGCCGAGAAGCAGGCCAGAATCGAGGCGGAAGCCAAGGCCAAGGCCGAGGAGGCCCTCCGCATCGAGGCCGCTCGTCGCGCCGAGGAAGCCGCCCGGGCTGTTCGCGCCAAGGCCGAGGAAGAGGCGAAGCAGGCTCGCCTCGCTGCCCAGCCGGATGTCGAGAAGCTGCTCCGGGTGCTCAACGAATCGCGCCTCGTCGCTGACCTCTGCAACCTGAAGATGACGACCGACCGCGGCATCAAGTTACGCGACTCGATCTTCATGGCCTTGAACACGGCGATCATCAACTGCACTCGCTCGCTCGAAAACGCCCGATGAAAACCCCGCGTCTCAGCAGCCCGCACTTCGTGCGTGCCCATCGATTCTGGACCGGGTGGTTCGAGGAGCCGGTGTACAGCGCAACCGTGCAGGTGTGCTGGGACGTGGATACAAAAGGCATGGAGTCGTACATCGCGAGGACGTTTCCTGAGTACGTCGGCGCGATCCCTCGGCTTGACCCGTGGTGCGCGTGGTCCCTCGAACTTTCGGACAAGCAGCATGAGCTTTACCTCATCTGCCTCCGGAAGTTCGAGTGGACCCCGGACGACATCGGGACGCTCGCCCACGAGTGCCTCCACACCACGGCGTCCATGCTACGGAGCCGTGGTTTAAGTTTCAACAAGCAGACCGAGGAAGCCTATGCCTATCTGCATGATTCTCTCGTCCGCCGCTGCCTCACGGAGATGCAAAAGGCCCGCCGATGAACCTCCGCCCCTACCAAGTCGAGGCCCTCGACTTTCTCGTGGACCGGTCCCGCGCTTTCGTGATTGCGCCCGCCGGGAGCGGGAAGACGGTGATCGGTGCCGCGGCGTGCGCTAAGGTGCTGCGCTCGGGCGACCGTGTCGCGTGGCTCGCCAACACGCGGGAGCAGTGCGCTCAGGCCGAGGCCGCGCTGCAGCGTGCGGGCGTGGAGGAGCCGATGGTCGCCTGCGTCGCCGCCCAGCCTGACCTGAGTGGGTACACCATCGTCGTCATCGACGAAGCTCACCACTCGCCCGCCGCGACGTGGAAGGCGATGATCGATTCGAGCGCGAAGGCCCGCCACCTCTGGGGCCTGTCGGCCACGCCGTGGACCGACGACAAGGACCGGAACACGTCGGTCCAGCAGACGTTCCTTGAGTTCATCGAGATCGACCGCGCTGACGTGATGGCCGGAGGACACCTCGTGCCCGGCCACGTCCACGTCCTCGACATCGACTGGCCTCGGGCCTACGACGACGAGATCGAGCCGCAGGTCGAACGCGAGGTGCTGCGACGCACGCGCATCTTCCGGGCGATCCCGGAGCACGAGCACCGCCGCCGCGTCATCTGGCAGTACACCGCCGACCACCTGCGCAACGACGCAGCGCGGAACGCAGCCATCATCCGCACCGCGGAGCAGGAGATGGCCAAGGGCGAGACGGTGATTATCCTCGTTGGGTCAATCGAGCACGGCGAGTATCTGGCGGAGTCAATCGTCGGCGCGGCGTGTATCCACTCTAAGCTCGGAGCGAAGAAGCGCAAGGAGCTGACGGACGCCCTGCGCGACGGCTCGCTGAAGTGCGCCGTGGCCACGTCGCTCCTTGACGAAGGCGCAGATTTTCCACGCGCCTCGGTACTCATTCTCGCTGCGGGAGGACGTTCAGCCACCAAGACGATCCAACGCGCCGGACGCGTGATGCGCCCGCACGCGGGGAAGACCTGCGGCGTCGTCTATGACTTCGCCGACCGTGGGCTCACGTTCGCGCACGCGCAGTGGAAGGCCCGCCTGCGGGTCTACGAAGATTTAGGCTACGTCATCCATGACACCCAATCCGATGAGTGACGACGAGTTCGTCCGGGCCGTGCTGTCCCGTACTATCAGCCACGACGACTTCCACGCCAACGCGCAGAGGTTCGTCTCGACCGGCAGGTGGCTCAACATGTCCCGCGAACTGCAGCGCGAAGTACGACGCTGGATTCGGTTCGGGCTTGTCAAATTTGAATCTCGTCCCGAGAACCCACAACCCTAAGCCATGTACATCATCAACCGAAAGCTGTTCGAGCAGAAGGTCGTCACCGACCCGAAGCTCGCGTACCTGCTGATCCGGGCCATCGAGCACCCGTGCTCGACGGACCAGTACCCCACCCACGAGATGACCGAACTCCGCGAGCACCTCGTCACCCTCCAAGTCGCCAACCGAGTTGGCGCGATGGATACACACGAACCCGAAAAAATCGAAAATGACCCAGACAACTACTGAACGCGGCCACCACCCGGACAGCCCATCGTCGCTGCAAAGCTCCGCGCAATGTGCGTTCTTCACGAACGCCAGCCGCGACTCAGCGGCCTCCATCGCGGGGACGCTGCAGCACAAGGCCGCGGAGACCCGCGACCTTTCGACCCTAGACGATGAGGCTCAGGTCGCTGCCGTCCAGCGGGCCATTGACCTTGAGGACGACGTGATCAAGAACCTCAAGGACGGCGGGCTCGAAGTGGAGGTGATCCGCGAGCAGTACCTCGCCGTCGCCCCGGATGAGTCCACCGCCGGGTGGGAGGGCATCACGGGTGGGTACCCGGATACACTCATCATCGGTCGCGGGGAGCAGGGTACACTCGCGGCGATCCTTGACTGGAAGTTCGGCAAGCAGCTCGTGACGCCGACTTCGGAGAACCTGCAGGGCATCGCGTACGCGCTCGCCGTCATGCAGCGTTGGCCCGAGGTGCTCGAAGTGATGGTGGTGTTCTTCCACCCGCACATCGAGGTCGCCAAGCGTCTCGAAGAGTACACGCAGGTCTTCACGCGGAAGGACATGCCGCAGATGGAGCTGGTCCTGCGTCTCGTGATCGAGCGGAAGAAGAAGGCCAAGGCCGACGGGTGGGAGGGCGAGATTCGTCCAAACCCCTCAACCAACCTCTGCATCTGGTGCCAGCACCTCGCGACGTGCCCTGCGGTGCAGAAGATCGCCACCGTCGTCTCGAAGAAGTACCAGTCCGTCGAGGTGCCCGCCGAGGTGCGTCCCGCGTACCTCACGAACCCCGAGGACATGCGCCGTGTGCACCAGCTCGCTGGCGTGCTGGAGAAGTTCTGCAAGTCCGTCAAGACGCGCATCCGCGACGCCGTACTCACCGAGGGCGTGGAGGTGCCGGGCATGCGTCTCGTGACCAAGGCTGACCGGGAGATCGTCTCGCTCGCCACCGTCCGCGATGTGGCCATGCAGCACGGCATCACTCAGGAGCAATTTGAAGAATGTCTCTCACTTCCCTTGACGAAGGTGGAAGACCTCGTCAAAAAGACCGCTCCTCGGGGGAAAGGTGCAGCGGTTCTTCGCGAGTTCCAGTCCGCGTTGGAAGACGTGGGCGCAGTCAAGAAGGGCAACCCCTACACCTACCTCACCGAGGACAAGTCCGCGACGGAAGACGCCGTGGACATCTAATCACTTTCGGCAGCATCCCGCTGCTGGATACAAAACCCAAACACGCATAACATGCCTACGAAAACCGTATCGTTCAAGAACAACGCCATCAACGCGAATGCTACCGCAGCCGCGTCCACCGTGGAGGAGGTCGAGGTCGATGAGAACCCCTCGGCTGGTCTCGCCCGAATCCCCGGTAATCAGATCGTCGCCGCGGGTGCCGCGGACGACGTTGACCCGTCTGACATCACGCTGCCGAAGCTCAAGCTCCTGCAGGGTACGTCGGACAAGAAGCTCCTCCAGCAGCACGGCTTCGGTGCCCTGCTTCTCAAGGACGCGATCACCCTCGCTCGTCCGGCTCTGGACGGGAAGCCTGCCGTCACCGGTAAGATGGTGTTCGTGAAGCTCCTGTCGAAGACCTACGCGGAGAAGCCGAAGAAGTTCGGTGACCCCGCCGGGTACGCGACGAGCCTCGTTGAGGTCGAACAGCTCAACGGCACGACCGACTGGCGCGAGTCCCGCGAAAACCCGCGTGCCTCGTCCACGAAGTCGTGGTTCCAGACCGTGGCCAACTGTCTCGTCCTCGTGGCCCAGCCCGACGGCGTGCCGGATGACCACTTCCCGTTCGAGGCGGGCGGTGTCCGTTACGCTCCGGCGATCTACTCCGTGAAGTCCTTTGCCTACGATGCGTTCTTCAAGACCATCGCCACGGCCAAGGCCACGGGCGAACTCCGGAAGGATGGATACAGCTCCAAGTTCGTGGAGTTCCTGCCTGAGATTCAGAGTGGCAAGGGCAACGCCGAGTTTGCCGTGCCGTCGATTAAGTTCGGCGACGCGACCCCGGATGATGTCCGCGCTCTGGCGGCTCAGTTCTAAGGCCCCACATGGAACGTATCGTCGCCCTCGATACCGAGCTGTACTACGACAAGGAAGTGAGCGTTAAACCGCTCGGCACTTGGAAGTACGCTCGGCACCCCAAAGCGGACTGCTACATGGTATCAGTCAGCGACGGTACGGACCACTGGGCCGGGCACCCTCGGGACTTCAACTTTGCAAGTCTGGAGGGTGCCACTTTACTTTCCCACAACGCCGGGTTCGACGAGGAGGTGTACCTCGCTCAGGTCGAGAAGGGTCTGTGGCCGAAGATCAACTACAAGGCGTGGCACTGCACCGCGGACATGTCCGCGTACATCTGCAACCGCCGCAGTCTCGCGGACGCGATCTTCTACGCGTTCGGCGAGAGCGTCTCGAAGGAGATGCGCAACTACATGAAGGGAAAGTCGTGGGCCGACGCGCAGCAGGAGGGCAAGGCGGAGCAGCTCCTGCAGTACGCACGGGACGACGCGATGCACTGCTGGCGGCTCTGGGACAAGTGGAACGGACAGTGGCCAGACTGGGAGCGCGACCTTTCGCTCCTGACCCGCAGGCAGGGCCGGGCGGGCGTCTACATCCACGAGGGGCGTCTCAAGCAGGGCATTATGACCCTTGAACGCGTCGTCCTCGCGTGCATCGACCGTCTGCCGTGGGTCGCCAACGGCGATCCGGCAGCGAGCCCCAAGGCCATCGCGCAGGCGTGCCGCGACGCTGGCCTGCCCCCGCCGCCGATCAAGGCCCACGACGCTGACGCCGCGGAGGCGTGGGAAGATGAATACGGTCACCTGACTCCGTGGCTCAAGGCTCTGAAAGACCTGCGGAAGGCGAAGAAGATGCTCGCCACGCTGAAGACCATGCAACAGCGGCTGCGTGAGGACGGCACGATGGGATTCTCGCTGAAGTACTTCGGCGCACACACCGGACGCTGGGCGGGCGAGGCCGGGCTGAACTTCCAGAATTTCAACCGCATGCCGATGTTCGTGGACGCGCAGCACCGGCTGATCGACAACCCGCAGGAATTCGCCAAGCATTTCTCGGTGTTCAAGGACAACCCGGACGCCGTGGAGGTGCCCGTGATCGATGTCCGCGGGCTCATCGTCGCGCCGCCCGGCAAGCAGATCGCCTCGGTGGACCTCTCGCAGATCGAGCCACGCGTGCTCAACTACCTCGTCGGCAACGAGGCCCTGCTGCAGTCGATCCGTGACGGGTTTCCGATCTACGAGGCCCACGCACGCAGTTCGATGGGCTGGAAGGGCGGCAAGCTCAAGAAGGAGAACGAGCGGCTCTACTCGCTCGCGAAGGCCCGCGTACTGGGCCTTGGATACGGCTGCGGGTGGCAGAAGTTCATCACCGTGGCCCAGCTCATGGCCGGGATCGACATCACCGAGGGCGACCGAGAGGCCGCGCTGGAGGCGTCGATGGACGGCACCATCTACGAGCGGAACGAGAAGGGCGAGCCCTGCGAGCCGTTTATCTACACAAAAGATACACGCGGGGGACGCGTGAAGATGTCGGTGTACGGTGCCAACTCCCGCGCCGTCGTGGCTGACTTCCGCAAAGCGAACCCACTCGTCACGGGCCTCTGGAAGAGCCTGCAGGCTGAGTTGGAGGGATCGGTAGGTGAAGACTTGGAGCTGGAGCTGCCCTCGGGCCGCAAGCTGTCCTACCGGGCCGTGACGATGGAGAGAAAAACCGTCGCCGACCCCGAGACCGGGAAGCCCTACCAGAAGACCGTCCTGAAGGCGTCCGTGGACGGCATCCGGACGACCTTCTACGGTGGCCTCCTCGCCGAAAATCTCGTGCAGGCCGTCTCCCGGGATGTTTTCTCCATCAACATGCTGGCCCTTGTTCGGGCTGGTATCCAAGTGCTCTGGTCGGTGCACGACGAAGCCGTGTGCCTCGTGTCCGGGCCAGAGGAGGCCGAGAAGGCCCGTCAGATCATGGCCACCACGCCAGAGTGGCTGGCCGGGTGCCCGGTGGACGCCGAGGTATCCATTTCAGATCGTTTCAAGAAATAAAGCTCATTTACAAAAACCCTAAGAAAGACTCTATGAATCCGGTAGTGACCCTAACCTTACCTTCTCTCCCGAACCTGATCTCCACCACGGTGGAGCCGGTTTGCCCGTGGACGTTCCGAGGAACGATCCCGCCCGCGGTGCGCGGCACTGCGGGGAAGAAGGCGAGGACGCAGTGGATGCAGGACGCGAACACGCGGCACAACGCGTTCAGCGGGTGGGAGGGCCTGACCCCGTCCCTACGACTTTCCGACTCGGCGACCGACGGCAATCCGCCCTACGCGCTCAAGGCCGTCGTGGGCGACTACGAGTCCACCGTGAGCCCGGAAGACCTGCAGGCCGGGATCAAGCGCATCGGCGAGTGCTTCACTCCGACGTGGCAGGAGCGTTCGCTTTCTGGATACAGCCACTTCGTCTGGGTGCTGGAGAAGCCGCTGCTCGTACCCAACCGTGCGTTCGCCGTGGCCCTGCTGGAGTTCATCCTCAAGGAGATGAAGCTCCAGTACCTCGCCGTGGGTCTGGATACGCCCGCGTTCACGACGCCGGAACGGTACTACACGAACTCCTGCGAGTGGGCGCAGGTCAGCGACAACGTGCTCCCGTCCGCGCTCGTGTCCGGGTGGGCGATGAAGGTCGCGGAGAAGTTCTCCTTCAAGCAGGTCGGAACCACCAAGATTCCCCTCGAAACGGTCTGGGCCGAGCTGCAGAAGAAGTACCCGGGCGTCGAGTGGCAGGGTGACTTCGTCGAGGGGTCGCAGGGTCCGTCGTTCTTCATCCAAGGGTCCACGAGCCCGAAGTCGGCCATCGTCAAGGCCGACGGCATCTACACCTTCTCGGCGCACGCGACGAAACCGTGGTGGTCGTGGCGCGATCTCCTCGGGTCCAACTTCGTGGACAACTTCCAGACCCGTGTCCTCGGCAACGCGGTGGAGGGCATGTTCCACGACGGCCAGAATTACTGGCGTCCGACGGGACGCGGGAAGTGGCGTGCGTACACGAAGGAAGACACCGCCCAGCACCTGCGGCTCTGCAAGGGCTTGAACTCTCAGGCCGGAAGAAACGAGCCGTCCGAGGTGGACCGTGCGCTTGAGCACATCCGCCACTGGGGGGACATCATCGGTGCCGCCCCGTTCGCGTTCCGCCCCACTGGCATCGTTGAGCTGGACGGTGGCGACCGTATCCTGAACACCTACACGCGCCGCGTGGTGATGCCCCACGACCAGCCGGTGCAGTGGGGGCCGAACGGCCAGTTCCCGTTTATCTCGGAGTACATCGGGGGCATGCTGGACCCCATCGAGCAGCTCGACTACCTGCTCTCGTGGCTGCGCCGTTTCTACATGGGCGCGATGAACCTGAGCCTCGATAGCGGTCAGAACATCTTCATCGTCGGACCAGTCGGCACCGGCAAGACGCTCTTCTCCACGAAGCTCCTCGCGAAGCTCATGGCGGGGCACGCCCCGGCGGAGAACTACCTCCTCGGGAAGACCGACTTCAACGCGCAGCTCTTCGAGAGTGCGCTCTGGACGGTGGACGACACCTCGGCGAACGACGACGCGAACGCGCACAAGCGTTTCTCGTCGATCATCAAGCGTATGGCCGCGAATACTACGTTCGAGTACCACGCGAAGTTCCGCCAGCCTGTGAGCGTCTCGTGGCAGGGCCGTGTAATCGTGACGGCCAACTCCGACGAGGACTCGATCCGCATCCTCCCAGACCTCGACATCTCGATCCTCGACAAGATTATGATCTTCAAGGCAGCGAACCGGATGATGAAGTTTGCGTCCAACCGCGAGGTGGAAGCGACCATCGACCGGGAGATGCCCTTCTTCGCCCGGTTCCTCGTGGACTATCAGGTGCCCGAGCACTGCCGGGGCAGCAGCCGTTTCGGCGTGGTCTCGTACCACGAGAAGTCTCTCGTGCGCACAGCGCAGCTCACGTCGCGCCTCAACTCCTTCCACGAGATTCTGGAGGACTGGAAGAGCGACTACTTCGCCGAGCACCGCGAGCCGTGGTGCGGTACGGCGCACCAGTTCTTTGTCGAGCTGCACCGTGATCCAGCCAAGTCAGCGGCCCTCCGCGGGCTCACGCTGGACAAGGTGGTGATGCAGCTCTCCGCGATGAAGCGGAAGGGTTTCGCGGTCGAGCACGACGACGCGATGGGTGCGCTGCGCCGTTGGACAATACGTCCACCGGACGCCAAGCGTGCCGTTGCGGCGAGTGCAAACTCGCCCAAGTACCAACGATGACCCAAGAGGAGCTTGATAACCTTCATCGGCGTTTTCGCTGGTTTCGTCGCCGAGACGACGGGGACAAGCTCCTCAAGCACCACCACGGCTTCGCCGTCCAGATTGCACGACGCTACGTTGGCCCACACCTCTCGTACGACGACGCCGTAGCCACGGCCCTGCTGGGCCTGTTCGAGGCCCTGAAGCGGTACGAACCGAAGCAGGGGGCCTTCACGACGTTCTCCTACTGGTGGATTCTCAAGGCCCTCCTGCACGAGCGGACGTTCACGAAGAACGTCGTGCGTCTCCCGGTGGCCGTGGTGCGGCACAGCCGGAAGGTCCAGAAGCTCATGGCCAAGGGCCTCACCGACGAGCAGATCGCGCAGGAACTAATGCTCACGGTAGAAGAAGTGAGGGTGTACGCCGAGGTGCACCTCCAGCCAACGGGCAGTGGGCTCGTGGATACGGAGGGCGAGCAGATGGACGTGGCCGCGCCAGACAACGTGCACGAGAACGCGGAGCGAGACTCCATGAAAGAGGAACTCGACCGGGCGATCAGCCGCCTGAGCGAGCGTGCCCAGTACATCGTCCGAGGACGCCTGCAGACTGAGCCAAAGACCTTCACGGAACTCGCCCGGCGGTACAAGATCAGCCGCCAGCGGGCCATCCTCATCTACGATGAGTCAATCAAAACGATCAGGTTCTTCTTCCGCAAACAATGAAGGCGTGGACCGAGGCTTACATTCTCTCCCGTATCCGCTCTGTCTTGCGCCGTCTTTCGATGCAGATGCCATCGATCCGGGAGTGCAGGCTCGCCGTTCGTCGCCGCTACACCGGAAACAATCCGAGGCTCAAGTACGAGTACCCCTGCGCGGCCTGCGGTGGCTGGTTTGCGGAGAAAGAAACGCACGTTGACCACATCGTGCCCGCCGGTAGTCTGAAGTCGTTCGAGGACGTGGGTCCATTCTCCCGACGGCTCCTGTTCCCGACGCCTGACCAACTCCAAATCCTTTGCAAGCCGTGCCACAAGACCAAGACGCTCGCCGAACGGAAGGCTGCACGACGTAAGCTCTGACATGCTGGAGACCCCTGATTCGCCGGAGACCCCACAGGGCCGCATGCGGGGCGTGTTCCACAGCCTTCCGCACGTCGAGAAGACGGCGGCGCAGGTCGCGATCCTCCGGGGCATCGTGGAGGCCGCAGCGGGCTTCCTGACGCCCCCGAAGAGCCCGTTCGGGGGCAACGAAGACCCGGTGGACATCGACCCGGAGGTCAAGGAGGCCGCGAAGCGGACTCTCATCTCGACCTTCCACCAGCTCGACAACCTCGTGGACGATCAGGTGCGTTGGACGATCAGCGACACCGAGGCGGAGGCCGCGGCGAAGCGGCTTCTCAAGACCGAGGCTGACCGGGTGGAGGCGGACACCGTGCTGAAGAAGATGTTCGCCCAGCCGTTCTACGCGATGCGTGCGAAGCTCTACCGCAGCACCTCAGGCCGCGTGCTGGCCGTGGACCCCAACAACGTCCTGCAGGGGTGGGGCGACACGCCCAAAGCGGCCATTGACGACTTCAACCGCGCCTTCGAGGAGTTCGACGGCGTTGGCAACGCGCCAGAACCGACGAAGACTGAACTCGACCCAGAACCCACGGCTTCTGAGCCCGCCGACCCGGAGCCCGTGGCCCCAAAGAAGCGGAGCCGTCGGGTCCGTAAGCCGAAGGATTAAATCGCCCGCTTGCTCACCGCGTTGATGACCGGCTTCGGTTCAATCGGTGAGACCTGACGCGGCGCGAAATTCTGGATACGAGCCGTCGTGAGGCGGGACTCGTTGACGGGCGGGGGACCAGTCAGCGTGGCCTGTGCGAGCGGAGCCGTTTGAGGAGCAGCCTCCTGCGCCGGAGCGGCGTTTTCAGCCGCTTGGGCAACAACAGGGGTAACGAGCTGCTGGAGGGTTCCGTTCGCCTGCGCTTCGAGGAGGGCATCTTCCGTCAGGACATCGGGGTTGTAGACGACCGTGGACATGTCCGGCAGCTCGAAGACATCGAGCCCCAGCTCCGGCAGTCGTCCGAAGTTCTGGACGACGGCCTCGACGACCGGCTCGCCCATCGTCGCCTCGCTGACGGGCGGCACGAGGATGCCGGGCACCGTCCCCGCGATCACGTCCGGCAGCGGCGCAGGAAGTCCAGCCTCGACCGGGGTATTGGTCGGGGCGACGGGCTGCGTGTCCATCATCGTGGCGTTGTCGAGGGGAGCGGCCATAAAATCAGCACGACCACTGACGGCGGGACCAGTAGTTCGCCGACAGCTTGTTCGAGGTGTTGCCCTGACCCGCCGAGCGGGCGCAGTAGTTGGACTTGCGTCCGGGGATGTGCTTCTTGATCGAGAGCTTTGGATCGCCAAAGCGAACCAGCTTCACGCTGTCACCCTGCTTCGCGAGCACGGCAAACTTCTTGTTCTCGCCCGGCGTGCGCTTGGGCTTGTTGTATCCAGAAAAACGCTGTCCGCGGTACTCGATCATGGGGTTTCCTTAGTATACGCCTACTTTTTTAGGGTCTTGGAGATGGCCGCAGCGGCCCGTAGAGCGGCGGCGTTGCGCTCCATGCGGCCAGCTACGCCGTGCTTCTTGCCCCGTTTGTTCAGGGCCACTGATTCCCGGTACTCTTTGTTGTTGAGGTACTCGTCCGCCGCCTCCGGGAGCTTCCCGGCGCGGATCAGTTCGAGTGCCTTGGGCGAACCGGACATGTCTCCGCGGAAGAACCCGTCGAGGATGGCCACCTTGGCCTCCTTCGGGAGAGTGTCGTACGCCTTGCCCAGTTCGCGCTTCGCCATCTTCACTTTGGAAGAGAGGTCGCGTGCGAAGATGTCGTTGATCTCCTGATCGGAGAGCGTGCGACCGGCCATCGACTTGATCTCCTGCGGCGTCATCAGGTGCCCGATACCGACGGTCCAGAAGCCCTTCGTGTCCTTGTACGGCTGGTTCTTCACGCCCTCGTTGGCCGTGATGTACTCACGCGCCGCGACGACCACCTCGTCGGGCTCCGGGGCCGGTTCGGCGGCGAGCGGCTGGACCTTGGGCTTCGCGGCCTTGGGGCTTACGGTCGCACCGGCCAAGGGCGCAGCGGCCATGACCGGCGGGTTGAACTTCACCGTGAAATCGTTGGGCGTCATAATTCGTCCTCCAGCGGCATCTTCTTAATCTTCGGAGAGGCCCCGCGCTTCTTCTCGCGGTTCAGCGCGACCTGCCGGTTACTGGCTTCCGTGAGGAGAGCCTCCATATCCGGGAAGTCGTCGAAGTCCTCGGAGTTGTCCATCGGCCATCCTGTTTTCATCGGTTGCGGGGAAGGGTGAAGCGTTTGATCTCGGTGCCAACCAGACCTTCGGTGTAGTAGTCCTTGGTCTTTATGAGGTCAAGGACATCCTGCGCGGTCGGGTTGGGGTTCTTCCGCACGAGGTCGTAGGTAAGGTCCAAGGATGAGTGCCCAACGGCCTCGTTCTTGATCGCGTTCCAGCCCTTCCAGTGCATGCCGCCCAGATTCGCGTGGCGACCGAGGACCGTGCGGAGCTGGCTGGAGTTGGCGATGGCCGCGTTAACCGCAAGCTCGAAGCCCTCGTACATCGCCAGCGAAAGCGGGTTGTTCTTGCCTTCGTAGGGGCCGTAGAACCCGTAGATTCCGTTCGGGTCTTCCGGCGTGTTGCCGGAGTCGTAGATGAAGTAATCTTGCGGCGGCTTCCCGAACTGCTGGAAGTAAAACTCGACGAACTTCCACCGGTCCATGATCAGAGCCGGGATGCCGAACGTGAGGCCGATAAAACGCTGCACCTTGTTTCGGATACCGAGCTTGCCCACGCCGAGCGACCAGAAACGTCGTCCCATCTCGGTTGAGTTGGGGGCCGCGTACACGTCGCTCATCAAGTCCCACTTTCCATTCAGCGCGGTGAGCATCAGGTAGAATGCATTCGCGTTGGAAACACCCGGGTTGCCGAGCTTGTCGGAGAACGAATCGCTCTCCAGCTTGGCGCGACGGACCATCGTCTTCCACTCGTCCTTCGTCAGGTTGAAGTTCCCGTCCACGGACGCCTGAATCTGGTCCATGATGTACGGTGTGGATACAAGGCGTAGCCACATCGCTTCCTGATGGATCGGCGCGAGCATGCGCGACAGGATACCCCACAGGCTGTGAAGCGCGGTAACGAGTTCCGGGGGACGCCCGTTGATCGCTTCACGCATCCTTACGGTGGAGTCGAGCCCCGCGTCAGCGGCCTCCATCGTGCCGGACTTCGTGCGGTCACCGTGGTACCCACCCTGCAGAAGCGCGACGTAGTCCTCCGGGCGTTGGAGCATCGTGCCGAGCATCGGAGGGGCGGAGAGGATGTCACCGCTCATGCCCGCGGCCTTCATGTACTCACCGAATCCAGCCGGGGAGGCGATTCGTTCCGGGTCACGGGCGAGCATCTCTTTCGCCGAGTCCAGCTTGTCGAAGAGCCTTGTCGGGTTCGCGTCGATCACGTTCTTCGCGAGGGACGCCTTGGTTTTCGTGGCGTCGAGCAGCGAGAACGTCACGGAGGTCAACGTGCCGCCTTGTGCCTTGTACCGAGCGCGAGCCCGGCGATTGACCTCAGCTTCCGTACCAGCCGCAAGAGCGTCCTCTTCAGCCTGCATGCGTGCTGGGTCGAGCGGAGGAAGATCGCTGACCCCAGCGACCATCTCCTTGTACTCTTCGCTGTCCTTTACCCTCGCCGCGATGCTGGCCATCGTCTTCGGCTCTTTTTGGATCGCTTTGACGACCTTCTGGAATGCCTTGGGGTCCGACGGGACCGCGACGACGGGCTTCGTTTCGGTCACTCCGGGGGTGCCCGTGGGCTCCGCGGCCATGTACTGAAATTTGTACCGCGGCGCGTACGTCGGATTTAAGGCGAACACCGTGTTGCCGACGGAGATCGCCTTCTCGGCCTCCACGACCGGGCGTCCGTTCGTCTTGTCGTAGAAGTACGAGTGCTTGACCGGGTCAAAACCGACCGGGGTCCAGCTCTCGATGTCGGCGGGCATCTCGCGGGACGGGTTAAATTCACCCGACACGACGGCGAGCGGCGTCTTGTTGCGCACACCGTCGCGGATTTGCTGCGACACCTTCTCGCTCTTGTTGCTGAAGACAGCGTTGTCCACCGCAGCGACGTTGTCGTACCCGATGACGGTACCTACTCGGCTCTTTTCTCCCTTTTCGTGGACGGTGACGACGTAGTTGCCCGTCTGCTTGAACGCGGGAATGTCGATGCGAAGCTCTACGGGGTACCCCTCGGGAAGCGACCGCGCCGCACCGTAGTCGGCTCGCTTTGTTTCGTACAAAGCGTTTCGTGCATCCTCGTCCGTCGGCGGGGCGAAGTAGTTGGCGTTCTCCTCCCGCACCGCCGTCATGCCCGGCTCCGGCGTGCGCTCGATCAGGTCCACCGCTTCGCGCTGGAGTCGCAGGGCCTCCTCGTACGACACTTCGGGGATGTTGGCTTCCTGCGCGTAGTAGTCGTCCCCGATCTCAGGAAGCCCCGTGACACCGCGGGGGTCGCGGACCATGAGCACCACGTCCGGCTCGCCGAGGTACTCGTACGGCCAGCCTTCGGGTGCGAATTCACGGTTGAACTCAACGCGGGCCACCGGACGGAATCCGTGCTTCGCGTAGAGCTTGGGCAGGTACCCGTCACCGGAAGCGTACGCGTCCAGCGTGATGGCCTGCGGGGCCGCTTCAGCGAGAATGTCGCTGATGCGGGTCGTTGACCCCGGTGCCTTGAAGACACTGACGAGGTCGCCTTCTGGGGTGATCGCTAGGCCAGCGGTCCGCCCTTCGTCGAGGAAGAGCTTGGCTTGCTGGTAGTCGGCAACGTCTTTGATGGTGACGGCCTTGCCTGCGGGGTGCTTTGCTGCAGCCGCTGAGATCGCTTCACGAAAGGCTTCAGCAGCTCCTCGGGAATTAGACTCAACGATGAATTGGCGTTGCGCTGTGCGTCGGCTTGGGACTTCATTTGCGGGAGTAGTGGCGGCTGGCTGACCGGGTGTCAAGCCCCCTGCTGGCATAAACCGGATGTCCGGGTTCTCGGGGTTAAACGCGCCCGTGTTGCCGGTGGCGGATTTGATCTGCCTCGGGTTGAAGACGCCGATGTTGACGACGCCATTTTCCCAGACGTACATGCCGTCGAATCCAAGCCGCTCGGCAGCTTCGAGGATGTTCGGGTCTTCGAGGAATCCCCACCACCCACGAGAGACAGTCGCCTTCCAGTCTTCCGCCGTCAGTTCCTCGCCGGGAACTTGAATCCCGCGCTGGTCAAGTTTGTCCAACCAGTTCGGGCCAAAGGTCGCCTCCAGCTCGCTGGCCAAGAGATCGACGTGCTCGGGATTACTGAAGTCGAAGGGATTCTCGGACTTGATGTAGACCGGATAAACTCGCGCTTGTTCGGGCACGGTTCTCGGAGTGGGCTCCGTGTTACCAGTCGCAAAGCGGCTCGCGAACTCCGGGTCCGGGGACGCGAAGATGAGGGACGAGAAGAGGCCGGGTCGGAAGGTCGTGAAGTCTTGAGACCTCGTGCCGTGGTACATCACCCTCGGCTTGCCGTTCTCGTCCACGATCACGGAGTCGCCGAACCACCGCTTGAATTCCGGAGTGTTCGGCGCAGGTGCGGGCATGAACCGAATGTCCGGATTCTCAGGGTTGAACGCGCCCGTGTTGCCGGTGGCGGACTTGATCTGCGTCGGGTTAAAAACTGCGACGTTAACAACGCCGTCCCCATCCGTAACGCGGGCCGAGTCGTATCCCTTTTTCTTAGCCTCTGCGAGTTTCTCGCCTTCATTCTGACCCCACACGATGATGCCCGGAGCAGTCTTCTCGATCTTGGCGTAGACCGGATATACGCGACCACCACGAGCCGCCGTGAACATGTTCGCGTAATCCGCGGAGGGAGACACGAAGATCGCTCCACCAAGAGCTGGGTTAGGTTTGAATACGTTGAAGTCCTCTTGAGCGGTCGTCCCGTGGTACCAAACCGCCGGATTTCCTCTTTCGTCCACTGCGGTGGAGTCGCCGAACCACCGCTTGAATTCCGGAGTGTTCGGCGCAGGTGCGGGCATGAAGCCGATCTGGATCACGCCCTGCACCGGAGCGCGGACGTTGAGGTCTTCGCGGAACGTGATCGGCGTCGCGATGCGCTTCAGACGTAGCTGCTCGATGGCGACGTGGAAGAGGTTCGTGTCG
>JACCDG010787665.1_pt1 | contig 26286 bp, 40 predicted proteins | sample 7442471 | NCBI WGS metagenome assembly JACCDG01 (sample SAMN15323444, study PRJNA562643) | freshwater metagenome | isolation source: river surface water | place: USA:Blue River Watershed | collected 2017-08-17 | reverse complement strand
GGGGGCTTCGGCTCCCGGCTTTTTTTGATGGCTTCGCCCAAACAAAAACCCCCGACGTGACAAGCGCCGAGGGTTGTTAACCAAAAACAATTTTACGAAAATCAATGCTACGATAACAAGCGGGGCAGAGGCTTCAAAACAACAACCTTTACCTCAGGCGAGTTGCCGGAGTTTTTTGCCGGAAAACAGGTTGCCAGTAGTGCCAGCAAAAGAATAGAGGCCGATGCGTTTGGCCGAAGTCGGCCAGTAAGCCACAGGTAAAAGAGTGTTGCCAGCCCAATCACCCCGGTAAGCGCATTTGCCCAATTGCGCATCGAAATAGCGTCCTTCACTTGGTCGGCATAGGCTACCGCATCAGTAGCGACGGACGGGTCGGGAGTCCAATTGAAAAACTGGAGGATGGCGGAAATAAGCGTGGCAACAATGACCACAAGGGTCGGTTTCTGATTCATGATGTTGAAAAGTTTAAGTTTTGAAAAAAGCGCCCCAACTCTTTTGCTGAGGCAAAAAACTGATACGAAAACAATGTTAATTGCGCACCAAGTAGCCGCCAATCTGCGATACCCGGATTTCCCGGTCACTTGTGCCGACCGTCCCAAAAAGCCCAACCCGCGTACCGCACACCACCGCATTCGGCAGATTTGCAGTTATACGGCCTACATATGTTCCGTTTATGAAGTAACGGGCTTCCGTGCGGCTTTTGTCCAAAAAGACTTGCAGGAAATAAACAGTTCCAGCCACCGGCGCTACACCGCTATCCACAGTCGTGGAGCCGCCCGCATTGTCCACAGAAAACAGCGTCCAGTTCCCTGAATTTTCGTTGTCCACCGCCGAGATTCCAATGGTGTTGTTTGGCCGCGCCGTAGTGCCTGATGGCGCATTTGTTATGGCCAGTTGAGTTTGAAATCGCTGCGCACTGGTGCAGAGCGTCGGAATGTGTACCGAAGTCCATGCACTCAAATGGCCCGCCCCGAAACTTGTATAGGTAACGTTGTTCTTAATGAGGTACAGCGTCGAGTTGCTCGATGCCGTACTTCCCCGACTTAGTGACCAAGTGCCTTCTATCGGTGTGGTCGCAGATGCGTTGTTGCCGTTCGAGCCAGAACCAGATTGCGCGAGGCCGAGAAAACTTTGGTCACTTTGGTTTGTGCTGCCCGCCTGTTGGTTGTAATAAATACCGCGTCCAGTCGGGACGCTTGCAGGATTGAAGGTGTTGGAAATGACGTACCAAAGATTATCAGTGTCGTCGTATTCGACCTCAAGACTACCACCCGGCGCAATCAAAAAGTCTTGCGAACCCGCTACACCATTACCGGCAGTAGCATCGGGGTGGGTGGGAGGTATGTAACCAAAGTTGGTGCCGACATTGCGAATAACCTTTCTCTCACCATCGGTAGCGGCATCAAAAGAAGTAATTGCATTGATATCCGAATCGAAACTTACACGGACGGTAGTCGCATCGTCCCATCCCGTAGGCTCGTAATCGTCGTTATCAGCAGTGACTTGGCTTGGTGAAATTACCGAAGGTGACGAGCCGCCCGAAGGTGTTGCCCAAGTTCCATCGCCGCGCCAAAACGTCGAAGCCGATGCTGACGTACCACTATTCAGATTCGATACGGGCAGATTACCTGTTACATCGCCAGAAGCCAAGTCAACCGCGCCAGTCGCCAATTCGCTCGAACCTACAGCCCCTGCCGCTATCTCCGCAGCGTCCACGCCGTTTGTTGCAATTTCGCTCGTGCCTACAGCATCGGCAGCGATTTCACTGCTACCCACACCGTCCGCCACTATTTCAGCCGCCCCTACTCCATCGGTCGCAATTTCAGACGTTCCCACCGCGTCGGCAGCGATTTCAGCCGAGCCGACCGCATCGGTTGCAATTTCGGCGGCATCCACACCGTCTGTTGCGATTTCAGAAGTGCCGACCGCGCCAGCATCTATTTCCATTGTAGTGCCAGTGCCGCCAACCGTAATATCACCGTAGTCGCCATCCACAAGGCCAGCACCAGAACCAGCCGCCGCCCAACTCAAACCGCCCGCGCCGTCCGTGGTGAGTTGATAGCCACTGGTGCCGTAGTCAGCCGGAAAAGTGTAGGCGCGGTCGGCCGTGAGTGTGCCAGTAGCAGGAACTTGGAAAGAAATGTAGTTTGTGTTGTCCGAATCATAGAAACGGAGTGCGTTGCCAGAGCGGAGCTGTGTTTCGCCAGTAGAAGCGATGCGGAGACGTTCGAGCGAAGTAGTGGAGCCGGATGGCGTTGTTTTGAAAATAAGGTAACCCGGCGCACTCGAAAGGGAAAATGTGCCATCCGCAACCCCTACTATATCCACACTTGCAATATCACTGCTACCAAGACTGCCACGAAAATTTATTTGCCCCAATAAACCGCCAGCAACGTGTGCCGTAGCGTTCGTGTTTGAAAACTTCAATAGCGGAGACGTGACAGAACTTGGCGCTATCACACTCCGCACTTCTGCGTACGGATGTCCGCCGCCCAGAGAATAAAGAAAGATAGAGCCGCCCGTCGAATTGCTCAACTCGAACAGCGCGTTTGTCGAGTTTGAAAGCGTCAAACCCCCAAAAGTGGGGGTTGCGGAAGTGTGCGTGTTCTGTGGCGTGTTTAGCGTGATTCCGCCAGCAGAGTGTGTAACCGTTACCCGGTTCGTCGTGCCGCTCACCGTCTTCCACTCCCCCGCCGTTGCGCCACTATTCATGCCCCAAATCTGATTCGCAGTACCGACCGCAGTCGGCGAAGTAGCCGGATTTGCCAGTAACGCCCATGTTGAACCACTGACATGATAATACAGCCGCTTGTTCGAATAATCCCATGCGATTTTGCCGCCGTAGGTGGAAGGTGTCCATGTGGGCGCAGCGTTCTTGTGCGGAACACCGGGGGTATAGTCGGGTTGGCCGAAGGCAGAGGCCAGCGCAAAAAAGAAGATTGTAAAAGAGAGTAGTTTTTTCATAGTTATTCCTTGATTTTTCCTTGATTATTCGAGACGGCGAACCAAAGTGCCGGGGCCTGTTCGGTCGTGAGCAGGCAGCGTCCAGTAAGCCCCATTGATTGGAACCCCGCCAGCCGCCGCGTCAGCGTCAGAGGCGTATTGTTGTGTTGGAGAAGGCAGCGTTTCGGGGCTTGCAAAAATCGCATTCCGCGTTTCAATGAAAACATATTCACCGCCCGGCAACACCCAGAATTGATAGAATTGATAGTTTAGGCCAGCATAGACAATGTACCATTCCATCCAGTCACCAGTAAGCAAGTCGTTCGGCGTTTCTATCACAAAGCCGAGCGCGCCGGGAGACCAATTTGATATGTTCGGATAGGCAATCAGTTTGGCAAGTACATCGTGAGGTGTGTCGGAAGATGGGGAGAGTACCACCTTGTGCAGTTCCACCATTATATCCAAGTTGGTCGGGTCGGGGCCGAGCATATCCAAAACACCGGCATCGGCGCGTTGCGCCTGGACAAATAGCAATCTGTCTTCGGGCAATACTTGCACCTGCTTCCAGAAGTATCGAGCACCTTCATAAAGGAAATACCATTGCCGCCAATCATCGCCATCGGTAAACTTTTTGGGAACGAATATGACGAAACCCAAACTTTCAATGCTCCAATATTGCAGGTCTATGTAGGCGAAGGATTTACCCCAGACAAAGGTTTGTGTATCAGTCGGCGCGCCGCCCACAGTTGTAGGCGCTTCCACTTCGTGCAGTTCGAGCCATTGTTTCAGGTCTCGGTGCGAAATGTTCTTTATGAACGCATATGTAGAAGCAGAGGCCATTTATTTCTTCCAGATGTAGGGTTTCATCAGTGATTCGGCGAAGTCAAAGGCGAGGGCGATAGCCGAGGATTCGGTTGCTTTGTAGTAAAATGCCGAAATCATTACCGACATAGCCGCACGGAGTGGCCCTGGTATCAAATCGGCATCTGCAGAGCCAGCCGAATAATTTGCTTTTATCGCGTTCGGGAATTGACCCACGTCAGTAGGCCATGATTTGCCGCTTTTCAGCATGATACGGCACGGGCGAGAAACCAAGTCGGTGGTGTAATTCGCAGCATCAAACTCGGTAAAAGTGCCAGACTCATTGAGGTATTCCAACTTTCCCCATGTACCAACCGGCGCCAACCCGAGTTCCAGTGTATGGCCAGACGGAAACTCGTCAAAATATTCGGCCAGCGCAGTATTCACCATGATATTGCTCGTGCGCTTTTCGAGTAGTTGCCGTGCGCCAATAATCGCCGCAAGCACCAATGCATCATCCCCTACCACAGTCGACGGGATTTTCAGATAATTCTTCATTTGGTCTACCGTGAAACACTCCTCGGAGGCAGGTGTAATGATTGCGTAGGTGAGCAATTTGGTAGCCATGTTAGAAAATTTGAAAAGCGGCTACCGACATGGAGGGTTCGTCGAGTAGCCGCGAAGGAAAAGCCGTGTTGTTTTGTCAGGGGGCAGTACACCGTTTCAGGATTGACTTATTCCTGTACCTGATTGTTTTTGAACCACTTGGCGTGATGGCATATATGCGCATTCGTATGGCGTATAAAGTGCCTGTCCAAACCTGTGATTGCTGCGCCGCCCCGTCAAGCGTGAGCGTTTGCATCGTGTACCAAACTGAGCCGTCATTGGTACCTTGCAGGTAAACAGAGCCAGCCGTTGCGCCGGACAGCGAATCGGAAACGATGTGTACCGAATATGCCCAAAGGTCAGCCTTGCCTTTTGCGCGTGTAATCAGGTAAGTAATTTGGGTATCCTGATTGGTTAGAATGGTTGAGTCGGTGACAGTCAACGGCCCTTGCGACTTCGCATCGGGCAGCAGAAAAAGGAGGAATCCGAATATCAAAAGGAGGTTTTTCATACCTTTTTGTTGAATGAGTGAATGAATGAGTGAATTTCAAATCAGCGAATCAAAAGGTCAATCCTGTGGCTCGTCGCCATCCGGCGCGTTGGTAGTCCTGCCTCTCTTCGGCTTCGCGGCCTCTTTTGCCGCCGCCGCATCAGCCGCTTTCTTTTTGTCGGCAGGCGTTGCCATGCGGACAATGCCGTTTGTTTCCAGCCAATCAAAACCACGCGCAATGGTTTGAATTACTGGCTTGTTGTCTTTGGTGGTCATGCCCGACACTTCGCGGGTTTGGTCAGTGTCGAACACTTGGCCGACTTCGCCAGCCGTGTAGCCGTAGCCGTATGGCGTTCCGGCTTTGATGAAAAATACTTCTTTCATTGAGTTGAGTTGTGTGAGTGAAAAAATTGGTTTTTGGGGTTTGCACCAGTCAGGAATAGGCTACTGCCTATGAAATGTCAATCTCGTTGCAGATGCAGAAGGATGCCAAGTGCATGAGTGCGATATCCCAATACGAGTTGATTGAGATTTCAACCATGCCTTCTTTTTTCGCCGTGTACGGGTCAACAATCACATCCAGCCCGCCCCATTGGGCGATAATGAGTTCTTGCCATGCGGCAAAAATCATTGCGTGGAGGATAGAGCCAGAGCCGCCTTTCGAGAGTGTGGAGGGGACTTGGGTGGATACACGAGCCATATAGCCGTTTACGATACCGTCTCCATTTCTTCCTTCCCAGATAAAGCCGTTTCCGGCTATATCCCTTTTTGTGTTTTTCAGCAAACCAGCCACGCCCGGCGTGGTTAGGTAGCCCATCATATCGGCATCGGCATTGTCATTGAACAGTTCGGTTTCAAACTGCGTAATCAATGCCCAATCAAGTGGCCCGCCATCGGTGCCGATGGCGATGTCATTCACGCCAGCGGCGTTCAGGATACCCGTAGGTTGGTCGCTGGAGCCAGAGCCATTGATGGCCGCAAGGTCGAGGGCGCGTTTTACGGCGTTGTTCAGGTCGCGGCGCGTGAAGTTTTCCAAATCCACATTTTTCGCTTGGATGATTGCTTGGCGGGAAACCTGCGAGAATGCAGCCAGGCGTTCGGGCGAAAGGCTCACTTTATCGAATGTACCCTGCGTCTCGGCTGTGGTATCAATCTCGCCCTCCCAAGCCGCCGAACCGTAGGCGTTGTTCCGGGGCAAGTCGAGGTTGCCAGTCAAACCAATCAGTTTTGTTGCGCCCATAGCCTCTACTTGCAGGCGGGGTTGCAGCACCGGAATCAGCCGACCGACCGTCGCTTCAATGAGGTGTCCGCCCGCGGTAGTGGTTTCGGCCACATAGTCACGACGCTCGAGGCCGCGATGTGTAGTGTAGCGGGCTTCGGCTTCCTGCTGCGCAATGGTTGAACGACCGTTGCCCATGAGCCATGACGGAATAGCAAACTCGCCTTCCGGCTCTTTGCCAAAAGCCCGCATTTCGTTCACGCCCTCTGTGTGCATTTCGCTCTCAATACCGTCCAGTTTGCCGCCATGATTCACCACGCGGTCAAGCGCACGGAGAAAACGAAACTCGGAACGGGCTTTTGCTTGCGTGTCGCCCAAACGACCTTCGGAAAGGACATTGATTGTGACGCCGGGAGCGCGTTCGCCATCGGCAGAGCCGCCGCCATCAGCGGAGCGAGATTCAATGTCCAGTTTGTCGGTCAGGCGGTCTACCAACGCTTGAGCATTGTCCCAACTGCGTTTTTCGGCTTCCAATGCGGGGCCGTCTTTTTCTTCATTCCAATCGTCGGAACCAAGTTTGTCGGCAATTGCCTTGTAATTTGCTTGTGCCGTTGCCCTGGCTTCTCTTGCTTGTTTCAGGGCTTCGGCGGTAGGTACTTTTGCCATTTTGAAAAGTAGTTTTTGTGTAAAAAATATGGGTTAAAGCCCCGGAACTTACATGAGTGTAGCCCGGACTTGCAATTTTCTTTCTTCGAGTTTCTTTTGGAGTTCCGTGACAGTTCCGCTCATTTCCGTGGGGTTTCCAGCGTTTTCCGCAGTAGTTCCACCGAGTTCCGTAGTTGTTCCATCGGCGTTCCGCGCATCTTCCAACCCGTTCCCATCCATTTCCAAATCATCAATACCAAGACTGCGAGCATAGGTAGTAGTGCCTTGATAGGCGGGTGTGTAAACTGGGCCCATCTCCAAGACGCGAGGGAATTTTTTGATAGTACGGACAGGTACGCCGCCTTCTCTGGTGACAGTGTAGCAATCGGAGGGAAGTGGCGGAAACTGAAAAGAAGAGCCTTTTGCGTCGCGGCGTTGGATTCTACGGAGCGCAGCCACATGGGTCGGGTCGCCCGGGTCATGGTCATATTCATACCATAATCCGCGTGAATCCATACCATATCGAAGGTTTGGCTCAGAGGCCAGAAAATCCCGGTACTCGTGGTTCATCAAGCAACGCACCTCTGAAAAGTCCGTGCTGTCAAATGCGCCGGGCATGATTTCCTCCACGAACTTAACACCCTTTTTTGTGGTCATTTGGCGGCTACGGGTATTGTAGAGCGCAGCGTACCCATACACCACCGTTTTGCCACCATCGGTAGAGCGGATTTCAGGGCAACCTTCCGTGAAGAAGGGTTCAGGGTTCTGGCTTAGGTTCTGGTTCATCTTCTAAGTCTGTTTGATTGTTGCTTGTTGCCGCTTCTTCCTGTTTGCCTTTTGCTTTTTCGCCTTCACTCGATAGATATTTTGCCAATGCAACCTCGACCGCTTTAGAGATGGGCAGCAAATTGATATCCACCAGCAGTTCGTCACCGCCCGGCAGCGGCGGAAGGCCAATCGCCATTCTTGCTTCATTGGGTGTCCGAACACTGCCAGCCACTTGCTCAACCAGTATCTTGCTTTCCGCCTCTTTGTCAAGTGCGACGTACATCGAGGTGTCAAACTCGAACCAAACTTTTTTTGCGGCAGATTCGGAGTAGTAGAATAGTTTGCAGGAAAATTCTTCTTGGATTTTCTCAACCCATGGATTCAGGCAATGGAGCAGAAAGTCTTTGCTGCGCTGCATTCCAGCACCATAGGTGCCGTGCGTGTCAAGCGCCAATAAATCGCGCGGGACTTTGGTGATACGCGCCACATCTTCCACGTTCAAATTCGACAACGCTTCCAGAGCCATGTCAACCGGACTCCATTGGAGATATTCAACCGTATAACCTTTCGACAGCACAAGCGGACGACCGGACTGTTGCGCGCCGCCAATACGATTCATCAGGTTTTCTTCAACGTTCGCTACTTCGGTAGCGTCCAAATCTTCACCCGCCTGCACCGCCAGCGACGGATGGGCGCCTTTGCCCAAAACTGATTCAGTATGTTTTTGCCGACCGATTCCCGCCGCCAGTGTGGGTTGGTGCAACATGGTAATGTCGTAACCTAAAACACCGTCCAGACTCAAACCTTTTATGTGAATCATGTCCGTGTACGGCACTTTTTCTACCACCGTCCGACCGCCAACCTGCCCGGTTATCACATACCACAGGTTTCCAAGATTATCATATTCGGGACGGCAGTAAATCATCGGAATATGCTCCAAGTACATCGGGCGCATCGTCGCGTAATCCCAATGGATTCGAGCGTAACCATTTCCGAGACAAGCGTTGGTGAGCAGTGCGCAGAGGAAGTCAGACCAAGTTGTGTGCGGGTGAGGCTTCGGGCCGACAAAGAAGTTCCATAGGTCGTGAGTGTCGGCATCGTGTATCCCATCGGGCTTCCGGTGTTTTACCACGCGGTCGAGCATAGCCAACGCTTCAGAAATGTAACGGACGGCGCAAAAGAAAGGAGGGACGGAAAGCGTGGTTTCGGTAGTTACGTCAACGTTGGCAAGATTGGCAGGGCCGAAATTGAAGTACCGCCAAAATCGTGGGTCGGAAAGTGAGTAGGAACGCTTTTCGGTTGCAGCCGGAGCCTCAACAACTTCGCGCTCTTCCGGAACAGGTTGCCACGGATGCGCTTCAAACCAACGTGTTAGGGGGGAGTTCCAAGACATTTGCACTGCTTTTCACTGCAAAACACGACCATAACAGTGCCAGCCAAACGGTTTTAAGTTAAACTGTTTCTAATCGGCCTCAATCTTGCCGCCTGTGGCCGCTTTGTTTTAGTCACGCTGAACGAACCGTAAGTGGAGTAACGTTGTACCCCGTGACCACTGCGAAGTTCGCTCTCAACGCAAATTAGAGCGTTTCGCATCGGAGAGCGTTCAAACCTGTTTTCGGTCACTAATTCCCAAAAACGAGCCATGTAGCCGTCATTTGTGGTTAAGTCGTGCATTCTCAGTGAGTTTTGCAAGTTCGTCGGGCGGCAACGTGAGCCAAGACTTTTTGCGTGGCTGTATCTCAAAAACCATGCGCATCAATATCATATCGAAATAGTCGGGGCTTCGCCGAATTGCAGCCTTGATTTCTTCTTTCGGCGTGATTTTTAGTTTGCCTGTTGCTGATTCCCCGTCTTTTTTGTGAGCCTCAAATTCTTCAGTGATAGTGTCGCGCTCTATTTGGTTCGGAATGTCGAGGAAAATCTTGTGTTCGGAAACCAGTTTCGCCAGCCTGAAAGCGCATTGTGTGCGGAGGTTTTGATAATCAACCTTGATAGCATCGCCGCCGCTCAAAACACCATCTGCCCTTTCGGGCTTTTCTTCAAGCGGCACGGCTTGGCTCCTGAAATCGAAACTGCTTTTGAAAAAACCTGTCAGGAAGTTGCCCACGCCGTTTGCATCGAACACGATGTTTTTACCGGGTATCTGATGCCCATGTGCCAATCGCTGCATATTTTCCCAAACCTGCCTGCCGTCACTCTTTGCCCAACTGTAATGCCTTTCCAAGCGCAGGCCGTTCCAAATACCTATCCTCAATATGTCGCTGCCCTCCATTGCTATATCCGCAGTCATGTATTTTTCGCCAGCCGGAACAAATGTGTTGGTGAACAGGTCGTACAAATCCTCGTACCTAAAAAGTTCGTTTTCGCCTTCGGCATCGTACCAGCAGCCGCGCAACAGTCTTTGCCCGTGTTTTTTGTCTTGCGCCAGTAGGTTGCCTTCATAGGAAATATCCTTCTCGGTCAGGGCTTGGTTATCGGCCAGTTGCCCAGGTATAAACGTGACACTTTTTACAAATTGCGGCTTGTATTTCGCTCGTGCATCTTCCGGCAGTTCGGCAATCGCCGCCTCTGGCGTATCGCCCCAATAGTTTTGCTCATTATGCCGCGCCAAGTATCTCAACACCCCCACCCTTTCAAGTATCGGCATGCCGCGCAAATTCCAGTCCTCGTAATCATCGGGATAAAGCCACCATGAAATCAAGCGTTTGACCCATCCGCTCGTTTGCGGATTGGTAGTAGCCCGGATGTAGGGTTTTACGCCACTGGCTGAACGGTTGCGGCCAACGAGATACCAGAATTGTGAAGGCGTGAAGTGTATCAGTTCATCAAGGGCGAGGAAGGCTATTTGCGCCCCGTCCCATGTGTATTTGTCTGATTCGTGTTCGAGGTGGGAAAATTGGAGGGTTGCACCGCTTGGGAATTTCCATTTTGGTGGATTGTCGGTAGGCACCGGTGAGCGCCCGGCACCATCGCGGAGTTTGAGGTACATTTCCTTCGAGGTATCCCAAAGACCACCAGCGTTTTTAATTTGTGGAATAGTGCGGCGAAAAATCACCGACCGGAAGCCGGGATTGCCAACGTGCCGCAAGGCTTCCATAAGCAGCGCATAACTCTTTCCAGCACCAGCCGCGCCGCCGCCAATCACAATGTCAGCCGGACTTGACAGGAACGATTGCTGAAAACCCGGTTGCGGTGCGATATGTTGGCGCGTGTCACCCATGTATGCTGCTTACCAATTCGAGAAATTTTTGAGAAACCGTGAGCGGATAACGGGAGTATGGCCGAGGGTCAGACAGTTGTTGCCAGTATATCACCTCCTTTTTCGTGTACTGGATTGCATCGCCTTTTGCAGAGCGGTAGATATTAGGGCTGAGTGTAGGAAGCCAGTATGTCGGTGGTTGGTGCATTATCGCTGATTTGACGGCAGTACCAGTACAAAACCTTCGCCTAAAGGATTGTCCGGGTCATTGCCAAGTTTCAAAGTTTTGTCCCACCCGGTTTCTGTTATCCATTTGCGGGCTTGCGCGTCTCCTTTTGCTGCCTGTTTGTAGGCTTTCATTACCACGCCAGCCGCGCCGGGAAGCGAAACGGCAACCGGCACCAGTTTCCCGGTGGGGTTGCCGTCGACATCAAGTATTCGCCCTTTCAAAATTATGACTTGCTCCGATTCCGCCAATTCTTGTATGTGATGACGAAATGGGTTTTTCTTGCGGCCAGCACCATCCGGCGCAGGCTTTCCAGCCTCCTGTGGGTAGAGCACACCACCACCACGGTATCCTTTTATTACTCGCTTTGCCATAGTATTTCCTTTTGCAAAAAGGCTGCCAGCGCAAACGCCAGCAGCCCAAACTATAAAACGCCTTTCGCTATAAGTAGCCTGTTGAAATCCATTTTGGTTTATCGCTTGGCCGTTCCTGCAATTTTCCGCAGTCCGGGCAAAATCTGCGAAGAATAACCGTGCCAGCAGCGCAGCCCGGCGTATAGCCGGTGCGAGGCTCAAGGTGATTCCAAAAATGAATGCCGAGTTTGCAGAGTAGTTTCATAACCATAAAATCTAACTGCCGCCTACTTGTAATTACAGCTGTTCGCCGAAAAAGCAGGAGGCTTGGAGTTAGTTTTGTTTTACACTTTCATCCTCATAGATATCCATATCGGGGCTTTTTTCGCTCGCAGCCACCAATAGCGCGTGGATAAAAAAACCGAAAGCGAAACAGCCAAACCCAGCAAGTATGTACCAAAATGTCGCCATAGTTCACCATTTTACGGAGGCATACCCCCATTTTGCGATATAGTGGTTTGCGCCAAAAAGCAACGCTGTTTCCAGCGCGCCGAACAGTACCGGGTGTTTCTTGTACCACTTCTTGCTTCTGAAAACATAGCCAGCGCCATAACTGGCGGCTCCCAAAACTTGCAGACTCAACCCGCTTGTGCGTGTGATTTCGTAATTGTCGCCATCGGCAGTGTGCCGGTGTACTTGGATGTGGTACGCTGCCCGGCCCTGCAAAAAAGTACCTGCAAACATCGAGGCTGCGCCGCCGACAGTCAGCCAGGTACTTGCTTGACTTTCGTTTTTGAAAAGCCCGAGGATTGGACGGCGATTTTCATCAGGTTGCATAATGACTTCGCGCAGCGTTGGCGGTGGATAGATACCGTTTTGGCCGTGCGCGGTCATTGTGGTGAAAAAAAGTGCAATGCAAAAAAGAGTTCTCATAGTAGTATGATTGAAATGATGATGAAAATTAGTGCAGGAAGGCAACCATAGTTGCTATCGCTTTTGTGCATTTCAGGCGGCACGGCGCGGCGGCTTTTTTGCCGCACTCAATACGGGTCAGGTTGCCGCAATGCCTTGCCCTTTGTTTTCATGCCGCTCGTGTTTGTGGCCGGTGTTTGCGCAACCAACCTTCTTTGAAACTATTGATGTCGCGGCAAAGCCAAAACTCCGCTTGTTCTGTTGCCCGGACTTTTGCCGCAAAATCTTCCTGCTCCGGGCGCATCTGGTCGTTGCCGATTTTGATTTCCACGCTTATCCATGTGCCGCGAATGGTATGAAAACCCACCACGTCACTTACCCCTTTCATACTGCTCGGCACTGCCCGGTAACACTTATCTATTGCGTCGCCGAAAAGTTGGGCTTTGCGCTCATTCGAATAATTCACCAGCGCCAGCGCATCGAACAATTTGAGCAGTTGGTTGATAAGCGCCTGTTTGTCTATCCTACCATTGTTTTCCACGCGAAAAGCCACATAACCCTGTGCATTCAGGAAGTTACAGACTTGCGCGATAACCAGATTTTGGTTGGATTTCATAACAATGGTTTTAGTTTTTGAAAAAATGCACCGACCCTGCTCGGTGCCACACGCGACTTACTGTTATCGGGACTGGCCAGACACCCCGACCAATCATCGTATTGGCAAACAACGCCTTTGATGTTCACATTGTCATCGCCTTCGTTGCCCACATCGCCGCCTCTTCATAAGCGGTTTGGGCAAGTGCGATAAGGCGAAGTTTTTCGCCCGGCGCATCAGTGCGGCCACCCTCCAAAATGTCAATTATTACGGCGGTTTTCTGTTTGATAGCGGTCACAAGCAGGTTTTCTGATGGGTTGAAATTGGCGCGGACGCGCATCTGTCCAAATGTTTGTTCTGGATTGTCCATGTTAAAATTGAGTTTGTTTGAAAAACCCGGGCATCTGGTGTTGCACAAGACACCCAGAGTAAACGCGCTTCATGTTTTTCTCACACGTTCAGTATATCAATGACAATGATGTATGCTGATTCTTCATTACCCGAACAAACCGGCGCCACTCGCACCGCGTAGTCATGGGCGCTATTTGTGCCGGTCAATTCTTTGTAAGTCCCGGAAATCACATCATCGAAAACAATCTGCGCCGTATCCACGTCGGTGATAATCACCCGGTAGCCCACCGCGCCGCTCACAGCAGTCCACGAGGCGGAAATACTGCTACCATTGTGGACACCGCTACCACTTGTGGGCGCGGGCAATGTGCAAGTGTCATTTGGAGTTGAGGCGGTACAGAGGAGCAGGAGAAAAAGAAGAAGTTTCATAGTGTGTTTTGAAAATATCCTTTGAAATACGCCGGGGAATTGCCCTTCACTCAACTCGCCCGGCGTTTGTGAAAAAAAGCCTTAGTTGGAGGCGGGTTCGCCCTGCTCAAAAAGGTCGCGCTGCGTCCCAATACCACTTTCTTCGCGGTACTTGTCAAGACGGTTTTTACATTCTTGCACAGCAGCGGCGGTCAGTTCATTGAAGGTATCAGCCACCTCCCCACCCCAACCGTGTGACAGCGTGATAACTGGCGAAACTTTGTAGGTCAGGCGTTCGTAATTCACAGAACATTTGGCGTAACATTTCACGTCTTCGCCGTTGTCGTTGTTGAAAAAGCCTTCAAATTTGAAAGTCTCTTTTTCGCGGGTCATTTTGGGGCCATTACTTGCCAATTTGACAGTCTTAGTTGCCATAATCTTGAAATTTTATTGGTGAAGAATACTTGTGTGCATCATTGAGCATTTCGACATTTTTCTATCCAGTCGAGCACCGCCAACCGTTTCCCTGCCACCATCATTTTTGCCTTGAAATTGTCGGAGTATTTACCCTTGCGAGCGTTTTCCAACTCGTTCATCAGTTCCTTGCGGCGATACGGCGCTACGCCATCCATATCCCGGCATATCTCAACGGTTACCTGCTCAAACCGCCGTTGGAACATGGCTTTCTTCGCATCTTCCGAAAGATTGATTTCACCGCGCCGAGTCAAAAAATCATAGTCGTGGGCAGTCACGTTTTCAATCGTTGGCTCGTGCAACATTTTGAGCGTTTTTATGCGGTTTTGCTCCCACACCTCCATATCGTGCTGCCGTTGGCGCTCTTCGCCTGATACCAGTGCAGCCGCCACATTTTCAACCGTCCGAAAGTGTTTGACTGCTTCGCCGCGATACTGCTTATAGGCCAACAACACCTCGCCCAACATACCCACCGTGAACGTACCGAAGTACGCCCGGAGGCTCACGCCCTCAAACTCGCCAGCCGCAGCCAGCCGAAAAGCCAAGCGGATTTCCTCGATGTTCAGCCCGCCAAACTGATTGATGACAAATTCGGCGGCTTCCGAAAAAGTGGAGACATCGGTTTTGGCCGCGCTCGTGTACTGCTTTGCGCAGCCTTCCAGTTCGACCAACAGTGCGGCAACAAACATTTCAGGCTGCTCGGCAACACCGGCCCGAATTGTTACACCCGATACGCTCTTTGCAACTGCATCAGCCACCTCGCCCGCGATACCCGCTTTGCTGCTTACTACGGATACGACTGGCGATAGCGGCAGCACGTTCGATGACGCTATCTCTGTCGATAAATGGCTGTTGGCTGGGTTTGCCAATGGAAGGATTGTCTGTATTGCTGTCATGGCGCGTTGTTGTTTTGGTCACAGGTTGAAGTATCCGCAAATCACCGCGCCGGGCATCGTCCAAAATGAACTTCGCGGCAATGCGCGGCCAGTCGTTCGACGTGGCCGATTTTGCGTCCGACCATTCGAGGCAGCGTTGGTGATAGTGATGGAAGTCGGCTTGTGGGTCAACGGCGGAAAAACGTTGCTGGATTTCAGCCCAAAATGCGTCGGCATCGCCCGCATAATCCGTTTCTGAAAACCGCAGCCGTGGGGGGGCTGCCGGAATTTGGGGGGCTTTTTCTTTTTTTGGTTTTTGAAAATCATTTTTTTGTTCGTCGGCAGTCGCCTCTCCGTACGTACTCTCTAAACTCTCTTTTATACTCTCTACCTTAATAGTATTGTTTCCGGGATTTACGGAAACTGGTTGACTGTATTTACCGTCACTTGCTCTCGTAATTTCCCGATTCTTGTGCCGGGTATCTACGGAAACTTGTTTCCCGTTTTCCAAGAAACCGTAAATCACGGAAACAAGAATATCTAAGTCAATGTGGAAGTACAGTTTAGCCGGAAGTCCCGACCTTTTTTCCATCCAAAAACCAGACGAACGAAGCACATCCCGCGCTGTAAGTTGTTGGTCGTCAGTCACGCCCGTAGCATCGTACCATTCAGCAGCAGTAGCAGTAAAATACCGCACACCATCAATCTCTTTCAACTCTTTGAAGTTTGCGTTTTCCTGCCAAAAGAAACCCTGGCTCAACATTACGCCAGCCGGAACACTCCGAAGCGCACGGGCAAAAACCGAGTGATACGAAACAACTTTGCTGCCCAATACAGATTTCAGTACCGAGAGTGTAGGATTAGATTTCATGGCAGGAAATAGGATTTAATGAGCAAAAGGATAACCAGTGAAACCGCCCACTGGCGGGCGTATTTTTGGGTAATCAGCATTGCAATCGCAGTCGCAGCCGACCAGTATAAAAACATATCCGTTCCGTATGAAATCCAACCAGTCAGCCAGACTGCCGCCGCCCAAGCGTATCCATCAAGGGACGGGGCAGCACTTTCCGGAGCAGTGGTTTCCGCAGCATGCGCGACAGGGGTTGCGTCGTCATCCACGAAGGCAGGTCGCAGGGAGCGCACATTTTGAGAAGCGGCGCGGGCGGGTCGAGGAATCGTTTTGTATCGCTTCGGCGTGGCAGAGGCGAATCCAGTCCAGTGTGATTCATGGCATTGCATGGTTTGAAAAATTAGAGAGGAAGCGTTTTTGAGAAAGCAGTAGCAACCCGCTCGAGCGTCGGGTCAGGCAGATGACTGCGCCGGGAAATACCGGCATGGTCAGACAGTTCGGAAAAGTCGGAGAGAACTACAGGTTCGCGGGTGTCAATCTTGCCGCCAGCGTTCGGGTACGCGACGATAGTGCCATTATCCAGCAGTGTGGCAGCGCGATAATTCGGGTCGTTCGAAATGAGGAAGTGTGTCATTTTCCACCTCCTTTTCTCGAAAGGGAGTGAAGAATACGAGACTGTTCAAGCGAAAGGCCCCGAAAAGGCTTGTGCAGTGTTTCGGCCAACATATAAAGCGGGTTGCGCTTGTCGTCGAAACCAATTCGGATAAACTCGCCTTTCGACAGTCTTGCTTCAAAATCTTGCGTGTCGCCATGAGAATGTATCATACCCATGACTTTGAATTTTTAAATTAGGCGGCTTCGCCTGGCATTACTTGTTCCAAACCTTTCTGGAAAATCTGCGCAGCAGTAAGAGCAAGTCGCTCGGTCATACTTGAGACGCGCGGAATATCAATTCCGCTATCAATATCGCGCTCCACAAAAGGCAAGCCATACTGGAAACCAAGCAGTAAAACCTCCTTTAAAGAAACCTTGCGGCCACGCGCCACACCCATACGTTTCGCCAAATCCTCAACCTGCTCTTTTTCAGCCTTGCTCAGTCGCATATTCAGGAAAACTTGCTCTTCCATGTGTTACAGATTCGTTTAGTACCGTAGGTTTGTAATACAACAGCACAAATGTATCACAAATGTTACATGCTGATACATTTTGTGACACAATTTTTATCAACATACTTACCAACATGGAATTTAATTTCTCCGAACCCGAAGAAATCATTTCAGCGCTGGTCAATCAGCACGGCGTAAAAATTAGCACCATAGAAAAGAGGCTTGGATTGAAACGGACAGAACTTATGTCAATGCGCAGAAGCACCAAGCCGCACACCAAAAAGACACTTGCCGAAAAGATAATCAGCGCGTTCCCAGAATACCTGAGTGAAGCCAGTTTTTGGTATCACGTCGAGCAGTGCAAAGAGTGTCAACAGAAAGTCAGCGCATTTCTAAAAACAAAGAATAAGCAGGGGGGGGGCGTAAAAGCCTTTTAACCGGCGCAGTACGCGCAGATGAGGCTTAACGCGCGGTAGCCGTGCTGCGTCTTCCCGGTTCGTTCGCTACGCTTCGTTCACTTCGTTCGCGCCGTCGCTCCGTTTCCCTTCGCACTTTGCTCCCTTCGCTCACCTACGCTGCTCACCACCCGCGCAGCCTTGCACCACTACCGCCCTACCCTGCAAACAGGCTCTACGCACAGGGCAGCCGCATAGTGGCAAAATCCGTTGTGTCGCGGCAGCCCTGCCCGCCCGCCCGCAAAAACGTGTTTCCGGCGCAGTACGCGCAAGGATAGGCTCAACTCAAAAACGGCTTGCGAATCCCTCGCGGCTCAACGCGCAGGCTGTCCGGCTCGGCGGCGTAGGCTTGCGGCAGCCGTGCGCACAGGCTCAACGCACCTACCGCAGCCAGAGCGCCGCCATCGCCGTCCAGACCCGCCACCTGCATAAAAAATCGGCATTTAGGTTTTGGGGTCAGCCGCCCGCCGCGTTTTCGGTTTTTTCGGGCAGTTTTCCACATTTTTCGGGGTTGTTTGTTGGGGCTTTGTTGGTTGTTTTTGTTGCTATTTGCTTGGTTTTCAGGTAGTTGTGTTGTATTTTAGTGGGCGTTTCGGCCTTTTCCCCGTCGCTTTTTGCCCGTGTTTTCTCTTTCCCCTTTCCGTTCGTTTGGCTTTGGTGGTGCTCGCGCTGCCGGTTCCTCGCCCGCCTGCTTGGCCGCTTGCTCGTCTTTCCTTCCTCGTGTTCCGTCCGGCTCGGCGGTGTTCGTGTCGTGCGCGTCGGGTGCGTCGGCGCTCGTTCGGGCGGCTTTCCCTTCGGCTCCCGTGTTTTCAGCCTCCTCCCCTGCTTTTTGTGGGCTTGGCTCGGCTGCGTTCGCGGCGCGGGCGGTTGCGCTCGTTCGCGCCCTGGCTGCCTCGCCTTCTCCCCTGTTCGTCTGCTTTCCCGGTTGTGTTTGCCCGTCGCTTTTGCTCCCTTCGCGCTCGTGGCGCGGTGGTGGCTCCGGTAGTTGGTCGGAGTGTTCGCTGTCGTTTGGGCTGGGTGTTCCGGTTTTGGTGTTTTTGCCGCCCGGTGTTTCGCCGCCCTCGTCTTGGGGTTCGTGGCAGTCGCTTGGTTCTGGTTGGTTTTTCCTTCCTGTTGCGCCGTCGCTGTTTTAGTGGCGGCTTTTTTATTTCCCTGTTTTTCAGTGAGTTATCCACATTTTTCCACTGGTCTTGTGGAAAAAAAGTTGATATTTTTTGTGTCTCATTGTGTCACAGTATTGATACTTTTCGTATCTTAGTGTCACAATTAAAACGCAACACGCAATGAAAAACAGATTAGAAGTTATCGGCTTTTCGGTCATTGTTCGCTCCCCGCGCCCGCTCCCGGTCTGGGATTCACCGAAAGAGAAACCCTACCCAGACTTATTCTCCGGTATTTTCTCAGTTCGTCACATTACAGGCAATCAGTATGAAGTGGCCTGCTCTCAGTTATCGGTTTTCACCGTCGCGGGCGACTTGGCGAGTTTGGCCGAGTTGTACGAGGAAAGTATGTGCGAAGCCGAAGAGTTGGCGATTTAGCGCACTACCCCCGCGCGGCCTCAAAAAGCCTTTTTCCCACCTTGTTTCACCTTCTCAAATTATTGAAAATGAACGCCCACCATTTCTTTTTTGCCCGCAACATTGAAACCGGAGAGGTTGAATGTTTTGCCACGAAGTACATACCATGCACCGACTACAAGTCGAGCAAGTTTCAATTTTGGAAAATCAACAACGCCTTTGAAAAGCGAGAGCCGCGCAAGGTTTTGTCATGGAATCACGGCGGCACAGGGCAAGACTTTCAATTACAAGCCGCATTAGGCGAAAAATGGGAAGTGTTGTCATTCTGGCACACCTGCCAAGCGATTCAAAAAGCCTATTCACCCTCAAAACACGCAGCACAATGAAAAACCGCAGCATTTCCACCAAGACAATTTTAGACCCTTACGGCCTTGTCAGAGTTTCGGGCGAAGTGAGCCGCAACCCTTTCTACGCGCACGAGGAAAGGCAGTTTGAACCAGCATTTGAGGTTTCAGACTTGCACGTTTTCGCAGAAGATGGTGAGTGTTTGCACGGAAAAAGAGCGACCGAGATAGGACGGTTTTTGTACTGTGGCCTCGATGATATTGAGGTCGAAAAGTGCCACGAGGTACTGATTGAAAAGTTCCTCGAAGATGAGGGTTTTGAATCCGACCGCCTGATTGACGAGGCTATTGAGTCTGGGCGGCAGTACAAACATTTGGCCTACGCATAAACCCCCGCCCCAAAAACCCTTCACATCATTTTTTCACACCAAACTATTCGCAATTATGCAAAACAACGAAAAGGCCATCGTAACGGCCACGTCCGACAGTCTGCCAACAACAGCCCCGGCAGCAAACAAACAAGTTGAAATCGCAACGATGGACGAAATGGCGGCAGCCGTTGAGAAGTCCAAAGAATTAGGCGATGTGTCCAAGTTGGAGGTGGGTACAATCAACCTGAAAACTGAATACCTGAGTTTTGACACGCCCGGCGAAACTGTCCGGCGCGTGTTCTTGGGGTTCACCTTGCGCGAATCTGCCGACCCGGTTACAGGCGAGAGTAAAGGAATGTTGCCAGCCGCCCAACTCTATGACCCAGCCACCGAAACTATTAACGTCTGTATGCAGACTGTTTTGGTAGGTGTATTGTACGAAGTTGGCTACCCTCGTGGCGCAGCCCTTCAAATCACTTACAAAGGCGAGAAAAAAGGCAAATCCGGCCTGAAATACCAAGACTTTGACATTCGCGCACTCGTGCCGACTTCCGACAAAAAGAAATAATTGCGTGTTTGCCACCGCCCGGCATTCGTCGCGACGACGGAGCCGGGCATTTTTTCAACCGCTCAAAGAGGCAATAAGTACCTCCACCCGGCGAAACCGTAAAGGCGTAGCCGGGCATTTTTTCACCTTTTCAAAATTCAAAACCATGAGTACGAAACACACGCCAGCGCCCTGGCTACTTAATACACTGGCAGGAGAGTTGGTGATAATGAGCAATGGGAGACTAATATGCAACACGTCAAAACTTCCAGAACGCCAAGCCAACGCCCACCTTATCGCGGCAGCGCCGGAATTGCTGGGCTGCCTGACGGGATTAGAACATGACCCCACCCCGATTGACTGGATTAGCGCATTACTGTGTGAATTTGAGCGACACTACCAGCCAGAAATAGACGACGACCCAGACGCGACCAGCGACGCAAAAATGCACGTTCGCCGATTTATTGAAAAGGCAAGGAAGGCAGTAAAGAAAGCGGAAGGCGTCAACTACACCAACGCCGACGCAGAAAGAGAAGAAAGAATTTTGGAAGACATCGAAAGCCGCCCGAACTACGACCGATTTTGACACCGGCCCCAAAAAACCTACATCTACCCACCTTTTCAAAATCTCGCAGCCATGACACGAGACCTAACAATACCACCTGAAATGTTTTTTGATGGAACAGTGCCGCCCGGCGCGGCCAGCGTTGTTTTGGCCGAACTCGAAACCGCCGAAAAGCAACTTTCCGACTGGCAGAAAGCCAGATTGGGGAAAATCACAGCCTCGCGGTTTGGCTTGGTCAGGCGGCTTCGTTCCGGCGAATGGGGAGAAGTGGCATTGTCGTACCTCTACGACCTTTTGGGAGAGCATTTGACCGGCCAGCCGTCGCAAACTTTTGTAGGAAACGACGCGACCGAGTGGGGCAATGAGCATGAGAGCGACGCACTGGAAGCGTACACGAAACGAACCGGACGGAAGGTGCGAACCGGCCAAACATTCATCCAGCACCCAGAACTTGAATTGGTCGGAGGCACGCCCGATGGATTGGTGGGAGAAAAAGGCATCATCGAGGTGAAATGTCCGTACAATTTCAAAAATCATTTGCGCACAGTCATTACCCGCACAGTTCCTGACGAATATTTGGCGCAGGTGTACGGGCATCTTTGGCTCTCAGGGCGGGAATGGTGCGACTTTGTGAGTTTCGACCCGCGTATTCCAAAAAAACACGCGGCGGCACGGCTCGTGATTGTGCGGGTGGAGCGCAAAAACGTACTGAACGGCATCGGCGCTACTGCGCTGCTTGTCACCGAATTTCACGAACTCCTTTTGGAAAAACTGGCTAAACTGAAAGTGAAGCCGGGGAAAATGATTCAACTCTAACTGATTTTACCCAGTAGGATAGCCGCAATCTGGCCGAATTAGCAGAAATGTGAAGGGGCTTTTGCGCGGTAAGACGGAATGGATTTTCTGCCGCCCTACTGGGTTTTTTCAACTCTAACCCGCCCGGAAATGGGCATAAACTTTTGGAACGATGAAAGATAAAATCAGAATCCCCGCACCCCTTTTTGTTTATTCTGATGACGACGGGCATCATGTATGCTTTTCATACGGAGAAAAAAATCATCGCGCATCGCTTGCGCACAACATCGAAGAATTTGAACACGCCCGCCGCATTTGCGCAGCCGTCAACGCGACGGCCAATCTCAAAACGGAAGTACTGGAAGCGATAAACCACCCCGGCGGGCATTCGCTACTTGACGGCGCAAGTTGGAAAAATGAGGCCACTATACACGCAAAATTGCATTTGGAAGCCGCCGCCGAACGCGACCGCCTACGCCAGCAAAACGCGGAATTAACAGAACTACAAACACAAGCCGGGCAACTGGCAAAGGAAGGTGTGATGCAGAAAAACGAGGAGATAGAACGGCTACGCCAGCAAAACGCGGAGTTGGTAAACGTGGTGAGAGATTTAACAGAAGAAAGCGACACTATTGGAATAGCAGAGTGGCAAAAAAGGATGGACGATGCCCGCGCCGCCCTCGCCGAATATGACCAGCCAAACCAAATCTGGCAACGCACCTACCCAAAAGACAGCCCGGAACTTTTCATTTCTATTCACGACATACCGGAACATTTGCGCGAGCAACTTCAAGCGCACTTGTCAGGCACGGCCAGAAAAGACGACCAGCCAAACACCGACAAATTTCCAAAAAGCATCTACGATGCGGCGCCAGACATGTACAAACTACTGCAAGACATCGCCTACCCACGCCGAGGCTCCAAGGCAGAAACATGGACTATCGAACCGAGAGCCGCACAATTGGCAATCCGAATTATTGCCGACATAGACTCCGACCAGCCCGCCCCCATGTGCGAAAATTGCGGCCACGACCACCACCCCGGCCAGCCATGCAACTTCGAGGCAGAAGACGACTTTCCAGAAAAGCCAACGCCCACCGAAATCCGCAGCATGAACGAATCCATCCGCTTACGCGAAATCGAAAATTTCCTCGAATGTGAAGGGTTGACAGATGAGTTCGAGGATTGGTATTTGGACAAACAGTTTGAATTGGGTGCTAAACACGAGCCGCAAAACCCCGCCGACCTTGACGAGTTTTAAACCAACCTGAAACATGAACTTCCTTGCCAGACTTCGAGCCAATCCGCTTCAAAAAATCAACTATTTGGAGCTGTGTTTTGCCCTCTTTGCCCACGTTATCACCTTTCCAATCTTAGGTGTGCTCACCGGATTGATATGCGGCTACGCCGTGCATTACGCCATTGGGATTCAACAAGACGGCAAGAAACCCGGCACCCGCCAACGAGCATTTTACGGAGTAGTGGTTTTCAAAATCGCGCAGACGTGGATGCACCAGACCAGTTTTGCATTTATCCTGACATTCTTTGGAAGGACAGTGTTGCCGTTCGGGTACAGCATAGACTTTTGGGCATGGTTCGCAACCGCCCTGATTTTCACTGTTGATATTTGGGCGCTATCCACCTCCGCAAAAGAAGCCGCCGAATCTGCCGACGCAGCCGAAGTGGAAGAAAGTTTTGCGCGAGTTGCCGAGCGGGAAGAAAAGGAGCGGTTGGCCCGGTTAGAAAGAGAGCGGTTGGCTACCGAGGAAAGGTTGGCATTGGCCCGCATCAACGCCGAAGCCAAAACCACCGCCAGACTCGCAGCCGAAGAAACCGCGCGGAAACTCGCGGAAGAGCAGCGGAAAGCAGCGGAAGTCGCGGCGGAAGTCGAAAGAACTCGATTGGAAAACGAGCGGAAAATTGCGGAAGATGCACGGAAAGCCGAAGAAGATGCGCGGAACATTGCGGAACTCCGTAGGAAAGAAGAAGAAGCCGAGCGGAAGCGGTTGGAAGCCGAGCGGAAAGCCGAAGAAGATGCGCGGAAAGCAGAAGAAGCCGAGCGGAAACGCTTGGAAGAAGAAAGGAAGGAAAAACAGCGTGAAATCTGGCGGCAGCAGAAGCAAAAACCTAAAATCAACCATCATCAGCCGGAAATGGCGGAAACTGTTGAAGCATGAAAAAGTACATTCCAACTCAAAAAGGCGCGGCCTACCTAATCAAACTCCGATACCCCGGAGGATTCGAGCGGTCAGTAAAAGTCTGTATCGGGTTAGCGGAGGTCAGGAAAATTAAGCAAGAGAAATCGTTTTTGATTGACGTAAACCCCGGAAGCAAATTTGTCCACTATAAAATTTCAGGTTAACCACCCCGCCCCGTCCGACGAGGCGACAAACGAAAAGGAAAGATGAAAATTGAATCTAAAATGCAAATGTGGTGCGTGCTCACAAGAAACCACCCGACAACTCAAAGCCCGAGCGTGGCCACTTCAACCCTGTCACACAGCAAGCGGGATGGCATACGCAAGTTTATAGAAGGGTCAGGCGAAAAATGGGAATACTGGAAACGAAAGTTTAACTTCCGTTGCGAAAAAGTCACCGTAACAATCACCACTGTAAACGACTGAAAAATGATTCTCACCTACTCAATATCACCTTTCAAATCGTAGAATAATGGACTTTATTCGATACAAAGACGACGGCATTGATATTTGCCATTCAGTTGAATTTGACGACGATTTTGAAATCCTCAACTTGATAAAGGCAAGGATTGAAAAACGTGCAAAAGCGAAAAAAGAACTGGAAAACTGGCAGCCGCCTATCAAAAGAAGAGGCAGGCCACGAAAATTTACTCACCTTTCAAATCACTGAAAAATGATTCTCACCTACTCCAACCCACGATTCAAAGACCTGATTCTTTCAGGCCAGAAAATTCACACCATTCGGGAAGATAAAGGCCATAGATGGAAACCCGGCATGAAAATTCAGCACTGGATGGGAAACCCGCGCAACGTATCAAAAAACCCGCATTGTTTTGCGGAGGGGGTTTGTATGGCGGTGCAGGAAATAGACATCCTCCGAATGGATGATGGTAGTGTACGAATCTACGTCTACACGAAAGGAGTGGATTCCAAAGGAAGGTTTTTAAGCGCAGACGAAACTATTGAACTCGCCAAAAATGACGGACTTACTATTGACGAGTTTCGAGATTGGTTTGTACCTGCCGGAACATCTGAATTTACTGGCCACATCATTCATTTCACCGACAAAATGTATTAAGCCATGCTGCTACCAACGAAAATACAACAATTAAAAGACACGGCAGAGGAAAGGGCGGGCGACTACGAATGCAACGATTCAATGGCCGCACTTCTCGCAAACCTACGCGATAACCAAAAGACGTTTTTCAAATCGCCGTCAGGCTCTATTGCCCGGCAAACCGCGCTTTCTCTTAGCAAAATGTACGAAAAAGAATTGGACGCATTTTTGCAACGCAGAGCAAAGGAAAAGGCTGATACTCAAACCAAATTGTTCTAACCGCCATGCTATCCTTTGCCTACGCCAAACGGCTTGAAAGAGCCAAGTTTCCGCGCCCTAAACAATTCGTAAAAGGGCAGCACTGGTACACACCGGAAGGGAAATTAGGTGTAGTGATTGGCGGCAATCCTGACGCGGTTTTACTGCAATTCGCTACCAGCACCAGCGCACAGTTTATATTTTCAAGTTTGGTGTATGCGCCGACCGTCGAGGAGATTTTGAGCGAGATTGCAAGAGCGGGAAAGTATAGATTGTTGGGCAAACAGCCGGGCGCAAGTAAGTTCGAGGTCAATGGGTCAAACCTGCATCAGTACGCGGTGGAAAGACGAGCAGCCAACGCACTGGCAAAAGAATTTTGTAATATCGCGAAAGAGGGTTAGTTTTGTACCAACAAGGTTTGACAGGCTTACTCAGTAGCCCAATCGGTCGAACTATTCTGCTCGAAATAAAATTGTTTTCATTTGGTTTTTTGGGGTTTAGCCTCTGCCGCACGGTGGAGGCTTTTTTATTTCCTGCCAATCGTCCGGCGAAAAACCAGTGTCGTAAGGCTTGGCTTTGATTTGCACTACCAGAAAGAAGGCAAGTTACGGGAGCGGCGGTCACACAGGACAAGGAGTTCGGGCGGGCTTCCTGTCTGGCGTGTGCAGCCCCCAAACCCCTGTCGGCTGCGCTGCGCGCGACGTGTTTATATGTGGGCTTCCGTGCCAGCCAGTCCAGTCCGTCCGCTCCTCCTTGCCTTTAGTGCCGCCGCTCCCGTGAACCCTTCGGGTGCCTTCTGGTCGTGCTTGTGGCGCTGTTGCCCGGCTTTTCCCCGGTTGGCTTGTTTTCCATGTCTCGTTCGCGTTTCGCTCTTTCGCTTCGGCTGCGTCGGCGGTCTTTGTTTGTGGCTTGCCCCTGCTGCTCGTCTTTTGTCCCCCGGCTCGGCTTCTGTCGGTCGTGTTTCGTGGTGTTCCGTTTGCTGCCAGTCCTGCTTTTTGCGGGGCTGGTGGCTTCCTCCTGCTCTCGGCGGGTTGCCAGTCCAGCGCAGTGTCAGGCGCAGGTGTTGGAGTTGCAGGGCTTGCAGTTGTTTCAGGCGCAGCCAGTGGCCGGGGTTCGCGCAGGGGAGCAGGTTTGGTTTCAGTTCCAGTGCCAGTTTCCCGCTTGGGTCGGTTCGGGGGTTGCGCAGGCAGTTTGTTTGCCCAGCGAGCCGGTGCCGCCCGGTCAGTTGGCCAGCAGTGAGGGTTGTTTGGAGGGCGGGTTGGCTGCGTTTCCGCTCCTGCAGCGCGGTGGGCAGTGGGGTTTTTGGGTGCCGGTCAGCGCGTTGCCAGCAGGTTGGTGGGCAGGTCGGTGGGCAGCCAG
>JACCDG011668026.1_pt1 | contig 26305 bp, 24 predicted proteins | sample 7442471 | NCBI WGS metagenome assembly JACCDG01 (sample SAMN15323444, study PRJNA562643) | freshwater metagenome | isolation source: river surface water | place: USA:Blue River Watershed | collected 2017-08-17 | reverse complement strand
TGCATATACCCCTTGCTTCATAAAACTCTATGGCGAATTTGAATTTTGGATGCTTCTTTGCTTTAACTAGATCATATTCATCTATATTACGTAACATTGCATGAATATGACGTCTTTCCATTGTCGCGTCTTGACCTTGGCTCTTATCTATTCTTCCCATTCTAGGCTCCTTAAACTGTAACTTATTTTACAATTTGGAACCGAATTTGTGAACTTCTACAAGGATGACAAAAATTCAAATAGCTGAACGTTTATAATGTAAGTATAATTGTAACAGTTCAGCGAATGGCGTCAACTTAAGACTTTTAATATAAAAAACTATATAAACTTCTAATCAGTTGAATTAAGCTTTTCTATTTTGGAAAAGAATCATGCAAGGAAGTGAGTTAATAGGTGAAATAAACCAAAGTATTTATCTAAAACAATTTCAAAATAGCCACAAAATAAGAGAAAATAGCTTCATCCGTGACCGCAAGCTACCTTTTCCAGTGGTATTTACAATGATTTTGAAACTAGTAAAAAAAAGTTTGAGTATAGAATGTGAGTTAATGGAACCTTTGCCATGGAAGACACCTCCCTCAAAACAGGCATTTTCTAAAGCAAGATATAATATCAGACATACTGGCTTTCAAGAGCTGTTAGATACTAGCTTGAAGCATACGTACACAAAAAACCCATTATATGGTAGTTGGAAAGGCTATCGTGTAATTGCAGCTGACGGCTCGTCATTGCGCCTTCCTGAGTCTGAAGAAATGGTAAGAGAATTTGGTCGTCATAAACCAAATGGTACAGATGGTACTATGCCGCCTATAGGAAGAGTTTCGCTATTTGTTGATTTATGCACATCTATGATATGTAGCGCTCGTTTAGCTACCTGGGGCACTGGTGAGCAGACATTGGCCGAAGAGCAACTTCCTGAAGTAGTTAATAAAATGAGGAAGTTAAATCAAGAACATTTATTATTTGTTTATGACCGTGGCTACCCATCTATTAAATTTATCGAACAACATTATTCACTAAAAGCAGATTTTATATTTCGTTTGCAAACAGGTATGTATAAAAAGCTATGGGAAAAAGTTAGTGCTGGTGAAAAAGATTTTGATTTTACTATCCAGATCAAAGATATGGCACAAAAAGTAAGGGTAATAGTCGTTACCTTACCTAGTGGAGAAATAGAAGTATTACTCACATCTTTGTTTGATAGAATAAGCTTCACTCCAGAAGATATTAGCAAAATATATTTTTTAAGATGGCATATAGAAGAATGCTATAAGCGTCTAAAGATAGGAGCAGAAATTGAGAATTTTTCTGGCATCAATTTAGAGGCTGTATTGCAGGAGTTTTGGGCTCATTTGCTTATGTGTAATATATTATCTCTCCACATGTGCGATGCTCAGGGTCCGTGGGATCCTGAACAAAAACCTAAATATCGTTTAAATTTCTGTATGCTATTTGGCGTAATGCGAGATAAGCTAAAACAGGTATTACTTGGAGACTGCGACCCTAATGATTTTCAAATGCTTTTTGACCGAGTGGCTTCACGAGCCAAAATTAAAATACGACCAGGACGGTGGTATAGCAAAGACAAAGTTGGTAAACCTAAGAGGCGTCATATCTTTAGGAGGGTGTGCTGATGCTTTTTCCTTAAGTTGACGCCATTCACAGTTCAGCCATGATCTCAAATTGTCATGGCTGAAGGTGTAAAAAAATCCTCAACAGAATCTAGAACGAGATTTAATAGTCCCAGCTTCTGCTGTTGGCATGTCATAACCGCAGTAAACATTCTTTCAATATACCTACTACCTCTATCAGACTGAGTACCAAAAGTTAATTTTTTAGAAATGACTAAAGGTCTTAACTGCCTTTCAGCCTGATTATTAGTAGGTGGTACATCTGTATACCAAAATGTCCATAAAGCATCCCGAATATGCAAAAGATTCTTGCAAGTATTTTCAGTTTGTTTATGTCCGCACCTTGCGCCAGCTTCTAAAAAGTAAAGCATTTTGCGTTGGAATCGCCGAAACCATTGCATGGTTTTTTTATGCTGTAAACGTCTGGTTATAGGCTCAGTTTTCCAAAGGTGAAAGGTTTTATTGTGATATTTAAGTAATTGAGTGCCTATTCGACCAATGTGGCCCTTGCGCTCAGATATTTTAGTAAAATCTCTTTTGAGGTGAGCCCAGCAAACCTGCCTATTTGTATCTGGTAAATAGTTATAAGCAACATATCTATCAGTAACAAAAGTTCTGTCGAAGTAGCTACCAATAAGGTTAGTTGCAACTTTTCTACCTCGTGAGCGTCTTAAAGCAAATAGAGTAGCATCGAGAGTCGACATAACCCAGGCCCAGCCATTCTTGTGCTTTTGTTTGTGACTGGTCTCATCAACATGCACTATTTTTGCTGACTTTATCTTTTGCTCAACAGCAGTATAGAAGGGCTCCAGAGATTTACTGACTATTTCTTCGGTGTTAGAAATAGTTCCCAGGCTTATATTTAAACCAAATGTTTGCTTAAAAAAGTCTACTGCTAAGCGTTTGCTTAAACGGAACTTTGTGGTTAATAGACCTATTAGACTCATAGCACGGCGGCCAAGACAATGAGAAGTTACACCTTTCGGATACTGACCTGCAAATTTTTTAGAACAACCAGAGCAGCAGCCTTTGTACTTCTTGTACTCTGTAACATCAAAGTTGAACTCAGGTATTTCATAAACCTGGTGGCGAGAGACTTTAGTAATAAGAACTTCCGATTGGCAATCCGTGCATGTTTTTGGTGGCAGGCAATCTACAACTTTATCTACTTCTGATTCAGGAAGTAATTTTCTTGTGACTCCCTTATGGCCAGGCTGCCCGCCAGGCTTACGCCCACTAGATTTGTGTTTAGTTTTTTTTTAGCTCTGTCTTGGGAGGGTGGCAATGAGGAGTTATTCGAGTTGAGACCTAATAGCTCTTTGAGCTTAGCATTTTCTTGCTGTAGCTCAACTATGATTTCTATTGCTTCTTCTAAATTTTTAGGTGTCTTCGTTTTTTTCATACCGGTAGTATGATCCCATTTTTTGGAAAGTAAAGACCTATAGGATTTTTTTATTAGCGGCTGACGCCGCTTTTGAGAATTTTAGATCAGCGCTGAACGCTTACCCGTAACATAAACCCATACAGATATTATTCTGGGAGAGGGCTGGGGTGAGGGTGTTTTCCTCCCAGTCCGTAACATAAACCCTGCATACAGTTCTTATTCTGGGAGAGGGCTAGAGCTGAGTTAACTCCGATCTCTCGTCTTATACAAAGAATAACCCACTCCAAAAGCGATTACCCCTACAGTTACTCCTAAGGAGATTGATATAGGGAACTTTTCCCACCCCATCATTAGAGCTATAAAAGTTTTAGTTCCAATGAAGATTAGAACGACAGAAATAGCTTGATTCAAATAAACAAAGCGTCTAATAATAGCTGCTATCGCAAAATATAATGCTCTTAAGCCTAAGATAGCAAATATATTACTAGTATAAATAACAAAAGTATTGGGCGTAATGGCTAAGATAGCTGGCACGCTGTCTACGGCGAAGATGACGTCGACAAACTCGACCATTAATAATGTTATGAATAGAACGGTACACCAAATTTCTTTTTTTTGTGTTTTTGGATTTTCTTTGATTATAAAAAACTTATTAGAGGTTACAGTATCAGTAATTCTCAAATATTTTCTCAAAATTTTCAGCAACCAGCTTTTAGAGATATCAGGTTTAGAGTCTATAACCCAGAGCATTTTTATACCAGTAAAAATTAGAAAAACTGAAAGTACATAGATCACCCAATGGAAACTTTGTAATAATTCGGCCCCAGCTGTAATCATTATGCCACGCATTATTAAGGCACTTAATATACCCCAAAATAAAACACGGTGTTGATACTGAGCAGGGGTCTGAAAATACTTAAATACTAAAGAAATAACGAAGACGTTATCCAGTGATAGAGATTTTTCAATGACATATCCGACGAAAAACTCACCAGCACTTTGTGGATCAATATAATAATAAATAAATATATTGAAGATCAGGGCTATTAAAATATAACTGGCAGTAGTTAATAAGCTTTCTTTAAGCCCGATAACTCTATTTTTTTTATTGAGTACGCCTAGATCTATCGTTAATAGACTAAAGATAATGATAAAAAAAGCTAACCACATCCAGCTTTGCGTTGACATTTGATTCCTTATTTAAGGGACAAAAAAAGAATAAGATAAATTTTATATATTGTCAAAAAACTTACTATTATTTACATTATTTTTAAATAATACTAAGACTGCACCAGTGCCACCATGCTTTGGCGGACAAGAACAAAAGCCAAGAATAATATCCAAAAACTCATACAGCCAATTATTTACTAAATTTTTTAGTATAGGTTGAGATTGGTCGCCTCGCATTCCTTTACCATGGATGATGCATACACAGCGCATATTATTTGCATAGCAATTATTTAGAAACCTACTAAATTTTATGCTGGCTTGTTCTTGGGTTAGTGAGTGTAAGTCTAAGCTTGCCTCTATCCGAATATTGCCATCTTTTAGTTGTTTTATAGTCTTGCTTTGTAATCCAACTTTAAAATAGCTTATATTCTCTTCTGCCGAAACTAAAGCACGTGATAAATTAAGAGATAAAGGTGTAATGGATGAACTCTCTGATACATCTAGATCATATCCTGGTCGGCGATGACTTTTATAAGGCCGGTTATCTAAAGGTAATTTTTTACAGAGGGGCAACTTTACTTTATTATTAGGTTTTAACGGCTTAAAATTTTTGTCATTAAGCATTAGTTTACGAAATAAATCGTCTTGATCTTTGTCTGTATCAGGATCTGAATCTTTGGCCATAAAATAGTGAAATATTTAATGAATATTATTACAGAGTATCAAAATAAAGTTAAAGAAAATCTTTTGACAGAAGATCCAGTTCAATTAAATATTATTACAAAATTACAATTACTCAAAGAAAAACTTGAAGTAGTCTATAGCCATTTGGGCAATAAGCCTGAAGAACGTAGTCTTTATCAAAAAGCACGAAACTATTTTGGCTCTTTCTTCAAGAAAAAATTACCCCAAGGTGTTTATTTATACAGCGATGTGGGGCGAGGTAAGACCATGTTAATGGACTTATTTTTTAAGAATTTAAATTTGAAAAATAGACATAAATTACGCACACATTTTCACATGTTTATGCGAACTATACATCAAGAGTTACAAAAAGCAGCAGGTCACGCTGATCCTATAGATTATATTATCAAAACTAGATACAAAAAATATAAAATACTGTGCTTAGATGAGTTTATAGTTACAGATATAACCGATGCGATGATTCTGTCTCGAGTTTTAGATGCCTTGCTTAAATATAAAATTTTATTAATCACTACGTCAAATACTGTCCCAGATAATCTGTATAAAAACGGTCTGCAAAGAAGGTTATTTCTTCCAGCAATAGATTTGATTAAAAATAATATGGATGTGATTAATCTGCCAGGTTTAGTAGATTATCGAACTCAGATGCTGACTCAAAACTCATGTTATTATTGGCCAAATAACCAAAGTAACATTGAAAAACTAACAGATCTTTTTACTAAATTATCAGGAGAAGGAATAAAGTTATCCGTACACAGACATTCGATAATAATATTAGACAGAGAGATTAATTATATTGCTTTAACAGAACATCAAAATTTAATATGGTTTGATTTTAATGAAATTTGTAAGACCTCGCGTAGCCAGACTGATTATATAGAGATCGCTAATTTGTATCAAACTGTATTTATATCAGGATTGTATAGCTTATCAGATCAAATGCTTGATGTTACACGCAGGCTTATTAATCTTATTGATATACTTTATGACTGTAAAGTTAATTTAATTATCTGTGCTGACTGTGATATCAATCACATCTATACCGGGCAAGTCCTGAAGTTTGAATTTGCCCGGTGCTTGAGTCGGCTAAAAGAAATGCAGACTAATAAATATTTAGCTATAGGACACTTAGAGGATAAGCTCTAATTACTAATTCTTACGTGTAGTCCTTGATAGCTTAAATATAGCCAATAAAAACAATACGAAACTACCTGCTAACATCAATTCATAATTAAGATAGTTACCCACTGGGATTTGTTCTGGTGGTAAAAAGCTTAATAATATAGCCACACTACAAGAAATAATCCCTGCGCCAGAAATTATGAATAATCCTGGTTTGCCAAAAGGAATTTTAAATGGTCTTCTTAGGTTAGGGTGAGAATAGCGTAATTTGATTACTGCTAAAAACATAAAAATATAACCAAACAATGCTAACTGCGCTGTTAAGATTGATAAGATAAAAAATGCACTGTTGACGTTAGGCATGAATATATAAGCTGTGCTCAGTATAGAAAATATTACGCCCTGGATAACTAAAATATTTTGTGGGGCGCCTTTAGCGTTTTTTTGTGCTAAAAATTTTGGCAAATGACCATCTTCAGCCGCAATTAATAGCCCCTTACTTGGGCCAATTAACCAAGCGCCAACGCCACCAAGCGTACCTATGACTATCAAAATACAAGTGATAGGGAACAAAAACTCTAGATCAAGTGTAGTAAAGAAAAATTTAAAGGCATCTAACATGCCGCTAATTAGATTAGCTTTAAGAGTCGCTTCTGGAATAACTATAGCTACTGCTAAGGATGAGCATATGATCGACAATAAAATAATTGTTGCAGAAATGAATAAGGCTTTAGGGAAGTTTTTTTGTGGATTATTAACGTCTTGAGCATGGTAAGCTGAGATTTCGATGCCTAATAAACTATAAAAAATACTGCTTAAAAACAACCAATCGTCTGCTTTATCAAGTTCCGGGACAAAAGTTTCATAACTGAATTGAATTACGGGTGTATTGCCTTGTATAAGCCAGTAGACAGCTAAACAAGTTATACAGAACATAGGAATCAATGTTCCAATGATGGCCGTAAATCGACTTAGGTTAGCAGACGCTTGAATGCCTTGCATATTGATCCATGTTGTAAACCAATAGACACTCAGAATAGTAAGTAGCATATAAATTTTGTTATCCACTAGCTCAGGCATAAATGGGTAAGCAAGGCTGGCAGCTAATAAAGCTAAAATAGTTGGATACCAACAAATGTTATAAATCCATTGGACCCATATAACAAAGCTCGCCCAGCTATCACCAAAAGCTTCTCTAATCCAAATATAAAGCCCACCTGTTTTAGGTAAACTGCTGGCTAATTCTGCTGAGACTAGCGCTGAAGGAATCAAAAATAACACAGCAGCTAATAAATAATAAAACACTAAACTAAAGCCATATTGCGCGCTTAAGGGTATTGATCTTAAACTATCGACGGCAATGACAGTGATCATGACTAAAGTGAATACACTAATTTGTTTTTTGGAGCTGTTATCTGGTGTGGCCATGAGGTATCTTAATTTTGTCTTTATATTTCGTAATAATATATATAATATAAGCTTAACACAACAAACAATTGGAGCAGCATAATTAATGAGTGCATCTATCGATGATATCACCGTATCCTACACTGAAGAAGGAGTTGAGACAGTTAAAGAGCTTGACAAAAGAATTCTAACTCGTGGGGCATGGACCACAATATTATTTAAATATCAGGATTGGAACCGAGCTAAAGAAATTTATAATCCTATAAAATATACGATTAGAAGATATCAGAAGCGTAATGATAGTTTTTGGCAAAAATCAAAATTTAATATTTCGAGTGTTGATCAGGCAGAACAAATTATTGCAGCCTTGCAAGATTGGTTAGCGGCAGATAAGCTTGAAGTAGAGAGCGTGAAGTCTGCTAATAAAGCAGCACGAGTGAAGAAAGGTAAAGCAACTAAACAAAGTGATGTTGATTCAGGAGAATAAACATTAATACTGAACTGAATAATAAGATACATCTAGAACGCTTAATTCAATTAAATACTGAATTAGGTATCGATATGCAGCATCAATTAGATAGAGGTCTAAAACTATTTCCTGAAGCTGAAGATTGTATTCCTGCAGGTATTGATTTTTATAAGCGCGAGAGTAAATTAAATTCTCAAGCTTTAGCTGCTTGGCAAATCATGGTTACCGCAGCACTGAAGGACAAGATAGAATTGTTTATCTGTTCAGCTTTTAGGGATTATAATTATCAAGCTAATTTGCTCAGAAGAAAGCTGGCTAATGGTGTTGATATAGATACTATAATTAAAACTTTAGCGCCTCCTGGCTTTAGTGAGCATCATACAGGCTGTGCAATAGATATAATAAGTCCTGAGATTTCAGCTTTAGATGAAAGTTTTGAACAAACCCAAGCTTTTGCTTGGTTAACCAGGTATGCCCAAGATTTTAATTTTACAATGACCTATCCACGCAATAATGTTTATGGCATGATTTATGAGCCATGGCATTGGTGTTTTAGAAATGACAAAGCTTTTGATTGATATAAACTAAGTTGTTAATCAATTAATCTAATATTTCATTCAAACTATTGCTTAATCTATAACCTGCTAAGGCTATCCTCTGGTTAGTAATCAATAGCACTGTATTTTTGTATTCTACAGAAGGATAGCTGTCTTGCTCAGTATTGTAAACCTGTGGCCAGTAATTATAACTTTCATTCAGCCATACTTGAATCTGTTGAACTTTAATTTTTTTTGTAAGATGTTTTTTAGGATTTGCAGATACTATCTCTTTTTGTAGATTACCTAGATTTTGTTTAGGATTTAAAGTTTTAGCACCTGAATCCCAATAACTATGCAGATTGTAAGTACAGTGCTCAGTTAATTTTGAAGCTTTCTGCAAACAAAAACGATTACCGCCTTTATCTAATTTTTGATCTAGTATCTTAGTCATAGCATGCATCGGTTGGTGAGCGTCCGCTAGTAAATGGCTGAGGAAAATAATCCCAAGAGCTTTTTCGGGCAAGTTTTTTGTAGATTTGGTATTAATGAGTAGGGGATCAAAAACTATATCTAGTTTGCCCATATTTTGCTTGTTATAGTTTTTTGAATTAGTTTTTTCAGGGACTAAGCTATCTTTATAGTGCCAATCAAAAGTTTTTGATAAGGGTAGATTATTATTAAATTCATTATCATCTATTCTGAGGTTATACATAATAGATTCTAGAGTACGGTTCTTCCACGAGTCAGGTAAAACAGATAGCTTGGCTAATTTGCTTAATTGATAAGGTTGGTTTTTATAAATCTTTTTTTCATCTGGCGGCAAATTTTTAATTAAGTTATCTAAAACCTTATCTAATTTTACTTGCTTGTCTTTAGTCAACTCTGAATAAGCAATTTCACTTATAAGTTGGTGGCCAACTTGGTTCCAGGCAAAGATATTGCAATGGCAGCTGATAGTTATTAAGCAGATACTTAATAGATATCTCATTTATTAATCCCTAATTATTTTTATTCTAAATTTGCTGATTTTAGCATATTATAACTTACATAAAATTTTATTTCTGATTGAATAACAAATGTTTAACCGTCTATCTTGGTTTTTAGCTTATAGATATCTTAATTCAAAATTTAATAATGGCTTTGTATCTTTTATAACTGTAATCGCAACTGTAGGAGTGGTTCTGGGTACGGCTGTATTAATAATAGTTTTATCAGTGCTTAATGGTTTTAAAACGCATATTGAGAATCGTTTATTACAAGATCAGCCGCACTTAATTGTTGAATATCATAACGGTGAAAAAGCCGGCAAAGTAATTGAGAATATAGTACAACTTGCCAAAAAACAAAATACAGAGATCAAGATTGTTCCGTTAGTAAAAGATAATGGGTTAATCAAAATTAAAGACAAAATTATGCCTATTGTTGTTGCTGGCTCATCAGAGCCTGCTACTACACCAACAAGATCACAGAAAACGACAAAGCTCCCAGAAGTCGTTGTATCAAGATTTCTAGCCAATCAATTAAATTTAAATTTATATGACAAAGTCATCTTAGCTGCCCCTATCTTAAAAAGTTCTATTATAGGGCCGCAACCAAGGTTTAAACGTTATGTTATCAGTGGCATCTATGAAAATAATACAAATACACTTGCTTACAAAGATGCCAATGTCATCATGTCTTATAATGAAGCAATAAAGTTTTTCGATTTAGATAAAAATTACATTAGCGGGATATATATATATTTAGATCAACCACTTTTAGCAGAGAATCTTAAACAAGCTATTCTACAGAATAGTGCTATTCAAGATTTGTTTGGAGAAAAAACTAAGGTTTCAACTTGGTATGACTTTAACAGAACATTATTCCAAGCAATTAAGATTGAGCGCATAGCTATCGTGCTATTATTATTAATCATCACGGCAGTTGCTGGTTTTAACCTGATTTCGGGTTTGTATATTCAGGTATCAGAAAAACAAAAAGACATGGCTATTTTGCGTACATATGGTCTCAATCCTAAACAGGTTGGTGATATATTTATCATGCAAGGCTTAATTATAGGCTTAATAGGTGGTATTTGTGGTTCAATACTGGGTGTGCTGTTTAGTTACAACTTGGATTATATATTCAATTTCTTGATCAAGTTTAATTTCATTAATACTGATAATTTATTTTTTACTGCAATAGCGGATAAATATATCAAGATTGCGCCTAATTATGTTGATGTTACAATGATTTTTTGTTGCGCTTTAGTAATTTGTGTTTTAGCAACAATTCTACCGTCGTATCGTGCAAGTAAAATTTTACCTATAGAGGCTTTAAGAAATGAGTAATTATTTGATTAGTGCTAGGAATGTCTCAAAAATATATAATGACGGCACGAGTGAGTTAAGAATCCTAAATGACTTAAACTTTAATATCCAAAAGGGTGAGAAAGTAGCCATTTTAGGTTCTTCGGGCTCAGGTAAATCAACTTTATTGCATATATTAGCAGGCTTAGATAATCCAACTAGTGGCGTTATTAATATTGGTAAGTATGAATTAAATGGTCAAAATGAAAATAGTCGCGCGGAAATCAGGAATAAGTATTTAGGTTTTGTTTATCAGTTCCATCATTTATTGCCTGAGTTTTCTGCAGTTGAAAATGTTGCTATGCCATTATTGATTAGAGGTGAAGAATTTGAATCATCTTTAGAACTTGCAGAAAAGTGTTTGTTTAAAGTAGATCTTGCTGATAGGTTAGAGCATCGTCCAAGTGAGCTCTCAGGCGGAGAGCGCCAACGTGTCGCCATCGCACGTGCTCTCATAACAAAGCCTAAATGTATTTTAGCAGATGAGCCTACAGGTAATTTAGATGAAGAAAATGCTGAGCGTGTATTTCAGTTGTTTCTTGATCTGAACAAAGATAGTAATACCAGTATAGTTTTAGTTACGCATGATCATCGATTGGCGGAACAATTGGATAAAGTTTATTATCTTAATCATGGGACATTGTCGGATAGAAATCCTAAGTATTAAGATTAATTATTGAGCATATAAACCCTGGCGTGTATAATGACTTGATTACATGTATCAATCAGTCTGCACATGCTATTCATCTACAGTCTTATATTCCTCAGCGGTTGTCTCTCATCTTATTGTTATTCACATATTCCAAATTACAAAATTTTATCGTTATTAATAATATTCAATTTGATTGTTTGGCCAAAAAATAAATATTCGATTTCATTAATTTCTTACCTAATTGGCTTATCGTTAGCAAGTTACTCTAATTATCAGATCACTCGTGAACGATGGCTCGTTAGTTTTTTATATAATAAACCAGTTCAAATTACAGGCACAGTACAATCAATTGATCCGCATTACGTAATAAAAATAAACAACATCAATAATATTTTAAATTCAAATTATTCTTATCTGAATTTATACAATGAGAGTACATCTATCAATCTTAAGCAAAATCAAAAAATTGCTTTCAAAACAAAATTACAGCTCAGGAAACTCCCGATTAATTTTATTACTAACAGTATATTTGACGGCGGACAGAAAAGAAATTTCTTAAAAGGCGTATCGATTAAAGATATTGAATTTGTGTCTAATGAGACTAGTGTAAGACAAATCTTATGCGATAAGTTTTTGTATTACAGTCGTCAATTCGCAAATAATGGCCTTATATTAGCATTCTTATTTGGTGAGGAGGGTTATCTGACGCAAGACCAGAGACAGGCTTTTTTAAACACGGGGACAGGGCATTTGATTGCGATTTCTGGTATGCATATCACATTAGTTTTTATGCTGATCACTAAAATATTCCAGACTCTATGGTTTGAGAGGTTATATTTATTTAAGATTAATAAAAACAGGTGGAGCTTAACTATTGCATGGTTGATAACATTTTTTTATAGCTTTCTGGCTGGCTTCTCGGTTCCTATACAAAGAGCTTTAATTGCTACTACGGTATGCTGTTATACGCAACTCATGTGTTCAAGAATTCATAGTATTAATATTTTTGGTTTATGCTTATTTTTTGTTTTAATTTATGATCCATTGTCTATTATATCAGCCAGTTTCTGGTTGAGTTATACTGCAACATTTTGGCTGTTGTACATGTATACAAATGAACAAGGCAATCAGTTAAATTTAGAACATACAAAAATACAAGAAAAATTTAAAAAATATTTAATTTCTCACAGTGAAGTTTGTACTAAAGTATTTATTGCTTTGATCCCTATAACAATATTTTATTTTAATAAGCTATCTTTGCTTTATGTAATAGCTAATATTATTGCTATCCCAGTGATTGATTTATTAACTATTCCGTTATTGTTATTTATATTATTTATAGTACTAGTAAGTTGTCTTATGGATAGCTTTATCTTGGGTAAATTAATAGTTTCTTGCTTAAACTTAGTTAATTTTATATTAGATAATTTAATGTTTTGTTTAAATTTTTTGCAGAAGCCTACAGTTACTGATTGGGGTGGCCTAAATTTATTTTCACAGAATTATTTTTATTATAGCTTTTTTGATTTGTTATTATTAACTTTAGTTTTGGGATTAATATTAGCTCCTCGCGGCATACCATTAAAACTGCCTGCTAGTATACTGAGCCTCTTGATCTATTTTAATATTCACACCCAGTTCGAAAAAAAGCCTGGAGTAATTATTGATGTTTTGGATGTAGGCCAGGGCCTGTCTGTATTAATAAAAACCAAAAGCCACCAATTACTATATGATACCGGCCCTAAATTATTAAATAATTATATTAGTGACAAAGTTGTTACTAATTCGCTATTAGAGAATAATTCACAGTTAGATATGCTGGTAATCAGCCATTGGGATTTAGATCACAGCGCAAATTTAGACAGTATTATTACAAACATTAGACCAAAGAATATTAAATTGTTTTATAGCAGTAGTATCAATGACAACAAAAAAGTGACTAACAAATATAACATTAAAACAGATTATTGTAATAATAATTTAACTTGGCAATGGGATGGCGTTACTTTTACTTTTATCAAAACAGCTGAAACACAAGACTACCTAAAAAATAATAGCTCTTGTGTCCTAAAGGTTGCTGATAAACATACTGCTATTTTATTAACTGGCGATATCGAACAAAAAACTGAAAAGTATATTCTAGAAAACCTAAAAGACTTTCAGGCAGATCTTTTACTAGTCCCGCATCATGGTAGCAAAACATCTTCATCTCTTGAGTTTATCAAACAAGTAAACCCTAAGTATGCTTTAATCAGCGTCGGTCAAGATAATATTTACAGACTTCCTAATGATGCTATTATAGAAAGATATAACCGCTTGGGTATTAAAATATATAGAACAGACGTTAATGGCGCTCTTAGGGTTCATGTAGCAAATGACAAGATAAATATTGACACTGCGCGGGTAGGGTAAATAGACAGTTTTGAACTATAGTTAAGTTAATTCAAAGATTTATTTTAAGGAAAAAATTATGTTAAGTATCTTAATAGCTGGTGGCTGGGTGATGGTTCCTCTAGTGATTTGTTCAGTTTTTGCGATGGCTATTATCATCGAGCGGTCATGGAAGCTGCGCTACAATAAAGTCGTGCCAGCAGGATTAAATGAGACCATTATTTTTGATCTTAAGAATAAGACATTATCACAAGAGAAACTTAATGAAATTCAAAACAGCTCCCCTTTAGGTCAGTTATTAATCGTTGCGATTACCAATATTAAAAAAGAACGGGCGGTTATCTTACATGAGCTAGAAAATACAGGACGTAATATTATTCATAATTTAGAAAGTAATTTAAATTTACTAGCCACGATAGCTGCAGTATCGCCTTTATTAGGTCTGTTAGGAACAGTTATAGGGATGATCCAAGTATTTTCTGTAATAACTGAGTCAGGAATAGGCAATCCTAATACTATGGCAGGTGGGATTGCTACCGCTTTGATTACTACGGCAGCAGGTTTAGTTATCGCTATACCAAGCCTGGTTTGCTACCGTACTTTTCAACGCAGACTAGATGAAATCGCGTTCCGTATGCAGCAAGAATCAGTCAAGCTAGTAGATAGTATTAAAGACCGGATTAAGTAATTTAAAGACTATTTAGCTAATAAGTATGGGCATTGCTCTAATCCCAATGTCTGTGCTTTTGAGGCATCCTAACCTGACTACCCCACGACAGACCATATAGAATATGTTATTATCCAATAAATTTATTATTGAATAATCACCCATGGCTAACAAGCTAAACAGTAAAGAGCTATACTTTAAGCTATTCAACTACGTAAAACCAATGTGGCCACTATTTTTATTATCTATAGTTGCCAGTGTCTGTCATTCAGGAGTAGATGCCTATATCATTACGCTCATGCAGCCTTTAGTTGATAAAGGCTTAGTCGCTCGCGACTATGAGTTTATTAAATATTTGCCGTTTTTAATACCCCTGTTATTTTTAATCCGAGGTGCTTTTGGGTTTATTTCTGATTATGGCATGGCCTGGGTTTCGCGCAGATTAATACTTAATATTCGCTCAGATTTATTTAAGAAATATTTAAATTTACCTACCAGCTTTTTTGATAATCATAATTCTGGCGAGCTACTCTCAAAGATTATTTATAATGCTGATCAATTAAATAAAGCTTGCACTGATATAGTTGTTGATGTTGTTCGGGAAGGTTTTTTAATCGTCTTTCTTTTCGCCAGCATGCTTTATACGAGTTGGCGATTAACTTTAGTGTTTTTTATCTGCGGACCAATTATGGGTATATTGTTCGTTGTTATTAATAAGCTCTATCGGAAAATTAGCCATCGAACTCAAGACGCTATTGGCGTCGTCATGCATAACATTCGAGAGGGGATTGATGGTCAGCAAGAGATTAGAATCTATGGTGGTTATGAATTTATTACTAACAGAGTCGATCAAGTATTAAAACACTATAATAAAAGAGAAATGCGTCAAGCTTTGGTAAAAGCTATTAGTGTTCCTACAGTACAAGTTATTGGAGGCACTGCCTTAGCTTTAACGTTGTATGTGGCTTTAACTGGGAAAGTTGATCCTGGTTTAAGTGCTGGGGCTTTTTCCGCTATCTTTATGGGCATGGCAGCCATCTTAAAGCCAATCAAACAGGTTACTAATGTCAACGTCTATTTGCAGCGTGCCCTAGCCGCTGCCGAAAGCATCTTTGCCATCACTTCGTTACCTCCAGAAGTTGATAATGGTACTTACAGCGTCAGCAAAGCTCCAGGTAAGATTCAATTCAAAAACATAACTTTCGACTATCTTAATAGATCCGCACTAATTTTAGATAACATTAATTTAGAAATTAAAGCCAAACAAACTGTAGCTTTTGTTGGGCATTCTGGCGCAGGCAAATCGACGTTGATTAAATTATTACCAAGATTTTATGATAATTATACTGGCGATATCTATTTAGATGATATCAACATTAAAGATTATAAATTAGCTAATTTACGAGATCAGATGGCTATTGTTTCTCAAAATGTAGTTTTGTTTAATGATACGATCGCTAGCAACATCGCATATGGCCAAAGTATTATAGATATGGATCAAGTTATCGCGGCAGCTAGAGCCGCCGGTGCTTATGAGTTTATAACCAACTTACCAAACAGCTTTGATACTCTTATAGGTGAAAATGGTATTTTGTTGTCTGGCGGTCAACGACAACGACTAGCCATCGCTCGTGCAATTTATAAAGACGCTGCTATCCTAATCTTAGATGAAGCTACTTCAGCCTTAGATAGTAAAGTAGAACGTGAGATCCAGCAAGCTTTGGATAATTTAATGGCTAATAGAACAACTTTAGTGATAGCACATAGACTATCAACTATTATAAATAGTGATCTAATAGTAGTTATGGACAGTGGGCGGATAATAGAAACAGGTACACACAGTGAGCTACTAGCGAAAAATGGCAGTTACTCTAAATTGTACAAATTACAATTTGATAACGAATATGCTGTAGATAATAATAGGGAAGTGCTAGTTTAATGTCTCTAGAGCAGCGAGTTTTAGCGATATGGTATCCGGAAAAAACTAATAGTTTTTCAAAAAAACTCGTATATAACTTATGGTATATATTGCTGAAACCTTTAGCAATAATATATAAAATAATTATTAAATGCAGAATGTATGCTTATAAGCATAAGATTTTATCATCTTATCGCGCTCAGATACCCGTTATAGTAGTAGGTAATTTAACCGTAGGCGGTAATGGTAAAACCCCGCTCGTTATAGCACTGGTTAAATTACTGAAAACTCTAGGGTTGCGTCCAGCAGTTATCTTAAGAGGTTATGGTTCTAATAACAATTTTAATAACCATTTTAATAAACATGAAGATATAATTAATATAGTCCAAAATACTACTTCTAGTCTTCAATGTGGTGATGAAGCCAAGTTGATTTACAACAATACATTATGTCCTATTGTTGTCGGACAAAACAGAGTCTCTGCCGTTGAATACTTACAAAATAACCAGCTATGTAATATTATTGTTTCTGATGATGGCCTACAGCATTATAAACTAGATCGCAATTTAGAGATTTGTGTTATTGACCCTAATCGAAAATTTGGTAATGAAGAATTACTACCGCTAGGCCCGCTAAGGGAACCATTAGATAGATTAGAGCAAGTAGATTTTGTATTAAATAAAACTCTTAGGTCTCTTGGGTTTATAAATTTAAAATCCAACTTAAAGAGTGATTTGAGTTTTTTACAGGATACTAAACAGACTGTGCATGCTATATCGGCAATCGGTAACAACGAGAGCTTTATTGATTTACTGGGAAAGCTCAAAATTGAAAAAATTATCACCCATAAATACCCCGATCATTTTAATCATACATCCCAAGAGCTTAATAGATTATTATTAGATAATGCTGTTATATTAACCACTGAGAAAGACGCCGTCAAAATCAAAGAGCTTGAGAGTGACATTGTTAATTATCATAATATTTATTTTCTAAAAGTAGAGTTTCTGCTTTCAGAAGAGTTTATCAAAAGATTCAGTGAAAAAAGTCTAGCTTTCGTTAATAAAAATATAGAAAATACTAAAGTAAACAATAAAGAAAACAATAAAGAAGTGGCAATAGATAACATATGTTAGATAAAAAATTATTAGCAATATTAGTCTGTCCTATTTGTAAGGCAAAATTAGATTATCAAAAAGACGCTCAAGAATTAATATGTATCAATGATAAGCTTGCTTTCCCTATACGTGATGGAATTCCCATTATGCTAGAAGAAGAAGCGAGAGTTTTAGAAAGCAGGTTTTAAATCTTGCTATCAGCTGAGCGATCAAATATATATTGATAATGATGTTTGCTGTTTAATAGGTCCATATTACTATCAGTTAAATCGATAATATTTAACACTCTAGAATGATTGATTATACCAGCTTTATAATTTCTATTTGGGATAGCATGACCAATAATTAGCGTATCAGAATGATTTAATAATTCCAAAAAGTTTTCTATATGAAGATCAAGGTAGTTAGGCATTTTGGTTTTCAATAATGTATCTTGACTAACCATTAGTTTTTTTAGGTCTAAGTTATAATCAGTAAATTTGACATCATGGCTATTGCTTAGTTTTGAAAGAATCTCTAAATGCACGCTATTTCTTAAATCATCAGTATTATCTTTAAAAGTTATACCATACCAGCCTATTTTGCCTTGAGCATGTTGATTGATGAAATTATAGATTCGATTAATATGTGCGTTGTTGCTTTCATCAATCGAGTTCAATAGGGGTAAACTAATATTATAGTTTTTGATTATGTTTTTAAGCCCTTCGAGATCTTTAGGTAAACAAGAACCACCATAGCTTAAACCTGGTTTAAGATAGTGTTCTGATATATTTAATTTTCGATCAGCGCAAAAAATAGCCATTAGTTCACGAGCATCAATATTAAATTTTTCAGCAATAGTACCAATTTCGTTAGCAAAAGTAACCTTAACAGCATGCCAGACATTGTCAGTATATTTTACTAATTCAGCCGTTTTAAATGTAGTTTTGATAATATTAGTGTTTCGGTCATTAACATCAAGATTTAATATATCTATAAGCTTATTAGAAGCCGTGGTACTAATAGGGTTATCAGATTCACCGATTATGTATTTGGCTGGTTTAAAGAAATCTGAAATAGCTGTGCCTTCACGCAAAAACTCAGGATGAAAACATACAAAGAAATCAAAATTTACTTTCAGATTAGAATATTTTTCTAGTAATGGAATAATTATAGTTTCCATTGTTCCAGGAGGAATGGTGCTTCTAACAATAATTATATGTTTATTATTATTTGTACTATTAGAATATTTTTTCTTTAGAGCAAGACCTATGTCTTGCATTACTTTATTAACAGGATTAAGGTTACAACTGCCATCTAAATTAGAAGGGGTGTCTACGCAAATAAAAGTTACATCTGTTTTAGCTATGACTTCATTAGGATTATTGCTAACGCTTAATAATTTATTATTGATACCCAAGGTCATATATTCATTAAGTAATGGCTCTTTTACTGGAGCTTGCCCTTGTGCGATACAGTCTAGTTTTTGCTGACAGATATCAATACCTATGACCTGATGCTGTAAATGCGTTAAACAACTACTAGTAACGCATCCTACATACCCCATACCAAATACGCTAATATTACATTTTGACATAAAATATTATTCACTCAATTGTGGGATTGGTTTTTTGATTACTGTTTTATCCCTGGTTGATTCATGTACTTTAAAGTTTGTTTTGGGTGCTATCACAGCTTTTTTGGGTTCTATATTAGGTATACCTGAAGCATCTTGTTTAGGATCATTTGCAGGTGAGAAATATAGTTGCAATCTGCTTCTTATGCCATCCATTAATGAACGTTTAATATAAATAATCGAAGGCATACCAGGACGTAATACCTTGCGAGCAGATTCTAATGTGAAGTCATTTAAAGTAACTTCAACTTTTGCACTGCGGTCATTGATCGTACGAGGTCTGTATTCGCTATCTACTTCATCTAAGAAGCCTTCGGTTCTGTCTATTTTGCTAACAGTACCTTGGTAACGTTTTTTGAGGGCAGGGATATACACTGACACTTCTTGACCAGCTTTAACCTCTACTAGTTCGTCTTGTGTTAAGAAAGCTGTAATAGTACGCATTTCATTGCGTTCGATCATCATTAAATTATCGCCATTACTGACAGTATTATCTTCAGATCTGAAAATGCCAATGATCTCACCATCAAAAGGTGCATATAATGTTCTTGAGGTCATTTGTTTTAATAACGCAGCAATACGTTTTTCAGAAGCTGCAACATCCCGCAAGCCTTGTTCTGCTGCTGCTTTAAGTTGCGGCACATCACCTTTTACTTCATCGCGACTAAAATAATGACCGCTGGTGATTAATTGCATTGCTGTTACTTCGACACCTAAAGCATGTTTAGCTGCATCGACTTCGTGTACTAGGCTGTCATGATCAGCTTCAGCTTTATCAAGAACTGCTTTAGCTATATAGTGTTTAGCATATAATTTTTTTGCGCGTTCGTGCTGCGCAGTTGCATTTTGTAGCCGCTCAATCGTTGCTTGCAAGTTAGCCTTTGCTTGTTTAAGCCTGCTCTTACCAACTTGATTATAAATATTGAGTTCTCTTTTTTCAGAATCATATTCTTTTAAGCGTACAGTAGCTTCAGCTTTGATTTTAGCTAAATTAGTTTTTTCAACTTCAATTTCCTGTTCAAGTTCGTAATCTCTTAAAGTAACTAACGGGTCTCCATCTTTTACCGCCTGATAACGTTCTACATGAAGCTTAGTAATGCTACCTTCGAACGGTGAAACAATAGTCTCCGTAGGGGCGCTAACTACAGCTGATTCAATTTTCATATGAACAAAGTTTGAATAAAGTACAAGAGATATATAGAGTATTAATAAAATCCCAGCGGTTAAATAGAATAGGGTGAAAAATAGAGTCTTTAATGGCAAACGTAAAAACGGCGGTTTATCACTTCTAGCGTCATCAATATTTTCTTCTTGTAAGTTAATAGGGATATCAATTCTTTTTATGGCGTCTTCTACATCGACCATTTGTCCTGAGATGATACTTTGACTGAAGAATTGTAAAATATTTTTGCTTCTTTCAGATAGCTCGATAAATTTAAGACGTGTTTTATTTTTGTCTGTACTAACCGCTTTGGCTTTAGCATCAAACCCGACATTGAAATCTTGGAATTTAATCAGAATCTTAAGTTCTATAACTTCACCAGGACCAATCTCACGGTGAAAATTATCTAAAGATAGACCGCCGACACTCCAATTATCTGTTTTATAAGTCTTACCTTCAACTTTTACCCAGAATGGAGTATTGATTCTGTAATGTTTACGCTGGTCCTGACGGTGATATTCTATTTCTTCAGGATTGTGATTGTTATTATCAGCCATAAAAGTGATCTATCAATAAGTTATTATTATTATTTTTATAATACTACACTTTGAAGTATAATTTAATATAACAAATATACAATGCTATCGGTAGTTTGGCTTAAGAAAAATACTGCAGGCATTAAAAAATATTATTAAGCAATAAATATATTTAATTACAGATCTATGATTAAAGTCGCAATGTTAGGTTTAGGTACAGTAGGAAGTTCAGTCCTAAAAATATGGAAACATAGTATCGACCCAAGTATTGCTCGAATTACTGACATCGTAGTCAATGACCTCGATAAAAAACGCGATCTTGATTTAACCGGTATCAATCTGACCACGGATGCTAATAAGATCTTAGCAGATAAGACTATTGATATTATTATTGAATTGATAGGTGGTGAGACTCCTGCTCTGGATTATATTTTGACTGCTTTAAGTAATGGAAAATCTGTCATTACAGCTAATAAAGCAGTATTAGCCTTACACGGTGATAAAATTTTTGCTCTCGCTCAAAATACACATACACCTATAGCTTTTGAGGGAAGTGTTGGTGGTGGCATACCTATTATTAGAACATTAATAACCAGTTTTAATGCTAATAAAATTTCAAAATTTCTTGGTATATGTAATGGTACTAGTAATTATATTTTGAGCAGTATGTGGTTGAATAACGCTGTTTTTAATAAATCTCTTGATGACGCAAAAAAATTAGGTTTTGCCGAAAGTGACCCTACTTATGATATAGACGGTTACGATTCTGCTTACAAGTGCAGTATAATTGCTACATTGGCTTTTAAATTAGAGCCATCGTATATCTTAAATAAAACAATGTTCAACAAACTATACCGAGAAGGTATAGCTAAGATAACATTGATAGATATGCGCCATGCAGATAAATTAGGTTACGTGATTAAGCCTATTGTTTATGGTATGCGAATTGGAAATGCTATGTTGCTCGCGACCTTTCCAGCTTTGATCAATAAAAATAATTTGATTTCAGAAATAAACGGCGTGGATAATATTATCCAATTAGACTCAAGTATATTAGGGGTAAGCAATTACACTGGTCCGGGCGCAGGCGGTGATGCAACTGCTGCGAGTATATTAGCAGATCTCTGGAATATTATAGAAACAAAGAATTTAGATCTAGATTTTTATGCGGGTTTAACTAATAAATTTGATTTGATGTCAATCGATAATACGGAGTTTAATTTCTTTATAACAATAAGCTTATGCGATAAAACATATGTTAAAAATGATTTAGTTGCAGAATTAGTTAGCATAGCTAAAAAACAAGAGGTCCATATTTCAAAATCTTTTTATTCGAATATAGCAAGTCAAGGGCATACAGCTGAGCGTACATATATTATTTTATTAACAAATGTTATACTCGGTACAACAATGCAAAAGCTACATGCAATTTTATCAGAGCATAGGTATATTGATGCATGCAGTTACATTAGGGTAATTGACTAAAACCATGAAAACATGCTTACTGAGTAAATATTTAGCTTATTTACCGGAAATTTTTAAACAAGAAAATACTCGAATTATTTCTCTTGGCGAGGGTGATACCCCATTATTAAAATTAAGCAATTTGCCAGCCAAATTAAACATCGATCTTAATATCTATATAAAATTTGAGGGCATGAATCCTACCGGATCTTTTAAGGATCGAGGCATGACTGCAGCGATCACTGCTGCATATTTAGATGAAAATGTTAAAGCTGTTATCTGCGCATCAACCGGGAATACTTCAGCAGCTGCTGCTGCGTACGCAGCCAGGGCTAATCTTAAGGCTATAGTCCTGATACCCTCGGGCCAAATTGCTCGTGGTAAGTTAGTGCAGGCTATTATTGCTGGCAGCCAAATAATTCAGATCGATGGCAACTTTGATGATGCTATGAGGTTGGTTAAATCCTTAGAAGATAATGGTGATATAGTCACAGTCAATTCTATCAATCCCTATCGTTTGCAAGGTCAAAAGACAATTGCTTTTGAAGTATGTGAACAATTGAATAATTGTGCTCCGGATTATCATTGTTTACCTGTAGGTAATGCAGGTAATATTACAGCCCATTGGATGGGTTATAGTGATTATTTTAATAATCAAATTATTAAATCTCGCCCTAAAATGCTCGGCTATCAAGCTGCCGGGGCCGCGCCGTTTATCCTGGGAAAGCCAATTGATACTCCTCAGACAATAGCTACAGCTATAAGAATCGGCAACCCGCAACAGTGGGGTGCAGCTCATAATGTTGTTAAAGAATCTGCTGGCTGGTTCGAATCAGTGAGTGATGATGAAATATTAGATATGCAGAAAATGCTAGCAACCTACGAAGGTATATTCTGCGAGCCTGCTTCTGCTGCAAGTTTAGCTGGATTATATAAAGATTATAACAATCAAAAAATACCAGAGAACTCCACCGTTGTTTGCACATTAACAGGCCATGGATTAAAAGATCCTGATGTTATACTAAATAATATTGATATCACCAAGCAGATTATAACAATAAAACCTAATCTAGAAGAACTTCATAAATTACTATAAAAACTTATTATGGCTGTTGAAATTTTATCTCGAAACATACCCGATGTTGAGCATGATCTGCAAGACTTACACCCACTCTTACAAAAAGTCTACTTAGCTAGAGGAGTGTTTAGTAAACAGCAATTAGAAAAAGAGCTGAAGAATTTATTATCATTTAAGCTGCTAAGTAATATTGATGCTGCTGTTGATTTAATTATAAATCATATAAACAATAAAAATAAAATTTTAATAATAGGTGACTTTGATGGTGATGGAGCAACTAGTACTGCATTAGCTGTTGATTTCTTTCGTCAACTCCGCGTTGATATAAGTTATTTAGTTCCCAATAGATTTGAGTATGGTTATGGTTTAAGTGTCGAGCTGATTGAATCTGCTGCTAAGCTTAGCCCTAATTTAATTATTTCTGTAGATAGCGGTATAGCATGTTTAAATGGTATTGCTTTAGCTAGATCAAAAAATATTGATGTTTTAGTGACTGATCATCATATGCAAGGGGAGAACCTTCCTACAGCAAATGTGATAGTCAACCCCAATCTTCGGACAGACACATTTCCTAGTAAAAACTTGGCAGGGGTGGGTGTAATATTCTATGTCCTATTAGCTTTACGTTCACGTTTAAGAGATATCAATTGGTTTGCGCAAAATAATTTAACTGATATAAATATGGCACAGTTTCTGGATTTGGTCGCACTAGGTACAGTAGCAGATGTGGTCCCGCTTGATTATAATAATCGTGTATTAGTCCATAATGGATTAAATAGGATTAGATCAGGTCAGTGTCGTATTGGTATCCGCGCTTTATTAAAAATAGCCAAGCGTAATCACAAAAATATAGTTGCGAGTGACTTAGGCTTTGCCATTGGACCAAGATTGAATGCTGCAGGTAGACTAGATGACATGTCATTAGGTATCGAATGTTTATTAGCAGAAGATCCTATGACAGCTTTTAGCATGGCTGAAAACTTAGACGCTCTAAATATTGAGCGCAAAGCTATAGAACGAGATATGAAGCTTGAGGCACTATCACTCATCAAAAACATAGAGTTAGATAATAATAATTTACCTATTGCTTTTTGTTTATTTAATCCAAACTGGCATCAAGGGGTTATTGGTATTATTGCTGCTCGAATTAAAGATTTATACTATAGGCCAGTAATTGTTTTCGCCGAAGATAATGATGTTTATATTAAGGGATCATGTCGTTCAGTTGAGGGTGTTAACATACGCGATGTTTTACAAATTATAGCAACTAATAATCCTGATTTGATTTTAAAATTTGGTGGTCATGCTATGGCAGCTGGGTTGACTATTAAAAAGTCTAATTTAGAAACTTTCACACAATTATTTAATCAAGAAATAAATAAAATTTTGAATATTGCTGATATCAGAGGAAAATTTAAAACTGATGGTGAAATTGACTTTTATGAGAATAACTTAGATTTATTAAACTTAACAGATCTATTAAAAAATGCAGAACCATGGGGACAGCATTTTACTGAGCCTAGCTTTACAGGTGAGTTTATCGTTTCTGAGCAACGAATCTTGGCTGACGTTCATATGAGCTTTAAATTAAAGCCTCATAAAGATTATCTTGGTGGTAATATTGATGCTATTATTTTCAATTGTGCAGATTTAAACTGGTTTAATCAAAAGTTATATAAAGTCAAAATTGTGTATAAGCTAGATATCAATGAATACAACAATCAAAAACGTATACAGTTAATGATTGAATATCTAGAAGCCATATAAAATATGATCGTCGAACAAATATTTTGTTATAACTATCTTAGGAACTTTAATTACATAATAGCCTGTGAGGCCACAAAAGAAGCTATAGTCATTGATCCGTTGAGGGTTGATTTAATTCTAAACGTTGTCAAAAATAAAGATTACAAAATTAAATATATTATTAATACACATGAACACCATGATCATACAGAAGGTAACTTAGAGCTAATAGAAGAAACTAATGCTATAGTTTATTGCCATCATGGTGCTGTAGATCGTATTCCAGGCGCTACTAAAGGTCTTAAAAGGGGAGATGTTTTGGCTCTGGGTGAACAAGTCAAATTAGAAATTCTTGATACTCCCGGTCACACAATGGCGCATATTTGTCTATTAGCTACCGACACTTCTAAAAGAGAACCTGATAATCAGCTTGCAATATTTTCCGGAGATACATTATTTAATGCAGGAACGGGCCGCTGTTTCAGTGGTGATATAAATGCTCTGTATACAACTTTTAGTGAAATACTAGCAAAACTTCCTGATCGTACTTTGATTTACCCCGGTCATGATTATTTACAGAATAATCTTAATTTTACTTTGTCAGTTGAGACTGGCAATGAATATGCTGTGAAATTACTGGCTGAGTATATGGCTATGAACGATGCAGATAAAAACTTTATTGTTACAGATATGGGTATTGAAAAAAAGATTAATGCTTTTTTTCGCTTGAATCAGCAGTCAATTATTAACAATCTTCCAGTAAATAAAGATAAAAATACTCTAACAGAAAAAGATGTTTTTATTGCGTTAAGAGCTTTGCGGGATAAGTGGTAATATCAGATCTGCGTCCGGCTCTGAGTTATTACGTTTTGCGGGCTTTACACAAGCCTTCTAATTCATCCCAAAAACAATTATTTTCGCGACACTCAACAGATTCATAATAAAAACCACATGTATAACTAGATGAATCCTGATAACTGTCCACACATCTATTGCTTCGATAGTCCCAAAAACATTGGTCATATGAGTTTATACACTGATCTATATTATAATATTTTGAGCAGATTGAATTGGTAGAAATAAATGCCCAACCTTGAACTGAGCATGTTAGGATAAGTAAAAAGATTTTGATTCTAATAGATAATTTAGATAATTTAGATAATTTAGATAATTTAGATAATTT
>JACCDG010894915.1_pt1 | contig 26318 bp, 24 predicted proteins | sample 7442471 | NCBI WGS metagenome assembly JACCDG01 (sample SAMN15323444, study PRJNA562643) | freshwater metagenome | isolation source: river surface water | place: USA:Blue River Watershed | collected 2017-08-17 | reverse complement strand
TACAGCAATGTTATTTGGATATTTTTCCTTAGCTATTTTTCCAAGTGCTACCTCAAGCGGTCTATTCCCAGCAGTTACCTGAATAACGTTATCATCTGTTGGATCAATGCCTTGATTTCCAAACTGAATTACAGGAAAACCCTTCTTTGTTACCAGATCGTAAATCGCATCTATGGTTGGCGAACTTGTATCGATTAAAGCTTCAACCTTATTAACATTCACCAATTTTTGGTACGCCGAAACACCTTTACTAGCGTCAAAACCATCATCTTCGCTTATTACATCAAATTGCAAATTTGGATGTGATGCATTCCATTCCTCCTTGGCGAGGATAACACCATTAGCAATATTTTGCCCAACGGTTGCGTATTCCCCCGAAAGAATGCCAATAAAACCAACTTTAACCGGCTTCGTTTCTTGTGCAGATTTGTTGCCCTTTAAAAGGAGGGACCAACCGCCAATCACCACGACAATCGCAACTACTATCCAAATGACTCCTTTATTATTCATACCTTTTTAGTTAAAGTCACTAATATTTATGTTAATATTGTAAGAATAGCATGGTTGCTTTTTTTGCGCAACCATTTTTCTACAAAACAATATCACCCTTAAAGGTGATATTGTTTTGAGCCAAGAATGGGGATTGAACCCACGACCTGCACGTTACGAATGTGCTGCTCTACCAACTGAGCTATCTTGGCCTAGGGCGTGCCAAAGCACGAGAGCGGGATACCAGAATACTCACTCACCCTCGCGGGCTCTTGGGACAACCTTCGGGTTTTCCCAACCTTTCCACAATACGTGAAACCTCACGGTTTCACCATTCCCTGTGTTCGATTCTGTTTCCGCTTATGAAAGTATGCCAGGTACAAGAAAAACAAGCATACTTAGAGCGGGATACCAGAATCGAACTGGCATCTTTGGCTTGGGAAGCCAACATACTACCACTGTACTAATCCCGCGTGAAAGGCTGCCCTTTTCGGGGCAGCCCATATATTAAAGCGATGCGCGTAAAACGTCAAATGGGTCGTGGAGTGGAATAAGCAATTTGATATCCGCGGCTTTTAATTTTTCTTTAAGATAGGTCGCTAAACTTCGCTCATCTCGGCGGTTTAATACCTCAATAACGTGATATCCGAACTCAGTTTTCACTGGTTCCTGACTATACGTGCCGGCCTGCATCGCAAATACCGCTTCTTCAAACGCAGGTACCATTTGCCCACGGGTAAAGGTACCGAGTTCACCACCAGCAGATTTTGTATTCTCATCATTGCCCATGGTTTTCGCGAGTGCTTCAAACTTTTCACCTTTTTTAAGTCGAGCGATGACATTTTCCGCGTTCTTTTTTGCGACTGAGTCAGGCGTGCTCGTATTTACCAGAAAAAGAATGTGACGAGCGGTTACCAGCTGTTCTACCGAGTCAGAAAAGGCTTCATTAGTTGACGATACAAACGCAACAGTCAATTTTTGCTGAAAAATAGACGGGCGACCAAGACGATTGACATATTCGTCAAATGTCCAACCAAGATTTTTTTGGATTTCGGTATTGGCGTCTTCTTCGGTTAACCCATTACTTGCTAAAAAGTCAGCTTTGCCTGCTGCTACGTCTTCTTCAGTCACACTCACATCAAGCGTGCTTGCAATTTCTTGCATGAGTGCCGTGCCAACTACCTGAATAAGAGCTTGATCAGAAATTTGTTCGTCGGTTACCGACAAACCAGTCGGTTGTTTGCCAGCAATAACCTTCATGGTATCAAACACGGTATAAAATTCCGTGTATGGAATTTTTTTACCATTCACAGACGCAACCGAAATATGCAACAAGTTTGCAGCTTTGAGTGCTGTTTCTGAGGGCGGAAGTGTTTTTAGAGCGCTACGCGTGACAGCATACGCTCCACCCAATGCCAAAAGTAAAATACACGCGAGACCTGCCACAAAGTAACCAGCCATTTTTTTGCTTGGCGCCCCCTGTCCTCCCTGATTTTCCATAGCTGCGGTTTCCATAGAATGTCATTATAACGACGAAGGTCGATGATGAACAAAATAATACCACCATTGTAGCGGATTGGCCAATCGTTGTCTAGGAGCCTCTCCTGGTACCTCGTGCTCCTGGACGACGACACGTTCCTCCCCTTCAATCACAGCCATATGCTCGTCTGGTTTTTTCATACGAAGGGCGGTACGAGCTGAGTCTTCAATATATTGATCACTCATAACATACGAAAGCAATTCAACCGACTCTAGTTGTTTTTTTGTGAGTCCCTGTTTTTGTTTTTCTAAATTACTAATTTCTTCACGCAAATCAGCATCACGTGAAAATGTTTGAATATTCGCAAACGCTAAAAAACCTACCCCCGCAAGAAGGATAAGAAGGATCATGCCTGATTGCCACCACCGGGTGCGTTCCGCCATATCGCATTATAGTGTTCCTGCTTTTTTACGAATACACGCATTTTTTGCGATCGCTCGATCGTCCATAGGAACATGTTTTCCTTTTACGACCATCACCGTCTCAGAACCTTTCCCTGTCACAAGCACCATATCGCCCTTTCTCGCCAGGCGAATCGCTTCAAAAATCGCCTCCTCGCGATCAGGAATAACAAACAAGCTCTCGTTATCAATTTTTCCCGCTCCGCGAACGGCACCTGCCACATCGTCAATAATTTTTAACGGATCATCATCGTACGGGTCTTCGTCTGTCACCACACACACATCAGCATTTTTTCCCACCATATCCCCCAAAGTAAATCGACGCGCCACATCGCGCCCTCCGCCAGTCGACCCAAACACATGAATAATTCGCTCGTGCGGCAAGGCAGACACAACATCGTAAAGTGCTTCCATAGCTCGAGGTTCAAACGCGTAATCGACAATCACCTCAAAACCAAGCTCTGTGGCTTCACGTATATGCTCGATACGCCCGGGTACAGGCAATACCGAGGACAGCGCCTTCTTTCCTTCCTGAAGAGGAATATTGAGCGGAAGCATCGCCGCTAACGCGACACTCACATTCATACTCTCATGCGCGCCATGAAGACCAACGTGACACGGTATATCGTTTAAAAGCCATGATTCTCCGTTTGGTGTTGTTTTTTGTTCGGTGAGCCGAAGAAGTGTTCCGTGGTCACCATCTTCAGTAACTGTTTGCGGTAGCGCGCGCGCTTGAGAAACAAAATACCTGTGTGAAAATGGGTGGAGCGCAAAAAATGGCAGGTCGTTTGGCGAAATGTCGGCATTATAAATCGCTGTTTTTGGTACGGTGCGCGCTGAAGACGGAAAAAGTGATTGGATACGCTCGGTCAAACCGTTGATGGGTTTTTCTTTACTTGCCGCTACATAGGCAAAAAGTGACACTTTCGCGGCACGATATTTTTCATACCCACCGTGTGCTTCAATATGCTCAGGGTAAAAATTAGTCAAAACAATGCTGTCATACACAATTCCTTTATGGCGGTGCTGTACAACACCCTGTGACGAGGTTTCAACAATGGCAATATCACATTTGGCACGTACCATTTCTTTGAGTAAAGCCTGCGTACGAGCACGACCAAGCATGGTCATTTTTTCCGCGTTCATGGTTTGCTTACCCGCAATCACAAAATCTACGGTCGAGAGAGAGCCAACACGAAACCCTTGTGACTCAAGCATGAGACGCAAATGCTGTACAACACTCGACTTTCCGCTCGTACCCGTAACCCCAATAACATACAATTCTTTAGATGGAAATCCATATCTAAACGCGCCATAATAGGCCCAAACCAAGTGCCATGCGTTTTTGAAGGGCAACGTGAAGCTCATAGTGTACGTATTGTACTAGAATATAGAGATGTTTACAAAACATACCCCTTGCCGCCAACGTAGACTGGCAGGCGAATTTCTCATGCCGATGACTTCGCTACCTGAGCGATTGATCGTATACGATCTCCTCAATTTTTTGAAACGCCCCTTTTGCCTGATCGTGCTTGGTGCGTAAATAACTGGTTAAGTCGAATGTGGCCAGCTCTTCCATAATGACACGCGCGAGTGTGGCGGCCCTGGTTACCTTGTCTGTCTTTTTAAGCGTGGCCATACGGAGTGCAAACCGATAGAGTTCACCTGGTACATCACAGAGTCCAGCGATATACACATCGTTTGGCACGGAAATCTTCCCTAATTTTCCAAACGATTCTTCGGCCACAAACTGAACAAATAATTTTGCCTCAACATACTCCTCAAGAGCAGCCCGATACGCGCCTTCGTGAAACAAATCTGGGCTCTTTTTATATGTTTTTTGAATTGTTGATAAGAGGGTTTCAACTTCTGTTATCTTTTCGTTTGCTTCTACCACATCACCCCTGTGAGCGGCAAAAATTGCTCGTTTTACATGATGCAAAGCTGTTGAGGCACTATTTATGAGGTCACGGCGCATACCCGCGTAAGCATGGAGTTCGGTGCGAATTTTCCCAAGGTATGAAAGTGTGTATGACATATATTGACAAATGAAGATTTTAAGTATATCATATAATCGCATTTTAACAGACGACCTGGTAGCTCAGCTGGTAGAGCAGGGGCCTTTTAAGCCCAAGGTCGCGGGTTCGAACCCCGCCCGGGTCACACATGCAAAGCACCCTCCTTGGGTGCTTTTTGTATTACATCGTCTGTGCCAGATACTCCCTTAGTGCCTCTTCGTATGGCCGCAAGGGGGGTCGTTTCGTTTGTAGAAGCACCGATGACACAGGCCGTTTCGCGGGACGAGGAAATGCATCAGACGAAACCGGAACAATAGGTGTTTTTACTCCCGCTTGAGCATAGAGTTGTTTGACAGCCTCATACCATGTCACGGCATGCGCATTCACCACATGATATACGCCAAACGGAGCAGCCTCCTCGATCATTTGTTTCGTTTCTTTGGCTAAGTCTGGCGCGTACGTAAAACAACTCTTTTCGCTGTCGACCACCTTCACCTCAGGCTTTTGCTTTCCAGCCTCAAGCATTACATCAAAAAAACTGCGTTTTCCTTGCGCCGAGCTCGCTGGTTTCCCAAATAATTTTGATAACCGAATCACATAAAATTTTTTTGCAGTCGCAATAACTGCTTCCTCGCCAGCTCGTTTGCTGTACCCATAGCGTGACAATGGATGTGGCTCCGCGTCTTCTGTGTACACCCCATCCCCTTCTCCATCAAACACATAATCGGTCGAATAGTGCACTAGGGTAAACCCAAGTCGACAAGACGCTTCAGCCAAACACTGTGGCACATCACGATTTAGTATCATGGCCATGGTGTACGCTGTATCATCGGTTTCGCACACATCAACAGCATTGTACGCCACCGCGTTGCACACCATATCAAAAGAATGTGCTTCAAGAAACGCGCGCAGTGCTGTCATGTTTGTCACATCAATTCCCTCTTTATCAAGAGCAGTCACATCGTATGTACTATCTTCTGAAAAAACACGCGTTAACTCTTGTCCAAGCATGCCCAAACTTCCGAGAATAAGTATCTTTTTTTTCATACGTAAAAGGGAAACAGCTCTTTGATGTCAGCAAGAAGTGGCTGTACCGCATCTTTTTCAGAAACAATAGGATTTGCCACCCCCCAATCAATATGTAAAGCAGGATCATTCCACCGCAACCCTCGTTCGTGTTCTTTCGAATATACATTCGTACATTTATACATAAAAACAGTGTCGTCTTCGAGTGCCACAAAACCATGCGCGAACCCAGTGGGAATCCAAAATTGTTTTTTGTTTTCAACCGAAAGTTCAACACTTACATGCTCGCCAAATGTTGGTGAGCCAACACGCAAATCGACGGCTACATCGCGCGCACTCCCTTTCAGAACCTGAACAAGCTTTCCTTGTCCCATAGGCTCCATTTGAAAATGAAGGCCTCGGAGCACCCCTTTTTTTGAGACTGAAACATTGTCTTGCACAAATTCAGGCAACACCCCGTTCTCGACGTATCGTTCACGGCTATAGGTTTCCATAAAATACCCCCGATCATCAGCAAATGCCTTTGGTTCTATAATCAGAAGACCAGAGATAGGTGTAGTGGATATATTCATACATGAAAGAAAAAAAAAAATTGTCTTTTCATTGTAAGGAAAAGCTCGGTTCTTGTCCAATCAAAAACCGCGGGTTGCCCTGCGGTTTTCTCATCTTTACCTATGGTTTTGTTACAGAAATGCTTGTGCAGTATCTTTGGCTTTGATTTTGGGTATTTGTAATACAAAGCCCAACCCGATATGTTCCCGATGGATTCGATGACGGCATGTTATAGAGAAATCGACCTTTCGCGCACCCATCTGTTGTCATACTGTACCCAGCAGTAAACGAACTATTACCGGCGCCCGTGTGCCCACCTATGCGAGTGAAAGATGAGCCCCCAGGGGGCATAACATACAGATCATAGGTTACAAAGTCCGTCCCGTTGCACGTACCCTGCCCTAAGCTATGCTCAAAGAACCAAGCAAAATTATACGTTGGCGCAAACGGGAACCCATCCTGCAAATTAACCGCTTCCCCGCCCTGAAGACTATAGGTGCTTTCAGGTAAACCATCAGAAGCTGGCGAAGGGTTTGGGTTTGGGTTTGGGGTTGGGGTTGGTGTTGGCGCAGGTGGAGGAGGCGGTGGAGGTGGTGTAATTGGCGTTGGAGACGGGTTTGGAGAAGTTGGGTTCGGTGTCGGACTTGGTGTTGGTGCAGGAGGCGGTGGCGTTGGTTGCGGGGCTAATGACCCTCCCAACCCAGAAAGGCGTGCAACTGCCGATGGTATCCTGGCCAGCATAAGACCCTGTTCTTTCCCTAATGGAAAACTAGCACCGATACGAGGTAACACATATTGCACCATACGCTGTGCCAAACCAGTTATGGCACTGTCTCCTGTCCAGCTAGCAGCACGCGCGAGAACAGCCACAAGGTCTGCTTTGCCCGCGTCATATAGCACAGGGTCGCTGCCTGACATATCACCCTGTACATCCTCAAGCGTTCCTCCAATACGATTTCCTGAATAACGAAATCGAAGCGCGTTTGGCCACGTCCCTGATGGCTCTGCTGAACCCGTGCCACCTCCAAATGCCACTAATGTACGTGCCCAGTTTGTGATAATCCGACTAGGCTGCAATGCAGGGCTCCCAATAGGGGTATCATTCGTTTCATTCATGTAATTGTAGAGCACTTCCATATCATAGAGCGACAGCATCCATGTTTGATCCGTATCATTGAGCACGCCTGGAGCAATATTGCCTGTTGTGTTATTTGTTCCCGCCCAAAACCCATATGATTGTCCACCGCGAGTAGCTTCGACATAGTATTGCGTCACCGCGCGTGCAATGAGTGATTTCCAATCATCAAGATAACTTCCATCGCGACTGCTCGTACCAAGATACTGAAATATATTTGCAAACTGCGAAGCCACACGGCCTGTAATAACCGCGTACGGATCAGCTTTTGGCGCGGTTGGACCACACACCGCACGTTCGGCATCAACACGCCCAGGGCAAAGATATCCGCGCATACTGTTTGCTCCACGTGCTAGGCGAGGCACTACACTTTCATCACCAAACAAATAGCTATACAAAAAGACGTTATCTAAATACGCATGTGAGCTATTGAAGTCTGTTCGGAAACCTCCATACCCTGCTGGAAGTTGACCACAGTAAAAATAGGTGTCAGTTGGTGAACACTGCATGGCCTGGGTGTAGAGTGAGCGCCACGCGGCAGGCGCGGTAATAGAATCGAGCCAGGATGTGTCGCCACTTTGCATGGCCCAAACGGAACCAAGTTTACTCGAATTATGATAATCAGTCCAGGTTGTACCCCAATACAAATCATCCCAAGTCTCAGGAGTTGGTCCGCCTCCTTGCGCTACCTCGTTTGATTGAATCGGATTGACCCAATTTCGAGGGTAGAGCCCATAGGTCATAACACCATACAGACCGAAATTATTTGTCTCTCGAATCGTTGCTTGAAGCACAGATGGAATAATAGTGTTGTACGCGCTATACGCACTTGGAATTTGTCCATATGGAAATTCGGGTACAGCACTGCTGGCTGCAAACCACTGACTACTTGGCCACGCATGAAGCTCACTATTTGCCGGCGCAAACGTTAATCGCTCGATATCGCCCGTAGATACGGTTCCGGAAAGCGCGGAGACCGTGTAGTTTGCAAAAAAACCTTGACGCACCCCAACTACAGTTTCTTCATTCAAAACATCTACGGCAACTGTGCCGTCTTCAAGCACACGAAGTGCCGCTGGTTCATACCGATCCATTTGTCGCAAGGCTACGGCAAGAGTTCCTTTTGAGGTTCTTGCGGCGATATACGCACCATCAGCAGCGACCCCACTCGAGGAGCGCCCGGGAAAATTGAGTGTGTATGAACGTGGTGCTCTATTAGTCGCGCGACGATTTTGAGACAACACTACGTCACTTCCATTTGGGTTTCCTTCTACCGCGGCTCGCGATGCCTCAGCACGAACACTCACTACTGATACAGGAGCGCCAAGAGAAAAAGTATCACGCACGCGATTCATACGCACAAACCCCTGATACCCACTATCGCCTTCCCAAGCCACAATGTGACGAATTTGAGCCGTAGGTGAACCCGCGGTAAACACATACCTGCGTGTGGCAGAAATAGCTCCCCCGCTCACCGCGCTCTGACTATACTCGCCCTCAACTGTAACAACCGCGGAAAGTGCGTCGGACGACTCAACGCGAACCGAACGTAAACGTGAAAAACTACCGGCTGAACCATTAACCGTTGCGACCATCGTTCCGGCATCGGAAAGAACGGTTCCGTCGGCAAGACGTACCTGTTCAAACACACTTGGAATGTTTCCATTAATCACAAACTCGGCCGCTCCTGTGCGAACAGTGACGCGGTTTCCTTCTTGTGTAACTGTCACGCGAGTCGTTGGCGCGGAATTAGTGACTGAGCCGTCTGTGACAAGTCGATATACACTCTCGCCTCTGGCCGCTACTGACGCCGGAAACGATACGCGAAGCCATTTAATCGGCTCGTTTGTCGCAAGGCTTCCATTCCATCGCGCGAGAACCACAAAATCCGCTGGTACGGCTCGCCCAGAGCTATCAATAACAGCTAGGTTCGATGTATTGCGTAAGTTCATGGTTTTTGGAAAAGGCACACCAGAGCGAACCACTTCGTTTGTACGCGCGACGCCGAGATTTTCCTTTACGGTCATACGAAGCTCGCTCGGCATGTTCGGTGGCCACGACGTAATCACCTGTGTCGGCAGTGGGGATGGAGGTGGAACAGGTACTGGTGTTGCAGGTGTAGGGTTTGGCACAGGAGCCACTGGTGATGGCTGATTTGGAACGGGCGTTGAAGGTTGAGGCGGAGTAATGCTTGGCGTTGGACTTGGTGTTGTTGGGGACGGTACAGGGGCAGGAATTGGTCGTGGGCCTGTCGCGTCAGGAAAAACAATGATCGGAGGAAGTACTGCAATGCGATCAACACGAAAATGATGTTGACGCACCTGCGTGAGCGTTTCCACGTAACGCTTCGTTACATCGGTACCACTTGGATCAGTCTCTGTTTCATATACTTTCGGATCATTTGAGTACTTAAACACCAGCGCGGGCGGTATGGTTTCTGCCGATGTAATTGGCGCTCTTACCGTGTATTTTGCTAAAACAGCCGGGTCAACATCCTCGATTTGATTAAACGCGTAACCAAGAGTATTTCGAAAAACACTTTCAGTCTGAATCGGGAAAATTTCATTATCACCCAAAAGAAGGTACACTTTTGGGTCTGAGACTGTTTTGATAAGAGATCCATTTTCAAATGCACGACGTGGGCCCCATGGTAAAAAAGACAGCTCGTGCTCTGCAACCTTTGCCAATGTTGCCCCCGTTGTCAGCCGCACGTCATTCCATGATGAAAAATGAGAAAAATAAACTTGCGGATTACGGATAGGCCGTTTTTTACACCCTTTTGAAATATAGTACACTGCCGGGCTTTGCGGGGTTTTGTATGGCACCTCAATTTGCAAAGGACATGTGGTACTTTGAGCAAACACAAGGGTACTCGGCCCGATACCGAGTACTAGGGCAAAAAAAAACAGTGTGAAATATATACGCATATCGTGAAAAAAACATTCTTAGTATACTCTTATTAAAAAAAACGAACAATTTGCGTATACCGTAGTGTGCGCAAAAATGGATCACTCCACAATAGCCATAAACATTGCAACAATCTCCTCCTTTTTGGCTGGCGGGAGTAATTGATACAGTCTCTCACCCATAAGCGTACGAAGTGATTTGTGGTCAATAAGTCCACGAATAATTTGTGAAAGGTGCAAACCGCTCGTCGTTCGTTCATCCACAAGAACGACAGACTCTGCCTTAGCCAAAAGAAAAACATTGTCTTCTTGTTGACCAGGTTTTGGAATAAGGATTGCCGGTTTTTTAAGCGCGGCAAGTTCGGTCAGTGTACCAAAACCACCGCGAGATATAACGACATCGGCAATAGCGTACGCGTCATTCATTTCAGATGTAAAAAAAGGATATGCATGATATGTACCACGAAATATACTCATCGCTTTGGCAATACTCGCTGTTGGACGTTCGGCGCCATACACGTGAATCATCTCAATTTGATTTACTAAGTGCGACATTGCCTCAACCGCAAGTTCATTTACTCGAGCCGAACCAGTACCGCCACCAGTCACAAATACTACTGGTAATTTTTTCGACAATTGAAACCTGCGCGCGGCGCGGTCGATATCACCCTCAAGAATACCACTACGCACCGGGTTACCAAGCCAGGTGGTTTTATAGCTAGGGAATTTTCGCACGGTTTCTTTAAGGGCGGTTGTGATGTGTTTGGCAATAGGCGTCATAAGTCGATTCGCCAGCCCCACCTTTACATCTTGCTGGTGAATCCACGTAGGAATACCCAAAATCCAGGCTGCGTAGTGGAGTGGAACCGAAGCAAACCCACCCGCGGAAATACACACGTCAGGATTTTCTTTCCAGAGATGGTGAAGGGATTCAAAAAAGCCAAGGATGATATTTCCAATGTCCTTAATATTCGCTATTGACCAGTAGCGACGCAATTTCCCTGCGTGAATAATCAGATGGCTCATGCGCGCCTCTGCGATGAGTGTTTGTTCTGGCCCATGTTTTGCGCCCACCCAAAAAAATGTGGCCTCAGGGTACTCTTTCTGAAGAACTTCTCGGATAGCTAAAAGAGGTGTCACCGGGCCAAGTGTTCCTCCCCCAGAAAAAAACACCTTCATACACTCGAGATTATTTTTTTAATAATATCGACGTTTTTTTTGTCTGGCCCTGTGTCAACAAATCCAGGAACCTCAAGAAGCCAGGGTAAACGTGCAAACGCGTTATGTTCCGCGAGCACCTTAAACCCTGCCTTACCAATATGACCTTCACCAATATTTTCATGTCGGTCGTAGTGCGAATCACACTCACTTTTTGAGTCATTCAGGTGAAGCGCCACAACATGTTCAAGCCCAAAATGAACATCGATTTCTTTAGCGAAAGCATCTACATCCTTTTTTGTGTATGCTTGAATTGCGCCAGCCGCAAACGCATGTTGCGTGTCGATACACACCTTCACGCGTTTATTTTTTGCCAAGCGAAAAATAGTACCGATTTCTTCCATGGTCGCGCCGAGCTTGTCTCCCCCACCGGCTGCGTTTTCCATAATAAGTAGCGAATGCCCAGGAACACGTTTCAATACGTCGTTCATCGCGTCTGCCACTTGTTTTTGACTTTTCATGCGGTCGTTGTCTTTGGCGGATCCAATATGAAAAATAAGCCCAACCGCGCCAATGGCTTCGGCAATACGCAAATGTTCAGTTAAATTTTCAATAGACTTGTTATATAAATACGCGTTGGGTGTCCCCAGATTAACCAAATAGGCGGCATGCAAAAAAACAGGTCCAAGGCCAAATGACTTTTCCGCGTCTTTAAACTGTTGAACCGCCTCTGGCGTTGGGATTTTTGCTGTCCATTGCCGTGGTGATGCGCCAAAAATTTGTATGGCTGTAGCCCCAATAGCGCTCGCGTTTTCAAAGCAACGATATAACCCTCCCGCTACTGAAACATGCGCACCAATGATTGGCATAAACAAACTACAGTGTAGCCGGCACAGGTTTCATCGCGCCGTCATTCGTATGCTCTGTATAATACGCTGGGTTAATAGTGCGAATAAAACACACACGCCCCACCTCATGGTCCCACTGCTCCGCATTCTCCAAAAACTGACCATATGGATTATACGGTACACGTCCGTATAGCGATGGAGTAACCTCACTTTTTGCTGAAAATACCGCGCACAACTCAAACGACGAATCGCTCAGTGTTGTGTATCCGTACTCAACATTCGTTTGGGGATCACGCAACATCATACTTCTTCCTCCCGACGGTAGTTCTTCAAGAGAGTCCGGCATCGTTTTGTGTACGCGCCAATATTCTGCTAACTCATACTGGAGTGAACTCAAGTGCATGGTACGAATATCATCAATTTTTTTGTTCCGCGCGTTTTGAGGCGACCCCACCAAAATAAATGCCGCGATCACAGCAAACACGACAACAGCAATAACCACGCCACTAAACCACTTCATGTGAAGATCGGTCATACAAGAAGGATTATGCTTTTTTGTGATCAAAGCGGTGTAAATCCCAACGGTAGTATCCAAATACACTTCCTGCCACGATAAGAGTAGACAGAAGTTTCAGAAAAAACCGAAGCGTTAATTCGCCTGACAAAAAACGATTAATGAGGAAAATAAGTGTCATCATGATAATGAACGAAACAACAAACAACGTGAAATAAATGATTGATTTACGCACCCGAAGTTCTCGTTTTTCTTTTTCCTTCTCGTAACTTTCTTGAATTTGTTTCAAGGCATACACGCACACTGGAAACATAATAACAAGCGCGGAAACCGCGAAACGAAGAGTCCGTTTTGCACCATCAAGCGCGTAACTATATATTCCCCCATCATATACAATCGGATCGGGTACAAGAATATTTACAATTTGAAACAAGACAGACGTAAGAGAAATAGCACTCACGTACAACGTGCCCATGCCAAGAAAATGCCAAAACAAATCTCTTTGACTCGCTCGAGGTTTTGCATCCCCCATATGGAAGTGGTTAAAAATACCTACTTAATTTCTTGCGCGCCCCCTGTGGTAAGATGAACCTTAAAATCTATCGTGTCCTCAATAACCTTATCTCCAAGGGAGTCAAAAAACTTTCCTGACCCATATCGAATGTCCCATTTTGTACGATCGATGGAAAACGATGCGTCGCCAACGTAGGTACCATTTGCGGCACGAACGATGGTCGCTGGAATCGTAATACTGTTGGTATGGTCTTTAATGGTAAGGTCGCCGGTTACCTCGTACGTATCTCCAGCCGTCTTCGTCGCGCTTTTAAATGTGAACATGGCGGTTGGGTATGTTTCTACGGCAAAAAAATCATCAGATTTGAGATGTTTATCAACCATCGCAGCCGCGCTATCGTTCGCATGCAGGCTCGCCATATCCACAACCACACTTCCACGCAATGGCACGCCATTTTTCACCACAATTTCACCCTCTTTTACTAAAATGGTACCAGTGTGTTTGTTTCCCACCTTTCTTTCGCCATGCCACTCAACCGTGCTTTCTGCGACGTTTACCGCAAATAAACTTGCACCGGTTTCATCCATCATTGTCTCTGGAGAAGAAGGCATTGCTTGGTCGGTTACCCGCATAGGTTCTGGTTGCGCGGTAAGAGGCGCTACTGCTTGCGGTTTTTTCATACACCCCGCACCAGTAAGTAGAATAATCGCAACGAGCCCAAGTACTGTAGTATGTTTCATAAAGACACATCTAAAAATGATAGGCTCATCATACCGCGTTTTTCTTTGAGGGTCAAACAGGTGTTTTTACAAGATGGAAAAAAGAACGTCCAAGAAACGCCACTGAAAATATCGCTACAGCAATCGCTACAATAGTCGGACCGCTCGGAGTATTCCATATATACGAACCAACAAGACCACTGTGCACAGATACAAGAGAAAAGATGATACCAAGTATGATAGTCTGCTTGAACCCACGACCAAAAATCATAGCGGTTAAAACAGGAATAACCATAAGCGCGCCAATAAGAAGCACCCCGAGTGTTTGGAGCGATAACGCAACCACCAGTGACGCCAATACCGCGAAAATACGATTTACTTGTTTTGTCGGCACGCCCTCGGCAGTCGCTAACGCTTCATGAAACGAAGTAAGAAAAAGCGCGTCAAATAAAAGAATAATGGTCACAAGTACTGTCAACGCTAACCCAAACATAAGCCACACATCACCTGTAGTAAGTGTTGTGATGCTTCCAAAAAGGATGCTCGTGACACCAATACCACGTGCATTCCCAATACTCATGAGAATAAGCGCAAAAGCCAAGCTCCCCGACAAGACAAGAGACAAAATTGTTTCCCCCCACAACTGACCGCGATCCCGAAGAACCTCAATCACACCAGCTGCCGCAACCGAGGTAATCGCAGCACCGGCAATAGGAGAAAAACCAAACATAACGGCCACCACCACTCCTAAAAGAGACACATGCGCGAGTGTGTCACCTAAATAACTATATCGCCGCACAACCAAAAACATACCTACGCATGGCGCAAGAACACCAATAATCGTACCTGCCAAGAGAGCACGTTGCATGAACGCAAATTGAAAAATATCAACCATCATACATGTGTTCTAAATGACGAAAGCGAACCTTGTTTCACCATACCATCCACATACAGTATATCAGTCAAATCATGTTCAACCGCGGAAATGTCGTGTGACACCAAAAGAATCGTTAACTTGAGCTCACTATGCAGACGGCGTAGTAGGTCGTGGAACGCCTTTTGTGAAGGTCGGTCAACACCAACGGTCGGTTCATCGAGTAAAAGCACCTCTGGCTTTGCCGCTAAACTGCGAGCAATCATTACTCGTTGCATCTGCCCTCCTGAAAGGGTGCCGATACGACGTTTGCGTAAATCAAGAATGTCCGTAAGACGAAGAGCCTCATCAACAGCGAGCACATCATGATCAGTGTGCTTATGCAGTACATGATGGCGCGTTCGCCCACTCGCGACAATCTCCTCAACAGTTGCGGGAAAGAATGTTAAATCTTGACTCGCTCGTTGTGGTACAAATCCAACATCAATATGATGATGCGCGTCATGAATGGAATGACCGAAAATATGTATTTCGCCGGCCGTAGGTGTAAGCACCCCAACCATAAGGTGAAGGAGGGTTGACTTTCCTCCCCCATTTGGCCCCACAATGCCAACATACGAACCGGCTTGAATATGAAAGGTGATATCCTCAAGCACGTTCGGGCGACCTGGGTAGTGGAATGATACGTGATCAAACGCAATGGTGTGATTACTATGGTTTACGCGCATATAAGCGCCTCTTCAAGGGCGTTCAAGTTATCGATCATCAAATCAAGGTAGTCTTTGCCCGCTTCACGCTCTTCGTCTGTTCTACCTTCAATCGGATTAAGCACAGCCGTTTTGAGCCCAGCTTCACGCGCAACCGTCTGCGCCACACTAGGTGACACGAGCGTTTCGTAAAATATCGTTGTCGCGTTATCTTGTTTGACTTGGTCAGTAATTTCCGCAAGGCGCCCGGCCGATGGTTCTTCGGTTGGCGAAATACCGGCCAATGGCACAAAGGTAAGTTCGTACCTTTTTCCTATATACTGAAACGCATCATGGGACACGTACACGGTACGATGCGCGCATGAACTAAGCCCGCTCGCGTACGCGGCATCAATACTTTGCAAATCTGACAGAAGATAATTTTTATTTTCTTCAATGGTAGAAATGAAATTGGGATAATATACCTTCAACTGTCGAGCAATTACCTCTGCAAAGTTTTGCAAACGAACCGGATCAAGCCAAGCATGCGGGTCGAGTGTCCCATCATACTCCTCATGGTCGCTATCACCATCACCGTCATGTGTTTCGCCATGGTCTACACGTTGTAAAAAAGGAACATCGTCCGCAAATACAATAAGCGTATGATTATTTTTTTCAATATCAGATCGTAATGCGTCAACCCAACGATCTATGCCCGCGCCGTTCGCTACCACAATCGGGGCACGCAGCATACGAACAACATCAGTCGGTTTTGGCTCAAAATCATGCGGTTCAATTCCGGGTGGAATAATCGATGACACCTCTACAATATTATGTGTTAATCGACCGACAATATATTCGAGCGGATAGATGCTTGTTACTACCGAAGGGTGCGTCTCAATGTCTGACTGCCGGTCACGTGTATAAAAAGAATATACGAGTGAAACAGCCAAAATAAGCGCGATGCACAGAAACACGAGAGGGGCAAAAACACGACGATTCATACAGTTTTCCAAAAATGATAATGGTACATATAGAATACCACACTTTACTGCCAATAAACCACCCCCGGATATCGCACATCAATGTAATGCAACCTCGTGCGTTCTATATTTTTCTTTTCAAGCAGCGCGGTAAAGCGGGGCGCAACCGAAGACACAGGCTCTTTGAGAGATATAAATATCTCCCACCCTTCACGGGTCATAATACTTGCGTACGGACCTGACTGCGCGTTTTTTTTCACATACAAAAAGGGAACCGTAGTCTTTTTTGTTAAAAACTCAAACCACTCTATGGTTCTTGAAACCAGTTCTGTTGCTACATAGGGCAACTCTGACGCGGTTGAAGTTGGTGACGTTTGTGTGTTATATACGATCACAGGATAATTTCCCCGTCGCTCGCGTACATCATCTATATTTGGCTCATGCGCTCGCGAAACCAATTCAATAGTATCGCGTACGGTACCGTCTGCGAGTGTTGTTGTCGTATGCACCGTTTCCACATGCCATTCCGACTCCTCGACAGGGCGAATCACTTCAAGCGGTACCCCATCTTGCCCAAGAAAACGATACGAAACACCGTCATCAAGAATCGCGTTTGACAATCGCTCTGTCACCCTAACCGAGAGGCGAGACGGAAAATGTTTTTCAACACGAGCATCCTCAAGCGCAAATGTTTCTATAAGCCACGTACGAAGATCCTCAACATTTACCAAAAGGTATGCGTGGCGTTTTATGGGAATGCGTAGGGCAAATGACCCATCTAAATACGATTGTAGTCCACGCACCACATGTTCCTTCGATAACCGTTCAGTACCCGTAACAGTAATCCGAGAAATCGCAAAAAAAGGATGAGATAGTAAAAGAGCGATCATGGTTATAATCGAAAACAAACCTAGGAAAGAAATACTAGAACGTCTCCATGGCCGATGCGTGCGCTGAGCACGATATGGATTCGGAGCTTTTGGACCAAAATCTTCACCCCTGCCATCACGCGATTTTTGGTAACGCCACTTCCGGCGCACCTTGTACGGGTTCGGAAGCATGAAAATAATATTAAAATCCACGATACAATCGCCTCGCAGTTTCTACAATCCAATTCAAACTATAGTGCCATGAGAGCGGGTAATCTTGACATTGAAGCAACTCGCGTAACTCCCCCCCAAACCCTTTTTTAAAATGGGTAATACCGTAAAACGGATGGTTTGGTTTGGCGTGTTCCGGCGCGATGCCCCAAAAATTATACCACATCATTCCTCGACGTTTCGCCTCTTCAATGACCTTCCATTGTATGAGATATGATGTTGGTAAATGTTTATCAAGATTCAAAGACGCGCTATGCCGATACGCGGCCATTGTGCCGTGAAACATAATGATCGCCGCCGCGTCGAGGCGGCCATCAGGTAAGTACCCTAAAAAAACCGTGGCCTCCCCTTTTTTAAACATAGCAGAAAACTCACGCTCGATATACGATTCGGAAAATGGGACAAACTTATGGCGTTCGGCGGTATTACCGAGCAAGGTGTGTAACAATCTCACCGCCTCAATATCGGTACGCATCTCTACACGCACACCCTCTCGTTCACAACGACGAATTAAATTACGATGATTTTTATTCATGTGACGCAACAATTCTTCAGGCGTTGACGCGATATTAAGCAACCACGTTCGTTCAGCCAAAATATGCATGGGGGCATTATGAAAACCAAGCTCGACAAAAAGACTGCGAATATCTTCGGTATCTTCAATAAACGGACTTACACGGATAAACTGATACCCTTTTGTCTTCCCTACATTTTTGAGATGGTCAAAAAAAACAGCAAACGCAAGTCTGTGACCCGGAGAAAAAACAGGGCCGTATGGTGCGTATAAAAAATTACCTCGCTTTGCGTGCGTTGAAACAACGAGCGACCCACCAATGAGTTCGTCACCTTTGTACACGCCATACACCCACGCCTCTTCCCCCTGAGCGCGGTAAAAATCTCCGTACGCGCTCGATTGGGTAAAAAGTGTATAGGGTTGTTTTAGTAAAAACACATCCCATGCCTGCGGTGCCACCTCCTTAACGTGATACATATGCATTAATCAAACGACAAAGACGTTTTGCCTGATCGACTGAAATTGATTCGTGCGTCGGCAGAAGGACTATTCCCCGTGCCCACTCTTCTGCCCTTGGGCAAGCCCCATCACGATACCCCGCAGCCACGAGACTCGCGTCTCTTGGTACTACTGGACTTCCTCCCCAACCACGCGACAAAAACACCTTATGATTATTCCTAAGTTCACTTATAAGATCATCGGGGTATGAAACCCAAATCGCATATTCCATACGAATCGTTGTTGGTGCTACTTTTTGCCTACGAATTGATGAGAGAAGTTCGGAATCATAGATAGTAGCTATTGCTTGCCTATGGTTCTGAATACGCTCTGCATGCGCAAGACCATCGGTAAGCAAAGGGAAAAGTTTCTCAGGAAATAAACGTGGACGCGTGGGCTGTCCCCTTTTTTCCTGTGCAGAAATAATGGGTGGGATAATCGAAAAGTAACGAACCGTCCTAAGCAAAATTTTTCCGAATCCATATGCGTAGGTATGCTTGCCCAACCAGTACAAAAATTCAGTTAGAAGGTGCCTACGTATCATTTCAGAAGGGAGTGAGACAAGAGTTTCAGTGATCTGTTTTACTCGTTGCGCCACATCGTCTCGCGAGGTAAACACCGCGCCGCCTCGTTCGCTCGAAATACATTTTTCCCGCCCAAAACTTGTGATAGCAATATCACCAAGCGTACCAAGGAGCGCGCCTTGATATTGTCCAAACAACGCATGCGCCGCGTCTTCAACAACATAAAGACGGTGCTGTTTTGCCATAGCTAAAAGCCGTTCCAGTTGACCCGGCTCCCCAAACGTATACTGCAAAAGTATAGCTTTTGTTTTATCGGTAATGCGCGCGCGAACACGTTCGGGATCAATGGCGAGAGACACGTCAATATCGACATATCGCGGCACGAGTCCGGCAGCATGGATTGCGTTTGCAACCACCATGCATGTGTATCCCGACACCAGTATTTCGTCACCCATCTTTAGATTGAGTGACTGGAGGGCTACGGTGAGCGCGGAACGTCCGCTGTCTAACAAAAACGCGTGTTTCATTCCAAGCAGGCTTGCGAACATTGTTGCTTTTTGGTCAACCTCAGCACGAGAAACTTGCCTAGAGCACAAAGAACGAAGTGATATAAGGATACGGCGAAATGACGCGTGTGGGGCTAGTCCTGAAAATAAAAGAGACATACACTAAGGTTCTTCTACGGCCGAGAGTTCGCGGTATACCGCTTCGGGCATTCTATTTTCGAGTAAAATAATAGCATCAGTGTCTTTATGTGAACGCAAATATGCGGCCAGTTCAGCCGGCTCAAAAATCTCTTTCACTTCAGTTTTATATTTCTGTCCAACACCCTTTTTAACAGCCTCAACAAAATCAGGTTTTATAAGTACCAGCTCATCAGCCACAAACGCAATTTCTTCACCAATACGTGTATGAAGTTCATCAGTCTTTTCACCAAGCTCAAGCATGCCACGTGTAATCACAATACGACGTCGCTCTTCGCCAAAACGGGAAAGAACATCGATCGCCGCGGCGAATCCATTTGGGTTAGAATTGTAGCTATCATCAATAATGGTGGTGCGACCATAAGAACGCAATTTCATACCATGTACAGGCAAACGAAGTGTCGAGAGCGACTCCTGCATTTGATCTATTGAAAGACCAAGAGCTTGTCCAATAAGCAGACATGGCGCAATGTTAAACGCGTGGTGCGTGCCAATAATCGGTGTTACGCCCTCCACGGTAGCGCCACCAAGAGAGAACACCACTCGCATGCCTTTTGGCCCGGGTTCTGCCGCGCGAATAAGACATGTCGGTTTAAATGATTCTTCAGCACCAAATGTTTCTACGCGACAAGACAGTGTTGGTGCAGGCAAACGACAAAGTTCATTATCACTATTCACCACAGCAAGGCCGTCCTTTGGCAGCGCGCGCAAAAGTTCATAGTTAGCCGTTTGTGTGTTTTCAATACTGCCGGTAAGTGACAAATGTTGTTCATTGATTGATGTGAGGATGCCCATTTTAGGCTTTACCATACGACACATGGTCGTATTTTCACCAAGACGGTACGCATCCATTTCCACCAGGAAAATATCTTTTTCAGTAAATGATTGTTTTAAAATGAATTGCGCCACACCAATTTCTGTATTAATATTTTTTGGCGTGCGAATGACGCGAAATTTTTTTGATAGAAGAATATCTAAAAATTCTTTCGTACTACTTTTTCCATAGCTCCCGGTAATTCCAATAACCAACACATCACCGTAACTTTCTAATTTACGTGTTGCGAGATATAAAATAACTTTTTTAGTGAATGCTGCTGGTATATTTATGAGCCCAACGACACAACCTGTGGTAAAAATGCGAACCGTCGCCAACGCTATAACCAACATCCACTCATGAGTGGCGTATCCAACAACCGCCCCAACGATAAGCGAGCCACCGAGAACAGCGACTGCTTTTGGCGTCAGAACAGGCCGCGGCAAACGATGCGTAAGAAACCGGGCAAGAAGCCATGTCAGATCAGCAAGAGCGACACTGAACGCGATATATCTCGATACATCGTAATTCAACGGAAGAATGATGAGAAAAAACAGAGCAATGAATCGCCAAACAAGCGTAAGTCGTAGCCACACTTTTCTTCCTTCGAGAGTGTGTAGAAAATCACGAAATCGATCAAATCGATACTCTTTGAGTTGCCAATAGTACAAAAACTCCGCGTACTCAAGAAGGGCAGAAACCGCCCACATACCAACAATAACGAGAGTAAACGGAGCAATAATCATATGGTGGAAAGAAAATTGCGAATAAACGAAATCATTTCCTGTCGATGTGTAAGATGAAGTCCGTGTCCCGCGTTTGGAATAATCTGAACAACTGAACGCGCAAGGAGATCCGCGATACGTGTACTATCATGTACGGATACATAACGGTCATGACTCCCCCATAAGACAAGCGTTTGCATGCGGATACTTGGCAAGTAGAGCGAGACATCTTGGCGGATAATTTTTTTAAAAATATCTCTTTTAATCCCTGATGTTTCCTTGTAGTCTGGAGCATCAGCCGCGTGATACAACAATCGTTTGGCGGTTTCACTTCCTTTTTCAAGAAGAGGAAGGCGAAATATCCACTTGCCTGTTTTAGCAATGCACGAAAAAACAAACCGTTTCAATGTTTTCTTAGGACGAAAAATAGCGGCGCCCGACAAGATTAATCCGACAAAGCGTTCTGGGTATTTTGCGGCCACCACGGTCGCGACTTGACCACCAAATGAGTGACCAAGAAGAACGATCGGCCTACCCGGCATTGTCTGTTCAATACCGCGAACCTGTGCCATAACAAACTCAGCATACTCCTCAACTCCCCACACCTCTTTTGGGCAAGGCGAGTCACCAAAACAGGGTAAATCAATACACCTGTTTTCGAGTCCTGCGGCTTCAGCCTCTGCCATAAAATCACGCCATGTTTCGTGCGTGCCACCCCATCCTGGTAAAATGACGATGAGTGGAAGATTCGCCATACGCGAACATTACATTTTAAGTGCGGTAGGATACACAACGTTTCCGTCTTTTGTTTGATGCTGTTCAATAATAGCAATCGGAAAACGACTGGTGTTGAGTGCGGTGCCGTTTAGTGTATGCACATACCCGAGCGACCCGTCTTCTTTCCGATATTTAATATTCATGCGTCGCGCCTGGTAATCGGTACAGTTACTAGTGCTTGTCACTTCACCAAAATCTTGTTTCATGGTCATGTACGCCTCTATATCGTATTTTCGGTATGCCGGACCACCCAAATCCGCAGACGGAATATCAATTACACGATATGACAAATCTAAACCATCACAAATTTCTTTTTCAATGGCGAGAATTTCAGCATGAATCTGCTCACTCTCTTCTGGTGTACAAAACGCAAACAGTTCGAGCTTCGTGAACTGATGTACACGGTAAAGCCCTTTACTCGTGCGGCCGTAGGCTCCTGCTTCGGTACGAAAACAGTGTGAAATCGCGGCGTATTTTTTTGGCCCCGCCGATAAATCAAGGACTTCATTAGCATGATACCCGAGTACCGTAATTTCGGCGGTACCGATCATGCTTAAATCAGACCCCTCAATATTGTATATTTGAGTTTCTGGTCCGCGAGGAATAAATCCGGCACCAATAAGCACATCCGCCTTAGCAACATCAGGTGTTTCCATGAGCGTAAATCCATGCTTTTGCGCAATGTCCATGCCGTATTTCAAGAGGGCATAATTCAGACGCACCAAATCACCCTTGGTAAAATACCATTTTGCGCCTGCTACTTTTGAACCGCGCTCAAAGTCGACCTGGTCTTTCTCGGTGAGGATAGTTTCATGGTCTTTTGGTTCAAATTCAAATACAGGCGGTTCCTTACTCGTATAACGCACAACAAAATCAGCTTCTTCCCCGACTGGTGAATCAGGATGCGTCATGTTTGGCACCTCGCGCATACGTGCAAGGTAATCGGTCTCAATAAGTGCCAGTTCTGCCTCTTTTCGTTTCACTACTTCCCCTACCTCTTTCATGGCCACAATTTCTTCGGGTGATGGTTTTCCTTTTGATACTTTATTTTTACTTGCACGCAAGGTTTCAAGCTCCAAAATCACTGCCCTGCGTTTTTCATCAATTTCAAGTAATGCGTTGATATCCACCGTAACACGCCGGTTTGCGCAGTTTTTAATTACCTCATCTTTATGTTGGCGTATAAAAGCAATGTCGAGCATATATTTATAGTGAGTGTTTAGCAATATGTTCTTTAAGTTCTGGCAAAAATGATTGATAGAGTTCAAAATTCCCCGGCATCTGTTGTACAGAACCCACTTCATCAAGCGCAAACCAGCGCATTTCAATCACTTCGTCGTCGTGTGGTTTGCCGACAACCTCTTCCACTTTACACAAATAAGGCAATAAGTACACCTGATACCGAATACCACTTTTTTTCTCCACAGATTCTACAGAAATCTTTGACAAAAGCGTGATAGGTGTTACACGGAGCCCAGTTTCTTCAAGCACTTCACGTACCACATTTTCTTCCGGTGTTTCACCAAACTCAACTCCACCACCCGGAAACTCCCACGTTCGATGATAGTCAGGATTATGTGGATCGTTACGCAAATTCATCAGCACCTTCCCATCTTTAATGACAATGCCACAGGGTACCGGAATATGTTTGACGCTAAATTGGTTTTTCAGAAGATAAATCATTTTTGCAAGTGCCTTCCCTCGATGACTGTGTTCATTTTTTTCCTGTGTGGTTAATTCAGCATATGTTTTCTGAATACCTGGCACATAAAACAAAGGATCATACCCAAAACCACCACTGCCATGTGCCTCCTCTAAAAGAATACGGCCACGTTCAGTAGCGTTTGAAATCAAAAATGTTCCTTCGTGCGGGTTGTATACTGCCACGCAAATACGAAACTCGGCGCCCCTTTTTTCTTCACTCACATCTTGTAGTTTTGCAAGCACGAGTGAATTACGTTCTTCTTTTGTTGGGGCAATCCGCGCGCTCTTCACTCCTGGCCACTCGGGTACCGCGTCTAAAAACAAGCCGGCATCTTCAGCGAGCACGAGTTCACCTGTTTTTTCAGCATAAAACTTTGCTTTGCGCGCGGCGTTGGCTTCAAGCGTATCATGTGGTTCATCACACTCAGGTCCGCTATACACATCACATAGCGGTACCACCTCAAACATGGAGTATGCAAAATACGCGGCAATCTCCTTATATTTCCCTTCGTTGGTTGTACCAATGACAAGGCGAGGTTTGCTCATACATTACATTTCTTGTTCTGGCGGACGAATAAGAGGGAACAAAACGCAATCACGAATCGGTCGATTTTCAAAAAAAGAAAACAAGCGCTCTGACACTCCAAACCCACTTGTAGGCGGCATACCATGTTCGAGCGCCTCCACAAATTCTTTGTCGTGCATTTGCGCTTCGGTATCCCCTGCCTCGCGGAGTTTCGCCTGCTCTTCAAACCTTCGTTTTTGCTCAACCGGATCGTTCAACTCTGAATACCCATTTCCAATTTCACTCCCCGCAATAATCACCTGATAACGCTCAGTTACGTCTGGTCGGTCCGCGCGACTTTTCGCAAGCGGAGAAACAGCTACGGGGTGATTCACTAAAAACACCGGCCCTTTAATTTGCTTGCGGCAATATTTCCACAACAAGTCAATGAGCCGCCCTTTCCCATCGCTTTTTTCATACCCAATAGAAAGTTTGTCGAGACCAGCACGAAGTGTTTCGATAGGACTCGTAATATCCACCCCGGTCATTTTTTTCACGGTCTCGGCATAATCAATTTTTTCCCACGCCCCCGACACATCAATATCAGTGAAATCACCGATGGTAAACACGCTCTTGCCCCACGTTTTTTGAATCACCTCTTTATACATCTTTTCAACGAGAGCCATGCTCATGGTGTAGTCGGCATATGCCCAATAAAATTCCATCTGCGTGTAGTCTTGCAGGTGTTCACGACTCATGCCCTCGTTACGAAATTGACGTCCAATTTCAAACGTTTTTTCAAACCCGGCAACCATGAGCCGCTTTTGCCACAATTCCCCCATGGAGATACGCAAATACACATCAATATCAAGGGCGTTGTGATGCGTCACAAACGGTGTTGCGTCGGCTCCACCCGGAGTATTTTCAAGCACAGGGGTTTCAACTTCTAAAAATCCCTCGCGCAAAAGAAACTCACGGATGCTTTGCCAAAACGTGGATTTTCGAACAAAAAGTTCTTTGAGTTCAGGATGCGTCAAAATATCAAGATAGCGTTTACGCAAACGTGTTTCTTCATCTTGAAGTCCATGAAACTTGTCTGGCAAAGGAAGAAGTGATTTGGTAAGGAGTGTCCATGATGACACAAGCACCGATTGTTCACCCGCATTCGTTACAAATCGTTCACCCGTTACAGAAATAATGTCGCCAGCGTCAATTTTTTTTACAAACCGTTTAAAAAGCGCCTCTCCAAGAGTATCTTTTTTAAACACCACCTGCAGATGTTCGCCTGAACCATCAAAAAGCTCGGCAAAAGCAATCTTACCAATATCACGCTTTACCAAAATACGCCCAGCAATGGTTGTTGTAGTGCCACCTGAAAGCGCGCGGGCATCCTTGAGTGAATGAGTGCGTGGTGCTTGTGCTGGAAAACCAGCTACGCCATCGGCTTCCAAATCGTGCAATTTTCCCAAACGAACGGAGCGCTCATCGTTAATATCAATAATGTTAGTGTCTGGCATAGTATATATAGTGTAACGGTTTTTTATGAACGTGACAATCTAGGCAATAGCGATAATTTTGTAAGTTTGCACCCCTGCCGGCACGGTTACTTCCACCATGTCACCTACCTTTTTTTTCAAAAAAGCTGACCCAAGCGGTGATTCATTAGAAATTTTTCCATCGGCCGGGTTGGCTTCCTGCGCGCCAACCAGTGTATAGACACGTTCTTTTTCGTTTACCAAAACAGTAATCACCGAGCCGAGCGTCACTTCCGAACTTCTGCCTGCCTTACTTGAGACAATCGAGGCGTTATCTAACAGATATTGAATTTCTTTTACCCGGGTTTGCGCCCACGACATATCTTCACGCGCTGCGTGGTATTCGGCATTTTCCGATAGGTCACCAAGTTGGCGAGCTTCGTCAATACGCTTGGCGAGGTCTGGAATACGAGTTTGTTTTAATTCCTGCATTTCCCCCATTAATTGATCTTTTTTTTCTTGGCTCATGTATTGTTCTGTCATATCGGTAACGTTACATTGCTTTACTTTAGGTAAAAAAGAAGATACCGCACGAATGCGGGAGGTAAATGTACT
>JACCDG011470913.1_pt1 | contig 26334 bp, 27 predicted proteins | sample 7442471 | NCBI WGS metagenome assembly JACCDG01 (sample SAMN15323444, study PRJNA562643) | freshwater metagenome | isolation source: river surface water | place: USA:Blue River Watershed | collected 2017-08-17 | reverse complement strand
CCAGACGATGAAAGAAAGTATGCCGATCGCGGCTGTCGCATAGACCATCGATGCATAGCCGAACAGGGGCTTGCGAGAGAACGCGGGAACGATATGCGAGACGATGCCGAAGCCCGGCAGGATCATGATGTACACCTCGGGATGGCCGAAGAACCAGAAAATGTGCTGGTACATGACCGGGTCACCACCGCCAGCGGGATTGAAGAAGCTGGTACCAAAGTGGCGATCGGTCAGCGTCATGGTGATGGCGCCAGCCAGCACAGGCATCACCGCGATCAGCAGATAGGCGGTGATCAGCCAGGTCCAGGCGAACATCGGCATCTTCATCAAGGTCATACCAGGCGCGCGCATGTTCAGGATGGTCACGATGATGTTGATCGAGCCCATGATGGACGAAGCACCCAGGATGTGCATGGCAAAAATACCAGCGTCCATGGAAGGGCCCATCTGCAGCGTCAGGGGCGCATACAGTGTCCAGCCGGCAGCAGGAGCGCCGCCAGGCATGAAGAAAGAGGCCACCAACATCAGGCCAGCAGGAATCATCAGCCAGAAGCTGAAGTTATTCATGCGGGCGAATGCCATGTCGGAAGCGCCCACTTGCAAGGGCAGCATCCAGTTCGCGAAACCAACGAACGCAGGCATGATGGCACCGAACACCATGATGATGCCGTGCATGGTGGTGAATTGGTTGAACAACTCCGGATTGACAACCTGCAAGCCCGGCTGGAACAGTTCCGCACGGATCAGCAGAGCCAGTACGCCCCCGATCATCAACATCGCAAAACTGAACAGCAAATACAGGGTACCGATGTCTTTGTGGTTGGTTGCGTAAACCCAACGGCGCCAGCCGGCAGGTGCATGCCCATGATCATCGTGGGCGTGATCGTGATGGTCGAGAACGGCACTCATCTTGATTTCCTCTTTAAATTAATGCGGTACTGACTTACTTACGAGCGGCCAGAACTTCAGCCGGCTGCACGATCTGCCCAGTCTTGTTGGACCAGTTGTTTTTGGTGTAGGTGATCACAGCAGCAATGTCGGTATCCGACAACTGTTTCCAGGCTGGCATGGCACCATTGGCCTGTCCGTTGAGCAACACAGCAATTTGCTTGCTCTTGTCGGCATCCAGAACCACCGACGAGCCATCAACCGCCTTGATCGGGCCTGCGCCCTTGCCGTTGGCCTGGTGGCAAGCTGCACAGTTGGCAGCGTAAACCTTCTCGCCGCGCTTGACCAGATCGTCCAGGTTCCAGACTCGGCTGGGGTCATCCATCTTGGCAGCCAGTTTTTTCTTCTCGGCAGCCACCCAAGCGGTGTAATCCTGTGCGGACAGCACTTTCACGTGAATGGGCATATAGGCGTGCTCTTTACCGCACAGCTCAGCGCACTGTCCGTAAAAGTCGCCAGTTTGCTCGGCGCGGAACCAGGTATCACGTACAAAACCCGGGATCGCATCTTGCTTGATGCCGAAAGCAGGCACCATGAATGCGTGAATCACATCATTGGCAGTCGTGATGACACGAATTTTTTGCCCAACAGGAACCACCAAGGGGTTATCCACTTTCAGCAGGTAGTTATCGCCTGCAGGTTTGCCAGCGTCCGACATGGCTCGGTGGGAGGAATCCAGCGTGGAGATGTAGCTCAGGCCTTCACCCTCGCCTTTGATGTAGTCATATCCCCACTTCCACTGGTAGCCCGTCACCTTGACGGTCAGATCCGCATTGGTTGTGTCTTTCTGCGCCACGAGAACCTTGGTTGCAGGCAAGGCCATCAGGATCACAATCAGGAAAGGCACAGCAGTCCACAAGATTTCGACCGTGATCGATTCTGTGAAGCTGGCGGGCTTGTGACCCACCGATTTGCGGTGTTTCCAGATGGAATAGAACATCACGGAAAACACCGCAATGAACACCACCGTGCAGATGATCAGCATCATCCAGTGCAACCAGTGCTGCTCTTGGGCAATCTTGGTCACAGGAGGCGCGAAATTGAGCTGATTGACCGCAGGACCACCCGGCAAGTCGTTGACAGCATGGGCCGCAGTGGCCAGCAGCGTGGCAGACAGGACGCCCACGCGGGACAGCTGCGAAGCCAATTTACTGGAAATGATTTTCATGTTTTCTTACTTCCAAGTCTCGGTTGAACCCACACACTACGAGCAAAACAATCACGCTGCGCGCAATGCCTGCCTGATCTCTCCTGCCAGAATCTGACGCATCTCGGGCCGCACAAAACGCCCCACCTCGACCGTCCGACCCCGACTCGAAACTGCAATCAAACCGTGTTTTCCTGCCGCGGGCTCGATGCGAACCCATTGACGTTCAAACTCCGTGCGCTCAAGGCGTCCTGCAGTTTCCCGCTCCACCACCAGGCTTGCGCCCTGCAGTGAAATCCACTCACCATCTGTTGCGTGCCGCGCATACATCAGAAAAGCCACGCCTACCACCAGCAGATCCAGCCCGGCAAAACCCAAAACAATGGGCGCACCTTGAGACCAGAAAAACAGGCCAATACCCAAAGAGACCAGACACAGCAGCCCGTAAAAAGACGCCAGTTGTGCTGGTGTCACCGAACAATTGCGTCGCAAGCGCCAATCAATACTGGGCCCCGACACCTGTGCAAACCGGAATCCCGAACTTGACATGCGTCAACTTTTCTGAATTTCATGCACGTTACACGCGCACAGAATGGTCGAAATTGCGCTGGATTTTACCTGAGTTGGGCAGGGTTTTGATATTTCTCAACCAACGGAACGATCTTTGACGGACCCGCGCAACATTTGACGCATCTCAAACAGATCGATGCCCGTCTCCAGGGCCACTCGATACCGAGGCGCAGGCTTGAAGGCGTGTCCATACACAATCTCAAAGGTCAAGCCCAGTTTTCCACCATGCCGGGGCTGCGCCAGCTGGCTCAAAGCCTGTAGCCATTGTCCGTGCCAGGCACGCCCGTGCACCGTCTTGTCACGCCCCACAGCCAGATTGCGCCCCAGTTCGCGCAGCTCCTGCACCAGGCGCTCTGGCGTCTCAAACGTCAGGGTGATGCGCTCCATGTCCATCACCGGCTCAGCGAAACCCGCCTGCACCAGCATGTCGCCCCAATCGTGCATATCGGTCAACTCGTGCATTGGCTGCGACCACCCGTTGGTGCCGTACACATCACGCAGCTCACGCAAAGTGTCGGGGCCCAGACAGGAAAACATCAGGAACCCATCCACCGCCAACGCTTGATGCCACTGCGCCATCAGCTCCTGTGGTCGTGGCTGCTGATGCAAGGCCATATTGGCCCACACCATTTGTACTGCGCCTGCTGTGGGCGTACCCACCGACTGGTCCTGTTGGCCCCACACCTTCCACCAAGGTCTCTGAACGCTTTTGCTCAAGACGGCTTCTTCTGCACTGGAACCGGGCACCAGCCATGTCTGCGCCTGGGGGTATCGCGCACGCAGTGCCTGGTGCGCCTGCCAGCCACCACGCACTGGCTGCCAGTGCGCCCACTGCTGGGGCTGTGTGGTGATGATGTCCAGTCGCTCCATCATGCGACGCGCCACCTCCTCGTGCAGCCAGGGCGAAACAGGCGGCACCTGCGCAGGTACGCTGGCCTGCCAACGGCGGGCAGCAACAGCATCCATGGAGGGAGGGGTGACATCGGTCATGGCAAATCCAGCATCAGGCTCGGGCAAACAGCTTGTAGGCACAGCGGCCTCGAAGTATATTGAGTCCGCATGAAATGGCCCTGGACCCAGCTGCAAAACCTTTGGCGAGCACAGCGCTGGCCCACCCATTGCGCCATCTGCAACAGCTGGGGTCCCGATGTGCTGTGCGAGACCTGCGTGAGTACTTTTGCACAGCCCCGTCTGCGTTGCAAACACTGCGCCCTGCCTGTTCTTACCGGCCAACGCATCTGCACAGACTGTCAAACCGACACACCCGCACTGGACTACTGCATTGCCAGCGTCAGCTACGACTGGCCCTGGCCCAAGGTGATGGTGGATTTCAAATTCAGCGCCCAACCCGCGTGGGCCAAAAGTCTGGCCTTGTTGATGCGGCATACACCTGGCTCAGAGTTGCTGCTGGAGTCGTGTGATGTCGTGGTTCCCATTCCTGTGTCGGGCGAACGTCTGGCCGAACGCGGGTTTAACCAATCGGTCTTGCTGGCCCGCCACCTGGCCAAGGAAAAAATGCACACACAATGGCTGCAACGCCTGAGGCACACCGAGGCACAAAGCCACCTGCCGCGCAACGAGCGCTTGCACAATCTGGACCAGGCCTTTGCCCTGGACCCCATGGCGCGTCCCTCCATCTTGGGCAAACGCATCGTCCTGATCGATGACGTCATGACCACCGGCACCACCTTGCGCCAGGCCGCAGGCCTGCTGCGCCAGGCGGGAGCGGGCTCGGTCAGCGCGCTGGTATTTGCACGCGCCTGAGTCGGTCGGGACCAGCCGGGCGCACAAGCAGCGCGCAAATCGTCACAATACGCGCCATGTTCAATATTGTTCTGGTCGAACCCGAAATCCCGCCAAACACCGGCAACATCATTCGACTGGCCGCCAACACAGGCTGCCGTCTGCACCTGATCGAACCGCTGGGCTTTTCGATGGAAGACAAACTCATGCGCCGAGCCGGGCTGGATTACCACGAGTACGCCAGCGTGGTGCACCACGCGTCGTGGGCTGACTGGCTGGCACACGCACAGCCCCACAACTCACGCGTGTTCATCATGACCACCAAGGCCAGCACCCCTTTGCATCAAATGTCGTTCAAGCCCGGCGACTGGTTCGTGTTTGGTCCTGAAAGTCGCGGCCTGAGCGAAGCACAGCGCGAAACTTTTCCTCCAGAGCAGCGCATTCGGCTGCCGATGATGCCCACACAACGCAGCCTGAACCTGTCCAACGCAGTGGCTGTGACCGCCTTTGAAGCCTGGCGCCAGAATGGCTTTGCAGGCGCAAAGCTCGATTAAACACGCTCGAGAATCAGCGCAATGCCTTGACCCACGCCAATGCACATAGTGCACAGGGCGTAGCGGCCTCCCGTGGTGTGCAAACGGTTGATGGCGGTGGTGGCCAAGCGTGCGCCACTGGCGCCCAGCGGATGGCCCAAGGCAATCGCGCCACCCCAGGCATTGACGCGTGCATCGTCATCTTTGAGCCCCAACATGCGCATCACAGCCAGGCCTTGCGCGGCAAAGGCTTCGTTGAGCTCGATCACATCCATCTGCGCCAGCGTCAGGCCGGTTTGCGCCAACACCTTTTGCGTGGCGGGGGCGGGGCCGATGCCCATGATGCGCGGTGCCACACCTGCGGTCGCCATGCCGACCACACGGGCACGGGGCGTCAAACCATATTTGGCCGCACTGGCTTCGTCAGCCAGCAGCAGGGCGCAAGCGCCATCGTTCACGCCGGAAGCGTTCCCCGCTGTGACACTGCCTTCAGGGCGCACCACCCCTTTGAGTTTGGCCAAGGCCTCCAGCGTGGTGGCACGCGGATGCTCATCGGTATCGACCACGATGGCATCACCCTTTTTCTGAGGAATGCTGACCGGGCAGATCTCGCGAGCCAGGTGGCCATCCCGAATGGCAGCCGCCGCACGCAGCTGGCTGTTGTAGGCCATCAGGTCTTGCGCCTCACGCTCGATCTTGAAGTCGACGGCCACGTTCTCGGCCGTCTCGGGCATAGAGACCACACCGTACTGCGCCTTCACCAGCTTATTGACAAAGCGCCAGCCAATGGTGGTGTCGTACACCGCATTGCTACGCGAAAACGCACTTTCAGCCTTGGGCATGACAAAAGGCGCACGGCTCATGCTCTCCACGCCACCTGCAATCATCAGACCAGCTTCGCCCGCCTTGATAGCGCGCGCAGCTGAACCGACCGCATCCAGACCGGAACCGCACAGACGGTTGAGGGTGCCACCCGGCACATCCATGGGCAAACCCGCCAGCAGCGCACTCATGCGCGCCACGTTGCGGTTGTCCTCGCCCGCCTGGTTGGCACAACCGTAGAGCACATCGTCCACTGCGTTCCAGTCCACTTGCGGGTTGCGAGCCATCAGGGCAGCAATAGGCACAGCGCCCAGGTCATCGGCACGGACACCGGACAGTGCACCGCCGTAACGACCAAAGGGGGTACGGATGGCATCGCAAATCAGAGCTTGGTTCATGGTTGTCTCGCGTTGTGCAAAGGGTTACAGCAAAACATGCATTATGTTGCATATTTTCATTTCGGTTAATTACCCGACCGATTGGTCGGGAATTATGATCTCAACATCATGCTGATCCAACCCTCCCAAGCCGATGTCCGCCGTTTTTTTTGCGGCGTGTATGCCAAAGCCCGCAGCTCTGCGACGCTGGAACCCATGGAAATGCTGGTGAGCCAGTGGATCGACGAGCACCCAGAGTTTCACGCCGAGCTCTCGGATGTGGACGCCGCCCTGGCCCGCATGCACGAAACAGACCCTGCGCGCGAAAACCCTTTTCTGCATTTGTCCATGCACTTGTCCATCAGCGAACAATGCAGCATCGACCAGCCCCGCGGCATTCGCCAGGCGGTGGAACTGCTCAGCCACAAACTCAATTCGCTGCACGAGGCGCATCACCGCACCATGGAGTGCCTGGGGCGTATGGTGTTTGAAAGCCAGCGCTCAGGCCGTATGCCCGATGGCGGTGTGTACATCGACTGTGTACAACGCCATGCCACCCGGGATTGAGTACCCAATCTGAAATGCAAAAGGCCCGCGATAGCGGGCCTTTTGACTGGCGTTGAATGCAATCAGGCAATCAACGGAACTTGGACTGGGCAATGGTCTTGAGCTCGCCTTGCTGGGCCGCAATGTACTCGGACAGTGCCTTGAGCTCAGCATTGGAATATTGCTTGGCAATACCCCCCATGATGCCGTTACTGCGGCCCCAGGTGGACTGGTTTTCCACCTTGTAGCTCTTGAGGGCTACAAACAGATAGTCTTTGTGTTGGCCAGCAATCTTGGGGTAGCTGGGGTCCAGCGGTTGACTGAAGTTGGCACCGTGGCAGGACACGCAAGCGCCTTTTTGCAGCAAAGAAGTCACTTTCTCGTTGGCAGCCGTGGGCGCGGCGGTCACAGCCGCTGTCTTGCCATGTTGCTCGTAGTAAGCGGCCAGGTCCGCAATGTCCTGCTCGCTCAGACTGTCGGCAATGCCGCGCATGGTTTGGTGCTTGCGCTCGCCTTTTTTGTAGGCGGTCAGGGCAGCAGCAATGTACTTGGCGTTTTGGCCCGAAATTTTAGGCACGCGGTACACCTCGGGAAAGCTGGACTGGTAACCCGGAATACCGTGACAGCCAATGCACATGGCGATCTTGGCTTCGGCAGCCTTGGCATCACCCTTGACTTCCTGGGCTTGGGCGGAAACGGCCATCACCGAAGCGACAGCAAAAGACAACATCGAGGTCAGCAGCTTGTTCATTGCTTGGACAATCCTGATTGATTGATAAAAATCAACTTCGGATTATATAGACCCGGGCCTCATAATCCTGACAGGCAGTTTCCCTTGTATTGAAAAGTCCACAACATGAAGTTTCAAGGTTCCGAAAATTACGTTGCCACACAAGACCTGATGCTGGCCGTCAACGCCGCCATCACCCTCAAACGCCCACTGCTGGTCAAGGGCGAACCTGGCACCGGCAAAACCATGCTCGCCGAAGAGGTGTCACAAGCCCTGAACCTGCCCCTGCTTCAGTGGCACATCAAGTCCACCACGAAGGCCCAGCAGGGTTTGTATGAATACGACGCTGTCAGCCGTCTGCGCGACAGCCAGCTGGGCGACGAACGGGTCAAGGACATCGAAAACTACATCGTGAAAGGCGTCCTTTGGCAAGCCTTCACGTCCGAAGTGCCCGTCGCGATCCTGATCGACGAGATCGACAAGGCCGACATTGAATTCCCCAACGACCTGCTGCGCGAAATCGACCGCATGGAGTTCTACTGCTACGAAACGCGTCAGCTGATCAAGGCCAAAACCCGCCCGCTGGTGTTCATCACTTCCAACAACGAAAAAGAGCTGCCCGACGCTTTTTTGCGCCGCTGCTTCTTTCACTACATCAAGTTCCCCGAAGCGGACACGATGCGCCAGATCGTGGACGTGCACTTCCCCACCCTCAAGCAAGACCTGCTGGCCGTGGCGCTCAAGACTTTCTACGACGTACGCAACCTCCCCGGCCTGAAGAAAAAGCCCTCGACCAGCGAGCTACTCGACTGGCTGAAACTGTTGGTGGCCGAAGATATTCCGCTCGAAGCGCTGCAAAGTGCGGACCAGAAAGTCTCGGTTCCTCCAATGGTAGGAGCCCTGCTCAAGAACGAGCAGGACGTGACTTTGTTTGAAAAACTGGTCTTCATGAACCAGCGTAACCGCTAAGGATCTCAATATGTCTGAAGAAACGAAACAGCTTCTACGTGAAGGCATCTCTGATGCCGTGGGCTTTGTCGGGGGCGCCCTCGCTGGGTACTGGATCGGCCAATTACTGAACTGGAATATGTTCGCCGAAGGCTACAGCAACACCAGCCTGGGTGCCATTGTGCTGGTTGGACTGGGCGGTGGAGTAGGCCTGCAGCTGGCACGCACATGGCGAGCGAAACAAAAAGACAGGTCACCAAAATAAACGTCAGAAAGCAGCATCACGATGAGTTTTGTAAGCCCCATCACTCTGTCTGCACGTGGCATTGAGCTGCGCCCCATGACACTGGAAGACGAGCAAGGGTTGCGCTCAGCCGCTGCCGATGGCGAACTCTGGAACATCCGGGTCACCTCGGTTCCAGAGCCAGAAAAAACACGACAGTACATCGAAGACGCACTGGCCATGCGCGAGGCCGGACACCGCTTCCCCTTTGTAGTGATTGAGTCTGCCAGTGGTCGCATACTGGGGACCAGCAGTTACCACGACATTGTGCCCGCCATCAAACGTGTGGAAATCGGCTGGACCTGGTATGCCAAAAGCGTTCAGCGAAGCCACGTCAACACTACCTGCAAACTGCTTTTGATGACCCACGCCTTTGAGACCTTGGACTGCCATGTGGTGGGCTGGCGCACAGACAATTTCAACTTTGCGTCACAAGCTGCGATTGAGCGCCTGGGCGCCAAGAAAGACGGGGTCATCCGCGGTCATGCCCTGCGCCGCGACGGCACCATACGGGACACCGTGATGTACAGCCTGCGCTCGGGCGAATGGTCCGAAGTCAAGGCGCAGCTGCTGCACTCCCTGAACAAGCCACGCTAGCCATCTGGGTCCGGGCCTGAACCATGCTAATCGATTTCTTCTACACCCTGCGCGCCGCCAAGGTTCCAGTCTCGGTGCGCGAGTACCTCACGCTGCTCGAAGCCCTGCAGGCCAATGTGGTCGGGCCGGCGTCAGACGCTTGCGGCATGGATGATTTCTATCACTTGAGCCGCACCATCCTGGTCAAGGACGAAAAGCATTTCGACAAGTTCGACAAAGCCTTTGGCGCCTATTTCAAGGGTGTGGAAATGCTCACCGACTTCACCAAGGAAGTTCCGCTGGATTGGCTCGAGCAAATCCTGAAAAAGGAACTCACACCCGAGCAAAAGGCCGCCATTGAGGCCATGGGCTGGGACGAGTTGATGGAAACGCTCAAGAAGCGCCTCGAAGAACAGAAAGAACGCCACGAAGGCGGCAGCAAGTGGATCGGCACCGGCGGCACTTCGCCCTTTGGCAACGGCGGCTACAACCCACGCGGCATTCGCATTGGCGGCAAGGGCGGCAACAAAAGCGCAGTCAAGGTCTGGGACCAGCGCGCTTACCGCGACTACGACGACAGCCAGGAACTGGGCACCCGCAACATCAAGGTGGCGCTGCGCCGCCTGCGCCGCTTTGCCCGCGAGGGTTCGCATGACGAGCTGGACCTGGATGGCACCATCGCCAAGACCGCGGCCAATGCTGGTTACCTCGACATCCTGATGCGTCCCGAGCGCCACAACAACGTCAAGGTGTTGCTGCTGATGGACGTGGGCGGCACCATGGACGACCACATCGCCCGTGTCGAGGAAATGTTCTCGGCCGTCAAGGCCGAGTTCAAGCACCTGGAGTACTACTACTTCCACAACTGCGTGTACGACTTCATGTGGAAGAACAACAAGCGCCGCTTTGCCGAGAAATTCCCCACGCTGGACATCATTCGCAAGTACAACAAGGACTACAAGCTCATCTTCATCGGCGATGCCACCATGAGCCCTTACGAGATCCTGCAGCCCGGTGGTAGCGTCGAATACAACAACGAAGAAGCCGGCGCCGAATGGCTCCAGCGCCTGACGCACGCCTTCCCCAAGTTCGCCTGGATCAACCCCGAGCCGCAAGGCATGTGGCAATACCGCCAAAGCATCGCCATCATCGAGCAGCTCATGAACAACCGCATGTACCCCCTGACCCTGCAAGGGCTGGAACAGGCCATGCGCATGCTCAGCAAATGAAGTGGGGCTGGCGACATCTGCTCCGGGCCCTCGCTGTCACAGTCGGCCTGGGTATCAGCACAGGGCTTGCCGCACAAACCACGCCTGCAGCGCTGTCCCTGGACATTGAAGCGCCCGAAAACATCAAATCCTATTTGTCGCGGCATCTGGAACTCTTGCGTTACAACGCGCTGGATGACCTGGACACTACAGAGGTCGACAAGCTGCTGCAGTCCGCTGACACGCAAGCACGCGAACTGCTGGGTACCCTGGGCTACTTCTCGCCGCAGCTGCAATGGCAACGCGAAACAGCAAACGCCCAGGTGCTTCACCCCGTTCGGGTGCATGTCACCCCCGGCGAGCCAAGCCTCGTCAGGCAGGTACAAATCTCGTTTTCAGGCGAGCTTGCGGGCGCAGCCTTTGAATCGACGCGAGAGAAACTGACAAAGAGCTGGTGGCTCCCAGCCGGGCGCCCCTTCACACAAGAGGCATGGAACGAGGCTAAAAACCAGCTCCTGCGCACCGTCGGCGCACAAGACTTTCCACAAGCCAAATGGCAAGAAACCCGTGCCGACATCCACCCTGAGCAGCACAGCGCCGCGCTGACGCTGGTGCTGGACTCGGGCCCACGGGTTTTTCTAGGCTCCCTGCAGATTGAAGGTACCGAGCACTACGACGCCCAAATGGTGCAGCGGCTGGCCCGACTGCCCGAAGGCCAGGCGTACAAACAAAACAGCTTGATCGAAGCACAGCAACGTCTGATCAGTAGCGGCTACTACGACTCGGTGCTGATTGCCCTGGCCGAGACGGGCGATCCCAAGGCCTGGCCTGTCAAAGTGCAACTGCGCGAAGCTGCACGTCAGAAGATCGTGCTCGGCGTCGGCGTCAAAAGCGACAGCGGCATGCACCTGAGCGCCGAACATGTGCACCACCTTGTCCCCGGCCTGCACTGGCGCGCCAGCACCAAGCTGGAGCTGGACCAGCAACTGCAAAGTCTGGGCACCGAACTGCTGGCACCGCCCAATGCCCGTCTTTGGCGCTGGAACCTTTCTGCCAAAGCCGCGCACGAAGTGCTCAGCACCTACGAAACCCACAGCCAACGCTGGCGCGCAGGCCAGGCCCAGTTGGGTGAACGGATTGATCGCAACATCTACGCCCAGTACGACAGCGCCAGCTCCACACTGAGTGGAGACGACACCAAAGCCTCGCTCAGCGCCAACTTTGCCTGGACTTGGCGTGGCTTTGACAGCTTGCCCTTCCCTTCTCGCGGCTGGGGGTTTGGTGTGGAGCTGGGTGCTGGCCGTACGCTAGGAGATAACGCCGTGCCTTACGCACGCTGGCTGGGCAAAACCTTGGCCATCGCACCCTTGCCCAACAGCCAATGGGGGCGCATTGTCCTGCGCGGCCAGGCCGGCGGCATCAGTACCCAGGACGCGAGCGCCATTCCCAACACCCAGCTGTTCATTACAGGCGGACAAAACAGCGTGCGTGGTTATGCACCGGGCAGCATCGGCGTGGCTAATGCCGACGGCACCATCAGCCCCGGCCGTTACATGGCGGTGGGCAGCGCTGAATGGCAAGTGCCGATTCGCATGAACAAACGCCTGACCGACTGGGAGGGCACCTTGTTTGTGGATGCTGGCGCGGTGGCCAACGATCCACGCGATCTGCAGGCCCAGGTGGGTGTGGGTATGGGGGCGCGTTGGCGCAGCCCTGTCGGCCCCTTGCAGATTGACCTGGCTTATGGCGAAGCCACCAAAGCCTGGCGCCTGCATCTGAATGTGGGGTTTGTATTCTGATGAAGGCCCTCGTTCGAGTCCTGATGTGGTCATTGCTTGCTATGCTTGTACTGACGGGCGCCTTGGCCCTGTGGGCAAGCAGTGAAGGATCTCTGACGCAGACGATTCGGCTGGTTGGCGCCTGGCTACCGCAAGGTCAACAACTCAGTGTCCAGACCCCTAGTGGCAGCTTGCTGCAAGGCAGAGTGCAACAGTGGCACTGGCAGCAGGACCAGCTCGATGTCGAAGGCCAGCAATTGCAGTGGCGTATCGACACCAACTCATTGTGGTCTGGCCGGCTGCATGTGCCCGAGTTGTCCTTGCAAACGTTGACCTTACGCGACGAGCGGCCATCGCAACCCGTCACACCCCCCACGAACCTGCAGCTGCCCTTGCCCATCCAGGTGCGGCTGCACCTGGGCAGTGTGACGTCCACCGGCAGCGTGAAGTGGCAAGCCAGCGAGATTGACGCACATTACACCTACAACGGGCACACGCACCAACTTCACCTGGAGCAGCTGCAGTGGGCTCAAGGTCGATACAGCGGCCAACTGCAGTTGCAGGCCGAGGCCACCATGACCCTGCAGGCCCAACTCGAAGCTTCGATCACAGGGCCCCACCAAACTCCACTGAAACTACAGGCCAGTGCACAAGGACAACTTGCAGGCGCACAGGGTCGCATTGACGTGCAAGCCGAACTGCACACCGAAGCACATGCCAATGCGCGAGGCACACCCTCGCCGCAACTCAAGCTCGCTGCCCAGCTCTACCCCTGGCAAGGCTTGAACCAGCAAAGCGCGCAAGCCCAATGGCGCGCCCTCGATGCGGCTCTGCTGTGGCCGCAAGCGCCACACACCATTCTGGAAGGCACACTGGACATGCGCGCCCTTGAACAGACGCAAGGACAAGCAAACCTCTGGCAACTGGACCTCCACACCCAGCTTGGCCAAGGCAACTTGCAAGCGCAAGCGACGCAAACTGCTCAAGGCTGGCAAGGCCACCTGGAATTGAAACAGGTGCGTAGCACGGATGTGTACAGCGCCATTCCCGACACACTCTGGAGCGGACAAGCGCGTTTCAAAAACACCGATCAAGTCATTGACTTCGAGACCGAACTACAAGGACAGGAACACAGAGGCGCAACAGCCCATGTACGCAGCCAAGGCCAGTGGAGCGGCCAACGCCTGCAACTGCGTTTGCTGGATGTCCGCTGGGCAGGATTAACGGCGCAAGGCCACATGCAGGCACAGCTCGATTCGCAGCGCCTGCAGGGGGATTTGCAATGGCAATGGCCCGGCATGCAAGGTCAATGGCAAGGGGATTTGCAAGCCGAGCGTGGCCAGGGCCAGCTGATGCTGAATCTGACCGACGCCGCCCAGAATGCCCGCTGGTTGGCCCAGTGGCCGCAACTGCCAGATCTGCCCTGGCCAGCCTTGCGCAGCGCAAACGCACAGCTGCAATGGTCACAGGGCTGGAACCATCCACAAGCCCGTTTGCAAGCGCAGTGGATACAAAACAAGTGGGCAGGCCAGTTGGCTCTGTCCGCACAGGCTGACCTCTCAAAACAGGCAGTACAAACACGTATCAACCTGGAACAGCTGCGCATCACCAGCCCCGCAGGGCAGATATGGTCCGCACAACTGGCCACGCCGCTGATGACGCAACATCAACAAGTGCGTGGGCAATGGCAAACCCGCTGGAGCGCCAACACCCTGCACACCCAAGGCCCCGCCAACCATACCGCACAACTGTTGCTGGCCGAAGGCAAGTGGGGCGCGGGCGCACACGAGCTCCAGCTCAAAGCCCGGAACTGGCCCTTGGCCTGGGCGCAAGCAGTGCTGAACATCACCGCCTTGAACGAAGCACAAGCGAACACACAAGCCGAACTGTCCATACAAAACCAGAACATTCGTGCGCAATTGCACTGGGACGCCCCCTTGGCCGGCTCTTTGCACGCCGATGTGCAAAGCACGGCCAGCCTGCACAACGGAAAGTGGCAATGGTCCAGCCAATCGCCTCTGCAAGGCCAGATCCAGACCGACCTGCCGGAGATGGGCGCTTGGTCGCAACTGGCACCACCAGGTTGGCGTGTGCGCGGTCACTTGAGCAGTCGTATCGTCGTCAGTGGGAGCCTCGCTCAGCCCACATGGCAGGGAAAAACTCAAGGCGAAAACATCGCCATTCGCTCAGCGGTGGAAGGCGTGGAGTTTCGCAACGGCCGCTTCACCGCACAGCTGGAAGGCCAGCAAATCATCTTGCAGGACTTCTTGATTTCCGGAGCGGGCGAGCACGGCGGCATCCTGCGCGGACAAGGCCGGATCGTCTGGCCTGCTGGAGACGACAGCAAACCCTGGGATGCTGCAGATGGAATGGCCCAACTCCAACTGGTGGCCGAACAGTTGCGCATCACCAATAGGGCGGACCGCCGCTTGGTCATCTCTGGCGAACTGGACACGCGTGTGGCCCAGCGCCAGCTGCAGCTGCGCGGCCGTGTGCGCGCAGACCAGGCCTTGTTCGTCTTGCCCGAGGACACCACCCCCACCTTGGGCAAAGATGTGCGGATACAGGGGCGCAACACCAGCGCCACAGGCTCCCCCAGCCCATCAGGCGAATCTGGCGCCTCCGGAACCTGGCTTCTGGTGCCGGATGTCCAGGTCGCGCTGGATCTGGGTGAGAACTTTTACGTCATGGGCCAAGGCGTGACCACGCGTTTGGCCGGACAGCTTCAAGTGCACAGCAATGCACAAACCCAGGGTCAACCTCGTCTGCAAGGCCAGCTCCAAACCGTGGGTGGGCTGTACAAGGCCTACGGACAGAACCTGGCCATCGAACAAGGCACCCTGAACTTCAGCGGCGCTTACGACAACCCGCAACTGCTCATCGTTGCCTTGCGCGCCAACATTTCAGAGCGCGTCGGCGTTCGGGTCACTGGCACGGCCTTGAGTCCCAACATTCGCTTGTACGCCGACCCGGACATGCCCGATGCTGACAAGCTCGCCTGGTTGATGCTAGGACGCTCAGCCGCCAATGGCGGCGCCGAGTCGGTGGTGCTGCAACAAGCCGCCTTGAGTTTGCTCGGCGGCAAGAACACACTGGGCAGTGAAGTCGCGCAAGCCTTGGGGCTGGACGAAGTCTCTCTGGCACAAGGCAGCCGAGCCGACACCAGCGCCACAGGTACCGCTGTGACGCTGGGCAAGCGCCTGTCCAAAGACTTTTACATGGCCTACGAAAGCAGCCTCAACGGCACCTTTGGAAGCCTGTTCATTTTTTACGACCTCTCGCGCCGCTGGACTCTGCGCGCGCAAGCCGGTGACCAAAATACACTGGACCTGATCTACACCATCCGCAAACGATGAACGCCTCCGCCCAAACCCAACTGCGCCTGGTGCTGCTGCTGTGCAGTGCCGAGGCTCTGGCCATGGCGGGCTTTGGCAGCTACCCGGCCTTGCTGCCCACACTGCAGCAGGAATGGGCCATGAATGGCAGCGAAGCCGGACTGGTCAGTGGCGCATTTTTTCTGGGCTACATGCTCACCGTGCCTTTCCTGTCAGGATGGACCGACCGCATGGATGCACGACTGGTGTTTGCGTTCTCGTCCTTGCTGGCTGCAGCAGCCACGGCCAGCTTTGGTCTGTTTGCCTCGGGCCTGTACAGCGGCATGGTATTCCAGGCCATCGCTGGCGCCGGGCTGGCAGGCACATACATGCCCGGCCTCAAGGCCCTGACCGACCGGGTGCACGGACCGCAGCAGTCACGCTACATCTCGTTTTACACCGCCACCTTTGGCATTGGCGCCAGTGGCTCGCTCTTGCTGGCCGGCTGGCTCGCCGATGCGTTGAGCTGGCAAACGGCCTTTGTCATGCTCGGCGTCTTCCCTGTGCTGGCTTGTGTGCTAGTGCTCAAGGGGCTGCAACCCAGCCCCGTCACTAACCCCGTCGTGCGTCAGGGCTGGGGCTGGGCACGCGTGTGGGCTCAACCCGTCATGCGGCAATACATCATCGGCTACGCGGTGCATTGCTGGGAACTGTTTGGTATGCGCTCCTGGCAAGTGGCTTTTTTCAGTTTTGCGTTTGCAAGCAGTGCCTCCCAGGCCTGGATCAATCCGACAGAGGCGGCTGCCCTGCTCAACCTGCTGGGTTTGCCCGCCAGCATTCTGGGCAACGAAGTGGCCATGCGCTGGGGCCGTCCACGCTGGATTGCCCTGACCATGCTGGGCTCGGGCCTGCTGGCCTGGCTGGCAGGTGCCAGCGTCATGTGGCCCTGGTTCATCACTTTGGGACTCGCCTGCCTTTACAACATCGTCATCATGGCCGACTCGGCCAGCCTGACCGCTGGCCTGGTCGCCCACAGCGACAGCCAGCAACGCGGCACAGCCATGGCCCTGTACTCCATGGCAGGTTTCGGCGCGGGTTTTGTGGCGCCCGTGGTGTTTGGCGCTGTGCTCGATCTCAGTGGCGGCCAACAGCAGGCCACCAGCTGGATCCTGGCCACGGGCTCGCTGAGCCTGGGCTGCCTGTTCTGGGGCATGCGACTAGTGCGCACCTTACAATCCGATGCACGCCGCCGTAGTTCAATGGATAGAACGAGCGCCTCCTAAGCGCTAGATACAGGTTCGATTCCTGTCGGGGGCACCATCAGCTGGAAATCTGCCCCAGATATCTGACTCAGCTTAGCAGTTAAGGTATCGAACAGGATTCGCTCGACCCTTTTTACGAGAGTCATCAACAACTTTATAAATCAACTCTTTTTGAATTTCTTCGCTGGCTAATTCACCGTTAAAAGCCCATCTGGTTTTCTTAGGTTCTTTCACTGAATACCAATCGGTTACCTTATAGACAACCCTAGTTAACCCCCTAAAAGTTGCCACTACAAATTTCGCTTGGTTTCTTCTTTCGCCTAGAACCCATGAAGATCTTGTTGCTTCATAAATTTCATCAGAAGTCATTAGCGGACGAAACTGCTTGTTTATGTTGATCAACAGAAGCGGCAGATCAGTTTCGAGGGGCTTAGCCTCATACATGGCCACAATTTCATTGGCAGATTTCAACCCGTAATCCGAATGATGCCCGGACTGCTTATTGGTCAGATTTCCCTTGCCAATAAAGTCAATGAGCGAAGCCTCAACAAGAAGAGACTCTTCGTCTTTGAGTCCATGTCGAAGAATGAAATGTTGAACAGACTTTCCCTCTGCTCTGATTTCCCTTATCTTTTCCAACTTATCCGAATCAGCCTCGCTAACGAGTGCGTCTTCAGCATGCTGAAAGACTCGATTACCTTTTCCTTTGCCCACATAGAAAACTTCATTACTTCTAGGGTCAACTAAGAAATACACATAGTACTGGATCTTTTCGATCACGCTTTGACTAAACATTGGATATCGTTCTTTGCTGAAAGATCAGGACTTTGATTAGTTAACTGGATCAACTTGACCATAAAGACTTAAAGAGTCCTGTGACAAGCACCCTGTCAGCTTCGGGAAGAGCGTCAGCTTGTTGCTCAAGCAATTCTGCGACATCCGTTGCATGGTCAGAAAAACCATCCTCATCAATTGCCGCGAGTAGATCAGGATTCACATTCAAGACCGAGTGCTTGCGCAAATATGAAAACAACGCGCTAAGCGCTTGATTTTCCGCATCCCACCAACCCACTTCATCATCTTCATCTGCTGATTTGAAACGCAAAATGCAGTCTTTGAGTTCTACCAATAAAGCATCACGCTCTTTATTTGTAAAGGACTCAGACCAAAGATTGAGCATGTGTACATTTGTAACCCAACCTGCTTGCGTGATAACTGGGAGTGGCTCTTCCATTTCCATACCAAGAGCATAAGCATCACACTCTGGGCAAATTGGATAACACTGCTTTTGATCAACAGTCTGTAACGCCCCAAGCGTCTTGAAGTTCGGTTTCAGTAGTTTCTTACTCACTGAAACTGTAGCCTTTTCCACCCACACCAAGTCCGTGCCGCAGTGCTTGCAGCAAGCACCTGTCAGCAGATCAAATAATTTGGAGCTCATGACTGTTTGACGTCTCAAAAAGACGCATTCCTAGGCTTCTTGCGTCAGTTTTAATATGACTTCTTCAAAACGTTCACTTGCCTTTTGAAACTCACTGAACACCTCTCCTCCAACCGAACCCGCTGCATCAGCTTCAAAAAGACTTGGACACAACTCTTTGATTGATTTGAAGTTCTCGAAAAATCGCTGAGGCCCCAACACCTGCCAGACCAACTCTTCAGGTGTGTCCTTAGAGATTAACCACGCTCCGAGGGAAACCAAGTCGTTCTTCACTCGGTAAGAAATGTATCTATCGATGCCTACTTTTCCAGTTCTTTGTTGACCACCTAACTTAGCCTGTCCGTCTTTAGAGGTGAGCTTGTGCGGACGGAAGCCCTTTGTACCCTCCGATTTTTTGGCAGCTGTTTCAGCAGATAGGTCGTACTTGTTAGAAAGCTTAATAGCAAATTCGCTCAACTGATGTGAGCATTCAGCTTCAAGTGTTTTGGTTGTAGAAGTGGATGAGTTGCGAGTCTTACGAATAGGCTTTTTTGTAGCCAGCACATCTGTGCATAAATTCACGATCTCAGAGTTCCCACGGGCTCTCGCGTTTTCTTGTAAAGCGGAAATTTCTTGTGTGGAGAGCTCGTTGATTTTTTCTTTTGTCCAGCTGATTGCCATAGGTTTCTAAAATTAAGTTGCTTGCTAAATTTTAGATGTTTTACACCTGAGATCAGGACAACGGGTTCAGCTGTCACTTGCTGGCAGCACCAGCAGCACCGCCCACATTCAGCGTGCTTGTCGTCAGGCCAATCGCGGCGCCCTTGAGCACCTCCATGGCCATGTCTTCTGTGGATGTTTCGGGTCCGCCACACGAAACGGAAATGCTCGAAGCCTCCATATGGTCCAGCGTCTCCAAGCCTGCATTGGTGGCCAGCACGGGCAACAGCAAGGTGCCGCCGGACAACAAAATCGCTACAGGGCTGGCCACGATGCGGGCCAACTTGAGTTCGTCATACACCTTGGCGTTGGTGATGGCTTGTTGGCATCCCTCGGTTTTGTACATCTGGTGACGCTGATCCAGATTGACCACCTTCACGCGCGACTCGCTGGCGCATCCGACCAGGAACGCCACGCAGGCTATCGTTGCAAGCCACCTTGCGGTGTGCACTGCTTTTGCGGCGGTTTGGGGCATTAACTTCATGGCCCGGCATCTTCTTCTATACCGGCAAAAATGTCTACCCTTTGCTACCATGCTGAACAAACAAAACGTGGAGTTCTGGCATGGCACGCACCCCCTCTCCCCTTTCACGGCGCAACTGGTTGGTCGGTGTGCTGCTGGGCGCAACGGGCTTGGCCGAGGCGCAAAACGCAGCCCCGGGCGAATCGGTCGCCGCGCGGGAAGCCAAAGCCCCCGCTTTGCCAGAGGTCGGCAGCAGTTTGCGTGTCCCAAATTTGTCCCTGCTTGATGGACTGTCCTACGACCCGGTTGCCGCCAAGGCCAAGGTCACGGTGCTGTACTGGTGGGCCAGCACCTGCCCTTTTTGCGCACAGCAAAGTCCGGAAATGCAAAAGCTCTGGAACCAGGCACGCAGCAAAGGGCTGCAACTGCTGACCTTGTCGGTCGACAAAAAGCCAGAAGACGCCAAAGCCTACCTGCAGCGCAAGGGCTACACCTTCCCGGTGGCCTGGGTCAGCCCAGAGTTGCACAAACAATTTCCCAAGCCACGCGGCTTGCCCATCACCATCGTGATCGACAGCAAGGGCAAAGTGCTGCAGGCCGAAAAAGGCCAGATGTTCCCGGAGGACGTCGCACAGCTGACCGACTGGCTTTAAGCCCTGTACGAACCTGGCGTCACAGGTACACCGGCCCCGGCTTGACCAATTGCTCAATGGCCCGCTGCAAGCCCGCGGGCCAGTTTTTAGGTGCAGCGCGCACAGCGCTGTAACGGTGCCCGGCGGGCAAGGTGTGTAGCTGAACCCCCAGCATCTCCATCTGGGCTTCCTCATCCACTTCACGCGCATTGGTTTGCGCCTGCCTCATGTCCACCAGCGTGACCGTGCCTTTGCCGAACACCTCGATCGCGCGCGCACGCTCGACCACCAAGGCGGTGTCTTCATCAATGCCCACCCCCAGCAAGTCCGGTCGACCAGCCAGGGTGGACAACAATCTGGGCAAACGCCGACGCTCAGAAAAGTGTTGATCCACCACGGCTGATGGCAAGAAACCCAAGCCAATATCGGTCTCGACAATGTCTTTGCGTGGCCGCAACACCGCAGCTCCCTGGGCAATCATGTGACGAGACATGACAGCGGCGCCCGCACTGGTCCCGCCTATGCAGCAGTTGTTGAAATGAAAGGCCTTGTGCATGGCCTCCATCACTGGCGTGTCAAACACCGTCTGCATCAACCGCGACTGGTCGCCGCCACTCATGAAAACGCCATCGGCTTGCAAAATATCCGCACTCACTTGCGGCTTGAAGGCGTCTTCGCGGCTGTTCAATGGCAAGACTGCAAAGTCCTGCACACCCAGGCTGCCAAAGGCCTGTGCATAGCTGGCGGCCACCACATCTGGCACGCCGCTGGCAGCTGTGATGAGGCGAATGCGTGATAACGGGCCACCCGCGTATTGAATGAATTTGCGCAGGATCACCCTGTCCTGCACCCGATCTTCTGCGCCACCCACAATCACGAGGCGGGCCCATTTTTCTGCAGGCGTCCAGACCTGGTTTTGAGCTGCGACCCGCGTCGCCAGCAAAGCGGCCACGGATGTCGCGAGGAATTGTCTTTTGTTCATGGCCCGCCAATATAGACGGACTGTGTCAACGGCGTATGAAACAAGTGCTTAAAAAGCCACTTTTTCTGCTTCGAGGTAGGCCAGGCTGATGTATTTGCCAATATTGCTGTCGTAGCCCTGCATGGTTTTGGCCCTGCTGGCCACACGCGGGTCAGCCAGCACCATGGCTTTGGCCTCGGTTTCGGTCTTGCCGTCTTCCACCGCCTGGAGGCAAGGCTCCCAGATGCCTGAGAGGAACTGGCCATAGGTCTGCAAAATGTCCTTGCCCGGCTGACCGTGACCAGGCGTCCACAGCTGCTCGCCAGCGGCACTGGCCAGGGCCTTGTAGTACTTGAAGGTGCCAGGGTAGGAGCCATCGTCCATGTTGGCAATGCGGTTGGCCATGGCAATGTCGCCCACGTGGGTCACTTTGTCTTCCACAACCTGCACCGACAAATCCGCATCGGTGTGGGACTTGCCATAGAAGTGCATCTTGAGCGTCACATCGCCAAACTTGAGCTCCTGGCCATGCGCCACGGTTTTGTTGGGCGCAAACACCTGGGTACCGCTGGTGGACTGGTTGGTCCAGCGCTCCATCATGGTTCGCCACATATTGCCATCGACCCCAGCGATCATGTCTCGGGTTTGCGGCAAGGCGTAAATCGGCAGGTCCTTGCCATAGGCTTCCACAAAAGCGTGGTTACCCAGCCAATGATCACCATGGAAATGCGAGTTGAAAACCGCCACGACGGGCTTGTTGGTCACCTTGCGAATTTGCCGGATGACCATCTGCCCAATCTGCAAGGAACTGCCAGAGTCCAGAATGACCACGCCCTTGGACGTCACCACAAAGGTGACGTTGGACATCATGCCTTTGTTCTCAGGCGTGGGAAAACCATCAGGCGCAAACACGATCCACACACGCTTGGAGATCTGCCGAGGCGCAATGTCCGGCATGGGCGGGCCCACGACAAAGTCATGGGCCTGCTCGGCCAGCAAACGCGCCTCGGGCCACAGGGCGGCGGTGGTCGCCAACCCTGCTACCCCCAGAAACAGCCTTCGACTGCGCTGCACGGGTACGCTGGTGTGGTTCATGTCTGGCTCTGATGAGGGTGTATCGGCTTAAACCACGTAACCGGGGTTAGGCACCACACCGGTGACCTTGGGCGCATTGAGTTTGCGTGCACCCACTTTGCCACCCTGTTGAGCCTTGAGCCACTGCTCCACCAGCTCCCACACCATCTTGTTGCCAGCGTTGCGGGCCTCTTCGGCCACAGGCGCCCAACCGGCCACCTTGTATTTTTTGCTGGCATCGATGAGCTTGCCACCCAGGCGCATGTCGCTGATGCGGCTGCCCATCTTGGCGGTGGGATCGACGGCGTAGGTCATGCCGCCCACGCGCACCATGTCGCCACCTTGCTGGTAGTAAGGGTCGGCATTGAACAGGTTGTCGCACACGTCTTCCATCACGGTCTTGATGGTCTCGCCCGTCATTTCGGTCACGGTGGCGTACGAGTAGGTGGTGGCGGTCATGTCCAGCAGCCACTCGCGAGTGATTTCCTGGCCCGGCAACAGCGTGGTGCCCCAGCGGAAGCCCGGCGAGAAAGCCAGATCGGCGCCTTGCACGTCCATCAGCGCGTCGACCAGCAGCTGGTCGCCAGTGCCGTTGAAGTTGCCACGACGGTACAGCAGACCTTCGGACACACCCAGCACTTCGTTGAGTTGCTTTTCGTAAGGCGCGCGGATCTTGGTGATCAGGGCGTCCATTTCCTTGTCGGCCGGCAGCATGTTGGAGAACACGGGCAGCAGCTTGTAACGGAAATCGGTGACCTTCTTGTCCTTGACCTGGAAGTCCAGCACGCCCAGGAACTTGCCGCTGGAGCCAGCGTTGGTGACGATGGTCTTGCCGCCCTTGTTGGACACCAGCGTGGCCACGGGCATGCCGTCGTGGGTGTGGCCGCCCATGATGGCGTCAATGCCGCTGACACGGCTGGCCATCTTCAGGTCCACGTCCATGCCGTTGTGGCTGATGACGACGACCACCTGCGCGCCTTTGCCGCGGGCTTCGTCCACCATCTTCTGCATGTTCTCGTCTTGGATGCCGAACTCCCAGTCGGCCACCATGTAGCGAGGGTTGGCAATCGGGGTGTAGGGGAAAGCCTGGCCGATGATGGCGCAAGGCACGCCATTCATCTCGCGGATCACGTAGGGCTTGAACACCGGGTCGCCAAAGTCGTTGGTCTTGACGTTCTGCGCCACGAAGTCCACCTTGCCGGCGAAGTCCTTCTCGACGATTTCTTTCACGCGCTCCATGCCCAGGGTGAATTCCCAGTGGCCGGTCATCACGTCCACGCCCAACAGTTTGCAGGCATCGACCATGTCCTGGCCGTTGGTCCACAGGCAGGTGCCGGAGCCTTGCCAGGTGTCGCCACCGTCGAGCAGCAGCGCGCCGGGGCGGCTGGCCTTCAGGCGCTTGACCAGCGTCGCCAGGTGAGCAAAACCACCCACCTTGCCATAACGCTTGGCCGCTTTTTCATAATCCAGATAAGTCAGTGCATGCGCCTCTGCAGTACCAGGACGCACCTTGGCCACCTTCAGCAAGTGCTCGCCCACCAAGTGAGGCAGGTTACCCTTCATGGAGCCAATACCCAGGTTGATGTTGGGCTCGCGGAAGTAGATGGGCTTGAGCTGCGCGTGGCAGTCGGTCATGTGCAGGAACGACACATTGCCGAACTTGGGAATGTCATACAGGCCATTGGCCGCCGTAGCCGCGCTGGCCTCAGCATAAGTGCCCAAACTCATACCGGCCATGGTGCCGGCACCCATCACTTGCAGGAATTCGCGTTTGCTGAGATTCATAAATTTGCAATCACTGATATATCGGATCTAAAAAAACCCGGCCGAAGCCGGGCACCTCAAAGGTTTACTGGTTGACTGGGGACTTGGGGTCCAGCAACAAGGCCATGATGTCGCGCACTTGCGATTCGTTCAGGATGCCAGCATGACCTGCACGCGGCATGTTGGAACATGCGTTGTAGGCCTTGGAGTTCCAGATCTTGCCCCAGGTGTATTCCACAATAGCCTTGGATGCAGGGCTGTTGGGGTCTGTCACGCCACGCAGCTTGCCGTAGTTGTAGAGGCTGGGACCAATGGTGCCGTAAGAAATTTCTTTCTTGTCGATCTGGTGGCAGTTGTAACAGTTGCCGCCGTTGGCAGTGTTTGCTGCATCAGACCAAGTCAGACCGCGACCACTCTGGGCAACACTTTCACCTTTCTTCCAGTCACCGATGAATTTGCCATCGGAGGGCCACTTGACGGCCTTGAGGTTCATTTCCTCAATCGCCTTGGCAGTTTTTTCATCGAGCGGCTTGCCAGCCACATCTGCCTCGGCGCAAGCGAGGTTGGTTTCGTCAATGTTCAGGACACGGTCAACTTTTGCAATGCCCTTGTCCCGGAAGGAGGCTTTGACGATCTTGTCGGTCAGGGTTTTGACTTCAGCCATATCGGGTGCAGCTGCACAGCCGGCCAGCAAAGCCGCCACAGTCAGGGCACCCAGCGTCCATTTGATGTTGAATTTCATATGAGTGTCTCCTGGTTCAGCGCTTGATGGCGGGGGCAATCGACTTGGCACCCTTGGCGTTCACGCCCAGGTACACGCCCAGAGCGATGGTGGCATCACTGCCAAAAGCCGGCTCAGGGAAACGCTGTTGGCGATAGCAGTCGTTCAAACGCTGCTGCATGCCCCACATGCTGCCGTTGGACACGCGGTAAGCGGGCCATGCGGCAAAGCCAATGCCGTCGCCGGGGTTCTTGGTCAGGTTGGGCAGGTCTTGCAGGCGGATACGCTTGCCATCTTCACCGTGGCAAGAGGCGCAAGAGAAGTCATGCGGACCACCGCGTTGGAAGAACAGGCGCTTGCCCACTTCGTAGAACATTTTTTCCTGCGCATGCGACTGCGGCAGGTTGAACTTCATCCCTTGCGACTCGGAAGAAATCCATGCGGCCAGGGCTGTCAGGGTTTTTTGCTCTCCCTTGTCAAAACCAGTCTTGGCAATTTCAGCGCCATTGAAGCCTTGCAGGGTTTCCATACAGGTCAGCAGGCGAGACTCCAGGTCCTGCACTCGGCCAGTATCGGCAAAGAATCGGGGCAACTCCGTGAAAGCGCCCTTGACCACGCCTGGGCCTTTGCCCAAATCACACTTTTCGAGCGTAGCGCCTTTGGGGCCACGCTTTTGTTTCCAGACATCTTCACCTTTGGCAACGAACAGATCGGCGGGGTTGCCGTCCTGCAGCATCTCACGGTACTCGTCAATGCTCTGGCTGGCGGACTTCTGCGCCCAGACCGGAGCCACAGCCAGCGCCAGGGACGCCGCAATGGTTAGGGTGGAAAGTTTTTTCATTGTCACCTCTGGTGTTGTATCAAAAAACAAAAAAGGGTGAAGCGTGTGGACTTCACCCTTGCGAACGCACGTCGAATTAAGCGACGGTGGTTTCGTCGGTGCGGGTGTCGCCCTTGTTGTCTTTCCAGGTCACAGTGACTTTGTCACCAGCCTTCGCGCCCTTGATGTTGAATTCCAGGAAGGGGTTTTTGGACACGGAAGGACCCCATTCGCCGGACATGACCACCTTGCCATTGAGGCTGGCGCTCAGGTCTTGAATGAAGTGGGCGGGCACCAGGTTGCCAGCAGCGTCTTTACGCTGGCCGGATTCCATTTCGTGGCTCATCAGCACACGAACGTTGGCGATGTTGCCAGAGGCTTTTGCACGAATGCGCATCGGATCTGCCATTTTGAACTCCTGAATTTTTTCAAATAAATCGGTTAAGAACTGTGAATGTGTCGAGGGGCCAATTAGCCGCCGCAACCACCCAGAGTCACTTTGACTTCTTTCTTGGCGTAGAAAGCCTTGCCATCGTTGGTGATAGCGACGGCGTACACGTCAGAAGACTGGCCCATCTTGGCGCGCAGCGCAAAGTTGGCTTCCACGGCGTCGGTCACGTTGAAGAAGCCCACCATGGCAGCGGGGTTCTTCTCGACCAGCACCAGAACGTGCTTGACGCCAGCGAGGGTGCTGGAAGCCTTGAGCGGCACCACGGCGCCGTTTTCAGCGATGTCCGGACCGGAGATGGTCACGTCCTTGCTTTCAGTCAGGGAAGATGCGCCCATGGCCTTGATCACGTCTTGCGCGCTCTTGGCCTGGAAGGCGGCATTGTTGTATGCCTGGGCAAACTGAGGGAAACCAGCGGTAGCCAGCAGACCGGCAACAACTGCGCTTTGCTTGAGTGTCTCGCGACGGTTTTGCATCTGAAATCTCCTTTGTGATCGAGTGATGCTATTAAAACAGGTTCAGCTTG
>JACCDG011021625.1_pt1 | contig 26344 bp, 19 predicted proteins | sample 7442471 | NCBI WGS metagenome assembly JACCDG01 (sample SAMN15323444, study PRJNA562643) | freshwater metagenome | isolation source: river surface water | place: USA:Blue River Watershed | collected 2017-08-17 | reverse complement strand
CCGCGGTGCGTTTCGCCGGCGAGCCCGCTCCCGCCGTGCCGCCGGCGGCCCTCGTCGAGGCGGAACTCGGCGACGACGGCGCCGGTCGCCGCACCCTTCGCGTGGGCGGACGCACCCTGGTCCTCGGCCCCGTCTCCGACGGACTCGCCCGGAACGCCGCCCTGGCCGTGGTCGCCGCCGACCTGGTGGGCGCCGAACCCGGCGCGGTGGCCGCGGCGCTCGCAGCCTGGACGCCTCCCGCCGGGCGCGGCAGTCTCCACGCCGACGGCGGACGTTCCTGGTACGTCGACTGCTACAACAGCAGTCCGGCCTCCCTGGCCGATTCCGCCGCCTGCTTCGACCGTCTCAGCCGCGGCTCTCCGGAGCCGCGCCTCTGGATCGTCGGCGGCATGGCCGAGCTCGGACCCGAATCCCCGCGGCTCCACCGCGAAGCCCTCGCCAAGCTGCCCGTGCGTTCCGGCGACTCCGTCATCCTCTTCGGCGGCGATGCGCCGGCCGCGCTGGCGGCGCTGCCTGCCGCGGCGCAAGGAGCCGTCGCCGCCACGCACGCGGAGCTCGCCGCATTCGCCGCCGCCCGCCGCGGATTCGTCTTCCTCAAGGGCAGCCGGGCCCACGCCTTGGAGAAGGCCCTCCCCGCCTCCGTCCTTTCCACCCTTCCTTTCCACTAGGAGCATGCTTCACCGTCTCAGCGAATTCGAATCCCTCTGGGGACCTTTCCGGCTTTTCGACCACCAGACCGTCCGGGCCATCCTCGCCTTCTGCACCTCGCTCGCCTTCGGACTGGCGCTCGCGGGGCCCTTCATCCGCCGGCTTGCCGCCCTCCGGCAGCCGGAGCGATCCGCCGCACTGATGGGCGACCTCGCCAAGGAGGGGGGCAAGGTCCCCACCATGGGCGGTCTGCTCATCGCGGCGGCGGTCATCCCTTCCGTGCTGCTTTGGACCAAGCCCAACGTCCTCGTCTGGTCCTGTCTCGTCTGCTTCATCGGCATGGGCGCGGTCGGATTCTATGACGACTGGCTGAAGGTGCGCAGCGGCAGTTCGGACGGCATCGCGCCGCGCACCAAGCTCGCCGGGCAGGCGTTCTTCGCCCTGCTCGCCCTCGGCGTGCTCCTGCTCGACCCCTCCCGTCGCGAGGCGGCGGCGCAGATCTGGCTTCCGGTCCTGAACGGGCCCGTCTGGTCGGCGTCGTCGTTCGGCCTGCCCTTGGCGGCCTGCCTCGCCGTGGCCGGCTCCTTCTTCGTGCTGGTCTGCGTGGGCTGCTCCAACGCCGTCAATCTGACCGACGGACTCGACGGGCTGGCCATCGGCTGCGTCATCATCGCGACCCTGGTCCTGGGGGGCGTGGCCTACCTGGCCGGGCACCGCGAGCTCGCCGAGTACCTCCGCATCTCGCACGTGCCCGGCGCCGGTGAGCTCGCCGTGCTCTGCGCCGCGCTCGTCGGCGGCGGCCTCGTGTTCCTCTGGCACAACGCGGCGCCGGCCGAGCTTTACATGGGCGACGTCGGCGCGCTCGGCATCGGCGGCGCGCTCGGCGCGGTCGCCTGCCTGATGCACCAGCCGTTCCTCCTGGCGATCGTGGGCGGCGTCTTCCTCGTCGAAGCCCTTTCGGTGATCGTCCAGGTCGCCTACTTCCGCCGCACCGGCGGCCGTCGCATCTTCCTCATGACCCCGATCCATCACCACTTCCAGAAGAAGGGGTGGCCCGCGACGAAGGTCGTCACGCGTTTCTGGATCCTCTCGTTCCTCTGCGGCCTGCTCGGCCTGCTCAGCCTGAAGCTGCGATGACCGACTTCCCCGAGTCTCTCCGCCGCCGCCTCGTCCGCCCCGCCGCCGTGCTCGGCGCCGGCATCAGCGGCGCCGCGGTCGTGGAGGCGCTCGCGGCCGGCGGCTTCGCTTCGGTGGTCTACGACGAGAAGGGGGAGAACCGTGACTTCGGGCCGGAGGAGGCCTCGCGCCATGACCTCCTCGTCTACAGTCCCGGCTTCCCGCAGTCCCATCCTTGGCTGCTCGCGGCCCGCCGCGCGGGCCTGCCCTGCCTGTGCGAGCTGGATTTCGGCTCCCTGCTCTGGACCGGGCCGGCCGTCGCCGTGACGGGCACCAACGGCAAGACGACGCTCACGGAATTCCTCTCCTTCGCTTTCAAGCGCGCCTCGCTCGACGCCGTGGCCTGCGGCAACGTCGGCCTCCCCCTCACCGCGCTCCATCGCACCGCCTCGAGCGGCTCCTTCCTCGCCGTCGTGGAAGTGAGCTCCTTCCAGTCCGAGGACCTGCGGCACTTCACTCCCGAGGCCGTGCTCTGGACCAACTTCGACGAGGACCATCTCGACCGGCACGGCGACCTCGAGACCTACTTCCGGGCCAAGTTCAAGCTCATCGAGCGCATGATGCCGGGCGGCATCCTGGTCGTCGGCGAGTCGGTCGCCGAGCACGCGCGGACCTTCGGGATCGAGCTGCCCGAGTCCGCGGTCGTGGCGAAGCGCGCGGACGCCGCCCCGACCGTGCCCGAGGGGTCGGCCTTCGACAGCTGGCCCCAGTTGGAGAACTGGGCGGTCGCGGCCGCCTACTGGCGCGCCCGCGGACTTCCCCTGCGCGTCCTCGAGGAATCCGCGCGCATCTTCCGTCTCGCCCCGCACCGTCTGCGCAAGGTGGCGGAGGCCGCGGGCGTCGAGTTCTGGAACGACTCCAAGGGCACCAATTTCCATGCGGTGCTCGCCGCGCTGGCCCAGTTCAGCGTGCCGGTGCGCTGGATCGGCGGCGGCAAGTGGAAGGGCGGGGACCTGGGCCGCTTCGCCGGCAAGGTCGCGCCGCTCATCGATTCCGCCTGGCTCATCGGCGAGACCGCCCCCGAACTGCACCGCCAGTTCGCCGCGCTCGGCCGTCAGAGCCGGTGCTTCCCTTCGTTGCAGGACGCCGTCGTGGCCGCCGCCAAGGACGCGCCCGCGCCCTCGGTCATCCTGCTCAGCCCCGGCTTCTCGAGCTTCGACATGTTCCGCGGCTACGCGGAACGCGGCGTCGTCTTCGAGCGGGCCGCCGCCGCGCTCGCCCGCCGCTGACTTTTCCAACCCACCCACCGAACCCAGCCAAAACCACCCAGCCATGAGACCCCTGATCACAGTATCCGCCGTCGTCATCCTGCACCTCTGCGTGCTCGCCGTCCTCGTCGGCGTCAACGGATGCCGCAGCACCTCCGGACACGAGGTCGAGTCACCGGCCGACCTCGCCGCCTTCTCCGGCGGCCTCCGTCGCGCGCCGCTCCCGACCAAGCCCGGCTCCGCGCCGGCCGCCTCGGCGGTCGTCGTCCCGCCCGCGCCCGCCCCGGCCGTGCCGAACCTCCCGACGCCTCCGCCCGCTCCGGTCGTGAGCGGCGCCAAGGTCGCCCCCGGCGAGACCATCACCGTCCTCAAGGGCGAAGGCATGTTCGCCGTCGCGCGCCGTCAGGGCATCCCCGTGCAGGAGCTAGCCGCCGCCAACGGACTGCCGATCAACGCCACGCTCCGCGAAGGCCAGCGCATCAAGATCCCGTCGGGCGTGAAGCCGGCTTCTGCACCCGCGCCGAAGTCCGCTCCCAAGTCGGCGCCGAAGGCCGCTCCCAAGGCCGCTCCCGCCGCGCCGACGCCGCAGTTCGAACCCCTCCAGCTGCGGCCCCTCGGCGCTCCGGCCGCGGCCAAGCCCGCCCCGGCGGCCGAACCTGCTCCCGCTCCGGCCCCGGCCCCGAAGGCCGCCAACTGATTCCTGAAGTCCCGCCGCCGCGATGGTGATCAAGGTGAGGAGTGACGCCCCGGAGTCCCTGGCTGGGTACTCCGTCGGCATCCTCCTCATCGCCCTCGCGCTCGCGGCGTTCGGGCTGATGGTGCAGTACAGCGCGGGCATCTCGCTGTCATCGAGCAACCGGCTGGTGGCGTTCGAGCGTCAGCTCATGTACCTGCCCGCCGCCCTGCTCGCGGGGTGGCTCATCTACCGGATCGACCTCGACGCCGTCCGCCGACACCGCGTCTGGATCTTCTCGGTCGCGATGGTCGCCCTCGTCGCCGCCCGCATCCCCGGCATCGGCGTCTCCGTCAACGGCTCCTGGCGTTGGATCGATCTCGGCATCATCCGGCTGCAGGCCTCGGACCTGGGCAAGGTGGCGCTGGTGGTCATGCTCGCGCACTACCTGGCCGGCTCCCAGCGACGCACGCTGAGGCCCGACTTCCCGCTCCTCAGGTTCAGTTCGCGCAGTCCTTATCTGATGACCGCCGCCGGCTGGGATGACCTCCGCGAGGGATATCTCTGGCCGGCCGGAGTCATCGTCTTCATCTGCGGCGGAATCGCCCTGGGTCCCGACCTGGGCACGATCCTGCTGTGCTGCGCCGTCGGCGGCACGATGATGCTCATGTCGGGAGCCCGCTGGCGCTACGTCATCCCGACCTTCCTCGTCGGAGCCGCGGTCTTCGCGGCGGTCGTCCTGAACTGGGAGAACCGCATGCGCCGCTTCCTCTCCTTCACCGATCCGTGGGGAAGACGCGGTGACGAGGCCTACCAGCTGTTCGAGGGGATGGTCGCCTTCGGCGTCGGCGGGCTCACCGGACAGGGGGCGGCGCAAGGGCTGCAGGGGCGCGCCTTCCTGCCGGAGGCCCACACCGACTTCGTCTTCTCCGTGATCGGGGAGGAATACGGGCTGTTCGCCACCGCGTCCGTGGCCACGGCCTATCTGGTCATCTTCCTGCTCGCCCACCGGGCGATGCGGCGTTCCACCGACCTGTACCGTTTCAACCTCTGCCTGGGAGCCACGCTCTTCCTCGTCATGCAGGCGCTCGTCAACATGGGCGTCGTGACCGGTCTCCTGCCGACCAAGGGGATTTCCCTGCCGTTCCTCAGCTACGGCGGCACCAACCTCGTGGTCATGGCCTGCATGGTCGGCCTGACGCTCAACTGCCTGCGGGACGCGCAGGCGCCGGCGTTCGTGCCCGGGGAGGCCAGGGCATGAGGCGCATCCTGCTCGCCTGCGGCGGCACCGGCGGCCACCTGGCTCCGGGCATCGCGCTGGCGCAGAGGCTGACGGCCGAGGGCGACGCCTGCCTGCTCATCGTGAGCCGCAAGGCCGTCGACGCCAGGATGACCGCGAAGTACCCGTCGCTCCGTTTCGAGCCCGGCAGGGGCAGGGGCTTCGGCCCCGGTCTGCTCGGCAAGGCACTGTTCTTCCCCTCTTTCCTGGGAGCGGTGTGGTCCTCCTGGCGCACCTTGCGTAGCTTCCGCGCGGACGCGGTGGTCTGCTTCGGCGGGTTCATGAGCCTCGGTCCGGCCGTGGCCGCCGCGCTCTCCGGCGTGCCCGTCATCGTGCACGAGGCCAATCGCAGGCCCGGCAAGGCCGTGCGGCTCATCGCACGCTTCGCCCGTGCGGTCCATCTCCCGCCCGGCGTGCGCATCCCGGGCGTGGCGGCGGAAAAGCAGTTCGATTCAGGTTTCCCGGTGCGGGAGGAGATCAGGGCGCTGCCTCGCGCGGAGTCACGTCGCGCGCTGGGCATGCCTGCGGAAGGACCGATGGTCCTGGTGCTCGGAGGCAGTCAGGGCGCCTCGGCGCTCACGCGCTGGGCCGGCTCCGCGATTCCCGAGCTCGCCGCCCGCGGCGCGCATCTGCTCTGCCTCACCGGACCCGCCGGGCGCGAAGGCGAGGAACGTCACGGAACGGTGACCGCGCGGTTCCTGCCTTTCTGCGACCGCATGGCCGAGGCCTATTCGGCGGCCGATCTCGCGGTGTCCCGTGCCGGAGCAGGTTCGCTCGCCGAGCTCGCGGCCTGCCGCACTCCCTCGGTCCTCGTCCCCTTGCCCGGTTCGGCTGACGACCATCAGACGGCCAATGCGGCGCATCTCGCCGCCGCGGGCGGAGGCTTGCTCGTGCCCGAGGCCGAGATCGCGCGCCTCACGGCCGAGGTCGTCGGGCTGCTCTCCGATGCGCCGGGGCTGGACCGCATGCGCCGCTCGCTGGAACCGGTGGCCGCCGCCAACCGCTGGGAGGATCTCTCCCGTCACGTCACCGCCTTCGCCGGGGAGGGCGTCGCCGTCCCATGAGCGCCGGTTCCGTCTGGATGCTGGGTGCCTGCGGCATGGGCGTCGGGCCGCTGGCGATCTTCCTGCGCGGCGAGGGCTGGGAGGTTTCCGGCTGGGATGACTCCACCGGCAGCCCGATGGAGCTGCAGCTGGCCGACGCCGAGATCCCGCTGCTGCGCGACCCTTGGGCCGCCGGACGTTCGCCCGGACTCGTCGGCCGTTCGAGCGCCGTGAAGCCGGGTCATCCCGCCCTCGCCTTGGCCGAGAGCAGGGGGGCGCGCGTGCTGCGACGCGGGGAGCTGCTCGCCGAGCGGGTCGCGGCCCGGCGTTTCGTCGCGGTCTGCGGCAGCCATGGCAAGACCACGACCTGCGGCATGATCGTCGCGGCGCTGACCGGCGCCGGCGCGGACTTCGGCTACGTGCTCGGCGGACTTTTCCGTGACCCCGCGATGCCGCCCGCGCGCGCCTCCGCCTCCTCGCCCTGGGTGGTGGCCGAAGTTGACGAAAGCGACGGCACCATCGGCGCCTTCTCGCCTGACGTCACCGTGGCGGTGAACCTCGACTGGGACCATCCCGACTACTATCGCGACGAGGCGGACCTTGAGGCCGTCTTCCGGCGTCTCTTCGAGCGCACGCGCACCGCGGTGATCATCCCCGCGGGCAACGCGCGACTCGAACGGCTCACGGCGGGACTCCGCGTGCCCGTGCTGCGCGTGGGCGCCGAGGGCGACTACCGCGTCCGGCCCGTCGCCGGCGACCATGCGACTTCCGTTCTGGAACTGGGCGGCGCCTTCCCCGCGACCCAGGTGACGGTGCCCGTCGCAGGCACCTTCAATCGTGCCAACGCCGCGATGGCCCTGGCCGCGGCGCACGTCGTCACGGGTTCCGTGGCGGCCGATCCGCTGGGGCGCTGGCGCGGCATCCGGCGCCGTCAGGACGTCCTTTTCGAACGGCCCGGCCTGCGCGTGCTCGCCGATTACGCGCATCATCCCACGGAGATCGCGGCGCTGCTGCGCTGGCTGCGCGAGACGCATTCCGGACGCGTCATCGTCGTGTTCCAGCCCCACCGTCACACCCGCACGCGCCAGTACGCCGCCGAGTTCCGTCAGGCGCTGTCGGCCGCCGATCACGCGCTGGTGATGCCCGTCTACTCCGCCGGGGAGGCCGCGGTCGAGGGCGGCGGGTCGGAGTCGGTGGTGGCCGGATCGGCGCACCGGCTCATCGAGGACCGTCGCGCCTTGCCCGAGGCCCTTGACGCGCTTGTCGCGGGTCAGGAGGCCGTGGTGGCCTTCGTGGGCGCGGGTGACATCGAGCGCGACGCCGAGGCTTACGCGAAGCGTCAGCGCCGCGTCGGCGTCGCCGTGACGCCCGACCTCCCGGACCTCGTCGCGGGCCGGCTCTCCCCCGAGTGCGCGCTGCGCGCCAATGAGCCGCTGGCCCGTCGCACCACCCTCGGCCTCGGCGGCAACGCGCGCTGGTACGCCGAGCCCGCCACGGTCGACGACGTCGTCACGCTGCTGCGCGCCTGCGCGGAGCTCGACCTGCGCTGGTTCGTCGTCGGCCGCGGCAGCAACCTGCTGGTGCCGGACGACGGTTACGACGGACTGGTGCTCCATCTGGATTCCTCCCGCTGGGGCGAAGTCACGCCGCTCGGCGAAGGCCGCCTGCGGGTCGGAGGCGGGGCGAGGCTCAAGGAGCTCTGCGGCGTCGCGGCCCGCGAGGGACTTGCCGGATTCGAATTCCTGGAGGGCATCCCCGGGACGCTCGGCGGCTCCCTGCGCATGAACGCCGGCGCCATGGGCGGCTGGATCTTCGACGTCGTCGAGTCGGTGGAGTGGCTTTCCCCGCAGGGCAGGGTGCGCGCCGCCCGTCGCGACTCCTTCGACGCGCTCTACCGCGACTGTCCGCAGCTCCACGGCTCCGTCGTGCTGTCGGCGGTCCTGCGCGCCGCGGGCCGCGACGAGCCGGCGGCCATCCGCGCCCGCATGGAGGACATGGCGCGCCGTCGTCGCGAGACGCAGCCGCGCGAATCCAGTGCGGGCTGCGTTTTCCGCAATCCCGATTCCGCCAAGGCGGGGATGCTCGTCGACCAGGCCGGTCTCAAGGGGCTGGCGTGCGGCGACGCGGAGGTCTCCGCCCTGCATGCCAACTTCATCGTCAACCGCGGCACGGCCAGCGCCGCGCAGTTCGTCGAGGTGATGCGCCGCGTCCGGGCGGGGGTGAAGGAGAGCCGGGGCGTGGAGCTCCAGCCCGAGATCATCGCCCTCGGCCGCGAATGGAGGGACCTCCTGTGAGCGCCGTCCCCGAAATCGTGGTCCTCTCCGGCGGATCCTCCTCCGAGCGCGAAGTCTCGCTGAGGTCAGGGCGCTCCGTGGCGGCGGCGCTGCCGGAAGCGCGTCTCGTGGAGCTGCCGGGGGACGACCTTCCCGGATGGCTGGACGGCTCCCGTCACGTCGTGCTGCCGGTCACGCACGGAGGGTGGGGGGAGGACGGCCGCATGCAGGCCCGGCTCGAGTCCCGCGGGATCGAGTTCGCCGGCTGCGGCTCGGAGGCGAGCGCTCTCTGCATGGACAAGGTGCGCACCAAGGCGGTCATGCGTCAGGCCGGAGTGCCCGCGGCGCCCGAGACCGGTTTCGACGCGTCCGCGCCTCCCGCCGCGGAACGGCTGATCGCCCTCCTGGGGGAGTCCGTGGTCATCAAGCCCTCCGATCAGGGAAGCAGCGTCGGACTGCTGATGCCCCGGGGCAGGGCGGAGGTGGCGTCCGCCCTGGCCTCCCTCAAGTCCGGCCGATGGATGGCCGAGCCGCGGCTCGTCGGTCGGGAACTGTCGATCGGCGTGCTGGACGGCGAGCCGCTCGGGCTGGTGGAGATCGTGCCGCTTTCGGGCGTTTACGACTTCACGACCAAATACACCAAGGGGGCTTCGGAGTACCGTTATCCCGCCGAGGTCCCTCCCGCCGTGGGCGCCGCCGCCGCGGAGGCCGCCGCCCGGCTCTTCCGGGCCTGCGGCTGCAGGGATTTCGCCCGCGCCGACCTCATCCTTGAGTCCGACGGCCGTTTCCACTTCCTTGAGATCAACACCCTGCCCGGCATGACCGAGACCAGCCTCCTTCCCAAGAGCGCCTCGTGCAAGGGCGTCGACTATCCGGGGCTCGTCAGGCGCATGGTCGCGCCCGCGCTCAGCAGATTCCACCGGAGGGCCGCGCGCTGACATGGGCCTCTTCGACCGGATCTTCGGACGACGTCGTGATTCTTATCTCGGCCCCACGGACCGTGACTGGCGCAACCTCGTCCCGCAGGAGGTCAACCGCGTGCCGGCCGACGAGGTCGGCCGCCGTCGCGCCGTCCGGTCCCGGCTGCCCGCCGTTTTCGGCGCGGTGCTGTTCGCCCTGATGGGCTATCTTCTCTGGGTCGCGCTGGAGGACTCCACGCCCACCGGCAGGGTCGCGCTCCGTTACAAGACCGACGGATTCCTGCCCGAGTCCTTCCTCCGCCAGGTCGTCGGCTCCTCGCCCGACGGCGCGGCGCGCGACGTGCGCGCCATCAAGGCCGACCTCGAGTCGGACAACCAGGTCATGTCCGCCGACGTCCGTCGGCGCGCGGACGGCAGTCTCGACGTCTCCGTCCGGGAGCGCGTGGCCGTGGCCCGCGTCGCGCTCGCCGAGGGCGGCCCGATCGTCGTCCGGCTCGTCAGCCCCGACGGCCGCACTTTCGCCGGACTGGGCTACCCCGAGGCGACCGTCAGGGCGCTGCCGGAGATCCGTGACTTCCGCATGACCGGAGAAGGCGACCGTCTGTCCGTCGAAGGCCTCGAGGTCGTGGGACCGTTCCTGCTGACGGCGCGGCAGGACCACGAGCGCCATTACCGCCAGTGGGCCTCCGTCTCCCTGCGCGACTGCTTCGGGGCCCAGGACGACGCCCCGGGTTCCAATCTCAACGTCACCGTGCGCGCGGCCTCCCAGCCTTCGGACCGGCCGGCCCTGGTGGGCATCGTCTTCTCGACGGCCAACTGGAGGCAGGAACTCGCGATGCTGCCCCGGATCGACGTCGACGCGCTGCTCCGCCGCCCCGGCGTCACCTCGCAGTCCTACGTCCTCAAGCTTTCCATCCGCAACCGCACTTACAATCCTCCCGTGCCCGAACCGCGCCTGGTGCCCGTCACCGCCTCCGTCATCCGATGACTCCCAAGCCGCTCCCCTCGCTCATCGCCGTCATCGACATCGGCACCTCGAAGACCGCGAGCCTCGTCGGACAGATGATCGGCGGCCAGGCGCGCATGCTCAGCTTCAGCGAGCGTCGCACCGAGGGCGTGGTGAAGGGCGTCGTCACCGACCTCGAGAAGCTCCACGCCTGCGTCCACGAGGTGGTGCATGACGTCGAGCGGGGCTCCGGCCGCGGCGTCTCCGAGGTCTACCTCTCGCTCGGCGGACCGGCCGCCGAAGGCGAGCGCGTGAAGGGCCTCGTCATGGTGCCCGCCCGCGACGGCCGGGTCACGCTGAAGGACCTCCAGGACGCCGTGGCCTCCGCCCGACGCCAGGAGCCGCCGGCGGGACGGACCACCATCCTCTACATGCGCCAGCCCACCATGCTGGACGGGAAGCCCGTCGCCAGCCCCGTGGGCATGACCGGCAAGCGCCTGGAGGTCAGCTTCTGGCGCGTCACGATGGAGGAGGCGCTCGTGCGCCTGCGCGTCGGCATGGTCAACGGCATGAGCATCCGCGTGCGGGACTTCATCCTCGCCTCCCATGCGGCGGCCTGCGCGGTCGCGCAGGACGCGGACAAGCACGGCGGGGTGCTGGTGGTCGACATGGGCGCCGGCACGACCGACTGGATCCTCTATTTCAAGGACCACATCCTCTGCGCCGGCTCGCTGCCCGTCGGCGGGGAGCATCTCACCAACGACCTCAGCGTGGCCCTGCGGGTCAGCCGTGAGACCGCGGAGGACCTGAAGTGCAGGTTCGGTTCGGCCGTGCACCGTGAGGCCGACGTCAACCAGACCATCTGGAAGGACGGCGACCGCGGGCTCGGGGACCAGCAGTTCAACCGCGGCACCATCACCCGGGTGCTCTCCCTGCGCTATCAGGAGACGCTCGACCTCGTCCGCAAGGACGCGCTGCGTCAGCTCGAGGGGATCTTCCCGGGTCATGCCGTGCGGCTGGACCAGCACATGCTGCCCTCGGGCGTCATCCTCACGGGCGGTTCCGCCAACCTCGCGGACGCCTGCGAGGCCGTGCAGCAGACCATGGGGCTGACCGCGCGGGTGGGCATGCCCGTCTTCGACAACGATTCGCTGCGGAAGCCCGAGTATGCGGGCGTCGTGGGGCTCATGCGCGCCGCCATCACCGACGCCCCGCCCGCCGCCCGTCGTCCGCGCGGGCTCTGGGAGCAGCTCAAGGCGCTGTTCCGCCTCTGAGATGGAACGCGCGCCCTCGATCCTCCTTCTCGGACTGGGCGGCGCCGGTTGCTCGATGGTGGCGCGCCTCTCGGCCGCCTTGCCGGCGGAGGTCGGGGCGCTGTTCCTCGACACCGACGAGCGTTCGCTGCCGGCGGACGCGCGGACGATCCAGCTCGGCCGGCAGCAGACGCGCGGCATGGGCACCGGCGGTGAGACGGGGGCCGGCCTGGCCGCCGCGGAGTCCGAGGAGGTGGCCTTGCGCCGCGCGCTGGCGGGCGCGCCGGTCGTCGTGATCGTCACCGGACTGGGCGGAGGCACGGGCAGCGGGGCCGGACCTTTCGTCGCCGGACTCGCCGCCGACTCCGGCGCCACGGTCCTGTGTTTCGCGACGATGCCCTTCTCGCACGAAGGGGAGCGTCGTCAGCGCGAAGCCGACCAGGCCGCGACCGCGCTGGCGGCGCGCTGCCATGGATTCGTCGCGGTGCACAACGACCTGCTCCTGCAGCAGGTGCCGGCCGATTCCGCGCTGCCCGCGACCTTCGCCGCGGCCGACGCCTGGGTCGGAGGCGCCATCCGCGGCCTCGCGGCCGCCTTCGCGCCGGGAGCGCTGGTGCCCGCCGATCCGGCGGCCATCCGTTCGATCCTCTCGACTCCCGGCTCGCCCACGCTCTGCGCCTTCGGCGCGGGCGAAGGGCCGCGCGCCGCGATGACGGCCGCCCGGGCGGCCGTCGAATGCCCCCTCGCCCACGGTCCGGGAGCGGTGACCAAGGTCGCCTCGATCTTCGTGCACGTCTCCGGCGGCCCCGAGCTGACCTCGACCGACGCGTTCGACGCCGTCGCCATGGTCCGCCAAAAGTTCGGCGGCAACACGGCCACGGTGCTGTGCGCGCGCACCGATCCCGGGATGGCCGGCCGGGCCGAAGTCTCCGTGCTCGGAGCCTCGCTGCCCGAACCGAAGCCGGCCAAGGCGCGCAAGGGGGGCAAGGGGGCCAAGGACGACCAGTCGCAGACGGTGTTCCCCTTCGCCACCGATGACGCGGTGCGGCGCGGCTTCTTCGGCGGCGCCCCCCTCACGATCGTCGACGGACAGGACATCGACGTGCCCACCTACATCCGCAGGGCGGTGCGGCTGCCCGCGGGCCCCTGAGTCCGCTTCCCGGTTGCGCCCGTCCCCCGTGCTCCTACGGTGGACGCGATGCCCGCCTTTGACGTCGCCGCCGTCCGCCGCGATTTCCCGATCCTCGGGACTTCGGTGCGGGGCCGTCCGCTCGTCTACCTGGACAACGCCGCGACCTCCCAGAAGCCGCTCGCGGTCATCCGCCGGCTGGAGCGCTATTACGCTCAGGAGAACGCCAACGTCCACCGCGGCGTCCACCTGCTCAGCGAGCAGGCCACCGCGGCCTATGAGTCCGCCCGCGGCACGGTCGCGGCCTTCCTCGGACTGAAGGACGCGCGCGGCTGCGTGTTCGTCCGGGGCGCGACCGAGGGCATCAATCTCGTCGCCGAGTCCTGGGGGCGGGCCCATCTCCGGGCCGGGGATGAGATCCTGCTCACGCACCTGGAGCATCATGCCAACATCGTGCCCTGGCAGGTCGCCGCGGAGCGCGCCGGCGCCCGGGTGGTCGTCGCGCCGGTCACGCCGCGCGGCGAGGTCGACCTGCCCGCGTTCCGGTCGCTCCTCTCTCCGCGCACGCGGATCGCGGCCTTCTCGCACGTCTCCAACGCGCTCGGCACGGTGAATCCCGCCGCCGAGATGACGCGCCTGGCCAAGGCCGCCGGCGCCGCCGTGCTCATCGACGGATGCCAGGCGGCCGCGCACTTCAAGGTGGACGTCCCCGCGCTCGGCTGCGACTTCTACGTCTTCTCGGGCCACAAGACCTTCGGGCCCACCGGCATCGGGGTGCTCTGGGGTCGGCCCGAGCTGCTGGACGCCATGCCGCCCTACCAGAGCGGAGGCGACATGATCCGGAAGGTCGATTTCGCGGGCACCACTTTCCGCGAGGCTCCGGAGCGTTTCGAGGCGGGCACGCCCGACATCTCCGGCGCCATCGGCCTCGCCGCGGCGCTCGACTACTTCATGCCCCTGCAGGCGGCCGCGCACGCCCATGAGCAGGAGTTGCTCGCCGCCGCCACGGAGCGGCTGAAAGGCGTCAAGGGGCTCACGATCGTCGGTCAGGCGCCCGAGAAGGTCGCCGTACTCTCCTTCACCCTGGAGGGCGCGCACCCGCACGACGTCGGCACGCTGCTCGACGCGGACGGCGTCGCCATCCGCACCGGCCACCACTGCTGCATGCCGTTGATGAAGAGCTTCGGGCTCGCCGGCACCGCGCGCGCCTCCTTCGCCTTCTACAACACGCTGGAGGAAGTCGAGGTCCTGGCGCGTTCCCTTGAGCGCGTCAGGAAGATGACCGCCTAGGCGGCCGAGGTCTCACGCATCAGTCCGAGCAGCCCCTGCACTTCCCAGTTGCTGGCGCGTGCGGGCAGTCCGAGCAGGCGCCTCGCCTCCTCCACTTCGTCCGGCCGGTTGCCCGGCGGCCATTCCATCCAGGGCCGCTCGAAAGGCCGGCCGGTCGCGTGCAGGAGCGGCAGCAGGGCGTCGACCGCGACCGTGTCGGCGCGGCCTTCCGGCAGCGCGTGCGCCAGCACTTCCTGATGGAGCTCCCGGCGGGCCGCATTGACGGACGCATGCGGGCGGTCCGCCCACCGCAGCAGCGACTCACGCCAGGCAGGGTGGGTCCGGTTGAGGTCGAGATACTGGGCCAGCCGGCGGTAGGGATGTCCCGACGGGCGCAGTCCGCGCAGACGCCACCTTCCGCACTTGCGCATGTAGACGGCGTCAAGGCCGATGAGCGTCATGGACTCGGGAGTCAGGTCCGCGGCGAGCTCCGACATCGGCGCGCGGTTGCCGCCGGAGCCCAGCGATTCGACCACGAGGGCGTGGCAGGCCGCAACCCAGCCGCGCTCCTTGAGTCTGGCGGAGGCGTGCGCGGCCTTGCGGACGAAACGGGCCGCGGCCTGCTTGCGGAGGCGGTCCGCGACGTCCTCGCCGTCTTCCCTCAGGCGGCGGGCGACCGCGTGCGCGCGGCCGCGCAGCTCCAGCAGGGCGTCCTCTTCGGCGAGGTCCTCGAGGTCGCGGGGCAGGTGCGGGAGCAGGAGCGCGGCTTCGGGGACGCGTCCGGAGGACGTCCTGACCGGCCTGAGGTCCGGCAGCAGCACCGCGTGCAGGACCACGCTTTCGTAAGCGGGGTCCGTGCCGTGCCCGTGGGCCTCCCAGTCGCCGCAACGCAGGTGGATCTCGACGTCGCCCCGGGTCCGTGCGCCGTCGACGCGCAGTTCTGCGCCCAGGAAGTCGGGTCCCGCGCCGCGGTTCCAGGCGCCCGGCCGCACGACGTCGATGAGCGCGCCCGAGAGGGCGGGGAGGGGGCCGCGCACTTCGCCCGCGGCCCACAGGCGCTGGATCGCGCGCTCCGCCAGCGTGAACGGGCCGTAAGGCCCCGTGAGTTCCTCGACTTCGTCGTCACGGCTCATGCCGCAACTTCAACGCCTGCGGCCGGAGCCGGAAACCCGGACATCGCCCAAGGGTGATGGAGGGGAATGGACTTGAGGGAAGCCCCCAGCCCGCCATCGTCCCTTCTCAGGGAGAGGTGGCAGAGTGGTCGATTGCACCTGACTTGAAATCAGGCGAACCGCAAGGTTCCGGGGGTTCGAATCCCTCCCTCTCCGCCCCCTTCGCATGAAAGCCCGCCGCATCGTCGTCCTGGACGGATACACGCTCAACCCCGGGGATCTTGACTGGACTCCGCTGTCGGAGCTCGGACCGCTCGAGGTTCACGAATGGACCGCCCCCGCGGACGTGGCGGCGCGCATCGCCGGCGCCGACGTGGTCTTCACGAACAAGACGCCGCTCACCGCTGAGACCCTGTCCGCGGCCCGCGGCCTGCGGTTCGTCGGCGTGCTGGCCACGGGCTACAACATCGTGGACGTCAAGGCCGCCGAGACTTCGGGCGTGCGGGTGGCCAATGTCCCCGGTTACGGCACGGCGGCGGTCGCCCAGCACGTCTTCGCGCTGCTGCTCGACTTGACGAATCACGCCGCGCTCGAGGGCGCGGCCGTCGCCGCGGGCGAATGGACCCGTTCCCGCGACTTCTGCTTCCTGCGGCGGCCGATCGCCGACCTCGAAGGGCGCACCCTGGGCGTGGTGGGGTGGGGCGAGATCGGCCGCGCTGTCGGTCGCATCGGGGCCGCCTTCGGCATGAAGGTCATCGCCGCGGCCCGGACGCCCAAGTCCGATCCGGCGGCGGAGTTCGTGGGCGTCGAGGAGCTGTTCGCCCGCGCCGACGTCATCAGCCTGCACTGCCCCCTGACGGACGCCACGCGCGGCCTGGTCTCCGCCGCCATGCTGCGCCGGATGAAGCCGACCGCTCACCTGATCAACACCGCCCGCGGTCCGCTCGTGGACGAGGCCGCGCTGGCCGCGGCGTTGCGCGACGGTCGCATCGCGGGCGCCGGGCTGGACGTCGTGTGCGTGGAGCCGATGCGGGCGGACTGTCCTCTGCTCGGAGCGCCGCGCTGCGTCATCACTCCGCACGTGGCGTGGGCCTCGCCCGACGCCCGCCGGAGGCTCATGGACGAGACCGTGGCCAATCTGCGCGCCTTCCTCGCGGGAGAGCGGCGCAACGCCGTCGTCTGAGAACGCTCACTTCTTCCGTCCGACCTCGCTGAACTCGCCGCTCAGCTCGAGGTCGGCGGACGTCACCCGCACGGGGGCGCCGCCCTCCGGGACTTCGGCCTTCAGCGTCCAGAGGATGCCGTTGACGATGAGCCGGCGGAAGGGCTCCTCGGCGAAGTTGTCATGGAAGTGCGCGCCCACGAAGCCGAAGGAACGTCCGCCGTCGGGACGTTCAAAGGTCCAGGCCACGGGGTGATCCTCCCCTGCGACCGTGACGCGGGCGGACGGTTTCGCCGCGGGCAGGAATCTCAGCCGGTAATACCATTCGTCGCGGCAGCTGAAGTCGCTCCAGCCTCGGCCCACGGGATGGCCTTCGGCCACGTCACGGACCTTCGCGGTCTCGACCTTGTAGCGGGAGAAGCCGCCCTTCTGCGCGTTGAACCATCCGCCCATCGCGTTGAGCCAGAGTCCCGAAGCCTCGGGATCGGCGGAGCCGGTGCCCCAGTGGATGGCCGTCAGTCCCACCCCTTCGGCGACCATCCGCGACATGGCTGCGCGCCGCTCCCGGGAGAAGAGGAGGTCTCCGCCCAGCTTCGTGTGCACGACCACGGCGGAGACGCCCTTCAGGGCGGACTCGTCGGCAGGCCAGCCGCGCGAGACGACGGCCTCCAGTCCCGGCGTCTGCCGCAGGCATCGGGCGAGCAGCTCGCAGTCGTCCATGTAAGTGTGCGTGCGATAGGGGTGATCCGGCTGCTGTCCGATGAGCAGCACCTTCCTGGGCTCGGCGCCCGCCAGCGCGGCGAGCAGGAGGGGCAGGGCGGTCAGTGCGGCTTTCATCGGTTCTGTTTGCTGGGTTTGAATTCACGGACCTCCCGTTCGACTTCCGCCGCCTGCGCCGCGGAGAGCATCCTGTTGGCCACGAGTTCGGCCATGAGCTCTTTTGTGGCCGCGCGCGGCACGCGCCGGAGGGCGGCGAAGCGGGGCGGCAGGGCCTGTTCCGTGGCGTCGGCGTGAAGCTCCGCCAGCAAGGTCCATTTGGCGTATTCCCGATAGTCGGGCTTCAGCGTGCCGCTGGAGCCGGGCGGAGACAGCGAAGCCTGGGCGAGCCCCGCCATGCCGTAGGCATTGCCCTGCAGCGCGGAGCGCCGGAACCAGTCCGGAAAGCTCGCCACCTCCGACCGCATGCAGTCCCTTCCGACGATGTGGTATTCGGCCATCACGCGGTCGTAGTCGGGGCCGATGAGGAGCCGTCCGACCGTCTCGTACTCGTGCCGCAGCTGGTATTGGTTCTGCTCGGCGTCGCGCAGGACCACGGCGAAGGCGGCCTGGGCGTAAGAGTCGCCCCCCTGGGCCTGCCTTTGCAGGGCGTTCGCCACGGAGTCCAGGTAGTAACGCGGACGCCGCATCTCCTCCTCCCGGTTCCGTCGGTTCTGTTCCGCGGCGGCGATTCTCTGCGCGATTTCGGCGCGACGTCGCTCCTCCTCGGCATGTTCGCGCTCCCACGCCGACAGCATCAGGCGCCCGAGGAGGCCTGCGACCAGCACCAGCACCATGATGATGGTGCCTCCCGTCAGCGGCTTCATGGGGTCTTTGGGCATCTTCCCACCATTCAGGCGGACTCCATTCCCGGGTCGAACCTTAAGACTCCGAGGGCCCGTGAATGCCCGCCCGCGGCCCCGCTTTTACTTGAGGCCTGCGGCGGGGCTGGAAACATCTGGGCACGGATGCGCCCCCTCCGAACATGCTTACTGTTGCAGTTGGCCGCGCTGGCCTTCGCCGGGAGTCCGCAGGGGGCCGATGAGTTCCGTACCAAGGTCTTGCCGGTGCTGAAGGAGGCCTGCCTCGGCTGCCACTCGACCGAGAAGCAGAAGGGCGACCTAGACCTCGAGGTCTTCGGCGACGCCGCCGCGGTGCGGCGCAGTCCCCGCGTCTGGGAGCAGGTGTTCGAGCAAGTCTCCACCGGGGAGATGCCTCCCAAGAAGGAGCGGCAGCTGTCGTCCGCCGAACGCGCCTTGCTGCTCGAGTGGACCCGCCGCGAGCTGGAGGCGGCCGCGCTCGCCTCGGCCGGCGACCCCGGGCCGGTGGTCGTGCGCCGTCTCTCGAACTCCGAATACGCCCACACCCTGCGGGACCTCACCGGCGTGCCCTCGCTCGATCCGGGACGGGAGTTCCCGTTGGACGGAGCCGCGGGGGAGGGCTTCACGAACGTCGGCGCGGCCCTGGTGATGTCGCCCGCGCTCCTCACCAAGTACCTCGACGCGGCCAAGGAGGTCAGCGAGCACCTCGTTCCGCTTTCCGACGGCGTACGGTTCTCCCCCGGCGTCTCGTCGCGCGACTGGACCGACGAGGCCTTGGCCAAGATCCGGAACTTCTACGCCAGGTACACGGTCACCACGGCGACCTCGGATGCGGCCGCCACCGTGGACGGCATCAAACTGGACAAGGGCACGGGCGGGGGCCGTGTGCCGCTTGACGCTTACTTGGCCGCCCTGCGCGGCGGGAGCAATCGCGAGGGGCTCAGCCCGCGTTATCTGGCCACGCTCAGGTCGGCCTTGGAGTCCTCTTCTCCCTCGCCGCTCATGGCTCCTCTGCAGCGCCGGCATCGCGAGGGCGTCCTCAATCAGGCGGACATCGCGCCCTGGCAGTCGGCCCTCTGGCGCTTTTCGACCGTAGGCCAGATCGGCAAGAAGGAGGGCGGCAGGGCCTGGCAGGAACCGGTCGAAAGCGTCGCCGGGTCGGTCCAGTTCCGCGAGAAACTCTCCGGAGACGTCACAGTGCGCCTCGTCGCCGGAGACGCCGGCGACGGCGCGGTCGGCGACCAGGTCGTGTGGGAGCGGCCGCGGCTCAGGGTCGCCGGACGTCCGGAGGTGCCGCTGGACGACTTGGCCGGTCTGTTGGCCCATCTTGAATCCAGCATCGGCCGTCACGCCGCCCTGACTCCGCAAGTCTTGCGCGCAGCTTCGGCGGTCGAGGCCGGCGCCCCTGCCGAACGTGCCGCTGTCGATGCCGGGGTCGACCCCGCGCTGTTGTCCGCCTGGCTCGACTACCTCGGCATCGGTCGTGTGAAGCTCGAACCCCTGCTGACCAAGAAGGTGCTTTCCGTCCCGGGCCATCCGAAGGTGAGGGGGTGGCAGGGCGACACCGCTCTCAGTGTTCTTGCCAACGCAGGCTACGAGGACGCGCTCACGCCCGGACTGATACGGCGCGGCGGCGTGGCGGTGCATCCCGCGCCGGACCGTTCGGTCGTGGTCGCCTGGCGCAGCCCCGCGGGCGGGGAGGCGGTGGTGACCGGGTCAGTGACCGATGCTCACACTGTCTGCGGCAACGGCGTGGCCTGGCAGCTGGAGGCGCGCCGGGGCATGCGCCGCGACGTGCTGGCGAAGGGCTTGAGCCGGCGCGACCAGCCCTCGTCATTCGGCAAGCTGGCCCCGTTCAGACTTTCGCCCGGCGACGTGATCGCCCTGGTCGTCAGTCCGCGTGACCGCAATCACGCCTGTGACCTGACCGCCGTCGACTTCAAGGTCAGCATGAACGGACGTTCCTGGGACCTCTCACCCGAAGTGTCGCCTGACATCCTGTCCGGCAATCCGAACGGACCTTGGCATTTCCTGAGTCAGCCCGATGACGGAGAGGACGTGCCCGGCATCCCGAAGGGATCCCTGCTCGCCCAGTGGCGTGATGCGACCGATGCCGACACCAGGGAGACGCTCGCCCTGAAAGTGGCCGCTTTGCTGAAGGACGGCGCCGGTGCGACGCCCTCCGATCAGGCCCTCCGGCAGCAGATGCTGCGTGCATCGGGGCCTTTTCTGGCCGCGTCCCTGGCGTCCTTCAAGCCCGCCACTCCGCGTCGCGAAATCGTCACCTCGGCTCCGTCGGTCCTCGAACTCAAGCTGCCTGCCTCCCTTGCTGACGGTGCCGAGTTCCTCGTCACCGGCCGGCTTGCCGCCGGTTCGGGCGGGTCCGTGCAGCTGCGCGCAGGCGTCGCCGCCGAGCGCCTGCCGGCAGGTTCGGTGCCCGGCGCGACCGTGGTCGTCGAGCCCGGATCCGCCGCTGAAGCCCGTTGGCAGGCCGCCTTCGCCGAGTTCCGCGACCTCTTTCCTCAGGCCCTCTGTTACACCCGCATCGTCCCCGTGGACGAGGGCGTCACGCTGACCCTTTTCTATCGTGAGGATCATCATCTTCGGCGCCTCATGCTGAGCGACGCCGAGGCCGCGGAACTCGACCGCCTCTGGGACGAGCTCCATTTCGTCAGCCAGTCGGCCATCCGGCAGATCGACGCCTACGAGCAGCTGCATCAGTTCGCCAGCCAGGGGGTCCTGAAGGACACCTTCGTCTCCCTGCGCGAGGGCGTCTACCGGGCGGCCGACGAATTCCGTGCGAAGATGGTCGCGTCCGAGCCGGCCCAGGTGTCGGCCGTCATCGATTTCGCCGGCCGCGCGTGGCGACGTCCGCTGACCGCCGCCGACCGCGACGGCCTCCGCCTCCTGTATGACCGCCTCCGCAAGGACGGCCTCGCGCACGACCGTGCGCTGCGCTCCCTGCTGGTGCGGGTGCTGACCTCCTCTGACTTCCTCTACCGCGGTGAGACCGCGCCGCCTGGCGCCGCCCCCGCTCCGCTCGACGACTGGGAGCTCGCCTCACGCCTCAGCTACTTCCTGTGGTCGTCCGCTCCGGACGACGAGTTGCGTTCGCTGGCCTCCGCGGGCCGGCTTCGGGATCCGGCGGCGCTTGCCGCCCAGACGCGGCGCATGCTGCGCGACCCCAAGGTCATCCGCCTCTCCCGTGAATTCGGCTGCCAGTGGCTGCACGTGCGCGACGTCGCGGAGCTCGATGAGAAGAGCGAGCGTCACTTCCCGGAATTCGTCTCCCTGCGTGGCGCGATGCAGGAGGAGGTCGAACGGTTCTTCACCGACCTCTTCACCGGGGACCGGGCCGTGCTCTCCCTGCTCGACGCCGACCACACCTTCGTGAACGGGCCGCTCGCCCGTTTCTACGGACTCAAGGTCGAAGGCGAAGACTGGAGGCGCGTCGACGGCCTGCGCGCCGCCGGCCGTGGCGGCGTGCTGGGCATGGGCGCAACCCTCGCCAAGCAGTCGGGCGCCTCCCGCACCAGTCCGATCCTGCGCGGCAACTGGCTCAGCGAGGTCGTCCTGGGCGAGAAGCTGCCGCGTCCGCCCAAGGGCGTGCCGGTCCTGCCGGAAGAGGCTCCGGCGGGCCTGACCGAGCGTCAGCTCATCGAGCGCCACAGCTCCGATCCCGCCTGCGCCCGTTGCCACCAGCGCATCGACCCATACGGCTTTTCCTTGGAGGGCTTCGACGCCATCGGCCGTCGGCGCGACCGAGACGCGGCCGGGCTCCCCGTCGTGACCGCGACGACCCTCCCGGGCGGCGTTGCCGTCGACGGACTGGACGGACTGCGCGGTCATCTCGCCACGGCGAGGGCCGACGACTTCCGCCGCCAGTTCTGCCGCAAACTGCTCGGTTACGCCCTGGGCCGTGCCGTGCAGCTTTCCGACCGCCCCCTGGTCGACGCGATGATTGCGAAGTTGAAGGCGGAGGAGGACCGCGTAGGATCCGCGGTCGAAGCCATTGTCCTTAGCCGTCAGTTCCGCGAGATTCGCGGACGCGACCACGAATCCCAGCGATGAGCACCCCCTCGCCCCACCAGTTCAGCCGCCGCACCTTCCTGCGGGGGGTGGGCGTCACCATGGCGCTTCCTTGGCTCGAGTCCGCCGCCGTCTGGGGTGACGAGCCCGGTCGCGCGAGCCGTCCCGCCAGCGAGGCGCCCGTCAGGGTGGCGGTCGTCTTCTCCGGCAACGGCTTCCATTCCAAGGAGTGGTGGGCGAAAGGGGAGGGCGCCGGCATGGAGCTGGGCAAGGTGCTCCTGCCGCTCGCCGATTTCCGCAGCCGGCTCACCTTCATCAAGGGCCTCTACCATGAGGAGGCGCGGAAGGGTAACATCCACAGCTCTCAGACCGGCAACCTCCTTTCCGGCGCGCCCATCTCCTCCGGCGGAGAAATCCGTTCCGGCACCAGCTTCGACCAGCTCATCGCGCAGTCCTACGGGCGATCGACCAAGGTGCCCAGCCTCGTCCTGGGCTGTGAGCGGTCCAATCCCTCCGTCCACAAGAACTACTCGATGCTCTACAGCTCCCACGTCTCGTGGAGCTCGCCGACCACGCCGACGCCCCTGGAGCTTTATCCTGCGCTGGCCTTCGACCGGCTGTTCAAGGACGAGGCCTCGCCGGGCGACCGCAGCGTCCTCGACGCCGTGCTCGGCGATGCCGGCGACCTGCGTCGCCGCGTGAGCGCCGCGGACCGCGGCAAGATCGACGAATACCTCGAGTCCGTGCGCGACGTCGAGCGCCGCATCGAGTCCGCCGGACGGCGCGGCGAGCTGCAGGGCTGGCGTCCCACGCTCGACAAGCCCGACAGGAAGCGGCCCGCCGACGGCATCCCGCAGGACGTGGCCGAGCACATGCGCCTCATGTGCGACATCATCGTGCTCGGCTTCCAGACCGACACCACCCGCGTCGCCTCCCTCAAGCTGAACAACGACCACAGCGCCCTGCGCTTCCCGCTCCTGCCTTCGGTCGAGCAGGCCGGCCACGGCATCGACTACATGATCCACCATCTGCTGTCCCACTCCGACGGCGCCGACTGGCTGCGCGTGAACCAGTTCTTCATGGAGCAGATCGCCTACCTCTGCCGCCGTCTGGATTCCGTGAAGGAGGGCTCCCGCACGCTGCTGGACAACACCATGGTGCTTTCCTGCTCCAGCATGATGGCCGGAGCCCGCCACGACAACGACCAGCTCCCGATCGCCCTCGTGGGCGGCGGGGGAGGGCGCATCCGCGGCGGACGCGTGCTGGACTATTCCGGCAAGCCGGACCGCCAGCTCTGCCGCCTTTTCCTTTCGATGATGGACAAGGTGGACGTCCGTCCGAAGACCTTCGGCGACGGGCGCAAGATGCTCGAGGAGGTCTGAACCTCAGCGCGCCGGCCGCTCGGGCACGGGCCTGAAGGCGTCCGCGCGTCGGCGGGCCTCGGCTTCATCTTTGTCCGAAAGCTGCCGCTGGAAGATGTCCCGCAGGTTGTTCCGCCATGCGGTGTAAGTATGATAATCCAACATCGTCGGCTTTGTCCCGGTCGCTCGGTTGCGGTCGGCGATCAGGATCCAGGTGAGGCCCTCCTGGTGCCTGCCCTTGTCGGCCAGGTCATCGGCCAGCCGCACCTGGGCCTCCGCATGCCCTTGGCGTGCGGCGCGTTCATACCATCTCACGCTGGCCGGCGGGTCGGCGGGAACGGCGGGAATGTTGACGATGTTCACCGTCTGCAGATCGGGCATCGGCTCCCCGATCAGGGCGGGGAAGTGCACCGAGAACATCATCGCGCCCGCATCACCCGACACCAGGTCTTCCATGCCTTTCGTCAGGATGACGCCCATCAGGAACTGCGCGTCGGGGTCACCGGCCTCGGCGTTTTTGCGCAGGGTGTCGTAAAGCGCGCCGACGTCGATCTTCCTCCGGGCAAGCCGCGCACGTTCCTGCTCCTCGTCGTATCGTCTCTGGTTCTCCTGGGCCGCGCGCAGGGCCGCCTCCTGCCTTTCTGCGGCGGTCTCGCGCATGGTGACGCAGCCGCGGACCGCGAGGCCGAAGACGCAAAAGAGCAGCATCCCGGTCAATCCGACGGTCAGCGGCCTCATGTCCGGTCCCTGCATGGGGCGCATACTCATCGGCCGGCCCGAAAAAGGCGAGGGATTAACCCGTCCCGACCGAAGCCGGCCTGCGCACCGAGGCTTGCCGCCCGCCTTCGGTCGTGGAGAGTCACTTCCCCCCATGCGCTCCCTGCTCCTGCTCGCCCTGCTTGCCGTCTGTCTCCCTCTTTCCGCAGCGGAAGGACGGCGCAACGTCCTCTTCATCATCTCCGACGACCTCAACAACTACCTCGGCTGCTACGGGGATCCGCGGGCACGCACCCCCAATCTCGACCGCCTCGCCGGACGCGGCGTGCGTTTCGACCGCGCCTACTGCGCCTACCCCCTGTGCGGTCCCAGCCGCAACTCCCTCCTGACCGGCCTCTATCCCAACAGCACCGGCATCCACCAGAACGCCCTGATCTTCCGGCAGAGCATCCCCGCGCAGCTCAGCCTGCCGCAGGCGTTCCGTCTGCAGGGCTATTTCGCCGCCCGTCTCGGCAAGCTCTACCATTACAACGTGCCCAACTCCGTCGGCACCGACGGACATGACGACCCTGCCTCGTGGGAGCTGGAGATGAACCCCGCCGGCGTGGACCGCATGGAGGAGCTCGACGTCGCCTTCAGCGTCACGCCGAAGCAGTTCGGCGGCACCCTCAGCTGGCATCCTTCCGAAAAGTCCGACGAGCATCACACCGACGGCATGCTGGCCCGCGACGCCGAGTGGGTGCTCGAGCGCTGCGCCCGCGACCGCTCGCGGCCGTTCTTCCTCGCCGTGGGGTTCTTCCGTCCGCACACGCCTTACATCTCGCCCAAGGCCCCGTACTGGGGGCAGTACGACCCCGACCAGATGCCGCTCTTCCCCAAGGTGGGCGAGCAGCCCGCCGGCGTTCCCAAGGCGGCCTTCCTGGGCTCCAAGAAGGACCAGGAGGATCTCCCCGATGACGTCCGCCGGAAGGCCGTGCAGGCCTACTATGCCAGCATCAGCTTCATGGACGCCCAGGTCGGACGCGTGATTTCGGCGCTCGACCGCCTCGGTCTCGCCGAAAGCACCGTGGTGGTCTTCACGAGCGACCACGGCTATCACATGGGTGAGCACGGACTCTACCAGAAGATGAGTCTCTTCGAGAACGCCGCCCGCGTGCCGCTGCTCGTCGTCGCTCCGGGCGTCGCCGGCGCCGGCACCGTAGTGCGCACGCCTGTCAGCCATGTCGACCTGTTCCGCACCCTCACCGAACTGGCCGGCATCACCCCTCCTGCCAATGTCCAGGGCCAGAGTTTGGTTCCGATCCTCAAGGACCCTTCCGCCGTGGGACGGGGCTGGGCCGTGACCCAGGTGATCCGTGGCGGCGTCGGCCGCGTGGCCGCCTCCACCGCCGCGAGCCAGGTCACCGCGTCGAAGAAGAAGAACGCGCCCAAGTCCTTCTTCGGCTACAGCCTGCGCACCGACCGCTGGCGCTACACCGAGTGGGACGAGGGCAGGGAAGGGCGCGAGCTGTATGATCATGAGTCGGATCCGGGCGAACTCATCAATCTTGCCGACAAGTCGGAGCATGCCCGCACGGTGGCGGCGCTTTCGACCCAGCTGAAGGAGGCCGTGAAGACCACCTTCCCGGCGGACGGCAAGACGCCCGAGGTGAAGGAGGTCTTGTGGTCCCCCTTGATCAAGGACGCCCCTCGCTGAACCGGCCCCTGCAAACGCTCAAAACGGACACCAAGTGAGCGTGTTCGTTCATTACTTGATGGCTGAACCGCCGGGCCGTTCGGATTCGATTCGGTATTGGAACATCTTACGCCACCGTCAGTCTCCATTCCTCACACTTCACCCCATGAAGCACCCCGCAATCACCGCCCTCGCGCTGCTGCTGGCCGTCTCCGGTCTCGCGCAGTCCAAGCCGGCGGTCCCCAAGATCGTTCTGCCGCCTGAACCCCCGGCGCAGACCGTCACCCAGAAAATCGACCTGCTCGAACTCTTCCGCAAGGGCGAGGCCGAGCTGTTCGTCAATCCCAAGGCGGACATCGCCGGCGACCCCAAGTCGGTCTTCAAGTTCGGCGCCGACGGCAACTTCGTCGTCAGCGGCGAGGGCTACGGCGCCATCACCACCCTCGGCGCCTATCGCGACTACCATCTCGTGATCGAGTTCAAGTGGGGTCAGAAGACCTGGGGTAAGCGCTTATCGCGCTCCCGCGACAGCGGCATCCTCGTGCACTGCTTCGGCCCGCAGGGGGCCGTGGGCGGCAACTGGATGGCCAGCATCGAGGCCCAGATCATCGAAGGAGGCGTCGGCGACATCCTCGTCCTCGCGCCCAAGCTCGCGGACGGCACCGTCCTCGAGACCTCGCTCAGCGCCGAGGTCGGTCTCGACCGCGACAAGGAGAAGGTCTGGACCCCGGGCGCCCCCCGCCAGACCTTGAAGGGCGGTCGCCTCAACTGGTCCAAGCGCGACCCCGATTGGAAGGACGTCGTCGGCTTCCGCGGCAAGGACGACGTCGAGTCGCCCTTCGGTCAGTGGACGCGCTTCGAGGTGATCGCCAAGGGCGACACGCTCGTCTATCT
>JACCDG010725247.1_pt1 | contig 26359 bp, 24 predicted proteins | sample 7442471 | NCBI WGS metagenome assembly JACCDG01 (sample SAMN15323444, study PRJNA562643) | freshwater metagenome | isolation source: river surface water | place: USA:Blue River Watershed | collected 2017-08-17 | reverse complement strand
AGTTCGCGATTGGCGAAGTTTTTGGGGGCTCAGAGAGTGTGAGGGGCCGGAAAGTTCGCGATTGGCGAAGTTTTTGGGGGCTCAGAGGGTGAGGGGCCGGGAAGTTCGCGATTGGCGAAGTTTTTGGGGGCTCAGAGAGTGTGAGGGGCCGGAAAGTTCGCGATTGGCGAAGTTTTTGGGGGCTCAGAGAGTGTGAGGGGCGAGAAAGTTCGCGATTGGCGAAGTCTTCAGCTCCTCCCTTCTCTCTTTTTTCGAGCGGTTTGCCATTCTTGCGTTGCGCTATGCTCGAATTCAAATGCGCTGGCACGAATCTGATCGATCACAAGAAGGTGGGCTTATATTATTTAGAAGCCAAAAATGGCTGCACTAAGTTGATAATGCAATGAGTTGTAGGTGTGTTGGCATTTCTGATGCAGGTCCAAAGGGTGCGTCCGCAGGAAGCGGCTCTTACTACTCCTCTCTCTCTCTCTCTCTCTCAAAGCCCTCTGGTCACCCAGGGGGCTTTTTTTACTTTTGATGCGTATGGGTTATCAAAAGGAGGGATTCCCTCTTGCAGCGCTTGCTTCCCACTGCAGCACTCAATATAACCTAAAATATTCATGGCGATTACATATGAGCTGCCGGTATTGCCGGAGCGCCCCCTAGCACGCCCCATGTCACCTTCTCTGGCTGCGGAGGTTTTGTCGTCGCGCAAGCCGGAGTGGCTGAAGATCCGTCCGCCGGGTGGAGAGAACTATACGCTCCTCAAAGGTATGCTGCGCGAACGCAATCTTCACACCGTGTGTGAAGAGGCGCGTTGCCCCAACGTCACCGAGTGTTGGGCGAGCGGTACGGCCACTTTCATGTTGGGAAGCGACACATGCACGCGCGCTTGTCGATTTTGCGCTGTAAAGACTGCGCGGCGGCCACCTCCTTTGGATCCCTCCGAGCCTGTGCACGTGGCTGAGAGTGTGGCGGCGCTTAAGCTTCGATATGTCGTGCTCACTTCGGTGGATCGGGATGATCTTGAAGATGGAGGATCAGAGCATTTTGCAAAAACCATTCGCGAGATCAAGCGATTGGATCCTTCGATTTCGGTTGAAGCGTTGGTGCCGGATTTTAGAGGAGATGCGGCGGCCATCCACACGATCGTGGACTCGGGCTTAGATGTTTACGCGCACAATATTGAAACCGTGCGCCGACTTCAATACCGCGTGCGAGATCCCCGCGCGGGGTACTTGCAGTCGCTCAAGACCTTGCGTGAAGCAAAAAATTACGCTCGCTCCAAGGGGCAGCAGCTCTTTACTAAAAGCGCACTGATGTTGGGTTTAGGAGAGGACGCGGATGAGCTGCGAGAGTCCTTCGATGACTTGCGCTCGTATGACGTCGACGTTCTCACGATCGGGCAGTATCTCAGGCCGTCGCTGACTCACTTGCCAGTGGAGCGCTATGTGACTCCCGAGGAGTTCACGCAGCTTGGAGATGATGCTCGAGCTAAAGGATTTTTGTATGTTGCCTCTGGACCGATGGTTCGGTCCAGTTATCGGGCGGCGGAGTTATTCATGAAGGGCCGGATTGACCAAGATCGAGGTGTCCGGGCCGAACAACGAGAGGGACACTGAGATGCAGTTCAAGCTTCCAGAACTTGGCGAAGGAGTGCACGAAGGCGAATTGACGAAGTGGCGCGTGAAGCCCGGCGAAGAGGTCAAGTTTGACCAGCCCCTTTGCGAAATCATGACGGACAAAGCAACAGTTGAGATTCCTTCGGCGTTTAAAGGAAAAGTCGGCCAGCTTCATGCCAAAGAAGGTGAAGTCGTTCATGTGGGTCAGTTGCTCCTGAGCTTTGAAGGCGCAGAAGCTGCCGCGGCCGCTGCTTCCTCGGGCGCTCAGGCTCATTCTCCTTCGCCAGCTGCCGCCGCTACGAAAGCTCCAGCGCCGAGTGCGCCTCAACGTCCAGTGGGCCCTAGTGGAGCAACCCACGCAGGGGCGGGCGCCGTCTCGGTTGCGGCTCGTGGGACCTCCGGCGGTGGAGGCGAGGTTTCGATGGACACGCATCCGGCGACTCGCCCGCTTGCGGCCCCTTCGACCCGCAGAGCAGCTCGCGAAATGGGCGTGGATCTGAGTCAAGTCAGCGGTTCGGGCCCCAATGGCCGGATCATGCGTGAGGATCTGAGTCGCAGTGGCACAGGTGCAACGACAGCGGGCAAGCCTTCGGTTGCAAGAACATCGATTGCGCCGGGCGCATTTGAAGAGCGCGTTCCGTTCAAAGGACTGCGCAAGAAGATCGCCGAGAAAATGCGGCAATCTAAGGATCACGCCGCGCACTTTACTTATGTCGAAGAGGCGGACGCGACCGCGCTCGTAGCGCTTCGCTCACAGGCTAAGGAAATCGGCGCCAAGCAAGGCGTGAAAGTGACCTATCTACCGTTCTTGTTTAAAGCGATGGTCGCAGCGCTGAAGCAGTACCCGATCCTCAACTCCTCTCTCGATGAGGAGAAACAGGAGCTCGTTTATAAGCACTATTTTAATATTGCTCTGTCGGTCCAAACCGATGACGGACTCATGGCTCCTGTCATCAAAAACGTGGATCAGAAGTCAGTGATCGAGATTGCCAAGGATATCCAAGAAGTCGTCGAGCGGGCTCGTAACAAAAAGCTGACGATGGATGATCTCACGGGCGGCACGATCACTTTGACCAATGCCGGGACGATCGGTGGTTTGTTCGCCACGCCGGTCATCAACTATCCTGAGGTCGCGATTTTGGGTTTCAATAAGATCTTCCGCAAGCCGGTGGCAAAGGAGATCGATGGCAAAGAGCAAATTGTGGTTCGCGACTGGACCTACTTCTCGCTTTCGCTCGATCATCGCGTGGTAGATGGCGCCGTGGGGGCGGAGTTCCTCAAACAGTTTATCCAGTACATTGAGACTCCTAGCTTGCTTCTCATGAGCTAGGTACCGAGAATGAGGGCGGCAGCTCCGTTGGAGCGCCGCCTTTAAGTCTGATTCAAATCGATTCCAACCACAGAAAGAGATCCTATGGCCCACCAGCAACAGTCTGCAGATGTCGTCGTCATTGGCTCCGGTCCGGCCGGATACGTTTGTGCGATCCGCCTGGCTCAGCTTGGCAAGAAGGTGACTGTTGTTGAGCGCGGCGATGTGGGCGGTGTTTGCCTCAACGTCGGTTGCATTCCTTCGAAGGCATTGATTCATGCGGGTACCCTCTTTGAGCGCATTTCGCACGCATCGGAGATTGGCATCGAGTGCAAGGGCGCTCAGGTCAACATGCCCAAGCTCATCGAGTGGAAAGGCTCGGTTGTAAAAAAGCTCACCGGAGGCGTCTCAGGGCTTCTTAAGGCAAACGGCTGCACGACGCTTGCGGGCGAGGCAAAGTTCACCGGCCCCAAAGCGCTCGAAGTGAAGACCGCTCAGGGCACAGTAGCCTTGACCTTTAATACATGCGTGATCGCCACCGGTTCGCGCCCAACCAAGTTGCCTGGTTTTGATGTCGACCAAAAGCGAATCGTCGACAGCACCGGGGCGCTCGATCAGCGCCAGCTTCCTAAGAACTTGCTCTGCATTGGCGGCGGTTACATTGGCCTCGAGCTCGGCACCTTTTACGCTAAAGTCGGCGTGAAGGTGACTGTTGTCGAGGCTGGTGCGGGTCTGCTTGGAGGCGTCGATGCTGACCTCACCAAAGTGGTGGCCAAGCGCCTCGAAAAAATGGGTGTGAAGCTCAAGATCGGCGTGGGAGTTAAAGGCCAGAAGCCTGCTGCTGCTGGCAGAAAAGGCACAGAAGTGACGTTTAGTGACGGACTCACAGAGACCTATGAGCTTGTGCTCGTCACGATCGGCCGCACGCCCAATTCAGATAATCTGGGGCTCGAGAAGGCGGGGCTCAAGCCGGACGCCAAGGGGTTCTTGACGGTCAATGCTCAGAGGCAAACACAAGTGCCTCACATTTACGCAATCGGCGATATCGCAGGTCAGCCGCTTCTCGCTCATAAGGGCTCTAAAGAGGGACTCGTTGCAGCCGAAGCGATTGCCGGCAAAAAAGTTGCCTACGAAGTCGTTGCGATGCCTGCTGTGATTTTTACCGACCCAGAGATCGCGACTGTTGGTTTGACCGAGGCTGAAGCCAAAGCCAAGGGGCTTGAAGTGCAAGTCGGCGTGTTCCCATTCGCAGCGAATGGGCGTGCGCTATCGGTCAATGAGCCCGACGGCATGGTCAAGATGATTGGGGATGCGAAGACGGGACGTTTGCTCGGCGTGCACATTGTTGGGGCCGAGGCTTCGAACCTGATTTCTGAGTGCGCGCTCGCTCTGGAGATGGGCGCTCTGGTCGAAGACCTTGCGCTCACCGTGCATCCGCACCCCACCTTGCCCGAGACGCTCATGGAAGCCGCCGAGGCGACCTTGGGGCACGCGATCCACATTTTTCAACGCAAAGCTCCCGCGCAAGGGGCTTCGTCGCACGCTCGCGTGTGAGTCGTTTATGCAGTTCCAATCTTTGCCAGGAGTGATTGATTACGAAAGCGCGCGAAAGCTGCAGCTAGAGATGGTCGAGCGCCGTGCTGACGATGAGATCGAAGACACGGTTTTGTTTCTCGAGCATGAGCCTGTCATCACGCGTGGGCGTGGGCTTCAGTTTACAGGTGCGCCTCGTCCTAAGCATATGCCACTGCCAGCTAAACTCCCCGACGGCATCACGTTTGCGGAGAGTGAGCGCGGCGGGGATCTCACTTATCACGGCCCTGGACAGCTCGTAATTTATCCGATTTGCAAACTTGATGGGAGGGGGTTTGCCCCTCGGCGCGATATCGGCGGTTTTTTGCGTAGGTTTGAGCGAGTCGTGGGCGATGAGATCTGCGAGATGAGCGGTGGGCGGTTGCAATATGCTTATCGCGAGGGTGCTACCGGCGTATGGGTCGGCGGGCGCAAGGTCGCATCGATGGGAATCGCCGTGAAGCGCTGGGTGACTTATCATGGCCTGGCGTTGAATTGCGTAAACGATCTCGGGCCATTTGGTTTGATTTCGCCCTGTGGGTTTAGTTCCGAAGTGATGACTAGGCTCGTGGATCTTTTGCCCGCAGTGGGCCTCGAGGATTGGCCCGCTGCGCGTGCAAAGCTTGAGCAGCGGTTGGCTGCTCGAATGCAGGAATTGGCTGGGGCGACTTCCGCTTTTTCTGTCAGAAATCGTTTTGAGGACGCTTTCCGGTCAAAATCGCAGTGAGTGCATTCGCCCGTGAGGTGGGGCTAGAGTCGCTGCATGTCTTGTGACCTGCAGGAGAATGCTTTAGATGTTCACCGTTTCGTCGAACCTAGACTTCCCAGTAGCGACAACAGCTCTTTGCGCGTGGTCGGGTCATCCCTAAAAGCCCCGAGCATAGACGATGTAATCGTATAGCTGTTCTGCTTTTCTACTCCGCGCATCATCATGCAGAGGTGCGTGGCTTCGATGATGACGGCCACGCCAAGCGGCTTAAGGACATCCTGTAAGGACTGAGAGATCTGCGAGGTTAGCCGTTCCTGCACTTGAAGACGACGCGAGAAGGCATCGACAATGCGTGGGATTTTGGACAGACCGATGATTTTCCCGTTTGGAATATAAGCCACATGCGCGCGCCCCAAAAAGGGGAGGAGGTGGTGCTCACAAAGCGAGAAAAGCTCAATATCTCGCACGATTACAATTTCATTAGAGTCTTCTGTGAAAAGCGCCTTGCCCACCAATCGGTTGATGTCTGCGGTGTAGCCTGAGGTCAAAAATTCCATGGCCTTTGCGTAGCGTTCTGGGGTTCGCGTCAGGCCTTCCCTGGTTACGTCCTCACCCAGCAGTTCGATCGTTGAGCGAATATTTTTGGTGATCGCCAATTGGCGTGCATCGATTGGTTTTTTAAAGGCTTTCTTCATATTTGGCCTCCCATTAGCACAATTTGAAGCCTTGCGTCGGACAAATATGCCGATAGACTGATCTTATGGAGTCCTCCGTAACCCATGAGTGATGAAGCGGATCTCACGGTTTGTTTTTGTCATTGCGTGACCCGCGACCAGATCGTGGAGGCCATCCGTTTGGGTAGTCGAACGCTCGCTGAGATTCAGGCAGCCACTCGGGCCTCGACCGGATGCGGGGGGTGTGAACTCGAAGTCCTCGAAATTCTAGAAAAGCAACTCGAAGCGGCCAAAACATAGCCCAGGTTGTCCTTGTTCTGCGCCGGTGCTAGATCTGGGAGCATGCAATATCAAAACGCTGTCAGAAGACCGATTCCAGGTGTCGAGCGCATCATCGCGGTTTCGAGTGGCAAAGGAGGGGTGGGTAAAAGCACGGTGGCCGTGAACCTTGCAACTCAACTTGCACTGAATGGCGCGCGCGTGGGGCTGTTGGATGCGGATATGTATGGCCCCAATGTGCCGACGATGATGGGCGTGACCGAGGAGCCGCAAGTGACCGGTGATCCTGGCAAGGAGCGATTCATCCCGCCCACTTCACACGGCGTGAAGGTCATGTCGATGGGTTTTCTCGTGCGTGGAGACCAGCCTGCGATCTGGCGCGGGCCCATGCTTCATGCGGTGGTTGGGCAGTTTTGTCATCAAGTCGAATGGGGAGAGCTCGACTACCTTGTCGTTGATATGCCTCCAGGTACAGGCGATGTGCAGTTGTCGCTTGCGCAGTTTGTGCCCATTACAGGCGCAGTTCTCGTGACCACACCGCAAGAGGTTTCCCTTCAAGATGTCCGTCGCGCCTTTCGAATGTTTGAGAAGGTCGAAGTCCGCGTGCTCGGGGTCGTTGAGAACATGAGTTACTTCAAATGCGATGATTGTGAAAAAAAACATCATCTCTTTGGCGAAGGGGGTGGACAACGGTTGGCGCTAAAAATGGGCACTGAGCTTTTGGCTCAGCTTCCGCTACTCCCTGACGTGCGCGAAGGAGGCGATATGGGCGTGCCGATCGTTATTCGTCAGCCTCAGAATGAGGCGGCGAAGGGATTTCGCGAGCTCAGCGCTAAAATTGTAGAGCGAGTTTCTGGAGTCTCTCTGGTTGGCCTTGCGATTGCAAAACAAGGCGGCCACAAGGAGACTTTCAATGAAAACATCACGAAAACTTAAGAAGCCTGTTTCTCAAAAGAAGCCAGTCACGGGCGCTCGCCGCAAGACTTTGGCAAAATCCAAAATGAAGCGCGCGGTTTCAGCCTAGTCGTTCGGGCGACTAGGTCAGGTTTTTTAGAGGGCAGGTTGCGGCAGGCTTCGGTCTGTCGCAGCCTGTTTTGCTATTTATGGGTTGTCCGGGCAGGAAACAAAAAGCACTAGGTGCCTTCGTTGCCAATCGCCTCAACAGGGCACGCTTCGAGCGCGGCCTTGGCGCGAGCTTCTTCTTCTGGAGACGAGGGTTGTTTGAAAACGTACGAATAACCGTGCTCGTCATTGCGCGTGAAATTATCAGGCGCTTCCGTTCTGCAGGCGTCGCAGTCGATGCATTGATCGTCGACGAAATATTTGCCCGGGACGTTATCTGACCACTTTTTGCTGATTTCTGCCATTTGAGGTCACTCGCTTTGCTCTTAGCGCTTTTCAGCGCTCATGAACGGCTAAATTGATCGTTTGGCTTGGCTATTATAAATTTCCGGCCTCAAAGTCAATCTTGAAAGACAGTCTAGAGTCTTGGTTGAGGGAATTGGGAGAGCGCGTTGGCGTCAATTTATCGGCTGCTTGAGCGCCGAAGTCATGGCTGGCTGGCCAAAAAGGCTGAGGGCATCTAGCCTGCCTAGGGTTATACTTATTTGAGGTGGAAAAAACGATCTTCGTCATCAGCGATTGCCATCTTTCGGCGGGAAGGTTCTTTGAAGGCCACTTGAATCCGCACGAGGATTTTCACTTCGACGATGAGATGTGCGCGCTCTTTGATTATTTTTCGTCCGGTGAGTATCTGCACAAAAACGTCGAGCTTTTTATCAACGGCGACTACTTTGATTTTCTCAATGTTCCGGTGCGCGGTGAGTTTGAAGACGTTATCACCGAAGAAGTCGCAGTTTATAAAACCGAGGCGATCATTCAGGGGCATCCCAAAGTGATGGCCGCGCTCAAGCGGTATGCGTCCCTGCCGGGCAAAGAGATTACCTATTTGGTAGGCAACCATGACGCGGATTTGTTTTTTCCTAAAGTCCGCGAGCGAATCATTCGCGAATGGGATGCCCAGGGTCGCTACCCCAGTCCCAATGTGAAGATCATCGTGGATCGGGACCATGTTCGCTTCGACGGTGGGGTGGAGATCCATCACGGCAATCAGTTCGAGGCCGTGCACATCCTGAACTTTGAGCGACCTCTGCTCGAGCAGCCGGGCAGTGAAGCGCCTGTTCTCAATCTGCCTTGGGGAAGCTTCTATGTCTTAAAGATCGTGAATCGCCTCAAATGGGAGCGCGAATGGCTCGATAAGGTGCGTCCCGTCAAAGGCTTTGTGATTTTTGGGCTGATTTTTGATCCGCTATTCACTTTAAAGTTTTGCTTTCTGTCTTCGTTTTACTTTCTCAAGACTCGCTTTGTCTATAGTCGCAAAAGGCGAAGCACTCTGCGCGTGACCGCAAAAATTCTAAAAGAGGAGACGAGTAATTTCCTGCTCGACCTCGAGCGTGAGGCTCGCGAGCTCATGGATTTGAAGCCCGAGCTTCGGACGGTGGTCTTTGGGCATACCCACAAGCCGATGGACAAGGTTTACCCTGATGGGCGCCAATACATCAACACAGGTACTTGGACCAAGATGATTAATCTAGATTTGCGCCATTTAGGTCAGCAGTTCTCTCTGACTTTCGCGCTCATTAAGATCAAGGATGGCAAAGCGGATTGCGATCTTCGTCACTGGGTGGGCGAGCACAGTCCGCACAAGACGTTCCAGGGGTGACGGTATTCTTAACACTCTCGTTGTTACGCATGTCTGACTGGGTGCTTTTTAGTACATAATTTAAATTTAAAAAAGCCCTGCACCGTGCTTCGTGAAGCGCTACAATTTATGGAAGGGAAGCCCTTTCATGCGTCAATGGCGACACATCCCAGTTCTCGAAAAAATCTCAAGCTGGGCAGTGCTCTGCGCGGTCGCAGGTATCATGGCGTCTTGCGGGTCCTCTGATGAGCCGGCAGCGGATACGACGTTTAGGCTCACCGGGGATCCGTGGGTCCCCAATGTTCAGGGTGCGGGTGGAGCCAATCATGACTCTGCTGTGACGATCAGTAATTCGACGCAATCTCTTTCGGGAGTGCCGTTGATCGGTGTTGCTCAGGGCTGGCAAGGCAACGAGACGGACGTAACGATCGACATGTCCCAAGACTTGGGGGCGGGCGGTTCGTTGACGTTGGTGGCGACTCCGACAGGTTTTCCGTCGAGCGCGCTCTCGGGTGGCGCTTACCCGCTATTGACTTATCTTTCGGATGGTACCAACGAGTACATCAATCTCGCTCGAGCCAACGCCGGAGGTGACTGCTCGGCGAGTGGACTTTATACCTGTTCGGGCAACAGCTGCTCATTGAACTCTGCGTGCACGATTGCCAGCGGGCAGCCGAGCGCTTTTTTCGATCTTACTCATTGGCATCAGCACCAGATTACGAGCAGCACGTTTGGAAGCTTCACCAGCACCAATACGTTTCCGACGTGCAGCTGGACAGGCGGGGTGAACGTGGGCGGAGCCGATAGCAACAAGGACAATGCGTGCGCATTCACATCAACCTACTTCTCGGGCGGTAAGTTGCGCTCGGGCGTCAGTTATACGGCCAAGTACGTTTTGATGGCGGATAGCTACACTACGCTTTCGAGTAGGACGGCGGGAATCAGCGTAAAGGTCATCAAGAAAACAAAGGCAGCAGCTACCGTGGGCGGTGGCGCAATCGACGTGAATGTCATCTTTGTCGGTCGAAGCGTTTCTCAGGCCTCGCGCAACGCCAAAGGTAAGGTCAATCTCGATACCTTGATGACTGCTCTTCAGGGCTACTTCACGATTTCGACGGTGAACACGAAACTCGGCGCGATCAATGCATTTGAGTGGCTCGACGGCGAGCCTTATGCCAACGTGAGGACCAGTGGCGGTAATATCGGCCAGATGATCGCGGCGGCAAGCTCGGTGATCCCGACTTCGACAGAAGGTAAGTCGGTCAATGTCTTCTTGGTGAATCAATTTGGCGACAGCGCGAGTCTCTTGGGTATAGCGGGTGGCATCGGTGGTCCTCCTGTTCACGGCTTGGCGAACAGCGGCGTGGTGTTCTCGACGTTTGGCAAGCTCGACCAGTACAATCCCAGCTGTTCTTCAGCGCCTTGTGGGCTTACTCAGATCGAATCGGACTTCAACACGATTCAAGGTACATTGGCTCATGAGATCGGCCATTACTTGGGCCTCAATCACCCGAGCGAAAGCTCAGGCGCTACCCACGACGTCGTGAGAGATACTCCGATCTGCACCTCGACCGACGCTAGCATCGGCAACCGGATCTCGATCGGTTACTGCCTCAATAACGACACCAATACCTTGCCTACGACGGCCCAGCGTTGCAATCAGGTTTGCACCTCGTACAATACTTCGACGGGCACTTACTGCCCGACCGTGCAAGAGTGCCAGTTCAATCATATGATGTATTGGAGCAATAAGTACTTTAGTGTGGGCGCGGGCACGGGTGACGGCAATCTCTTTTCTACTGGCTCAGGCGTTGTTATCAATTACAATCCTCTTATCCAATGATTCGTTCATCGCTTTTTTTTATAGTTGGGTTGTTGATTTCTTTTTCTGTGCAGGCCAAGACCGACGTTGAGGTCAAGGAGGCCGTGCTAGCGGAGCTCATGGATCGGCATCCTGCGACCGGTGCCGAATGGTGGAAAGCTCTCGGCCCCAATACTCCCAAGGTCTTGATCTCGATGTACGAGACGGATTCGAGTACTTATCATCGGATGCGGCTGCTTGAGGGTTTGGGTGCTTTTGCTGAGGACACGCGCGCCACAGAATTTATCAAGCAGCAAGCTCGCAGCACCCCTGATGATGTGATCCGTAATGTGGCGCTTAAGGCGCTAGGATCGCAGGGAAGCAAAGAAGAGGATTTTGTCGCGGGCTTTCTCACCCATAATGACCCGCACACTCGCGTGTATGCGGCGGATGCCCTCAAAAGGATCGGCACACTTACCGCGCAGTCCCGGGTCGATCAGTTCTTGAACGGTGAGAAAACCCCTTGGGTCGTGGCGCAAGTCAAGGGCGAGCCTGTGCCGATGGCGACCTCAGTGCTCAAGCCTAGCGGAAGCTCTGAAGACCGTTTGAGCGGTGAGATGAATGGGGATTGGCGTGGCTTTTGGGTAGCGCTGCCAGGCGCTGGCGTGAAGGGGCGGCTCAAGGCGGAGTCCGCGTCCCTCAAGCTTGCAGTGGTGAATGTCAATGCACTGACTGGATCGCTCACGCTTAAGTCTGGAAATAAGATCCGCACATTGACGTTGGCGCGCGCAGGAGGAAAGGGAATCCACTTGAGTGGAGCCTTTACCGAGGACATGGCCGGCCCCTCTTCGGGTCCGGGTAAGGCTCCAACAGTGGTGCGGGTGGAGACGCCGTTTGAGGGCGAGATCGTGAAGCTCGGTGAGAATTGGCTATTGCAAGTGAAGATGCCGAGTTGGGGTGGGGTGCTGCAGTTGGTAAAGGAAAGCTCGGCTCAATAACGTTGGCTGGGGTGACTGCCTGCAGGGGTGGGTGCCTGGCGATTCCGTGAAACTTCCTTGCTTAAGTGGGGAAGGGTTGTGCACGAGGCGCACGATTAAAAATGCGGCGCATTAAGCTCTAGGCTTACTTTGTGTTTGTCATCTGTCCCGCTTGTGCGTCGCCTGTGTCGCCTGTAAAGATCAGGCCAAGACCTTTTCGATTGCTTCTCCCAGCCTTGAGGCGCTATTTTAAAGGCTCTCAATATTCGAAGAATCACCTAAGCGAAGGACATCATGATCCCTCTTCATAAAGCTCTCTCCACCGCCGTGGGAAAGAAGTTGGTGATGGCCCTGACGGGCCTAGCCCTCGTTTTTTTCGCCATCACGCATCTGCTCGGAAACCTTTCGCTCTATAAAGCGGACGGCGCAACGTTCAATCTGTATGCAGCGACTCTTGAAAGCTACGGACCGCTTCTGACGATTGCGGAAGTCGGGTTGGCGGCAGTTTTTGTCCTGCATATCGTCCTGGCCTTTGAAGTCAAAAGAAGTCACATAAGTGCACGCCCGACCGGCTATAAAGGCCTAAAAACCAAAGGCGGACAGAGTCTCAACACTATTGGCTCACGCAATATGATCATCACGGGTGTGGTGCTCATGTTGTTTTTGGTGCTGCATGTCTGGCAGTTTAGGCTCGGGCCTAGCATCGAAGCTGGATACACGACTCAGGTGAAGGGCGTTCAGATCCGGGATTTGCACCGACTGGTGCACGAGACTTTCAAGAATCCTCTCTACGTCGCGGTCTATACGACTGTGATGTTGTTTCTGGGATTGCATTTGAGACACGGCTTTTGGAGTGCATTTCAGAGTTTAGGCGCTCTCAATGCAAGGTTCACGCGCCCGGTTTACGCGCTGGGCGGGTTGATCGCGATCTTGATTGCGGTGGGTTTCTTTTTTATGCCGCTTTGGATTTACTTTGATCTTTCAAAGGCCCTTTTTACCGGAGCTGCGCACTGATGAGCAACATCAAGTTGGACTCGAAAATCCCCGAAGGCCCGATCGAAACAAAGTGGGAAAATTACAAAGGCCACATGAAGTTGGTCAGCCCCGCCAACAAACGTAAGTACAACATCATCGTTGTAGGGACGGGGCTTGCAGGTGGGGCCGCTTCGGCGTCTTTGGCTGAGTTAGGCTACAACGTCAAGACGCTTTGCGTTCTTGATTCACCTCGACGTGCTCACTCGATTGCAGCCCAGGGCGGGATCAACGCTGCGAAGAATTATCCCAACGATGGGGACAGCGTATTCCGGTTGTTTTACGACACCGTCAAGGGCGGCGACTTTCGCGCTCGCGAGGCCAATGTCTATCGGCTAGCCGAGCTCAGCACGGCGATTATCGATCAATGCGTGGCTCAGGGCGTGCCGTTTGCTCGTGAGTACAGCGGAGAGTTGGCCAATCGCTCGTTTGGTGGTGCGCAGGTCTCTCGTACTTTTTACGCCCGCGGGCAAACGGGGCAACAGCTCCTTTTGGGTGCGTATGGTGCCATGATGAGGCAAGTAGATGCCGGCAAAGTCCAGCTACTGACTCGTCGTGAGATGCTGGATCTTGTAGTGATCAATGGTCAGGCTCGCGGTGTGATTGCGCGCGATCTCGTAACGGGCGCGATCGAGCGACATGTTGCGGATGCCGTGGTGCTAGCGACGGGTGGCTATGGTCGTGTGTACTTTTTGTCGACCAACGCGTTTAACTCAAACGCGACGGCAGCTTGGCGATGTCACAAGCGAGGAGCGCTGTTTGCGAACCCTTGCTTCACGCAGATCCATCCGACTTGCATCCCTGTGAGCGGGACTCATCAATCCAAGCTGACTCTGATGAGCGAAAGCTTGCGAAATGATGGCAGAGTTTGGGTGCCAAAGCGTAAAGAAGACTGCAAGAAATCGCCCAATCAGATTTCGGAAGAGGATCGTGATTACTACCTCGAGCGCAAGTATCCGTCGTTTGGCAATCTCGTGCCTCGCGACGTCGCTTCTCGTAGCGCTAAAGAAGTATGTGACGAAGGTCGTGGAGTAGGGTCGAGCGGTTTGGCTGTGTATCTGGACTTCGCAGCTGCGATCAAGCGCGATGGCGAGAATGTGATTCGCGACAAGTACGGCAATCTCTTTCAGATGTATGAAAAGATCAGCGGCGAGAATCCCTACAAGACGCCAATGCGCATCTATCCGGCCGTGCACTACACGATGGGCGGGCTCTGGGTGGACTACAATCTGATGTCCAATCTGCCAGGTTTGCACGTTTTAGGAGAGGCCAACTTCTCTGATCACGGAGCTAATCGTTTGGGCGCCAGTGCGCTTATGCAAGGATTGGCTGATGGTTATTTCGTGATCCCTGCGACGCTTGGGACCTATCTGGCCGACGCGAAGCTAGAAAAAGTCACTACCGAGCATCCTGCGTTCGTGGCGGCCGAGAGCGAAACCCGTGCACAGATCCACCAGCTCATGAGCATCGGCAAGAATGGAAAGCGCACCGTCCAAGACTTTTACAAAGAGCTCGGACGCACCATGTGGGATTACGTCGGTATGGCGCGAACGGAGAGCGGGCTCAAGACCGCGATTCAGAAAATCACAACGCTCAGAGGGGATTTTTGGAAAGACGTCAGGATTCCGGGCGTCGAAGACGGCTTCAATAAGAACCTGGAGGTCGCTGGTCGCGTGGCCGACTTCTTGGAGCTCGGCGAGCTCATGGCGCGCGACGCTCTTCATCGCAGCGAAAGCTGCGGCGGACACTTTCGGGTTGAAAGCCAAACTCCGGAGCACGAAGCCATGCGCAAGGATAACGAGTTCTCTTATGTTGCTGCATGGGAGTGGGCCGGAGCAGGTAAAGACCCTGTGCTCCACAAAGAGCCGCTGACCTTCGAAAACGTCCATCTCGCGCAACGGAGTTACAAATGAGCGAAGCACACTCCCACGGCAATTCAAAGAACATGAACGTCACTCTCGTTGTTTGGCGACAAGGCAGCTCGGCGGATCCCGGGCGATTCGAAACTTATGCGGCCAAAGATGTTTCGCCGGACATGTCGTTTCTTGAGATGCTCGACTACGTCAACGAGGATCTGATCAAAGCGGGTCAGGACCCCATCGAGTTTGACAGCGATTGCCGTGAGGGGATCTGCGGTTCATGTGGTTGCATGATCAATGGACAGGCCCACGGACCAGAGCTTGGTACGGCGACTTGTCAGTTGCATATGCGGACCTTCAAGGACGGTGACACGATCGTGATTGAGCCGTGGCGTGCTCGCGCGTTTCCCGTGATCCGGGATCTCGTTGTGGATCGCGGCGCACTGGATCGAATCGTTTCGGTGGGCGGGTACACTTCTGCTAAGTCGGGACGTCACATCGATGCCAACGCGATCTTGGTAGGTAAGGACGTAGCGGATCAGGCCATGGACGCGGCAGCTTGCATTGGCTGCGGTGCTTGCGTGGCGGCGTGCCCTAACGCCTCGGCTGCGCTTTTTACGTCGGCCAAGATCTCCCAGTATGCGCTCTTGCCTCAAGGACATCCTGAGCGGACTCAGCGAGTGATCCGCATGGTCCAGCAGATGGATAAAGAAGGTTTTGGTAACTGCTCCAACATCGGTGAGTGCCGCTCGGCCTGTCCAAAAGACATCTCAATCGATACGATCGCTCGTATGAGGCGCGAATTCGTAGTCGCGCTCACTGCTCCGCCAGCTCGCCAAGGTGGGGACGGAGCAATCTAATATGGCAGGTGGGCAGGACACCGCCTTCGAGGTCAACTTCGACGGCCTGGTTGGCCCTACCCACAATTACGCCGGGCTTTCTTACGGCAACGTCGCTTCTTCGAGCAATCGAGACGCCATCTCTAACCCTCAGGAGGCCGCGCTCCAGGGACTTGCCAAGATGAGGGAGTTAGCCAATCAGGGGCTCAAGCAGGCCGTCTTGCCGCCTCAAGAGCGGCCGGATCTTTGGACCTTGCGCAAGCTTGGGTTTAGCGGCACGGACGCTGAAGTGTTGCGCAAAGCGGCTACGGATGCGCCTGAGATTCTCGCTGCCTGCGGGTCGGCTTCGAGCATGTGGACGGCGAACGCCGCCACGGTTGCGCCGAGCGCTGATACTGCCGATAAGCGCGTGCATTTTACTCCGGCGAATCTGAGCAATAAGTTTCACCGCTCGATCGAGCATGAGACCACGGGGCGCGCGCTGCAGGCGATTTTTAGAGACGACAAGCTCTTTGCTCATCACCCTGCTTTGCCGCAGGGGTCTTATTTTGGAGATGAGGGCGCGGCCAATCACACTCGGTTTTGCGAGGAGTATGGTAAGCCGGGAGTTCAGTTTTTTGTGTATGGCAGGCAGGCTTTCCGGGCAGGAGAGCCGGAGCCTAAGCTTTTTCCTGCCCGTCAAACGCTTGAAGCCTCACAGGCCGTAGCGCGCAATCATGGGTTGGACCTTGGACGGACCGTATTTGCTCTGCAGAATCCGATCGCAATCGACGCGGGAGTTTTTCATAACGATGTCGCTTCGGTGGGGAATCGAGATCTGCTCTTCTATCACGAGCACGCGTTTTATCGGACGGATGCAGTGCTTAAAGAGCTTGCTGATAAGTTTGCGAAAGTATCGTCGCGACCCATGCGTTTTCTGAGAGTGTCGTCAGATGCAGTGAGTCTCGAGGACGCGGTTAAATCTTACTTATTTAATAGTCAGCTTCTGAGTCTGCCGCACCAAGCTCCTGGCGACATGGCGCTCGTGGCGCCGCTCGAGTGTCAGGAGCGTCCCAGCGTAAAGAAGTACCTCGACGGATTGCTCAAGGATATGTCGCAGCCGATCCGCGAAATTCATTATTACGACCTTAGGCAAAGCATGCGCAATGGGGGCGGCCCGGCCTGTCTCAGGCTGCGAGTGGTGCTGTCTGCGCAGCAGCTGGCGCGCGCGAATCAGCAGGTGTTCTTCTCTCCGGGTGAGGGTGGGCTTTATGCGACCTTGACTGCGTGGGTGAAGCGGCACTATCGCACGCAGCTCACGCATGCCGACCTCGCTGATCCCAAGTTGGTGGACGAGAGCAGGCGCGCGCTTGATGAGCTCACGCGACTGCTGGGATTGGGATCGATTTATCCGTTTCAGTTGGGGCGGGGATAAAATCAATAGGGACTCGGTGGTTTAACAATGAGACGACCTATCACGTTATGGATTCTGACGAGTTATCCCTATCGATGGTCAGCTACATCCGTTCCGGTAGCGGGATCCCGATCAGTCCGAGTCCCTGCGCCAGCACGCGGCGAGTGGCTTCAACGAGCATGAGGCGCGCGCGCGTCAGTTCTGGATCTTTGTCATCCAGCACGCGGCACTCGCGATAGAAAAGGCCAAACGCCTGGGTGATATCGATCAGATAGTGCGCAAGTTGGCTGGCTTTGGCCTGAGAAAGCGTGCGCTCCAAATAAAGGGGAAACATCCCGAGCGTCTTGATGAGCGCGATCTCTTCGGACTTGCCAAGTCTACGGATTAGGGCCGCCGAGAAAGCGCCAGCGTCTGGCATCGCGGGCAGCGTAGTGGATCCGCCGCCGGCCTTAGCTTTGCGCAAAATGCTGGCACAACGCGTGTGCGCGTACTGAAGATAAGGTCCTGTCTCGCCTTCAAAGTCGACTACGCGCTCGACATCAAATTCGATGTCTCGCACGGGGTCCGAATGCAGATCGTGAAAAACGACGGCGCCGACTGCGATCGACTCGGTGATGGCTTCGAGTTCGGCCCCTTTAGGAGGCGTGCTGCCACCGAGCTCAGGCGAGGTCGCGGCTCGCTGCTGGATTAAGTTCGCGACGCGTTCTTTGGCGACTGTCAAAACCTCTTCGAGGGTGACGAAGTTGCCTTTGCGTGTAGACATCTTCGCGTCTTTGAAGCGGTACAAACCAAACGGGACGTGCTCGCAGCGACTCGCCCATTCAAAGCCCATCTGACGAAGCACGCCAAATACTTGTTGAAAATGCAGCTTCTGCTCAGCTCCTACGATGTAGGTCATGCGATCAAAATCAAACTTGCGATGTCGATAGATAGCGGCCGCCACGTCCCGAGTCGCATAGATCGTAGCGCCATCGCTTTTTTGAATGATGCAAGGAGTAAGCTCTTTGCCTTCGGTGTCGGTCACGGGCACGACCCATGCTCCTTCGCTTTGGATCAAAATGCCCCGCTTTTTGAGGTCATCGATGAGGGGCAGAAGTTGATCCTTGTAGAAGCTCTCGCCCCAGATATGGTCGAACTTCACGCCGAGTCGATGGTAGACGCGATCAAAGTCGGCAATCGAGATGTCGGCGCATTTTCTCCAGAGTGCTGTTACTTCTGCGTCACCTTGCTCGAGCTTCAAGAAGGCTTGGCGAGCTTCGATTTCAATAGACGGGTCCTTCTCTGCTTCGGCGTTGATCTTCACGTACATGTCGACCAAATCCATCATGGAGAGCTTCGACTCGATCGTTTTTCCAAACCGCCTAAATGCGACGGTCAGCATTCCGTATTGCTTGCCCCAATCTCCCAGGTGGTTGATCGAGGTGACTGTGAAGCCACGAAAGCGACCCACGCGATCCAGCGCGGCGCCTAGCGCAGTCGGTCTCAGATGGTAGATGTTCAGCGGCTTCGCCACATTGGGTGAGCTGAATTCAAGCACCCAGCTTCCGCGGCTCCCGGCGGGTGATGAGCCGTAGGTACCAAGTCCTGTGCCACTCAAAATATCGCTCAGCAGCGACTCCAGTACACGCTCGGGTGCGACCGTAAAATTAACATAGGGACCCACCTGTGCGACACTCAGCCCTGTAGGTACAGATCCCTTCGCTTGAAGATCTGCTACGAGAGATTGAGCCACTTGCGGTGGGCCCTTGCGAAACTGTTTTGCGAGTTTAAAGCAAGGAAAGGCAAAGTCCCCGAGTTTTGGATCGGGCGGTATCTCGAGATCTTGCGGCTGGACAGGTGTTTCGAGCACTGTGTTGAGAGCTTGTGCAGCTAGCTTGGCAAATCGTTCCATGAGTAAACTCCAGGCCCAGCAGTTAACTCGATTGGAGGCAGGATTTCAAGAAGTGGTCTTAGTCGTCATCCAGACTTTTGTTGCTCCCTCGTCTTGCGCGTTCAATTGAACGGCTGTATCCGTATAAGTGTGGGGTAGTTGAACGATTCGCGGCTCCAGGAAGTTAATGGGCCAAGATCACCTAAGGATAGGGGGAAGTGTGAAACGTACGACAGGAGTATCGTTTTTAGGCCTAATGGTCCTCGCAATGACTGGGCTGAATCCAGCTTATGCACAGATCCTTCCTGACAATGATTATGACAAGGAAGACCAACTGAGCTTTCTGTCCAACATGGATGAAATCACCTTTAACGCAGTCATTGATGATGTGGTGGCGAAGTTCTTGCCAGTCATCGAGTCGCATGGAGGTAAGCTCAAGGTCATGAAGGATTGGCAAGACTCTACGGTGAACGCCGGAGCCAGTCAAAAGGGCAACACATGGGAGCTTTTTTTTTACGGGGGTTTAGCTAGACGCCCCGAGGTGACGGTCGACGCCTTTCAAATGGTGGTTTGTCATGAGCTAGGGCATCACTTGGGAGGCTTTCCGTTTAAGTCGCAGGCGACTACAAACGGCGAGCCTTTTTTTGCGGCGAATGAAGGGCAGTCTGACTATTACGCGTCCCAGGTTTGTCTTAGGACTCTGTGGGCTTCTGAGGTCGCTGCCAATGCTCAAGCTGCTGCTACTGTCGATCCGGCCGCTCAAGCAATCTGCGATGCAACCTACTCTCAGCAAGGTGAGCGCAATCTTTGTTATCGGATATCTAATGCGGCGATGCCTCTTGCGATGTTGCTTAAGCATCGGGGAGAGTCGGATCCTAGCTTTTCGCGAAAAGATCCACTTGTCGTTAGCAAGACCAAGGACAGCCATCCTCCTGGACAGTGTCGTTTAGAAACGTTTGTTGCCGCTGCTAATTGTGCGGCGAGTTTCGACCTAGCGGTCATCCCGGGGCGACGCCACGCGGATGGACAAGGTAGCGTGGCTGCCGAGTTCGCTGCGTCTCAGGTTTCCTGCACCCAGGTCTCAGGCTATACCGTCGGTCTCAGGCCGTCGTGTTGGTATTTTGCTCGGCTGTAGCGGGTGCTGAGGCGCTAGAAAGTTCGCGGTAAGCTTGCGGGCGAGGGGCCGAGTCTCAAATGATTTGAGGCCGGCCCACGTCCTGAGTCTTGAGGGCTGACTGTCGATAATGCATCCTTGTTAAGCAAGTCAGCGTACTCGCGCTCGATCATGGATTGTATTTCAGGTGATTGCTTGATGAGCAGTGCGCGGGCTTGGTCAATCATTATTTGCGCAGTTGACCGATCGCCGGTCCGTAAAAATACTCGGCCGATCAAAAGCTTGGTTTTGGGACTGTCGCTTTGGGCTGACAAGAGTCTCTTGGCCATGACTTTGGCTTCATTCCACCGATTCTGCGACGAGAAGTATTGAAGCGTCTCCATCGAAAGCGCGTTGTTTGAGGGATCGAGCTCAGCAGCTCGAAAAAGCGCAAGCAGGGCCTCTGGATCTCTTTGGATTCTGCGGAGGATTTGGGCCATGCGATAGTAGATGTCGGCGGTGCCTTCGAATCGAGAGATCGCCGAGTTGAGTATCTCGAGAGCTTGGGTGTCGTGGCCAGAAAGCTCTTCGACCATGGCTGTGGCGATGGCTACGTCGGCGATGTCGACACCAGATGCCGCACAGGTTTGGGAGGCCCAATAAAGGCGGTCTGCCTGCCTCCCTTGATAGTAGGCGGCAAGAATCGCGCGGCAACCCCGGCGATCGTTTGCGATGTATTCGCGGAAGGGATGCATCGTTTCGGCAGCTAGGGCGCCATAACCTTTGATGAGCTGGCCTTCGGCTTTGACCAATGCCCAGTGCGAACCGGCGATCCACGTCAATTGAACGGTTGCGCCAATAGTGAGCGCAGCACCCACGGCAGCCCCTAAAGCGCGGCGCTTACTTCCCGCTAAGCTTTTCAGGGTCGTGGTCCAGGGCAGTAGCCTAAGGTCCATGAATCATTATCGTCCGTTTGAGAGGGGGACTGAATCTATTGTCCTCTCAGCACACAAATTTCTCCCAAATCATTAAGTTCATTAAGTTCGCCCAGCTCGTTTCCGATCAGACACTTGAGATGGACCGTAAAACGACGTTCAAAGACCGCATCAAGGGATTGGGAAAGCATAAAAAGGCGCTGGCTGGGGTGGGAGTGCTTGTTCTCTTGGCCGCCATTGGCTTGACGGCGTTTAAGTTCGGTGGCGCTCACTTGGGCTCTCAAGTCGGTTCTCGAGCCAAGCGAGCCGCCCATTCCGTGTCTCATAGTGTGGAGGTCCCAAGTTTGCTTGGGACCTACCAAAAAGCGTTGCACAGCATCGATCAGAAGATCACGGCTATTCGCTCCGCCGAAGCCGAAAACTCACGTTTGAGGCTTGAGAACACTCACTTGCGCTTGACGGTCGAAAACCTCAGGTTTGACTGTCATGCAAAGGATGGCAACGAACTCACCAAGGCCATCGAGTATCGCTTGGACAAAGAGACGGGCAGCCAGGTGGGTCGCACTTTGGCCAGCATCGCTTACCGCATCCCTAGCAATCTTTTGCCTCACCAAACCTATACGTTGGGCGTGTCTTACTTCAAAGCCAGGGAAGACGAGAAGGCCGCGGTCATCCTGACTTTTCTTACGGGCCTAGATGAGAATGACACGTTCAAATCACCCAAAAATTTTCTTATGACCGGAATCACTTGGTACCGGTTGGATAACTTCGACATCGCCGATCGCTATTTTGATCGCGTGTTGCGGGCGCCCGATACGCCGGATAATCGCCCCTCGCAGGCTCAGGCACGCCTTTGGAAAGCGCTCGTTGCGCAACGTTTGGGCAAGCACACGAAGAGTCAGTTTTGGTTGACGGAGCTGATCGATCAGCACCCACATGCGCGGGAAGCGCGGTGGATCAACGCAGGTAGCACGGAGGCCGAGCGTGGCATCGCGACCGAAGAAGAGTAATTGGATAAGCCTCGGAGCTGGCGTAGTGGCTCTGGCTTTCGCATTGGCGACCCTGAGCGTGCTGCTCTTGGATCGCATCGCGTGGGCGACGCCTGCCGAGACGGCCGAGTCAGTCTCTGTCCCGTGTGCGGTTTTGGAGGATTTTAGCGGCGATGTCGAGGTGCTGGACTCGTCTCGCACGCACTTGGTTTCGCTGTCCCGGAGAACTGGAGTGCCCTGCGGGGGATGGGTCGGCGTGGGCAAGGGCTACGCTAAGCTCAAGCACCGCGATGGGCATCGGGCTCACGTGGGTGCGGGCAGTTTCGTGCAAGTGCCTCAGGATAATGCGGACGGCAAGCGATCGGGAGAGCAGCTGGTCTTGTTCCGTGGGCAAGTTTACGCCCAAGCGTCTGGAGGCAATGACGAGCTTAGGATCATCACGGCTAACGCGCGAGCTCGAGTGACGCGTGGGACAATCATCGTGGTTTACAACCAAGAGGACGACGAGACTCAACTGGTAGCCCTCGAAGGCAAGAGCCTGATCGAGAATCGATTCGAGACCTCGCGTCGTGTGACGGTGAAGCCGGGCGAGGCTTCGGCGCTGAACTTCAAGCTCCTGCGCGTGGTGCCAAGTATCCCTCGAGCGGTGGCATATGCGTCACTCAAGCCCAAGTTCGATGATTTGAGAGTTCCTGAGCGCGAGCGTTCCCATGCGGTGCGCACGGCTCGCGAGCGGCAGGACCGCGTATTTGCCTCGGCTCTCGTGAAGGACAAGGACGTAGACGAAGAAGACGACGGCGAAGACCAATCCGAAGCTCCTGCGAAGGTGGCTGCAGCCTCTCAGGCCGAGAAAAAAGCTGTCAAAGCGGCAAAGGCAAAAGAGCTCGAAGCGATCAAAAAGGCAGCTCCCATCACAGAGTATGCTCGCCATCCGACTGACGGAAACGAGGGTGATCTGCGCGAGCACTGGGTCAACCGTATGGTTGCCGGCGAGAAGGTCGGAGAGAAAATCTTGTTTCCGGACAAATTTTACGGTCGTCCGAGAAAAGTCAAAGTTGAGGTCGAGGATATCGACGCCAAGTTCTCGCAACGCAAGCAAGAAGCTGATGTGGAGAAAGCGCGGCTCATCGAAGAGCTGTCGCAGATTAGGGAAGAGTGATGTCACGGAGGAGTTATGAAAAAGTGGATTTGGGTGTTGGGAGCGGCCATGGCATTTTTAGTAGCCATGCCTTCCGAGGCACTGGCCGGCGCGTTTGAGATAACGGGCGGATTCTTTTTTAATCAAAGCAATTACGGTAACTCAAGCTTCAGCTGGACCCGGCGCTGGACAGGCTCCATTGGCTACCACTTCAGCGAAGTCTCCGAGGTTGAGCTTTCGTTTGCTGACGTGGTAAACCGAACGCTGATCACCAACTACGAGGACACCACCTTCCATGATCAGATCAGCTCGATTAATTGGGTTCAGTCGGTGTTCGGTAAAGAAGCCATTTTCAATCCTTACGCAAAGATCGGTATCGGCCAGCTCAATCGCGATGCGACGGGAAGCTATGCTTTTGGTGGCTCGCCGACTTCTAGGGTGGATGCCCTCACTGCGATTCTCGGGGCGGGTGCTCGAGTTCGCATCGGACCTCGATTTGGGATCCGACTTGAGGCGGATACCTACCTTACAGGCGGAGCGATCGGCACGTGGCAAGACAACATATCGTTCAATGTGGGATTTTCGTTCTATTTCTAAGGCGGTTTGTCCTGTTTTTGTTTCTTTTTTAGCCCTGAGCCTCTCGGGCTGCTCTACGGTAAAGTATTTGATTCAGGCGACGCAGGGCCAGCTTGCGCTCTCCAATCGCGCGCGCCCGATCTCGGACGTCCTGAAAGATGAGCGCACTCCGCCACGTATCCGTCAACTCTTGGCAGAAGTAGAGCTCATCAAGAAGTACGGTGAGCAAAACGGGATCAAGCCTACCAATAATTATACTGAGTATGTTCAGTTGGATCGATCGGCAGCGGTTTATGTCGTGAGCGCTTGCGAGCAGCTCAAGTTTGTTTCAAAGGAGTGGAAATTTCCGATCGTAGGCAGATTTCCTTATCTCGGGTGGTTTGACCTTGAAGAGGCCAAGAAGCTCGCGGCCGAGCTCAAGGCCGAGGGTTGGGATGTGGATCTGCGCGGGGCCTCGGCCTATTCGACCCTTGGGTGGTTTAGAGACGCCGTTCTTTCGACGATGATTCCTGAGGGTGAGCAAGCGATCGGGGATCTGGTGAATGTCGTCATCCACGAGTCGGTGCACGCGACTCTTTATCTGAGCGGGCAGGCCTATTTTAACGAGAGTGTGGCGAGTTTCGTGGCGGATCAGTTGACGGGGCCCTACCTGGATCGTCGTGCGGGGGCTGTTGCTGCAGTCGCCGGATCGCCCGGGCTAGAATCGATCGCGCTGGTCGAGCCAGGACGGGCCGTATCGCGCGAGCGATTGATTTATGAGAACGCAGAGAGGGATGGTGATCGCAGGCGCAAGCGGTTGCATGAGACCTATGATGAGCTTGCTGCGCTGTATGCCTCATCGGACTCGGACGCGCTGAAGCTAGAGAAGAAGAACGCGATCTTGAGCAAAGTGAAGCAAGAGTTGGGTTATAAGCACGAGATCAGCAACGCGACATTGATCCAGTTCAAAGAGTATCACACCGGTCAATCAGACTTTGAGGCCGTGTGGAAAGCGTGCGGTGGGGACGGGCAGCGGTTCATGAGGCACTTGACCCAGCATGTGACGGAGGATTCATTTAAGAACCCGCAGCAGCAGGAACTGGCCGAGGTGTTGGCGCCCGTGGCCGGGAAGCAGTGTTTGTGAGGGGTCAGTTCAACTGATCTGATTCTGATTACTGAGTCTGATCTGTATCGGATCAGAAACTGAAAACTGGATTCAGATCGGATTTCATAAAGCAGTCTCAGATCTGCTTAACGAACCCCACTCCCATTCGTGAACACATCAAACAGAACTTCGATGCGGTGGTAGGTATTATACACGGGTTGAAGGATGCATCCGCCTTGGTAAGGATTGCCGTAGCCGCGGCAATTGTCATACTGCGCGTTGCTAACCCTGACTTCAACAGGACCATGTCCTGGAGTTAGGCGATCCGAGAAGTCCAAGGTGTGGCTGGTGGCCGCACCCGCACAGTAGCCTACGCCGGCTGAGCCGGTGGTGCTCACGAATGCGGTCAATGTCTTGCCAAGAACTGTGACGTTCACTCTGTAGCAGTTGAGTCCGATCGTGTAGCCCGACAACGTCACCCCATCAGCGCGATAGCCAAACTGAGGAACGCCGGGGTTGAATTGCACGCGAAGCACGCTGTCTGTGAGTATGCCTCTTACGGTAGCAACGCCGGTATTGCCCGTTAGCACGTAGTCGTATGAGTAAGAAGGCACCGGATTAATGGGGCTTCCAGAGCCAGTTCCAGGTCCGGTGTTGCCCGTAGTGTTGCCGGCATTGCTGCCAGGGTAGTAGGTACCTCCGCCCGAGCTGGATCCGCCACCAGCGCTGCCGGTCTTGTCCTCTTCATGACTGCTCGTTTGTCCGCAGCCCGTGATCAGCGCGCCTAAGCTCACCGAGAACATCAAAGCCATGATTGTCAGCTTTTTACTTTTCATAAAATCATCCTCTCCACTCTCACTCTTCATCTCAGTCTTAGTGCAACGCTGGGGCCAATTCGCTCTATTGTTGATAACTCAGCGTTTTGTCTTCATCCGACTCGCTCGTCATTGAGTTTCTGTCGGGTCGTGAATGACATCTGTACAAGTCCTAAACATCAGTTTGCGTCGGTCTCCACGGTCAGGGTTCCGTTCCAAGGCTCGCCTGTTTGTACGTGGCTGTAAGGGCATCCCGTATATCGCTGCAGGCAAATCGCATTATTGTTTGGTTGTTGAATCGTGATGGTGACTTGTTTTGGGTCCCCGGAGATCGCCGAAGAAAAATCCATCTCAGGAGATGTCTCCGTCGTGCCGCCGTAGTAGCCATTGTAGAGCGGAGGAGTTGGCCGTGCGGCAGCATTGCCGACTTTGATATAAACTCCCAAAATCGAGTAGGGGAGTGGCTCTGTTCCGCTTGAGGTCGTGCCGCTTAATTCCTGCATGCCAGGTGAGAACTTGATCTTCAGTACGCGTCCCGCGATCACGCTGACAGTCGTGGAGTTGTAGCCTACGCCAGAGACCTTAAAAGTCTGAGCCCCAGAAGCGCTTGCGCCATGGCTTTGAGGGGTGCTGCTTCCGGAGTGTGTGTCCATTTCGTTACCCGATCCGTCTACAGTGTCGGTGGCGCCCTTTTTTGCGAACGCCCGGCCAGTGCCCTGTTGGGAGGGGTAAATGCCGCAGCCTGAGCTTGCGAAGGCTAAAATGATAAGGCCGAACACGACTCTCTTGGACATGAGAAATCCTTTCACGACCGGACGATTCATAAACTGGGTGATACCAGCTTGTTTTGCAAACGCAGGGCCATTTTGACACGCGTCGACTTAACTATTTGATATTATTGTATTTTTTTAATTAAATAGGTTCTATTTATTGAGGATCTAGGCCTAATCCGCCAAGCTCACTCAGTCAGGTGTCTAATGGCTAGACACCCACCCGCCTCTTTCCTTTTTTTGTATGAGCTAGAGTTTTTGGAAGTGGAAACGGGAGTTTAGGTAACCCGCCTTTTGCAGGATCTTGAGAGCGAAATAGAACATGTCTTTGTAACCGTAGGCT